>Ga0115000_10000552_pt1 | contig 34614 bp, 27 predicted proteins | sample ArcticOcean_MG_C_6_FD_89690 | JGI IMG/M metagenome (GOLD analysis project Ga0115000, IMG submission 89690) | Marine microbial communities from western Arctic Ocean - ArcticOcean_MG_CB8_128 | ecosystem: Environmental > Aquatic > Marine > Oceanic | place: Arctic Ocean: Canada Basin | collected...
ATGCAGGTTCAAATTCAGGCGTTTTTGATGATAAATATCAAGGCACATGGACCGATTCAAGCGGCGGTGCTAGAACTAATCCAGGACCTGATTTTGGCACGATTGAGAACGTTGATGACGAAGACTACTGGGGCGGACAGATCGCTGCCAAGTGGGTTATCAATGAAAATTCCGTATTAGATCTTCGCTATATGATGCAGGAGGTCGAAGCCGATGGTTTACCCTTTGCCGATATTGATCCAGAAAATACGACGAGAAATCGCTTTTTTAACGCGCCTGAGCCTGGTACCGATGAGTGGAGCATTGCTAGTGCGACCCTAAGTATGGATGTCTCCTCGGGCACCTTAACCTCAACACTCTCTAGCTATCAAAGAGAAACCGACGAAACCGAGGAAGAAGCAAACTTTTTACATTTTCTGTTTGATAACGTGATTGGAATTCCGATTGACCCTCTCTACTCTATATTGAGCACCGTTGAGGACTACGAAAGCACGGTCTTTGAATCTAGATTCAGCAGCGACCTTGACGGCTCCGTTAATTTTACCGTTGGCGTTTTTTATTCTGATAAAACCTGGGATCATGAATATCCAAGATCGGTTCAAACGGGTTTGGCTGCCGCTATCGATGGGTTGACCGGAGCTCCCGGATTGGGTCAGGATTGTGTCGATGGATTTTGCCTAACTGATGACGATCTAATTTTTGTGACAACCACGATGACTGACACAGAGGAGAAAGCCATCTTTGGTGAGGTAACTTGGCAAATCAATGAAACCATGTCCCTAACCACTGGCGGTCGTTGGTACGAAACTAGTATCGACGCGGTCAACACTGCAGATGGCTTTGCCAACAGCGGGCCGTCGAGCTATAACGAGTCGCAAAAAGAGACCGGGTTTAATCCAAAGGTCCTTTTTCAAGCGGCAATCAGTGACGATTTAAATGTCTATTTAAGCGGTGCCAAAGGCTTCAGAACAGGTGGTGTTAATGGCAACTTACCACCCGGGCTCTGTGGCCCTGAACTGACTGAACTCGGGGTAAACCCATCCAATGCAACCACCTATGAATCCGATGACTTGTGGAGTTATGAGCTTGGCTTTAAGTCCAGTCTAGCGGATAACCGCATCACTCTGAACGCTGCGGTGTTCATGGTCGATTGGCAAGATGTACAACAGTTGAACCGTTTGGCCTGTGGCTTCCAGTTCACGCAAAACGCCGGTGAGGCAGAGAGTCGTGGTTTTGAAGTTGAACTCGTCGCGATGCCCACAGAAGGCTTGATGATAAGTGCAGCGGTCGGGTACACGGATGCCACAATTACCAATGCAGGTGGTGTCTCCGGCGTAAAGAACGGCGATAAGGTGCAGGGTGTAGCCGATCTGACTGCTACGCTGAGTGCTCAGTACATATGGCAAGCCTTTGGGCCATGGAACGGTATAGTACGTGCTGATGGCAACTACTACGGCGATAGCTACAGTGGTAATAACGAGTCCTCATCTGCGTCACAGCGACTGCGACCCTCTTGGAATGCGCTTAACCTTCGCGCTGGGATCATCGACGATAACTGGGAGATCATGGCCTTTATCGAAAATGCCACCGACGAGCGAGCCAATTTGGCGGATAGTCGCTCGATTGCTGCAGAAACGCCGGGGCGAGCACGCTTAGTAACCAATCGTCCACGCACCGTCGGCATGGATGTACGCTACAAGTTTTAGATCAACAGAACAATAAAAAAGCCGGCTATGCCGGCTTTTTTATTGCCTGTGATTTATTCCTCCTGATCTAAAAATGCCTGACGGCTCAGCGTCAAGATATAGGCTTGGATACCGTCGACTTGCTCGGCACTTAGATCGCCCGAAAAGTTGGGCATGCCGTTTTCTTCAAGAATCCCATCGAGCACAATGTTTTTAAATACCGCATGCTTTTCCTGGGTCAGGCGACGCAAATCAGGCAGCATCAGCAAGCTTCCATACATACCGTGGCAGGCACCACAGTGCATTACGTAGTTCTGTCGACCCTGCTCAATAGTTTCGTCACTGGCCTGCATTTTAGGAGGCGACGGAAATTCCCCTCGAGCCACAACAGCCGTCGGTAATACGACTTTCTGGCCGTCAAGTTTAAAACTCATGATGCGCCCTGCGTTGCTATAGGCGAGGAGCGCCTCGTTTCCCTTAAGCGTGTTAAAGGCCGGCCCACCCCAGCCTGCCATGATGGCGATATATTGCTCGCCCTCGACGGCATAGGTGATCGGCGGTGCAATCATTCCGGTGCCGACAAAGAGATCCAATAATATTTCACCGGTGTGATCATTTACCGCGTAAAGGTGTCCAAGTGCAGAGCCGTAAATAACCAAGCCACCGGCGGTCGAAAGCACCCCACTGTTCCAGGTATTCGGTAACTCTATTTGCCACGCAAGTGTTTGCTTAACGGGGTCCCAGGCTTTTAGGTAGCCGGCGGCTTTGGGAATGATTTGATCGCCGATTAAGGCATCGAGATTATCTTCGCCCCATTCAAACCAGCGGTCTCCGGCATCATTATGCACCCAACCCGCGTCCCGGGCCGGTATATACACCAGTCCAGTATTTTTACTATAAGACATGGGATGCCAGTTGTGCCCGCCTGCAGCAGACGGGAACACATATTTTGCCTGCTCACGATAACCCCCAAACTCTGTCAGAACTGGCTTGCCGCTAGTTGTATCGATTGAATCTGCCCAATTGGCAAAGACATATTTTTCTGCGGAAATTAGCTCCCCTGTTTCGCGATCCAACATATAAAAGAAACCATTTTTCGGCGCCTGCATCAGTACCTGACGCAGATCTCCAGCGATTTCTATGTCGGCTAATATCATGTGTTGAGTCGCGGTATAGTCCCACGAGTCCCCCGGCGTTGTTTGATAGTGCCACACCAATTCGCCGCTATCCGGACGCAGCGCCAAGATCGACGCTAAGTACAGATTATCACCGCCCCCTGGACTCCGGATATGTTGGGGCCAGGGCCCACCATTGCCGGTGCCTACATAAACTAGATCTAGCGTGGGATCATAGGCTATGGAGTCCCAAGCGGTGCCTCCTAAACCGGGGAACAAGCTGTTTTTATCCCAAGTCTTTGCGGCTATGCGTAATTCAGGGTGTTCAAAAGGGCCTTCAGCGCTACCTGGCACAGTATAGAAGCGCCAGGCTAAATCGCCGCTGTTGGCATCATAGGCGTTTATATAGCCTCTTACCGCATACTCGGCACCACCATTACCAACAATCACTTTACCTTTAACAATTCTGGGGGCACCCGTAATCGAGTAGGCCTGCTGTCTATCGATAAGCGTATCAACGCGCCACAACAATTGACCCACTTGGGCATCTAGCGCAACCAAATAGCCATCCAGCGTACCGAAATAGACCTTGCCTTGCCAAACGGCAACACCTCGATTAACCACGTCGCAACACAGCTTTTTGGCCCAGGATCGTTCGACCTTAGGATCGTATTCCCAGAGAATCTCTCCGGTTATTGCATCCAGCGCCATTACCCTCGACCAGGTGCTTGTTGTGTACATCACCCCATCGACAACAATGGGGGTAGCCTCCAAACCGCGCATCGAGTTGGCTGGGGTTTCCCAGGCTAGGCCAAGACGATCGACGTTGGACTGACTGATTTGATCTAGCGGTGAATACCGTTGCTCACCATAATCACGGCCATGGGATAGCCAATTCTGCGGCTCTGAATCCGCGGCTATAATTCTTTTGGCATCAATATTACCCCAGCCGGCATGACTCCTTTCAGCGGCAATATTAGGGGTCTGGTAGTGCACCTCGCTGCTGCAAGCGGCCAAACCACAAAACAAAATAGCGTATAAACTCAGTTTTGGTTGATCCATTATTTGACCACCTGCAGGGTAAGCAAGCGTTGTTGTGCTAGCTTCTGTGGCGACGCCAACGGTGTTAATAACGACGCGATGGCTTTTGCCGTGGACAGTAACTCGAGGTCTTGGTCCCGCTTTCCGTCCAGTGAGACGGCTATCGGCAAATTATCTTGATTCATACTAACAGGGATAACTACGCCCGGCTGACCAGCCAGAGCGCCAGGGCCAGAATTCTGATCATTGAGATAAATCGATGCGGGCTTGCCGTCGACCAATAACCCCTGTGGATTTTCGGGTTTAGCAGCTGGCGCAACCGTCGCGGTGGCAGGAAATATAATAGCTGAGACATTGTGTTCACTGAAATACTCATGGTAGCGCTGCTGTAATTGCGGTCGCAACACATTCAGCGCGTGCAGATAGTCAGCCTTAGACGTTTTGTGGGCCGCACCCGGCACCACCAAGTCATCCCAGATCGCTTTGACATCCCAACCAAGATTGGCATGCAGCGTTTCGATCTTGGTACCGTCTCCCCATTCAGCGAGAAATTTGGTAACGGCAGGATATGTTTCATAAAATAATATTGCATAGAGTCCTGCATCTGTTAGTTCCCGGACCTGAGGCAGGTCTGCCTCAATCAGTGTTACCCCAGCTTTGCGTAGCCTACTCAAGACAGATTGGAATGCGGCTTGCACCTCAACGCTGCTATCTGCGTAAAACAAACTGTTTGGAACGCCGAGTCGTAAATCAGTAAGTTTTATCTCTGTCACTGTGCCCGGATCATCCGCTAACACTCGGTCGATTAAAATCAAGTCATCGATTGAACGAGCCAAAGGCCCAATAGTATCTAAGCTGGGCGCTATGGGGGCAACTCCAGCATTGTCGTAGCGCTGCATAGACGGCCGAAAACCGTACAGCCCGGTATAAGCGGCGGGGACACGTATCGACGCCGCAGTGTCCGATCCTATAGCAAGCGGCAACATTCGAGCTGAGACAGCGGCCGCGCCACCACCACTGGAGCCCCCGGCAATTCTAGTAGGGTCATATGGATTGAGCTGTTGTCCGTAGTGGGAGTTATACCCATTCGAGCCATAGGCCCACTCCTGAGCGTTATTTTTGCCAAAAATGATGGCATCAGCGGCAAGTAATCGGGTGACTACGGGAGCATTTTTGTCTGGAACAAAACCGACAAAAGTGCCAGTACCGAAGGTGGTTGGTGTGCCCTGCGTGACGATGAGATCCTTTAAGCCAATCGGGATACCAAATAATGCGCCGAGTTGTTGATTAGAACTGCGTTTTTTATCGGCCTCCTTTGCTGCCGCAATAACAGCTTGATCGTCAAGGTGGATAAAGGCGTTTAGCCCTGGCGTATAACCCTTTGTATGCTGCAACAGTACTCGCATATATCGCTCGACTGATACACGGCCGGAGGACAGAAAAGGCTTTATTTCTGATGCACTCATTTCCAGCAAGCTAGAATCACTTAACATTTTTTCGGTTGGCACTGCTGAGCGATCATCGGTGCCCTGCTCTGTGCAGCCCAACATACTTAAGACACTAATAATTAGGCCGGATATCAATAGAAAATTATGATTCATTTTTCTCTGCATCGGGTTCTTCCTTTCATTCTATTTTTGGTTTAAATCTAAATTGGAGTTAACAGTAATCGAGTCAACGCTTGCTGTCTATGGGATTATTTAGTGCCTTATGTGGCCTTTAATTGCTGTTAGAACCTGATCCGTTGTGACTATTAAGGTTATTAGCCAGGCAATCAGAAGGCACTGATCAATAGCCAGCAAATTGGATATATCTACTGTGGACTGGAGTGATCCCTGAGGAACGAAAAAGGGATACTATGGGTGTTGATAACGCAGAGATTGCCAAGTCTGCCGCGCATAGACATCGAAAAACTCAAATTCTGGTCGTGGCGTTGAAAGATCATTCCCCCCGGACCTCGAAAACTCCACAAACTCTGTAGTAATACGTCCGCGGACCGTTTGCTAGCCACGATCATATTTATCGGTCTGGCAAAAATATTTACAGAAATAGGCGGTAATGCTCCTGATTCGGGTTTTATATCAGCCATTTTGAATTATGTCGGCCTCAAAATATTGGGAGCGATCCCGTCACTCTTATTGGCATAATTAGCGCAACGGCGCCTCGATCTAAGTCAAACCGCGAGTAATGTAAATCGTCCCCAGTCTGCATAAAAACGTTTTTAACGCACATCTTTATCTGCTGGCGATATTCGCCTAACTTGCTCAACTCGTCAGCATCCGCTTACGGCGCACAACTCACCGATTTGCAATAGTTTTCTTCCGAATAGGCTCACGTTCCCACATGATTGTCTGTTGGGCCATATTCAGAGCTAACCAATAATTCATTGTATGCAATCCGGTCCATCTCTCCTTGGAGTGACTTATCTGTCACAGAAAAAATCCACATCGTTATGAATGCTAATGGCATAGTAAATAGTGCAGGATAATTGTAAGGAAACAATGGTGACTCGAATCCCAGTACGGAGACCCAAACCTGAGGCCCGACAACAATTAACCCAATGGAAGAAATTAGTCCGACTATTGCGCCCAATATTGCGCCTCGAGTCGTCGTTCCGGACCAAAATAACGATAAAAACAAAATTGGAAAATTGACGGACGCTGCAACAACTAAGGGCATCGTTGCGAGAAACGCCACATTTTCGTTCTGGAAAAGAATTCCTAAAGCTACCGCAATAACACCAATACTGATGCTGGTCACTCGGGTGAGCTTGAGTTCTTTTACAGGATCTGGATTACCTTTACAAATGATACCCGCGTAAAGATCATGTGATATTGCCGCCGCCCCCGACACGGTCAGCCCTGCAACGACAGCAAGAATCGTCGCGAAAGCCACTGCCGATATAAAACCCATTAATAAATCACCGCCCAGGACATTAGATAGATGAATAGCCGCCATATTTCCGCCACCAATTAGCTGTCCGTCTAAAAACACCGAGGGATTATCGTAGAGAAATAACACGCTGCCAAAGCCTATAATCACCAACAATAGATAAAAATATGCCATAAATAAAGAAGCGTAAAACACTGATTGTTTGGCTTCTTTCATACTGGGCACGGTAAATAGACGCATGAGAATATGGGGCAGACCCAGGAGGCCAAACATCATAGCGACCAAAATGGTTGCTACTTGAATCGGATCTTGAAACAACACGCCAGGGATCAAAATAGCACCACCTTTGGGGTGCACCGCCGACGCACTTTGTAGCAGAACGTCGAGACTAAAGTCCACCTGATACATGACCAAAACCGCAATGATGGTGGCGCCCAGCAGAAGTAAAATAGCTTTAATAATCTGGACCCAGGTTGTTGCGAGCATGCCACCAAACGTCACATAGACAATAACGAGCGTGCTAACAGTCACAATAGCGACTTCATAAGGCAGCCCAAATAACAACTCGATCAATTTACCGGCACCAACCATTTGGGCAATCAAGTACATAATGACGACGGTTATAGTACCGACTATCGTAACAACGCTGATTTTTCTCCGCTCTAATCGTCGTGAAACTACATCAGTAAAGGTATAACTACCTATATTACGGACGCGTTTAGCAAATAAAAATAGCATAATTGGCCAACCAGCAAACGCCCCAATTGCAAAAACTAAACCATCAAAGCCAAACGCAAAGACTAACCCGGTAATCCCCAAAAATGATGCGGCAGACATGAAGTCTCCCGCAATCGCAGTACCGTTTTGCAACCCGGTAAGATTGCCTCCCGCATTGTAAAAATCGCTACTGCTTTGTGTTCGCTTAGACGCCCAAAAACTAACAGCAATTGTCACGACAACAAATAAGACAAACATCACTATCGCGGTTGTGTTCAGCGGTTGTCTTTCTGCTTCACTGGTAACGCTAGGTGCCGCCCATGCAATCTGGAAAGCTAGTAAGGCTTGTAGTATCAACGCGCGATAGAAAAGCTTGTTTATTAAAAGGGCAACTGAAGTGATATTTTTGTAAGATAACGGCATTGAATTGTCTCTCGCTATTTTTCTTTATTGAGGACGATAAAAATATATTCCAGTAACAGGAATACCACTATTAGCCCCAAAAATAATATGAGCCCACCAGAAGTGGCTGAATCACCAACCACTTCCCCTAAAAACTGTCCGTTTTCTGTATAGCAAAGTACAAAGCTACTGTATAAAAGAACCGTAATTGATACAAACAAGAACCTTTGACGAACTTTTGAGCGAATGCTACCCAGTATTTTATCTTCATTTTCCATTGGCGATATTCCTGATGAACAAAAAGCTATTTTTGAACCTATTAACTAGCCTGTGTACTATTATGATAGTACTCCCCATATAGATTTTTACTAGTAGAAAATTCACCTTTACCAATTAATCCAACGACGACTATCCCCGGAGGATTTTTTATCAGGCGTCTATTATTTAGGAAGTCTAAAAAGATGATAACCGTCTACTCATAATCTGGTAGGGAGTATCAAACGTTGAATTTTACAGGTACTAGCGACACGGCCAAATTTTCCCGGGTACCTCTGAACATGGTCTTCAGCCTACCGTATTGACGTTAACTTTATGGAAGTAATACCTTTGTTTAGTTCTGCAGTTAATCAGAGCTTATATTGCATTTCTTGCATTAGAGAGAACTGAATTTTTGACTGAGAGAGAACTGCGTTTTCTGCAGCACAAATACTATGTCTTAGATTGGGTATTAATCTGGCAGGAATGACTGGCGTTTTGTGTTCCGCATGCTGCGCTGGATATTTTGTTGCTGTGCTATCTATCAAAGCGAAATACAATTCACCGTCCAGCTGAAGACTCATCCAAAAATGTGCTCAGCTGGCTATTGAGTTTGTCCAATATACATAGCAATTCTTTATACTCACCTACTTTCAATACATCTAACAATTCAGCATCCCATTGTCGTGCTCGAGGCGATATTTCTGAATAGCACAGGAGACCTTGTTCACTTAACGATATCAGTTTTGCGCGATTATCTTTGCAGTCGACGATTTCGTCCACCCAACCCTTTTTCCGTAAACCACTAATTGCACGGGACACCTTTACCTTATCCATTAAGGAAAGAGTACAAATCATGCTGGAAGTGAGCTTGCCATGCTCTCCTAGCAAAGCGGTAACGCGCCATTCGGGAACACTAATATCAAACTCAGTCTTATAGATTAGTGAAAACGCACTGCTCATGCGCTTAGCCAGGTAATCTAGCCTGTAGGGTAAAAAATTTGCTAAATGGAATGTTTTAGTAAAGTCATGGTTCATAGTTGCAAAAGTAATCTTTTTTCTTCACTTTCACCACTAATAAAGCATTTTTTATAGAAAAACACTGGTTTTTATATTTTATAGGGGTATTATCGACAAATATTAGTTTCCGATGAAACTAAAAGCAAATCAAAATCAGACAATATGGGATCAAGTCATGGCTAAAAAACCCTTTGCATCTTCCGCTGACCTGGGCACCAAAACTGAAACACTCGAGATCTTGGGCGACGGGGTTTATGCACTAACAGCAGAGGGTGATCCCAATGTTGGCGCAATAGAAGCAGAAGACTTCATCATCGCTTTTGAGGCGAGAGCAACACCCAAGGCTGCAAACGATTGGCTTGCCGAACTGCGTGAGTTGACTCAAAAACCAGTTCGATACTTGGTGTTGTCTCATTACCACGCTGTACGAGTTTTGGGTGCGTCTGCATTCAATGCAGACTCAATCATCGCCCACGAGAATACCAAGGTATTAATTGACGAACGAGGCAAAGAAGATTGGGCGAGCGAATATGGTCGCATGCCTAGGTTGTTCCGTGAGCCAGAAGGGATTCCCGGGCTGACTCATCCGGATATCGTGTTCAATGATAAATTGGAAATCCCCTTAGGCGGCGACCGCGGGAGCCTGATACTTGAACACTGTGGTCGTGGTCACACCGCAGGTGACATCTGCGCCTGGATACCCAAGCAAAAAATACTCTTTGCCGGTGATTTGGTCGAATCCGCTGCGGCGCTTTATACCGGCGATGCATTCCATTTTGAGTGGGCGAGTAAAACCCTGGATAAGGTAAAAGCATACGAGGCTGAGATTTTGATTGGAGGTCGTGGAGCCGTGGCTCGTGGTCGCACTGAGGTAGATGCTGCCATTGAGCAAACACGCGGTTTCCTTACAGGTATGATTGAAAAAGTCGGTGAAGTCCACAAGCGCGGCGGCACCTTAAAAGAAGCCTTTGAGGCGACCCATGAGCACCTGAATCCCAAATTTGGGATGTGGCCTATATTCGAACACTGCCTGCCATTTGATGTGCAAAGGTTGTGGGATGAATTTGATGGCATTGCTTGGCCACGTATCTGGACTGCTGAACGCGATCAGGAAGTTTGGGATCAGCTTCAAGACTAGGTAAGCAAAGGTTGATACTAGAATGGGCAAAGCTTATACCAACCCAATTTATGAGTACGACCGCAGTCCGGATCAATTTTCCGCTGCGCCAACTCATCACCCCGTTATTATTGTTGGGGCCGGACCTGCCGGCCTGAGCGCCGCCATTGACCTTGCTGTGCATGGGATTCCAGCAGTCGTGCTTGATGATAACAATACGGTTAGTGTCGGATCTCGAGCGATCTGCTTTTCCAAGCGATCGCTCGAGATCTGTGACCGATATGGTCCAGCAGACAGAATGCTAAACAAGGGTATCACCTGGAATCTAGGCAAGGTCTATTGGCAAGACGACCTGGTCTATGAGTTCAACTTACTTCCTGAAGAAAACCATAAATTCCCAGCCTTTGTAAACATTCAGCAATACTATTTCGAAGAATATATGGTAGATCGATGCCTTGAGTTACCAAGTATTGATTTGCGCTGGTTGAGCAAAGTATCTAATGTGCGTGCAGACGATGACAAGACTACCCTAGATGTAACGACAGAAGATGGAACCTATGCACTGAGTTGTGACTATTTGCTGGTTGCGGATGGAGCAAGCAGCCCCATCCGCACTGATCTTGGCCTGCCCTTCAACGGGCAGGTGTTCCAAGATCATTTTTTGATTGCCGATATATTGATGAAAGCAGAGTTCCCCTCTGAACGCCGATTCTGGTTTGACGCCCCCTTCCATCCAAATCAATCAACGCTGTTGCACAAACAAGCCGACAATGTCTGGCGTATAGATTTCCAACTTGGTTGGGACACAGACCTAAAAGAGGAAGCAAAGGCAGAAAATGTTATCCCTCGAGTGAGGGCGATGCTCGGTGGTGACATCGAGTTTGACGTGGAGTGGACTAGCGTATACACCTTCCGTTGTCGCAAAATGGATTCATTTATTCACAAGCACATTCTATTTATGGGAGATGCCGCCCACCAAGTTTCACCCTTTGGTGCTCGTGGTGGCAACGGTGCTATACAGGGCGTTGATAACCTCGCATGGAAACTGGCAAACGTACTAAAAAATAAAGCGCCTACAGCCCTTCTGAAAACGTACGACTTAGAGCGCCAAAGGGGGGCCGACGAAAATATCATGCACTCCACCCGTTCCACTGATTTTATGACACCTAAAAACAGCGCCAGTCGTGCTTTTCAGCATGCGGTGCTTGAGATGGCCAGCCGTTATCCGTTCGCGCAATCACTGGTGAACAGTGGGCGTTTATCGACCCCTTGTGCATATATCCATTCACCTCTGAATACTATGGATAACGATCAGTTCGAAGGCGGCGTTGCGCCTGGAACCGTATCAACTGATGCCCCTTTGATAGTAAACAACGAACAAGCTTGGCTGCTAAGTCTATTGGGGAACCATTTTGTTTGCTTGGTGGATGCCAGCCAAAGCAGCGAGAAGATATCTGAACTCGCTAGCCTCAACAAGGATATTCGATTGATACTCGTCAACCCGACAGCGAGCAGGCAATCTCTAATGAAAGAATCGGATGTCAGTGTTTTTGATCAGCTCGGCGTATTGATTTCACGCTATGACCTGCTGGCCGGTACTACCTACTTGATACGACCTGATCAATACGTTTGTGCGCGATGGAAAGGGTTTGAAGCCAAAGCTATTAATAGCGCCTATTTGAAAGCCCTAGGGCATGAATTGGAAGCGGACTAATGAGAAAATTGAATCTAGAACCAAACTTTACCGACGCCGATGCGTTTTATGCTGCGCTCACCGATCTCCACAGAGACGCGTCACCAGAACAAAGTGAAAAACTTAACGCGCGGTTAATCCTGATATTGGCCAACCAGATTGGTGATATCGAAATTCTGCAAGAAGCTCTGTCCATCGCATCCGACATCTAACCAGAACATACCGAGAGCCCTATCATGACTCGAGCAAATCAATCGCTTCCCAAACGGGATTATCTAACCGGGTTCGGCAACGAATTTGAATCTGAAGCACTTCCAGGAGCGTTACCAGTAGGCTGCTTTAGCCCCCAGAAAGTCCCATATAATTTATACACCGAGAAATTCAGTACAACCGCCTTTACCGCACCCAGGCAACATAATCGTCGCAGCTGGTTTTATCGAATGCACCCATCGGTCATGCAAGGTCGGTATCGCCCAATAGATTCAGGGCTGATTCGAAGTGCACCAAACAAGGAGTCAATTACGCCACCAGATCAGTTACGCTGGACCCCGTTTGACATCCCAGAGGAACCAACTGATTTTATCGATGGACTGACTACTATCGCCGTCAACGGAAATATGGCGATGCAAGCCGGTATAGGTATTCATCAGTATCTCGCAAACCGTTCAATGCAGAACCGATATTTCTATAATGCGGACGGTGAAATGCTGTTTGTTCCCCAGCTGGGTTCCATCAGTGTTCATACCGAATGCGGTATTATGGATGTTGCACAGGGTGAAATTTGTGTGGTACCTAGAGGGATGAAATTTAAAGTGGAGCTACTCGAAGACGTTGCACGTGGATACATTTGTGAAAACTATGGCGTCCCATTTGATATACCAGAGCGTGGTCCGGTTGGCTCCGACGGCTATGCTAACGACAGAGATTTTATGACGCCCGTTGCCGCTTACGAGGATCTGTCTGGTAGTTTTGAATTGGTTAGCAAATTCAATGGCGGGCTCTATGCCTGCGATCTAAATCATTCACCCTTGGATGTCGTCGCCTGGGTTGGCAATTCGGTTCCTTATAAATACGATCTTGCACGTTTTAATACCATCAATACGGTTAGTTACGACCACCCCGACCCCTCAATTTTTACCGTTTTAACATCACAATCTGAAGGTGTCGCAAATACGGATTTTGTTATTTTCCCCCCCCGTTGGATGGTGGCCGAAAACACCTTCCGCCCTCCCTGGTATCACAGAAATTTGATGAGCGAATTTATGGGGCTGATTCGCGGCGTTTATGATGCCAAAGAAGAGGGATTTTTACCAGGAGGCTCCAGCATACACAACTGCATGTCACCACATGGGCCAGAGGCAAGTGTATTTGATCAAGCTAGTAAAGCCGATCTAGCGCCTCAACGGTACGAGAACAATCTGGCCTTTATGTTTGAATCACGTTACGTGATTGAACCAACGCAATACGCCCTTAGCTGTTCCTATATTGACAACCATTACATGGACTGTTGGGATAGCCTAGAAAAAAAATTCACTGGCAAAAAATAATTTAGACGAGGCCAACTAATGAAATTAGCAAGCTTAAGAAACGAGACCCGTGACGGACAACTTATCGTGGTTAACCGTCAGCTAACTCAGGCGACAGCTGTCCCCGATATCGCTCCTACCCTGCAATTTGCCTTAGAAAACTGGGATTCCTGTGCTCCTAAATTAGAGCAGGTATTCCTGCAGTTACAGCAAGGGAAAATAGACCAAGTATTTGCCTTTAATACTGCCGACGCGGCTGCACCTTTACCACGGTCTTATCACTGGGCGGATGGCAGTGCTTATGTAACCCATGTTGAATTGGTTCGCAAGGCGCGTAATGCAGAACTACCTGACAGCTTTTGGACAGATCCACTGATGTATATGGGCGCTTCGGACGCCTTTATCGGTGCCGAAGATAATATTTTGATCGAGAGTGAAGACTGGGGAATTGACTTTGAATCGGAAGTTGCTGTGTTCACCGATGATGTTCCCGCTGGTGTCACGCACGATCAGGCCAAGAAACACATTAAGCTAGTGTCAATAATCAATGACGTATCGTTGCGGAATTTGATTCCCGCAGAACTGAGTAAACAGTTTGGGTTTTATCAGTCAAAACCCTGGACATCCTTTAGCCCTGTCGCGGTTACTCCCGACGAATTAGGGGAGGCCTGGGATGGGATGAAACTCCATCTGCCATTAGTCTCAACTCTTAATGGCACACAGATCGGGTGCCCAAACGCGGGCGTTGATATGACCTTTGATTTTTGTGATCTGATAGCACATGCTGCCAAATCACGTTCATTGATCGCTGGGACCGTAGTCGGTTCAGGCACTGTTGCTAATAATGGAAGCCCCGATGGTTCGAGCTGTCTAGCCGAAGTCCGGTGTTTGGAAACCATAGCTAATGGCAAGCCATCGACTCCATTTATGTCCTTCGGAGATCGTATTCAGATTGACATGACAAATGCTCAGGGCGAGTCTATATTTGGTCAAATCAATCAGGTGGTGAAGCAATATCACCCCGAATATGAATAGACTTGGCATCGACATCCATAGATAGAGTAGGCACCCAGAATTATGATCACACTGTACAGCTATTTCAGGTCATCGGCCGCGTATCGAGTACGTATCGCAATGAATTACAAAGGTATTCCCTATAAATTGGAGTCAGTCAACCTGCTGACTAATGAACAGGAGTCAGAAGAATATTTGTCCATTAACCCCCAAGGGCTGCTGCCTGCCTTGCTCACCCAAGAAGGGCAAGTCATAGCGCAGTCCACGGCTATCCTTGAGTGGCTGGAAGAGACCTACCCTACCCCTCCTCTATTGCAGGGAGACCGCTATGCACGCGCCAAGATACGCGAGCAGTTAAACGCCATCGCTTGTGATATTCATCCATTGAATAATCTGAGAGTCCTTAAGTATCTCACTGGCACTCTAGGCGCAGACGAACAACAGAAAGTGCGTTGGTATCAGCATTGGATCGAAACGGGATTGTACGCGTTAGAGCAGCAGATCTCACCGGACAGTGTTTATAGCTCAGGTAGTGAGATAGGTATGATTGACATCTATCTAATTCCACAGGTATACAATGCGCTGCGGTTCAACTGTGATATGAGCGCATTCCCGAATATCAATCGCGTTTACGACAACTGCAATACCTTAGATGCTTTCAAAAAAGCAGCGCCCGGCGAGCAGCCTGATTGCCCGCAGTAAAAGACGTCGTTTAGGTTCGAGTAGCCATCAACGGAGCTCCTCAACCCTACACAATAAGATACCGATTCAGACATCTCTCTGACCAATTCCCCCAAAGGCAGATGCCTCGAAAAAAATTCGCGAACCTACTACCCCCTCCAATTCTACTTAGTTTTAAAACAATATGATGCAAATGAACACGGCTATGCGCGGCAATCTTAGGGAAACAGAGGTTAAGCTGTATCTAAGATGCTCACCCAGAATTTTGGGCATATGCAGCCTTCATCTGCTAAATTTTTGCTGCAGTACAAACACACTAGACCTGCACACCCGTATTAACTAAAGGCGACGTTTATCAATCACTCGTTTCGCCTTTCCCTCGGACCGAGGCACTGCACCGGGCGACTCAATAATAATCCTCGAAGAGATACCGATAAAGGTTTTGATTTTTTGAGCTAGCTCTGCGGAAAGCGCGGCAGGATCAATACCTCCACCTACCGCTTCGACATGAACGGTCACGCTATCCATATTGCCTTCGCGATACAACTCCACAAAGTAGTGAGGGGTAAGTCCATTGACACTGAGAATTTGCTCTTCGATTTGAGTAGGGAAGACATTAACCCCACGAATAATTAGCATATCATCGCTGCGGCCAGTGATTTTATCCATGCGTCGCATAGAACGAGAGGTGCCCGGCAACAACCGCGTTAAATCACGCGTGCGGTAGCGAATCATTGGCATGGCTTCCTTGGTCAGGTTGGTGAATACCAATTCACCCTCTTCACCATCAGATACCACTTCGCCCGTTTCCGGATTGATAATTTCAGGGTAAAAATGATCTTCCCAAACGGTTGGGCCATCCTTACCCTCAATGCATTCTTGTGCCACACCGGGCCCCATAATCTCTGAGAGGCCATAAATATCAACAGCATCTATAGCCAATCGAGATTCAATTTCTTTTCGCATGGCATCGGTCCATGGTTCTGCTCCAAAGATACCGACTCTGAGCGATAACATGGACGGATCTATTCCCTGGCGCTCAATTTCGTCCGCAATATTGAGCATGTAGGAAGGTGTCACCATAATGACATCAGGGTCAAAGTCTCTAATTAACTGCACTTGCTTTTCTGTTTGTCCTCCAGACATAGGAATAACGGCGCAACCGAGATGCTCAGCGGCGTAGTGTGCGCCGAGGCCGCCAGTAAACAGGCCATAACCATAGGCTATATGGACTTTGTCGTTGGAGCGTCCGCCCGCAGCGTAAATCGAACGTGCCCCAACATTGGCCCAAGTATCTATGTCGTTTTGAGTATAGCCAACCACTGTGGGTTTTCCTGTGGTGCCGCTCGATGCATGAATGCGAACGATTTTATCCATAGGTACGCAATACATGCCGAAGGGGTAGTTGTCGCGAAGATCAGCTTTGGTGGTAAAGGGGAACTTGCTTAGGTCTTCAAGGGACACTAAATCGCTAGGGTGAACGCCGTGATCGTCAAATTTCTTTTTGTAGACCGGGGAGTTTTGATAAACATTATGCAGCGTCTCTTTTAGACGATTCAGTTGTAAACTTTGAATTTCATCAAGGCTTGCATTTTCTATATTCTCATAACCTATTTTTGACGCTGGCATGTTCGGCCCTTTCAATGGTTTATGACTTAACTGAGTCCTACCTGCTATCACAGTAAGATCGCGCGGTTAATATAATACATATACTTGACTTATTCCAACAAAATTGTATCATAATTTTCATTGCGTGATAGTTCCAATATAGTTCGCTCCCCTTAAATTTTGGAGGTTAATTTATGAAAACAAATAGTTATGTATATGGCGCATGGTTTGAGGGGCAGGGAAAAGATGTAGAGGTCCGGCATGCGGTTAACGGTGAAATTGTCGCATTAACCAATAGTGATGGCATTGATTTCAAAAAGGTTCTTGAATATGGTCGTGAAAAAGGGGGCGTAGCACTGCGCCAAATGACCCTTCACGAACGTGCTAATGCGCTCAAAGAACTGGGGAAATATCTTCTTGGAAAAAAAGAAGCGCTATACGCGGTTTCTGCTTTTACAGGAGCTACGCACGTCGATAGTCAGATCGATATTGATGGTGGTGTAGCCACATTATTTAGCTATTCGGGTATTGCGAGGCGAGAGTTTTCCAATGAAACGTTTATTGTTGAAGGTCCGCCTGAGCGCTTGTCTGCTAAAAATACCTTTGCTGCTAAGCATATTCTGGTATCCAAACGCGGTGTGTCTGTCCATATCAATGCGTTCAATTTTCCCTGTTGGGGTATGCTGGAGAAAATTGCACCTAGCCTAATTGCAGGGGTTCCAGTAGTGGTTAAGCCCGCAACGGATTCAGCCTACATGACTGAGGCAATGGTCAGGCAGATCATTAACTCCGGGTTGTTGCCTGAGGGCTCTATCCAACTCATTTGTGGTCGTATCGGCGATATGCTCGGCCATCTTACAGAGCAAGATGTGGTGACTTTTACGGGGTCTGCGTCCACAGGTCGAATGTTGCGTAGCCACCCCAACATTATTTCTAAAAGTATCCCTTTTAATATGGAAGCTGACTCTCTTAACTGTTGTATCTTAGGTGAAACAGTTGACGTGAAAGATCCCGAATTTAAGTTGTTTATTAAAGAGATTGCGCGTGAAATGACCGTCAAGGCGGGACAGAAATGTACCTCTATACGCCGGGTTATTGTTCCTGTTGACAAAGCGCAGGCCGTGGTAGATGCCCTGAAACGTCTTTTGGGTAAGGTTGTTATGGGCGATCCAGCAGAAAAAGGTGTGAGAATGGGTCCGTTGCTGGGACGTTCTCAACAGGCGGATGTTCATGCCAATGTAATGGCGCTAGCCGAGCATTGTGAGCTAATTTTGGGCGGCGATGATAATTTTGATGTCGTCGGGGAAAATGCCTCGAGAGACGCTTTTTATCCGCCGACTCTACTGTATTGCGCCAAACCTCTTGAGACAGACGCAGCGCATTCCATCGAAGCCTTTGGCCCGGTCTGTACCATTATGCCTTATAGCAATACTGACGAAGCCATTCATATCACCAGCCTAGGCAAGGGCAGTCTGGTGGGTTCTTTGTTTACTTATGACGACCAGGAAGCGGCCAAAATCATATTGGGCAGCGCTGCCTACCATGGACGTATGTTGGTCATTAACCGCGACTGCGCTGACGAGTCAACGGGGCATGGTTCGCCATTGCCGACTCTGGTCCATGGTGGCCCAGGTCGAGCCGGCGGCGGTGAAGAGTTGGGTGGTGCGCGCGGGGTTAAGCACTACATGCAGCGCACCTCTATTCAGGGATCGCCAACCACGTTGATGGCTATTACTCGGGAATATATGGCGGGCGCAAAAACCAATCGATCCGATGTGCAACCATTTAGAAAGTTTTTTGAAGAGTTGCAGATTGGTGAGAGTCTTACGACCCACCGAAGGACGGTTACCGAGGCTGATATCGTCAACTTTGGCTGCCTGTCGGGGGATCACTTTTATGCCCACTTTGATGAAATTGCGGCCAAAGATTCTTTTTTTGGCAAGCGGGTTGCCCATGGTTATTTCGTCATTTCAGCGGCAGCAGGCATGTTTGTTGAGCCATCGCCGGGCCCCGTTCTGGCCAACTATGGATTAGAGAATCTACGTTTTATTGAGCCGGTCGGTATAGGCGACACAATTCAAGTCAAAATTACCGCTAAGAAGAAAATTAAAAAGGATAAGCGCCCAGACGAAGATCAGGCAACCGGCGTAGTGGTCTGGGACGTTGAAGTGTTTAACCAAAATGAAGCTATAGTGGCGTTGTATGACATTCTTACTTTGGTGGTACGCAAAGACGGGTAGTGTAAAAGTTGCATGGAAAGGCCTAACACAAAATTTCCTATTACGGGCTTGATTTAGGCTGATGGTTACTGGCATCAAATCGAGGCCTCTCAGCTTGCACTTCAGTCAGTGGGGTAACCTTTTTCAAGCTGGAAAGACTGCGGCGTGCAAGTTTTTGATACTCGGCAGTGCCTGCGGATTTCCAAGCCACTTCTTTCTCGGAAAGAGTGCGCTTTACCTGAGCAGGATTGCCTATCAGTAAACTGCGGGGAGGACATTTAAAGTTAGATTTAACAAAGGCGGTAGCGCCAACGATGGATTCGGCACCAATCCGCGCGTTATCCATTATCACCGCATTTATGCCGACGAGCGCATTGCGACCAATCCGGCAGCCGTGGAGTATCGCGCCATGACCAATATGGCCGTCTTCCTCGATAATACAATCTTTCCCGGGGAAACTGTGCATCACGCATGTGTCTTGAACATTACAGCCGTCTTGCAAAATAATTCGGCCAAAGTCACCGCGAAGCACAGCATTTGGGCCTATATAACAATTCGCACCGATAATTACATCGCCAATTATTACCGCGGTCGGGTGAATATAGGCGGTTGGATTGACAGATGGGATAAGCTCTTCGATAGCGTAGTAAGGCATAGTATGGGGTCCATGTTTTTTTGCCGGATGGGTAGTACTCACGGAAATAATTGACGTCACTAAATTCAGTGGAGAGTAATGTATCGTTGTACAGACAGCAAAGTATACATGCAAGGTAAATGAGAAATAAGGCGCAACCATCAATGATGGTCAATTCCAACAATAGTGGACAGTACCGAGGAAAAACTATGACATTTGCAGATATTAATTACGAAGTGGCATATGGCGTTGCCGTATTAACGTTTAATCGCCCCGATACTCTAAACAGCTTTACTCAGGCCATGCACGAGGAAGTAAAACTAGCGATGAACGATGCGCGCACCAATTCTGCGGTGCGTTGTTTGGTGATTACCGGTGCAGGTCGTGGGTTCTGCGCGGGTCAGGATCTTAATGATCGAGCGGTTAAGGTAACGGTTGAACGCCCTGATTTGGGGGAATCTATTGAGAAATATTACAACCCCTTGATTCGAGGAATTATGACTATGGAAAAGCCAGTGATCTGCGCTGTAAATGGTGTTGCTGCAGGCGCTGGGGCCAGCATTGCACTGGCATGTGATCTGGTTATAGCAGCTCGATCAGCCACTTTTGTTCAAGTATTTTGCAAAATAGGGTTAGTGCCAGATTCTGGAGGCACGTGGAATTTGCCTCGAGCTTTGGGCCTGCCTCGGGCAAAGGGTTTGGCGCTACTTGGTGATAAATTATCGGCAGAAAAAGCGGAGGCCTGGGGCATGATATGGCAATGTGTTGACGATGATCAGTTAATGCCTGAAGTGAAAAAACTTGCGGAACATTTGGCGACACAACCCACCAAGGGCTTGGCGATGATTAAAAAATTACTCAATGAGTCTTTTTCCACACCTATGCACCAGCAGCTTGAGAATGAAAAATACGCCATGCGCGTCCTCGGGCAATCTCATGACTACCAAGAGGGTGTTGCAGCCTTTATGCAAAAACGTAAGCCAGAATTTAAAGGAGAATAGACGATGACTATTCAAATCGATACACAGACGTTGGCGCAACGTTGTGCTCATAGCCTGTGGGTAGATGATAAATCCTCGCGGGCTCTTGGCATGTCCGTCGATTCGGTCACCGAAGGTCATGCTGTGCTCTCGATGACCGTACGTGAGGATATGGTAAACGGTCTGAACATATGCCATGGAGGAATGATTTTCATGCTAGCAGATTCCGCTTTCGCTTATGCCTGTAACTCTCAAAATCAAGCGGCCGTTGCCGCTGGCGCAGTCATAGATTTCCTCGCTCCTGCGTTTCAAGACGACGTATTAACAGCGACGGCGACAATGATTCATCAGGGCGGCCGCGCGGGTATTTATAGCGTAACTGTAGCCAACCACAATGGTGAGCCTGTCGCTCTATTTAAGGGTAACTCAGCGCGAATTAAGCGAAGTGTATTGCCTAATAACGATTTCTTAGGGGAGTAAACCATGACCGATGCTTTTATTTGTGATGCGATAAGAACCGCTTTTGGCCGTTACGGAGGAGCATTGGCTACTGTTCGGCCTGATGATCTAGGTGCTGTTCCTTTGCGCGCATTAAAAGAACGAAATCCAAATGTTGATTGGTCGCGGGTTGATGACGTTATCTATGGCTGCGCCAATCAAGCTGGTGAAGACAATCGTAACGTGGCACGAATGTGTACGTTGTTGGCAGGCCTGCCGGCGGTCATCCCTGGCGTTACAGTTAACCGGTTATGCGGTTCCGGTATGGATGCCATTGGCATGGCTGCTAGGGCGATTAAATCTGGGGAAACATCGTTAATGCTGGCTGGTGGCGTTGAGTCCATGTCTCGTGCGCCGTTTGTGGTTCCGAAAGCGACCAGCGCTTATAGTCGCAGTAGCTCGATGGAAGACACCACCATAGGTTGGCGCTTTGTCAATAACTTGATTAAGCAGCAATACGGTATAGATTCAATGCCGGAGACGGCTGAGAACGTTGCTGAACAATTTAACATCAGTCGAGAAGATCAAGATGCTTTTGCTTTTTTAAGTCAACAAAAAACTAAGGCTGCCCAACAATCCGGTCTATTCAAAGATGAAATTGTACCCGTCAGTATTCCTCAGCGAAAAAAAGACCCCATTATTTTTGATATAGATGAGCATCCACGTGGCGACACAACGTTAGCAGCGCTGGCAAAACTAAGCACACCTTTTCGGGAGGGTGGGTCTGTCACCGCAGGGAATGCTTCCGGGGTTAACGATGGCGCTTGCGGATTACTACTGGCGTCTGATAAAGCGGCTGCGGAAAATGGCCTGACACCTAAAGCCAGAGTGGTTTCTATGGCAACTGTCGGGCTGGAACCCAGAGTCATGGGTTTTGGGCCATCTCCGGCCGCAAAGAAAGTGTTGGCTAAAGCAGGCTTAACCATTCGCGATATGGATATTATTGAAATGAATGAAGCCTTCGCCGCGCAAGGACTTGCCGTGATGCGTGACTTGGGTTTACCCGACGACGCTCCACATGTGAATCCCCTAGGTGGTGCAATTTCTCTAGGACACCCATTAGGTGCCAGTGGCGCAAGGCTGGTAACAACAGCAATGTATCAGCTACATAGAACTGGGGGGCGCTATGCACTCTGCACTATGTGCATAGGTGTAGGACAGGGTATTGCGATCATTATTGAGCGGGTCTAGAGCGATATTTCGTGATAACTGGCAATGTTAGTCAAGTAATAAGAATAAGCAAGCAACTCAAATGCCACGCTAAAATGATACCTTATGTTGATTAAATATATAATTCATGTATCATAAATGCACCACGTTAGATTGAGGGCAAAGATCATGATTAATCACAAGGCTAATGAAAAAGAGCTTGAGGCAGCTTTCCAAAAGAAAGTGGACGACGAGCAAAAAATTGAACCCAAAGATTGGATGCCAGAGGCATACCGCAAGAATCTAATACGCCAGATATCTCAACATGCTCATTCTGAAGTCATTGGTATGCAGCCTGAAGCTAACTGGATTACTCGAGCGCCTTCGTTGCGTCGCAAGGCGGTGTTGCTATCCAAGGTGCAGGATGAAGCTGGGCATGGTTTATATTTGTACAGTGCAACGGAGACTTTGGGTGTTTCCCGTGCAGAATTGATATCTGCATTGCAGGATGGCTCCGCCAAGTATGCTTCCATCTTTAATTATCCTACTCAAACCTGGGGCGATGTTGGTGCCATTGGTTGGTTGGTTGATGGTGCCGCAATTTGTAATCAGGTGACACTTCAAAGAACGTCCTACGGTCCTTATGCTCGCGGCATGATTCGGATATGTAAGGAAGAGAGTTTTCATCAGCGTCAGGGTTATCAGATTATGATGGAACTGGCAAAAGGCTCGCCTGAGCAAAAGCAAATGGCTCAAGACTCGCTAAACCGTTTTTATTGGCCATCCTTAATGATGTTTGGCCCTCATGACGGTGAGTCTGCACACTCTGCCAAGTCCATGCAATGGAAAATTAAACGGGAAACTAATGACGATCTACGTCAAAAGTTTATTGATCAAACTGTTCCGCAAATCGAATATTTGGGTTTGGATCATCCCGACAAGGCCATTAAATGGAATGAAGAGCGCGGCCATTACGACAATGGCGACATTGACTGGGAAGAGTTTTATAACGTCATTAATGGTAATGGACACTGTAATCGTCAGCGTATACAGCACCATATTAAAGCTCACGAGGACGGCAGTTGGGTTCGAGATGCTCAAAACGCCTATAACGACAAACGAAAAACTAGTAGTAATAAAGCTGTGGCTTAGGAGATAACTAATGTCATTGGAAAATCTAGAATTGTTTGAGGTCTTCATTCGATCTGCTCGTGGATTGGATCACAAGCACGTGGGTAGCTTACACGCAGTCGCGCATGAACACGCCCTTGAGTATGCGAGAGATTGTTATACACGTCGCAGTGAAGGGGTGAGTATATGGGTTGTGAAGTCTAGCGACATCTGCTGTTCTCAGGAGGATGATGCCGATAGCTTCTTTGATCCTTCGGATGACAAACCTTACCGTCATGCCACATATTACCCGCTTCCTAAAGAAGTGGATAATATGTAACTGGGGCCAGAATTATGAGTGAGAAAGATACAAAGAAAGAGACGTTAGACGAAGATATATGCCACTATGCTACCCGCTTGGGTGACGACGCTATTGTACTAGGACACCGTATTTCCGAGTGGGTAAGTCGTGGCCCTTTTCTCGAAGAGGACATTGCTCTGGGCAATGTGTCTCTGGACTATATTGGTCGTGCCCGCATGTATTACACCTATGCCGCCGAGTTGAGCGGTGACGGTAAAACGGAAGATGATTTTGCTTACCTTCGTGGCGAGCGCGATTTTCAAAATCACCTGATCAACGAACTCCCTCGCGGTGACTTCGCCTATACGATAGCGCGTCAATTATTGGTCGATGCATTCAACACCTACTATTTGGCAGTACTCACCACATCGAATGACAAAACCCTGGCCGCAATAGCAGAGAAAGGGGTCAAAGAAACAAAATACCATTTGCGACGCAGTAGAGATTGGACGTTACGTTTAGGGGACGGAACACAAGAAAGCCACAAGCGTATTCAAGCGGCCATTGACGATATTTGGGGTTTTACCCATGAGCTGTTTGAACATGATGAGCTCGAACGGCGACTAATTGACTTGGGTATTGGCGTTGATGCAAGCCTATTTAAAGATCAATGGCTATCCGATGTCACAGCGGTTCTGGAGCAAGCCAATCTCGTTGTTCCCACACAGGAGTGGGCGGTACGCGGGGGCCGGGATGGCTACCACACCGAAAACTTGGGGCACATTCTAACTGAAATGCAGTTTATACATCGTACTTATCCGGGATGTCAGTGGTAACAATGCAGCGAATTCCAACGATTTCTCATGAGCAGTATGAGCGCGAGCAGTATCGCCAACGGTCTGGTGCCGCTGACGTTTGGGTGCTGCTGGATGAAGTGAAAGATCCGGAGATACCGGTGTTGTCTATCTGGGATTTAGGCATACTGCGAGATATCCAGATTCAGGGAGAACAAGTAATAGTAACTATTACTCCGACCTATTCGGGATGTCCGGCAATGGATGTGATTCGTGAGGATATTGAAGCCATCTTGCATGCTAATGGCGTGAAAAATTGTGCCGTTAAAACCCAACTTTCGCCCGCGTGGACAACTGAATGGATGACGAGCCAGGGTAGATCTCAATTGCGAGACTACGGTATAGCCGCGCCAGACGATATAGCTGATTACGACAAGGGCTCACTGACACCTGAGTCACAGGTTCGATGTCCTCATTGTGGTTCCAGACTTACCAAACGGGTCAGCGAATTTGGTTCAACAGCATGTAAATCATTATTTCAATGCGATTCTTGCCTTGAACCGTTTGACTTCTTTAAAAATATATAAGTTTTAAGCAAGAATAGGTAACCAAATGTCCGACATTAATTTCTATCCGTTAACCATTTCTGATGCGCAGGCGGAGACTGATAATGCGGTGTGCATTACCTTTGCAGTACCGGAACAGCAACAGAAAGTTTTTAACTTTAAACAGGGACAGTTTCTGACGTTGAAAGCCGTTATTAATGGGGAGGAAATACGGCGCTCCTACTCTATTTGCTCTGGCATTAATGACGGACATATGCGGGTGGGTATTAAGCGAGTAAAAGATGGTATCTTCTCCAATTATGCTAATGATAATTATAAAGTCGGCGACACCGTTGAGGTAATGCCTCCGCAGGGAAGTTTTTATACTGAGTTGCATATGGACAACCGAAAGCGTTATATGTGCTTGGCCGTTGGCAGCGGTATCACGCCAATACTGTCAATCATAAAATCAATATTAACCACCGAACCAAAAAGCCACATAAGTTTAATCTACGCGAATCGCGGGACTAAGACTGTTATGTTTAAAGAAGAATTGAGCTTTCTCAAGAATCGCTATCTGAATCGCTTGCAATGGACGAATATTATGAGTCAGGAGGATCAGGGGACAGATATTCTCAATGGCCGCCTTGACATAAAAAAAGGGTATCTCCTGCAAAAGTATAAGGTAATTGATATCCAAAATACAGATGACGTATTTATTTGTGGACCTGAATCAATGATGTCTGAAGTGTCTCATGGCTTTCGTCTTGAAGGTTTGCAGGAATCGCAAATTCACTACGAACTTTTTGCCAGCTCTAAGGAAGATTCGGAGGCACGGATGGCAAAGGCTCAGCAACGGGTTAATGACTATAGCGAACAAAAGACCACTAAAGTAACCGTTAAGGCTGATGGCCGTGCCATTCAGTTCGAGTTGGCTACAGTAGGTGAAAATATTCTCGATGCAGGCATGAAAAACGGTATGGAACTGCCATACTCCTGTAAGGCTGGCGTTTGTTCAACCTGCAAAGCAAAATTGGTGCAAGGGCAGGTGGATATGGATGTTTGTCACGGATTAACCCCGAGTGAAGTGGCTGCGGGATATATTCTATGTTGTCAGGCACACCCAATTTCTGATGAGGTTGTTGTCGATTTTGATCAGCGCTGAGGGAGTATTTTTTAGCTCTTAGAAAGTAGCTTTGGAAACCACAGACGTCGTTGTGTAGACTGGACGGGTTTCAACTCACTTTTATGGTCAAAATAGAGTATGCGAGAAGATAGTTTGACAGATTCAAGGCAGCGGCAACAGTTAATAGTCAAGCACATCAACAAGACCAGCATTAGCTGTACATCGATGGTGGTGACAGTGTTTGGCGATGTGGTTTCACAGCATGGTGGATGGATTTGGCTGGGTAGCTTGATCAATGCTCTTGGACCATTTGGGTTTAATGAGCGATTAGTGCGCACAGCTGTCTATCGCTTATTGAAAAATGACTGGTTAAAAGTCAATAAGGTGGGCCGACGGAGTTATTACTGTTTTACAGAAACAGCCAAGGGTCATTACGACAAAGCCGCTCGGAGAATTTACACCTCTGAACAGCCCGACTGGGACGGTAGTTGGATATTGGTGGCACCACTATTTATCGCGGAGGAGAAGAAAGAAGTATTCCGTAAAAGCTTAATTTGGCAGGGGTTTAATACATTGGTGTCGGGTATGTTTGCGCACCCCTCATCGGATCGCACATCGTTGGATGAAATAATCTATGAGCAGGATTTGATAGGAGACGTTGCGGTACTGTCAGCCAAGACAGAGGATTTCCACTCTCAGGCAGCGATAAAAAAGCTGGTAAAAAATCGCTGGAATTTATCGGAGCTTGAGGTGTTTTACAATGAGTTTCTCAATTTTTACCGGCCGTTATGCCAACAAGTTGCGGCCAAGCGCCCAAATGCTTCAGATAGCTTCTTATTACGGGCACTGCTAATCCATGATTACCGTCGTATTTTACTTCGAGACCCCGATTTGCCCGAAGCCATGTTACCCCATGGTTGGGTGGGTCATGAGGCCTATGATTTAGTTAAGCGAGTCTACAAAGTGCTGGTAAATTGCTCCATGGACTACATTCAGCAGGGTCTGGAAAATGCCCAAGGCGCATTGCCTAAGGCCAATTCGCTATTTTTTACCCGCTTTGGCGGATTGGATTAGTAGAGCAGTGGCAGGAGCTTTCGGCTGACATATCAATGAGAGATTACATCATCATTACTGTAGGGATGATGTATCCAAACTAACAAGGACAATGTTTTGATATTGATTATTATCGCAATTAAAATATAGATTTAGTAAGCGAAAAATATGAGCCTTACGGCTTACTAGATCTAGAAATTGATGAAGCGATTCGCAAAGAAAGCAAGAATTCTACGGCTTATTTGGTGGTTGGCTACATGATATTCAACTCCATTAAATAGTTCTACCAACCCTATCAAACGGCGGGTAAAGATATAGTGACCGATCTCAGTCATTTCAGCGGTATAACGGCAGTCATTCAAATTGGCGCTCAAACAGAGATGCGATACTAATGATACCTCCTGTGAAACTTTTTAAACATGGCGCTATCGCTGTTATCAGCATCGATAACCCTCCGGTAAATGCACTGTCTCAAACGGTACGCCGAGGCATTGCCAATTGTTTGCGCGATGCAGAAATTGATGAAGATGTCAGTGCTATTGTGCTGGCTTGTCAAGGTAGGACCTTTATTGCTGGTGCGGATATTTCCGAGTTTGGCAAACCCCCATTAGAGCCTCACTTGCCAGAAGTATTGCAAAACCTGGATCAGTGTAAAAAGCCTGTAGTTGCGGCACTGTTTGGCACTGCATTAGGGGGTGGTTTTGAACTGGCCTTGTCCTGCCATTATCGAGTAGGCATTACAGGCACAAAAGTGGGCTTACCAGAAGTGACGCTGGGGTTAATTCCTGGTGCAGGTGGAACGCAGTTATTACCACGAATTGCGGGCGTTGAAACAGCGCTTGAAATGATTACCTCTGGAAAATTAGTAACAGTTGATAGGCTATTGGAGCTGAAGATTATTGACCAACTGGTTGAGGGAGACCTGCTAGAAAATGCGATTAGTTACGCCAAGTCAATGGTTGATAAAGGTCAAGGTGCGCGCCCGGTATCTCAAATCGTGATAGATAAATCAGCTAATCATGCCGCGCTGTTTGACGAATGGCGTGCGAAAATGGCGAGGACCGCTCGCGGTCAAATAGCACCGCAACATTGCGTTACGTCTATAGAGAATGCAGTGCGGTTACCGTTTCCTGAAGGATTGAAAAAAGAACGGGAAATGTTCCTCGAATGCCGCAGTTCATCACAATCAAGGGCCATGCGACATGCTTTCTTCGCCGAACGACAATCGTCCAAACCAACCGGCATAAATAACGACGTAGCAGCCCTGGCCATACACTCTGTCGGTGTTATTGGCGCTGGCACTATGGGTGGCGGTATTGCCATGTGTTTTTCTAGCGCGGGTATTCCCGTAACAATACTGGAGATGGGCGAAGGAAACTTGCAGCGTGGGCTCGATGGCATTCGAAGTCGTTATCAGAAAAATGTAACAAGCGGTCGCATCAGCCAACAACAGTGTGATAGTTTTGTCGGCAATATTCAGGGTACCTGTGATTATAAAGACTTAGCTAATGTCGATTTAGTGGTGGAGGCAGCCTTCGAAGATATGGCGATTAAACATCAAATTTTTGCGCGTTTAGATGAGGCGTGTAAACCTGAAACCATACTGGCAACCAACACTTCTTATCTAGATGTTGATGAGATAGCTCGAGCGACCAACCGTCCTAATAAAGTACTCGGTATGCATTTCTTTAGTCCGGCGAATATCATGAAATTGCTTGAAGTAGTCCGCGCGGAGAAAACTGACGAACAAACCCTAATTACAGGAATGGCCATTGGTAAACTCATCGGAAAAACAACCGTCTCTGTGGGTGTCTGTTATGGCTTTGTCGGCAATCGGATGTATTCTTGCTATGGTCGTGAAGCACAAATGCTCCTACTTGAGGGGGCAACGCCAGAACAGATAGACCACGCCATGAAAATCTGGGGCATGGCCATGGGACCGCTGGCAGTCAACGACCTTTCTGGTATTGATATCGCCTACAAGGCGCGACGTGAAAATCCAAATCTCCCCGACGATCCGTGCTACTTTAAAGCGGCAGACCTAATGGTAGAATCGGGTCGGCTGGGGCAGAAAACCGGTGCGGGGTTTTATCGCTACGAGCAAGAAAGTGGAAATAAAGTAGTAGATCAAGACGTCCTAAACATTATCCGCACTGAAGCAGAAAAACTCGGCATTAGACAACGTGTTGGCCTTAATGGTGAGGGTATTAGCGATGAAGAAATCCAAAATAGGCTAATCTTAGCTCTTATTAACGAAGGTGCACGAATCCTCGAAGAAGGAATCGTCACCCGGGCCAGTGACATTGATGTTATCTGGATTAATGGTTATGGCTTTCCAAGATTCCGTGGTGGCCCAATGTGTTATGCCGATGAAGTCGGTTTACAGAATGTAGTGCATCGTATCAACCAATTTCGACAGCAGTTTGGGGACAGATATTGGCGTCCAGCAGCGCTATTGGAAGAAATGGCGTCGCAGGGTAGCGCGCTTGCATCTTGGAGTAAATAGCGCCTAATTCCTCAACACGATTGCGGCAGTTACTATTTGAAATTGGCTCTTGGTGGTTTGGACCTTGGGTTTTAATAAAGAAGTAAGTCAGTAAGTAAAAGTGGGTGGTAAGGGCTATAATCTCAACAATAATATAGGCCTAACAGGCTACAATATGAGTCCGGCCACTGGAACAAAGCATGCTCTGAAGCACATGTAATTGTTAGCCTATAGGGGATTTTTAGTTCTAAAAAATCTAGCTCCTGCTAAAGTTTCTTTTAAGTTAATCACTTAATAGCCTTTCTGCTTAGCCCTCCTGAAGTGCCTGCTGAGTTTTTATGATTGCTACTGCTTCTACCTATATAGATTAGCAAGGTATTTAGAAGCTCTAGGTAGCCTTCCTAGCATCGCATAGTTGTATCACTGGACTTTAAGGAGCTTTTAGATAAGGGCTTGGGAGTTGCTTCATTGTTTAGGCTTGCTTCCGATCTCCTTAATTAATTTTGCAAGAATTTAGATCTAGACTAGAATATGGAGTAGGTTATAAGTGCTTAGTAAAAATATGGCCATGCTCGTTACACCTGATTGGTTTGATTGGCGTATGCTAGGTGATCAAAGGGATATTATTTAGCCAGTTTATATTTAAATACATACAGAGAACTGAGCGCTTTTACAGCAATTTTAGTCTTTAATTAATACAATACGTGAGGTAAGAGACCAATGCATAGTCTAGCCGAAGGGACTGATTTTATTTACGATCCTAGCGAATATGAGAGTGGAGCGCCGCTTTCTCGTTTTGCGGCATTACGCAGTAGTGCCCCAGTTATATGGATTGACGAGAAATCGTTAGAGCATTGGCCGGGTGGCGATGGATTTTGGATCATTCTAAGCCACGCATTGTGCACAGAGGCGCTTAAAAACACCGCTGTGTTTTCTTCTAACCTTCAAGGAACACAATTAAGGAATCCCGCGAATGGTGAAGATTTAGGTTACGTACAAGAAATGATGTTGAATATGGATCCTCCGGATCACTCTCGGCTACGTCGCCATCTTGTTGGCGCATTCACTTCTAAAGCAATCGGAGTTTTAGAAAAAAAAATATCCCAGCATGCCAAATCTATTATTGACGAGGTCATTATTCGTTATCCCACGGGAGAATGTGATTTTGTGACAGACATTGCTGCTGATCTGCCTCTTAGATGCCTTGCTGACATATTTGGTATTCCAAGTGAAGATAGATATTTGATGTATGACTGGGCTAATAGGGTTATAGGGTATCAAGATCCAGATTATGCAAAATCATTTAGTTTTGATATCAAATCAGGTTCGGCTATGGCACGCGAAGCAATAATGCATCGACCAAAGCCGGATGAGAATGGGAAAATGCCCGATCCAAGATCTCGCTCTGGGATGAATGATCTCTATTGTTATGCTCACCTGCTAGCGAAACATAGACGAAAAAACCCTAAAGATGATGTAATCTCTATTTTGCTGACACAACTGGATAATGATGAGGAGAAACTTAATATCTCTGAATTTGAGAATATGTTTTGGCTTTTTATGGTGGCGGGAAATGAAACTTTACGCAATGGAATTCCGGGTGGAATGATTGCGCTCTTACAACACCCAAAATCCTGGGAACAACTTCATTCTAGCCCGCAATTAATGCCCAATGCTATACGTGAAATGTTACGCTGGTGGACACCTGTTATGAATTTTAGAAGAACCGCCAAGTCCCCTATTGTATTTGGTGGGCAAAGTATTAGTGCCGGAGATAAAGTAATGATTTCGTTTATTTCTGCGAACTATGATCAAAGTGTTTTTGCTGCGCCCGAGGTATTTGACATAACAAGACAGTCCAATAAGCACTTGAGTTTTGGTTATGGTCCTCATTTTTGCCTTGGTGCTCAATTGGCGGAGGCCCAAATGCGCGCAATTTTTAGCGAGCTGGTAGAACGTTTCAGTAGCATTGAAATGATGTCGTCTCCAACGTTTTTGCGGTCAAATTTTCAACGTGGTGTTAAGTCATTACCGATTAAATTTACTCGCAGATGACGTTCTTCAACGTGTTAAATTACAGAGTAATGTAGAGGGCTACTAAATCAGGCCTGAATTGACTCCCTAAATACATTAGTTTGTGGCAATAGGGTCTCCATTGAGTTTTAGCAATAGCTAGTCTACCGATTACGGTTGATTAATAATCATAACGAGTTTTGGCGAGCTTGCAATCGGTTTAGTGGGGCATTAAATGGCTCATTTTTGATGGTGGCGTCTTTGGCGCCCTTCTGCTGACGATACGGTTGATAGCCCTGCAGACTTTTGCTTTCTAGATCATTGAGACGAGTCACAATCCCGCAATATGCTACAAAGTGGTTAAGGTGGGATTTAATGGTTGCCCAACGACCTTGGGTGATCGAGCCACGCTTAACGTCTACATTCCATCGATGTGCACTTGCCTGTGGGGCTAGCCTTTGTGAGCATCGGTGGGGATGTCAAGGCCGAGTCATTTTGAGCGTCTGTCCCAGAGGACACGCGACTGTAAGTTGTCAATGGCCGCAGTTATTGCTAATCTAGTGGATTAACGATTTGTCCGTTAGGGGCGAATTAGTAAGTGTTTAATATGCACATATTAATTAAAAGGGACAGTGATGAGCCAAGCGGATTTTAAGAATAAAACAGTGATGGTGACCGGGGCTGCCAGTGGAATCGGAGAAGCTATTGCCAAGTCATTTCTCGAACAGGGCGCTCAGGTGATGGTGATCGACCTAGAGATTGACTCATTGACTCGTTGCTTCGAGGGTTATCCGCTAGCACAGCCATTTGAACAGGACTTAACCCATATTAAGGCTGCCGATAATATTGCTGACTGGGTGAATGGCAATGCTGGATGTTTGGATATTCTAGTTAACAATGCAGGTCGAGCGCTACCTAGTGAGCTTGATACCACGACAGATGAACTTTGGCAGACCATGATGGACATTAACGTCACGGCGATGTTTCGTCTCACACGCCAACTTTTACCTCTGCTTAAGCAGAGTAGTGCCGGTCGGATTATCAACCTTGGCTCTATCATGTCAGACATGGCAGGGCCCAACCTGTTTGCATATGGAACCACGAAGCACGCGGTAGCTGGCATGACTAAGTCGATGTCTGTAGACCTCGGGAAGTTTGGTATTACAGCCAATTACTTGCAGCCAGGTGCCATTGTGACCGCGTTGTCCAAACCTTTTTTTGACGACGCTGACTTTAAACAATATTGGGAACAAAAAGCCCCTGTGGGACGTTTGGGTCAACCAGAGGATGTTGCCCATGCCGCATTATTTTTGGCCAGTGACAAATCATCGTTTATTACTGGAGTGGGCTTAAACGTCGACGGTGGCGCCATTGTTATGTTTTGAGGCTTTGAGTGGTCAGTCAAATTCGCTTGTCTAAGGGTCTGCTTTAGGGGCGTTTTGTCGGGTGAATGCGGGGCTAAACGTCCCAACAAACGGTCTATTTTTCAATGGCTGTTGTTGTATGCCTACCCTCCTTTACGGTGGTATAGGGCCCATCGGTTATTCATCAATAAAGCTACGCAACTGATCGGAGCAAGTGGGGTGACGTAACTTGTGTAGAGTATCATTCACTTTTGTTGCCTAAACCTCTAAAAAACCCTCGATCAAAAAGATCGAGGGTTTTAGATTTGCGAGTACAAACTTCGTATTATTTAGAATGAATAGCTAACACTCGCCGATACGATTCTAGGATGACCTAGTGTGCCAATGGCGATTCTTGCAGGTTCTCCGCCACCAGTTAAACCGCTAAAGCTGAAGTTGTCGAATGGCTCGAGATCGGTGTAATACTCTTCGTCAGTCAGATTGTCGACGTTAAGCATCAGTTCCCAACGGTCACTTTGTACGCCGATCTGAAGGTCGATAACCTCAAAGCTGTCGTTGGTCAAAACGTCCCAAGGAGCACCACCGTCCTGCTCGCCTCTATGACTTATCTGAAGGTCCGCGATTAACTCGAAGCCACTACTCAGTGGCCGCGCATAGTTAGCTGAAAGATTCCAACTCTCCGTTACTACATTGGAGGTGTCTTTTCCGCTGAGATCTACCGTACCTACCATGGTGCCTCCATCCCATGTCGCATCGATCAAGCCTAAAGAGCCTGATATTTGCAGAAATTCACTGGCTTGAATGCTCGCTTCTAACTCAATACCCTTTTGCGTAGAGTCGCCGACATTTAGCAATGCTTCAACAAGGGTTCCGCTGCCGTCTGGGTTAGGCACGACATATTGATAAATACGATCACTGTAGCTGCTGTAGAACATCGCAGCAGTGAGACTTCCGCGGCCATCCATAAATGATTCTTTCCAACCGAGTTCATATTGAATCAGTTCCTCAGCATCTATTCCTCGAAGTGTTTTTTCGCCATTGGGGCCAAATACTGCCGGCTCACCAGATGCGATACCATTCCACTGCCCTGGCTCATAGCCCTGAGCGATCGAAAAGTACCCGATGGCATCATCGGAGAAAGTTTTAGTTATAGAGAAATTGCCCAGAACCTGAGTATCTGATTGAGAGGCTTTGTGGCCAATATCAACGGCTTCCCGCTCTGCTTCCCAACGATCCAGACGCAGACCGACTGCGACTTCCCATTCACCCATATCGATTGTGACATTACCAAACCCGGCTAACTTGCTGTCTGTCTGGTCGCTGGTCTCAAATGGCACTGCGAAGTTCATGAACTCATCTGCCCCCAGTACTAGCCAACCCAGGTCGAGCTGTGAGCGCATACTTGTTTTTGCCTCGCTCGCGTAAAGGCCAGCCATCCACTGCATATTGCTATCGTCATTTGAGGTAAAGCGCACTTCTTGGGTGGTAAACTTGTAGTTCTCGGGGCGCTTAGTGTAAATAAACCACAGCTGTGTTCCGTCGACATCAGTCATTCGTAGGCTGTCGGTATCCGAGTA
>Ga0115000_10000553_pt1 | contig 34572 bp, 18 predicted proteins | sample ArcticOcean_MG_C_6_FD_89690 | JGI IMG/M metagenome (GOLD analysis project Ga0115000, IMG submission 89690) | Marine microbial communities from western Arctic Ocean - ArcticOcean_MG_CB8_128 | ecosystem: Environmental > Aquatic > Marine > Oceanic | place: Arctic Ocean: Canada Basin | collected...
AACAAGAAAATTCGGGTCGGGATCAACGGATTCGGCCGCATTGGCCGCTTGGCGTTTCGATTGGCGTTTGAGAGTGACGATTCACATTTGGAATTTGTGCACGTGAACGAAGGCGTCGGGAGCGGGGAGTCCTCGGCGTATCTCGCGAACTGGGACTCCGTGCACGGGCCGTGGCGAGGATGCAACGTGGAGTTTGACGAGAAGACGGAGACGATGCGAGTGGTGAAAGAAAACGATGATGGTTCGAAGACGACGACGGTCATGACGTATTCGCAAAAGATGTCCCCAGGGGAAGTGGATTGGAAATCGAAGGGAATAGATATGGTTTTAGAGTGTTCGGGGGAGTTTTTGACGAGAGAGAAGTTGCAGGCGTATTTCGACCAAGGCGTGAAGAAAGTCGTCGTCAGTGCGCCGGTAAAAGATGCGAAGAATCCAGTGTTGAACATCGTTTACGGCGTGAACCATTCCGAGTACGATAAAAATGTGGACCACATCGTCACCGCGACGTCGTGCACGACCAACTGTTTAGCGCCAGTGATTCAAGTTATTTTAAAAAAGATTGGGATCGTCAGAGGATCGATAACGACTATCCATAACGTCACGAATACGCAAACGATCGTGGACGCGCCAAATAGTAAAAAATCGGATTTGCGAAGAGCGAGGAGTGGATTGGTGAATTTGGCGCCGACGAGTACCGGGAGCGCTACGGCGATAGCGTTGATCTTCCCGGAATTGAAAGGGAAGTTGGACGGGTTAGCGGTTAGAGTGCCTTTAATCAACGGGTCATTGACGGATATCGTGTTGGATTTACCGAGAGATGTGACTGTGGAGGAAGTGAACGGGTATTTGAAAGAAGCGAGCGAAAACGAGTTGAAAAACATTTTGGGTTACGAGACGCAACCGTTGGTGAGCACGGATTACATCAACGATAAGAGAAGTTCGATTATTGACGCGTTATCGACGAAAGTTGTGGACAAGAGACACTTGAAGATGTACGCATGGTACGATAACGAGTACGGGTATTCCGCGAGAATGGCTGATATCGCGAATATGGTCGCAGAATCGATTCTGTAAATAAATAATACACGTCTTTTTTAATCGTCGGTTGGTCCCGCGCTTAAGAAAAAACGCTTCAAAATCTCCAACACGCCGCCTTTCTTCTTCTCTGGTGGCACGTACGTCCCGGATTTCACTCGCAACTTTTTCTTTATCGTCTCTCTTTGCGCTTTCGTCAACGTCGTCCCTCTCGAGTCCAAATTTCCCTCTTCGTCCTTCAACTTCTTACTATCGTCCCCGTAATACCTCCCCGCGTCCACTTTCATTTTTCCATCTCTCGTGGGCAACGAATCTCCTTCCGATTCCAGAATATCCACCGTCGCTTGTCGAATCGCCTCCTTCTTAGGACCGCACGGCCGTTTACTGGTCAAAAACTCATACGCCGCATCTAAACTCTCAAATCTATCGTCCGTCCAATACAAATACGCAATCACCACCGCTGGACTCCTCCCCATCCCAGCCGTGCAGTGACAATAAATCACCTCCTTATCCGACCGATTCGTCAATCGGTCGAACTCACTCGCCGCTTCCGGTAACTGCTCTCTCAGCGAATCGAAACTAAAATCGACGATCGGTTGTCGATGCAATCGCACGCCCGCCTTCTTCGCTTCCTCCTCGCGCTCGCCAATGTTCACCTTCCAATACTCAAAATTCCCGTCTTCTTGCGTGTTAAACAACACCGTGACGTTTTCCTTCTCTTCCAGATATATAATCGACCCTTTCTCCCACGGTTGCGTCCCGACTAATATCGAATCCGTGATCTGGTGGTAATACAAGCCTTTCTCGTGTTGATATTCAAACGGAGTGGCTGAATACGCTTTCATGGCTTCGTTGTATTTATCTTCTATGTTGTTGTTGTTGTTGTTGTCGTTCTTTTGCTCTTCATCGACCGCTCGTAACGAGGAGGAGGAAATACTCCTTCGCGACTTCTTGTCGTTTCGCTTCGCGCCGCTGCTTGTGATGCTGCCAGAACAGAGCGCTGCTTTCGAGGAGCAGTTCGGGAAAAATTTGGTCGGCGGCTTTGACTTTGATGACGACGACGAGTGAGATGAAGAAGAAGAAGAAGAAGACGCGAAGGAGGAAAGTACCCGGGCAACGGAATGATGGGAACGATACGATAGATGATGATGACAATGCGCCGTCGTCGTCGTCGTCGTCGAGTGCATGATTGTTCGTGTTGTGTACAAAAAGCGCGTGCCAAATTGTGAAAATTAATAACCCGTTTTAAAAGAAACCTTAACGTCGCCACGCTTTCCCTTCATTTGCACAGTGATTAGTAAACGAGAAGACATCATATTATATTACTAGTATGTATAATCAGTAGTATTAAAACTTGAACTTTTTGCTGCTGCTTTTTTTACCACTTCCGTTCGAGGCGTCGGCGGCGTCCGCGGTTTTCCGTTTCTGTTGCCGAGCGTGGTCTTTGACCATATCGGAGAAGTCTTCGCCTCGGCGCGCGGAGACGTCTTTTTCTTTTTGCTTTTCGAAGACTTTGCGCAAACCTTCTTCGTCGAGGTTTTCGAGGTCCTCCGGGGCGATGGCGACGTCGACACCGGAACCGATGGTTTTCTTTGACGCTGATGCTGCTCCGGAGACGTCGTAGATGCGTTCGGAACCCATGAGCGCGGTGCCGATTTTGGCTTCTTTTTCGCCGAGGACTTTGTAGAGTTCTTTCGGTTCGTCCTCGCCAGTCGCGGTTGTGGTGGTTTTGGACGAGCGTTTGCGCAAGTCGATCGATTCTGGTTCATCCGCTTCCTCTTCTTCCTCTTCTTCTTCTTCTTCTTCTACTGCTACTTCTTCTTCCTCTTCTACTTCTTCCTCGTCCTCTTCTTCCTCGTCCTCGGATTCTTCCTCGGATTCGCTCTCCTCGTCGTCTGATCCCAACTCGCCAAAAAAGTGATCACCTTTCATGACTGGTTCGTCGTATTTCGTCCTACCCGTCTGCTTCGCCGCGTTTATACCAAACACGTCGCCGTACAAAGCTCTCCCGTACTCGTCCACGGGCGGTTTACCCCATCCTCCAGGGTGGTATCCAAACTGCGCTCCTTCCGGAATCGGCGCCGATAACCCAGGAATCGGTAGCTTTGGGTACGCCGGCGGTGGCCCATACCGTTGCATATTAATCAACCACGGGGGAGGCCCGTTGTTCCCGTCAATCCCTAAAGCCGCTTTTAACTCGCCCGACAAGTTGCCCGGTTTCCTATCGCCTAACGAAATCTCGTACTCTTTGCCTTCGAAATACAAGTCTCCCATCTTCGTCATCTTCGGTTTCGTTTGAAATTTAAAAAATGCATCGTGCATGACTTGATAGTCGATGTCTATCCGACCTAATTTCGCGGTTTTCGTGTCTTTCACTTTCGATTTCAACGATTTCTGCTCCTCTCTCTCCGCGTACGAGTCTCGTAACTTCGCAATCCCGGTCGCCTCGATAAACGCCGGCAACTTAAACGGCGGCTTCTCTATCCCTCTCTTCCCCGCTAAAAACGCTCTCTTTTGACTCCAATGTCTCGGTACTGGCACCGCGTTTCTACTCGCTTTAATGTACACCAGAAATTCCGGATCTTGCGCCGTCGTGTCCCATATTTCCACCACCTCCGGTTTCTCGCACACTCGTTTCAAGTCTGCTATTTGTAACTTTTTCATCTCTTTTCGTTGCTTTCGGGTTAATCCGTCCTCGGGGTTGTTTTTCTCGTCGTCGTCGTCCTCCGCATCGTCGTCGTCATCATCGGAAGAAGAGGATTCAGAGAACTCCTCGTCGTCGTTGCCCCCGTTCTTCTTTTTGTTCTTCTTCTTCTTCTTTGTCTTCTTCTTTTCCTCGTGGATTCGATCGTTTTCCAATGTCTTCTCCCCGTCGTTCGCCGGTTTCTCCAAGAACGCCTCGAACACTCTCCGCATCTCTTCCGAGACGTCCGCATCTAAGATCGTCTCCAACGGCGCGGCCACGTACTCCACCTCCACCGTCGGTGTTCCTTTCCTGCTCTTCTTTTTCTTCTCTCCTTCTTTCTCTTTCGTCGTCTTCGTCGTCAAAGCCGCCAACGAAGAATTCTTCTTCTTCTCCTTCGCGAGCTTCTTCTTCAACCGGCGCTTTTCCGCCACGCCCATGATGATGAAGAAGAAATACTAAGAGAGAGGAATTTCTCTCTGATCTCTCTTTCTGCTTCTTCTGCTACTCTTATAATAAGCGCGCAAACGTCTTTCTCGCGCGTGTTCCAATTTCCTCTCAAAATCGCCCTCATATAAATTTAGGGTTTTTAGTTTTGTTTTACGAGAAACGCTCGTTTTTCAGTTTCGAGAAAATAATAAACTTTTCTCTTATTGACCACAAAATACACCCAAACGTCTGGGACGATGACGTGCAGAATGAAGACGACGACATGTTATTCTTTCGCGCACTGGAAGCGCTGGCTGTTCTTTCGAAACAACGCGTTGTTTTGCGTTTTTTTTTGTCTTCTTTTTCTGTTTAATTCGTCCGATAGTTTTGGACACGTTTTCGGACAAGAGGAAGAAAATACTGCGCAGCAGCAGGAAGTATCTCCGGCGTTTGATTTTTTACGAGAGATGTTGGAAACGGCGGCGGATGGTAGCGAGGAGAACCAGATTTGGAACATCGTGAGAGCGTTTGGAGAGAATTTCAGAGAAGGGAACGAGGAGTCGTGGGCGGTTTTGAAAGAAGCGTACGAGAGGATTGGACGGTTGAGTCAGACGGAAACGAGTGGTGAAAATACTGAACTCGACGCCGGTCGAGACGCGTTTTTGAGCCGGTTGATGCAAAGCGTCGCGAGTGGGAGTTTTGGCGACGGGAACTTGATGGAATCGTTCGCGCAAGCGGGAGGTGAAGATGGATTCTTTAGCGGAAGAGAGACCTTCTTAACGAGGATGTTGCAAGATGTCATTCAATCCGGCGGCGCCGGAGAAGGCGCGGTTCTCGGCGACGGGACGTTTGCGAACCGTTTGATTGATAATTTGAACGCGATTGAACCGAGAGATGCGTTGAGGTCTTTGATTGAAGCTATCCAGACGACGTCTTCTTTTGCGAATAGCGATGATCCTAATGTCGTGCAGTCGCTTTCGGGAATCGACACTTCATCGTTACCTTTGTCGGATGAGATTCGGGCGGAGATATCGAGGCGATTGCAAATAGCCGCCGAAAAGTTCAATTTGACGCTGAGCGAGCCTGGTAACTTTACCAGCGAAGAGGTGCGATTGTTAGGCGAAAAAATCATTGAAGATGCCATTTTGTCGTCCAAAAGCGATAGCGAAAGTACCTCGGTATCGTTCGAGTCCAATTTTGCGCCGCCATTGAGAGAAGTATTTTTGAGTTTTTTCTCTGCGTCTTTACGGTCGTCGATGAATGCTACTACAAGTACTGCGGAAAAAAATCCTTTGGATGTAATGGTGCGCGCCGCGATACAAGACGCCATGGACTCTGCCGTGCGTTTCGGCTCTGACATTTTGTTCCTCAACGCCGGAAGAAACTCGACATCTGCGAACACCAACGAAGTCATGGCATTATACGACCGTGTCATCGGTATCATGTCCTCCTCTCGCAATATCTTCACGCAAGTCCTCGCAGACGCCGCCGAGAAGAATACCGGCGACGACGGCGACCGCGAATCCGAAACTCTGCGTCGAGCGCAACAACTTCTCGAGGCGTTCAGAGCTTCGAACATCTGGAACGCCGACGACCAAGTTCGAGAAATGGGCGGCGACGAGTTTTCAAACGCGGGACGAGTCAAAGACAGAATCGTATATCCACCGACATCTTCAAACAATAATCAACAGCAACAACAAACCGCCTCGAAACCTTCCGGCATCCTCAACGAACGCGCGAAGAAACTCCTCATCGCCTTCTCCGCGCTCTTCGTCGCTTTCTTCACCGCAATCGGCATTTTCAACCGATTTTGTTCCCCTTCCGCTAAAATGCGCCGCGTGAACATGATCCTCCCAGAAGCTCGCGATCAGCACGTCGACGAACAACCGTCCTCGAGGAGTGAAACGTACCGCCAGGCGAACAACAAGGAAGGCGTTCCCGTTGCCGAACCTACCGCCGAGGACAGACCGCTGACTCCGCCGCCGTCGCCCGCGAGCGGGGGCGAACAAAACAAAGAAACCACCACCACCTTCGGAAAGGAGACCACGTCGACGAACCACCAATTCACCGTCCCGCGAAAATCATCTCTCGTTCGTCGCACGCCGAGCACGGGTTTTTGAAGAAGACAAAGAAGAAGACTAATAAGAAGAAGTGTTCGTAATATGTGTATTCGTGTTATATGTAAAATTTTCAATTCTCAAAGAATTTTAAGGAAAACAAAAATAGTGAACACACGGACACACTTTTGCGCGCGACACACACACAATAATAACTCGCACACTAAAAGGACACAAAAGATGCCTCGCAAACTGTTCGCTCGAATGGAGTTGGACGACCGCGACCCGGACGGCTTTAAATTCCCGTCGAAAAAGAACAACAATCCTCGAACCGGCGGTAAAAAAGCATCCGACGAACTTCCAACAACGAAACCGACGACGACGAAGAATAAAATGCGAGGCGGGATTCAGTTTCGAACAAACGAAGATGGCCTTCTAAAAAAGGCCGCAGAAAAAGACAACGACGAAAAAGGCGAACGGGCGGTGTTTGACGCGTGGATAAACGCAACGTGCGCAAACGGGCGCGATGATTTTAATGAGAACAGAGCTGTGCTCGCGGACCTTCGAGAACACGTTTTCAAGGAATTTAGACACCACGAACGTGTCTTGCGTTTCGAGAGGAGGAAAAAAGAGTTTCAGAATTTGGCCGTTGGTATGGGGTTTTCGGGGTTTTCGGATCGAGTCTTCTCTCTCGATTCGCGGAGAAGCGAGAGGGAGAGTAGTACCGCGAGTTATGATGGAGCGTCGCCGTCGCCGTTGGTCGATATTCCGGTACACGTGCGAGATATCGTCTTGAAAAAAGCAGGCGCGAGGGCGGCGGCGGCGATTGCGTGCACGTGTAAGGAACTCAGGGATGACGTGAGAGATCATAAGAAGAGGGCGACTGGGAACTTTAAGATACGGCCGTGTGATGTGAGCGGAGGGGAGGAGGTGAAGCATATTTTGCAGCCTTATTCAAACGTGACCGGCGTGAGCGTCCATAAATTGATGCTCCATCGAGGATGTCGTGCTTTGGATCCACACTTCAATATACGAGTAAAGCGTAAAATGATTGAAGAAGTACTTGCCTTCACTCATTTGAACGAGAAAGTTACTCGATTGGGATTTACGAACAGCGAATTGGACTATACTGACTTTATGCGAATAATGTATCAAAGTTCGATTAATGTCCATTCGTTTGATTTTTCTGGGAATAATATCAAACGAATGGACACTGGTATGGGTTTTGGCCTGGGGTGGGTGGGGCGGGGGTTTAGTGACGGGGTTGGGATGGATCTATTTAAATGGCGAGAACTCGCTGGTGCCTCGTTTGCCGAGCGTGTATACAGTATCTGGGCAACGCCTTCATTAACCATGCCGGCAGGTAAAGTGTTTTTAGAGTTGAACGTTTCAAATTGTGGATTAGAGCATCATTTAGAGGTGTTCTTTTACCTTTGCGAGTTTCCAAACCTGAAGCGATTGGACGCGTCGAGAAACCAGCGATTAAATATCTATGAGCCAGACGACGAGAAGAGTATTGGTTTGTATGGGTGTCGTCGCGATTTTTATCACAAATACGGTGGTTCAATTGGACATACAGGTATCAGCTGCTCGCTTGAGCACTTGAACGTGTCAGGCAGCGCGACGTTGCATTTCCGCTTACAACCGGGCATGCCGTTTAATCCTTTCGCAAACTTCAATAAGTTGAAAGAGTTAAACTTGAGTGCATCCATGCGTTTACAATCAGTGCTTCTCAGAGATTTACCGAATCTGGAGGTGTTGAATCTCGTGAATTGCAAAGAATTACACACTCTTGTATTGGTGAAGCTGCCATTGTTGCAGACGCTGTCTCTCGACATATGCAAAAAGTTGAGGAATGTATTCTATTCTAGCTCTCGCCTCCCGGATCCACACAACGTGGCGGACGATTTCTTTTACGATGGATTCAATTTTATTGAAGATAAAATTGAAAGTTTGCGGAAGCTCTCCATGAACCAATGCGACGCACTTATCGAGAGGAGACATTTGAATTTGTTACGTTCGGCTGTAAATCTCGAGCACTACCGATGCGAGGGATTACACAGCGAGAATTTGCGAGAAGTTCGCATACCGAGCACGTCTTTGGTTTCCGTAGAAATGAGTGGATGTAAACAAATTCAATGCATTCTCTTGAATACGGCGAAGTTGAAATTGCTAAGAGCGAGAAATTGTCGGTCTTTAAAGGATATCCGAGTGAACACAGGACAACAACGCGCGGCTAGCGTGGAAACGACCGTGGAAATTGACGTGAGAAATAACGCAAAATTGGTGAGCGTCACGGGATTGCGCGTCGATCGATCTACGCGCATATTAGCCGGCGGCGCGACATCGTTAGAACGCATACAAACGGTAGATTAGATCAGATTGGATTAGATCATAATTAGGCTAGAAACTAAGGTACCTAAGATAGCTACATCGCATAATAAAAAATAGATCGCTACATAAAACTATAAATTGTTGCCAACTTCGATGCCAATCATAATCATATTCGACAACGCGTATAACAAAATCAACGTCACGCCGAAAGGTTTAGTCACCCGGAACCGTTTCGCTGGAACATACGTCAAGCTTAAAAGCAAACTTGCGAATAAAAACATGAAACTAATCGGTATGTTTGCGTGCGTCAGTAGCGTCAACGGTGCAGGGGAAAGTTCGATGGCTTGCAACGCAAACGCCAAACCCAAACCGACGCACATGTTGAACATTGGACCCGAATAACACGCCGCGACCGCCATAGTTGGTTGGCCACTTTTTGCTATGACAACGTCGGCGACTAAATCACCGACGGAGTTCCCCCACGCTAAAACAGTCACCCCTAAAACAGCCGGCGATATCCCAGAAATGTGTCCGAGGACGGTCAAACACTCCAGCAACTCCGTCGCCGCTAAGGAAATCCAAACGATGGACGTCCCAAAAGCCAACGCGAGTGCTAACGACCAGTATTCAGGTTGGTGCGAGTGATTGGATGCGACAAAAACCGCGCATCCGACCAACGTCGACGGTATCAAAACGCACATCCAAAGCGGTAAAAAACCAACGAAATCGTTCCCAATCAACGTCTGCGCGCCCACGACGTCTTTGACCTGATGCAGCAACAACAAAGGCCCGAGCGCGACAGAAGACAACGCGTAAAATCTATTCCAACGGTCTGGTTCCGCGGACGGAATCGTCATTCGTCTGCATACGTCTAACGGCGCGTGCACGAGCGCTTTAAACGAACCGTACTTTGTTCTCCCGTGCGCTTGACACCATCTGACGATGTTTTCTCCGAGCACTTCGTGCGCCGGCGGTTCATCCATCCAATCGACCACACCCTTCTCCCCATCCAACCCTACTAAATGTTGTTCCTTCGCCTCCAAACCGCTATGACTACTCCCTACCACGTCGCTCATCGACTCTCCTCCTCCGTCTCGAGTCAGTCTTTTCCTTCTCTCTCTCACGTCCGACACAATCACCAAACACACAAACGCTAAATAATACAAAATAAACCCAATCGCGTGTCTCGGGTAAACCTCTCCACTCGTAACTACGTAACACACCAAAACCGCGCCGAAGAAATAAAACCACGCGTCTCTTAAAAACGCGCCTCGCGGCACTTCAAACGGCGCGGCAACCACCGCCACGGCGCCAACCACCCCGCCGCTCACAAACATCCCCGCGCTCACGATTGCGCCAATCATCCCAGCACCAATCTCCCCACTCCCTCCATCTCCGCTCGAAAACGCCGCCAAAGACGCAAACACATCCGGCGCTCCGTTTCCTAAAGCCAGCAAAGTCACCCCGGCGGTATTCGGTGACAACTGCAAAACCTTGGCGACTCTGCGAACCACCGGGCAGAAAAATTCCTCCGCCGTGTCTCCTAAAACGTAAAAGGAAAGGATCACGACCCCGATCAACGTAAATACGGACAAAGTCTGGTACTCTTTCATCGTGCAGTGATGAAAATACAGATAATTCGCAATCATCGACTCCGTGTCCGCGTTGCATTCGTATTTTTGCACGTGCGTGCACTTGTCCGCGCTCCGCTCGATGGCGAGTGAAGTGCAGTAAAAATTCGCTTCTTTTTCTTCTTCTTCTTCTTTTGACGGCAACACCAACACATCGTGTTCGTTTTCCTCCTCCTCCTTTTTTCCGAGCAAAACCCGCCCTCCTTTGGAAAAAGACAAGAAGGAGGAGGAGGAGGAAACGGAGCCGATGGTTTGAGCAACAGGCGCATGACCGAATGAAAACGCGCACAGAACGCCGACGGACAACAGACAGATTTTCACGAAAAATCGTTCGGTTCGAAATTGCGCTCGGATTCGTTTTCGATGGTCCCATCGACGCCATAACTCCCTCTCTCCTGCGTCGAAATGTCCTCGATCGCCTTCGCTTTCACGTGGCGCCCACATGCGTCGTCTTCGAAAAGCGAGAGGAAAATTGGGCGGTTGTGCCCGCCTTTTTGTGTGCGTGCGTAGAAAATGTGAAGCGTTGCATCCACTTTCCCCGCTTAGAGAGAGTAAGTTGTGCGTTCGAACGACGAGACGAACATGGAAGGCGAAAGAAAGTATTCAGAGCGTACAGGTTCCGGGGTTCATAATAATACGCGAAATTTTGTTTGTTTGTTTGATGTGAATTATTACTTTGCTGCTATGTGATTGCGTTTTGCGCTTCCTCTTCTCGCTCCTCGTCGAACGAACGCGAAAGCGAAGCTTTCTCTCTTCTCGTCTGAGCGCGGACGACAGATGCGTCATCGAAACACCATTACCACCGAACGAAGAACGACAAGAAGAACACGACGTAATACTCGTAAACAGAGTAGTATTAATCCAAATCTGCGATGCCTAACACGTTCACCAAGAGTTTAATCTGGTCGATAAAATCCACCCCGGTGGCGTATTCCGTCATCATCCCGACGAGCAAGCCAAACATGGTCCATCTTCCGTTGTTGATTTCGTTCTTCTTGGTGAACCCGAACACGGTCGAATCTTCCACGAGTTGTTGATATTGTTGCTCTTTGAAGTATTTCACCATTTCTTTCGCTTTCGTGCGTTGGTATTCGATGGTGGTGTTGTCTTTTTGTTGGGTCATCGCTTGGGTCGTCGTTGCCGTCGTCGTCGACGACGACGACGCTTTCGCGCTTCTTCGTAATCTCGCACTCGACGACAAAGAGTGATTTATTAAAGTCGCAGAAGAACTACTGGTGACAGAAAACATTTTATAAAACGGTGGTGATTAAAAGAAGGTCTTCCTGAAGAAGGAGTTGTTGTTCAATCGTTCGATGATGAGAGAGAGAGAGAGAGAGTATCAGCGCGCGCGCGTCAAAGAGTAAAGAGTGAAGTGAAAGATTAATGGATAAATGTGTGACGTGGACTTAGGGTTGGAAACCCTAAAGTATTTTCTTCCTCTCTTTGGAAGAAAATCTCGTCAGAACGAGAAGAGGAAGAACACGTTGTTCAGAAAGAGAGAGAGAGAGAGAGAAGGAAAAGGGTTTTAAAGAAGAGAGAGAACATGTCTTCGTCTTCTTCTGTTTCTTCTTCTTCTCCGAGAGGTTTCCAAGCCGCTCGCGAGCGCTTGAATCTTCAAAAACAAAACGACGAAGGAAATGGAGGAATGGATGTCTTTCTGAAACGCACCGACGCCGGTCGGTATCTCTCCTCGCTGTTCCTTGAGAAGGAGGAGCACACGAAATGGATTGTAATGGGTATTTTGAAAGTGACCGGTGTTCTGTTTTTGTGCGTGATGTGCGTGTTCGCTCTGGCTGTTTTTGAACACGTTTTTCGAGGAGGAGGAGGAGGAGTTGTTGTAGAGGCGAAGCTGCCGGTTTTATCAGAACGAGAAGGAGAAAAAGAAGAAGAAGTTAAAGAAGAAGAAGAAGAAGAGAAAACGACGACGACAACACTCTCAGTAGAAAGCATACAAAACATGACCGAAGACGAGTTGCGTGTCCTGGAGCTTTCGGTGAAAATGAGAGACGTTTTGAGCAAAGAGAAGAGCAACGCGTTACGCGAGGCGCGGTTATCGGTGGAGCGAAAACAGTTGGAAGCGAAATTAGCCGGTTTGGATTTGAAGAAAGAATCGAACGAGACGATGAAAACGACGAACGATATTAAGAGGGAGAGTTTGGAGTTTAAGATGAAACTGAACAGGGAGAAGGTGTTTAGGGAGGACGTGGCGGACGCGTTGAGGACGGGATTGGTCGTCGTTTGCGGAGCGCTCGTTTATTTCGGGTGGAACGTCATTCGAGACGCGTGGTTGAACGAGAGCGAGATTTGTTATTCGTCGTCGTCGACGGCGTCTTCTTCTTCTTCGTTCTCGTTGATTCCTTCGAACCTGGCGTTTTTTTTCGCCACGTTTATCAACCGCTTGGAAAAACTGTGGTGCGTCTCCAAAACGTTCGCCAAAGCCGCCATCACCTCGGTCGCGAGTTTATACTGTTCCAAAATAGTCGTCAAATTCGGTCTCCTCTCCGGCACAAACTCCACCGTCTCCCCGCTTTCCTCCATAGCGTTAACTCTCGGCGTCGGCGGAGGGTACCTCGGTCGCAAATTCGTCCGATATTTACGAGGCGACGAGACCGCGTTTCTTTCTCTGTGGATGACTTATGTCGCTATCATTTTCCTCGCGAACGAATCCGCCGATCGCCTCGGTCGGGAGATTTTACAGTCCCCTTTGAGGAGGGTCCTTTTTAGATTTATCGTTGGGTTTCTGGTGCCCATAATCGTCGCCAGCGTGCCGTTCAGAGCTTCGTAGTCGCTCCGTTTAAAGAAGCGTTCTTCGTTTAGTATAATAGAGTAGAGTAGAAGGAGTGTTGTTGTTTATTAGAAGTTAATTGAGTTTTTATCTCAATTTTTCAAAATTTTCCCACTTTTCTGCGCGCAGACATCATCTCTCAGAGATGGTGTTCGAAGCTGAAGCTTTTCCTCCTCCTCGAGAACAACGCGACGAAGACACACCAGATGATGATGAAGAATCATCGTCGTTCATTGCCCGAACGACCACAAAATTGACGCACGACCTTTCGTCCATTCGTTTTCGCGCGTTGCAGTCGTTACATTTTAAAGTGAAATTCAGTTTGGTTCCTCTGTTGGAAGTGACTGCGAACGAATCGTTGCTGGAGATTCTGATTACGAATCACGCGCTTCTTCTCGAAGATTCTGAAGAACGAAAACAATTTAGCGGTGGTGGTGGTGGAGAGGTTGAAGATGGTTTTGACGAGGACGACAAGAGGAGTAATAATAAGAGTAGTTTTAAAACGAGTCCAGTGGTTGCGATTTTAACGACAGTCGTTCGAAAATCGACGAAGCGAGAGTTGAAAATTTTCCAAAGAACCATGAGAAAGATCAAAGGCGAAGCGACGTTGCGAAGGATAGCGGCGGATTGCAAACTCATTGAAGGGAGAGAATGGATGAGCGAGGAGATTGATGTATATTTTAAAGCGAAACGGAGAGCGATGGTTATGCAATCGCTTGGGAATGAAAATTTTAGTGGCGGCGAAGATGAAGACGAGGATCCGTCGTCCTTCTCGTCGCGGCGCGAAGCCGCGGCGGCGGCGGCGAGTTCGAGGGAAAGTTTCAACGCGAAAGAGGAGGAGATTCGGAGACGGTTGAAAAGATACGAGAACGAGGAGTTGAGAACGTCGACGAGGAGTAAGCAGACGGTGACTGTGAATAGAATTCCAGAAGTTCCGAGGATGGTGAAGTGCGTGAGCTCGGACGGGTCGTTTGGGAGGAAGCTGGTGTCACGAAGACGACGTCGACGACGGCGTATCGACGCCAACGAGGAAAAGAAGAACGAATACGACATTTTACGGAAACACTTGACGCAGTACGAACGGACTCTGAAGACTACGACAAACGTGGACGTTTTAGTGGGCGTTTTGAGAGCTTTAAGGGAGAACATTTTGAACGATTGGGGGGTGCAAGCGTTCGCGCTGGCAAATCCAGAGAGTGGAATTGTGAGATCGGCGTGTGATATTTTAGTATCGTCTCCGAATAGTAATAGTAATAGCGCGGCAGGCGATGGTGTAGGAGAGGAAGATTTCTTAAACTTGGACCATTCGGTGGTTTCTTTAAAGCGAGAGGCGTTGCTGTTCTTAGCAGACGTGGCGTTGGGGTTGAAGTCTGAGTTGTACGAGAATAGAAGCGATGGTCGTGGTCTTAGCGCCACCGCGATAGAGATCTACGACGACGACGACGTACGTTTCGATTACGCCGAGTCCACCCGTCGGCGGGAAGTCATCTTCTCTCAAGGAGGCGAACATCACGCGGGGCGCGATGGTGACGATGTTATGCTTGACGGAGATGAAAAAATGTATTATTATCATTCCGTGCACGCGTTGCCGATTGCGCACGCCATTGCGGAAGCGTTTATCGCTTCGGCGAGATATCCGTCATTATGCGGCGAAACGTGTGAACTCTTTGAACGATGTTTTCTCGAGTGCGATGTTTTGGAGCTCGCTAGTATAGATGCGAACACGAATGGCGCGCATCCGTCTTCACTCGTTCGTTTGAAAGGGTATTTACGCGCGTGGAACGTCTCTGGGGCGAGGTCAGTCGGCGACTCTGGCGCGAACGCCTTGTGTTTCATTACGTCTGAGAAACTCGCCAGATTCGCGAAAGGCTTCAGCGTTGTTGTTGGAAAATCAAAGAAGAAGTTCAACACCATAGATGACATCTACGAAGACGCCGACGAGGAAGAGGAAGGCGCTATTTTGCGCGTCAACGACGCGTTAATCGAGAGCTGCGTGGAAAGACTCGACCAGTCGGATTCGCACGAAGACGCGCACTGTTTGCTGGACGCCATGTTTATCATGCGAGCGCTCGGCGGAGGCGATTGTTTGCTCAAATCACTCGCGAGTACTCGACAAAGCATAGCTGGCATTTGGGAGCGATTTTTACTGGTCAAACCGAAAACGGTAGAAGACACCGCGCTCTGGTCGCGCATGTTGAGGCTTTTGTGTGGATGTTTGAGTAGCAGTTCTATTTCGGGAGCAGATGTCGAGGAGAAAGAGCACTCGATTCGATTTTTAGCGTACGCTGTTGCAAAAGTAGGCGCGCACGCGTGTCGCCGAGGACTTCTGGATACGAAAAAGTCTCGTGCATACGACCACAACGAAATGGGCGCGAACGTCGATCCAAACATTGTCAGTAAAAATACTGCTGTCGAGGATTCGCGTCCGGTCTGGTTGAAGCATCCCATAGCGATCGAAAGAGAGCTCGAGAGAAGCGGCGACGCCAGCGGTGTTCGAAGATTAACGTTTCAAGAAGTTTTGAGAGATGTTTGCGATTGTTTAGAAGCGCTTCTGCGCGTTTCATCGAACGCATCTCTAAATACCGTCGACGTGTTTGCAAAGTCCGACGAGTTTGCGTTGACCTTATCGGACGCCTTAAAAAATCCAAAGAGAAGCGTCGAATACGGCTCATTGGTCGCATGCTGCGATTCCATCTATGCGTTGGCAGCGATGACGAAACGAACAAGTAAACGAAAGATGCTACACACCGATGCGCTTTGTGAGTCGTGTCTTCCAGAATTGTTGCGCGTCGTTGAACGCACGGCGACGAGTATTGTGACTCACTTCGATAAATCTCGATCGAATAGTACTTTCGACGACGCGTGCGGTGGAGAATCGTTATTGGAATCCTCACTTCTCGCAGTTATCGAGGTGTGTGAGAACGCGTCCTCGCCTTCAATATGGGCGGAAAAATTTGACGCGACCTTTGAAAACACTTCAAACATCTTGCTCAGTCTCGTAGCGCGAACGAGTTCGGCGGATTCAGTAGCATCCTCGAAATCGCCACGATGCGCAGCTCTGATTTTTGATCTGGTCGCCATGTTATCGGCGGCGTTTCTCGACGACAGTCAAAATGCAGCCAAAGCTATCGCTTCGTGTCAGCGCGTCCGAGAAATTGTATTCGCATCAACCTGGTTCGATTGCGCGAGCTTGCATGCCATAGATAAGAGTAACGCATCTATAGCTCGTTATCGTGCCGCCGTGTGCGTCGCGCAGATTCTATCGAGCGTGGCGAAAGATGAAACGTCGCTGTTCGACGCCGAGGTGCCTAGCTTAGATCCAGGTTCTAATCACAATGGCGGTCGAGTCTCGATTATTTCTTTACTCTCGCGACGCAAACTTTGGATTACGTTCGCTCGAATCCTCGAGGAACCCGTAGGCACGGATGCCCTCGTCGCGAGAGGCGTTTCGAGCGCCATGGTTGCGTGCGCGCGCGTCGACGTCGTCACCGCGAAGGAGTCGTTTTCAGAATTCAACATGTGCTTGAAGAATTGGCTTCGGCCGAGGAAGAAGAAAGCCGCGACGGAAGGTGAGGTGCATATGCACAGATGTGCAGCGTCTGCAAACGTGTCAAAATTACTCGGTTTATTCATCGTCGGTGAGCGTTTGAACGCGGACGATTACGATAGCGATTACGCGTTGAAAGCGCGACCGAACAGTCCTCTTTTCTACGCGTTGTTTGATGTTTTGAAATCTGCACAGTCGAGAGGCGCGCGCGCGAAACTTTCTGCTGGCGAGCTCAGGACAGCGTCGTCGGCAGCGTTAACCATCGCTGCCATGCTCGACGGAGAGTACAACAACAGTTTATCGGCGGCGGCTGATGATGTCGTGAAGACAAATAATCTGGGAGAGGAGAACGCGCGAGGAGAGTTGTGCGAGGCGACTTGTGCGTTGCTCGAAATGTCGCTCGTGACTACGTCTACCGTTTCATCGTCGTCGCAAGGTCTTTTTGCGTTGATTGCGACGATGTTTAGTTGCGAACGAGCGAGCAGAGATGCGTTGACGTTTGATCCCGAGGATGATGAAGACGACGGTGCCGATGAAATGCCACCGAAAACACCGCCGCTCATCGACATTGAAAACGATGGCGACGAAGCGGCTGCAGCAAATGCTTCTAACGAAGGCGCGTATCTACCGATCGGTGCTCGTTTATCTCGCGTTCTTTCGAGAGCCTTTACACCGCGCATTACTCGTGGAGGTATCGACGTTGACCATGCGAAAGAGAATGATTTGTATGTAACCGTCGCGTCTGCGTTTCAAAACGTACTCGCCCACTGCGCGAGTGCAAAGTTTGAAATGATTCGTTCTGGTTCTCTCGAACTCGTCTTGAAGAGAGTGCTGAGCGAAAATATCGACGCAGGTGGCATCGCGTTATGCTTGCGCATTTTGCAGCACGCGAGCTTCTCGGCTGCAACGTTTGATGAAGAAAACGACAACGAAGGAGAAGAAGCGTTAGAAGAAGAGCACCTGTCGTCGATAAAAATTCGAGAAGCAGCTGCGATGGTAAAACACGCAACGTTGCTGAAATACAACGGCGTTTTGGTCTTTGAGAAGCTCTTCTCGCTTCTTTTTACTCCTGGTCGATCCACCGACTCCGCGCTGACGCTCTCGAATCGCGTCAAAATTGAACTTCGCGACGCCTATCTCGCCGCGGTAACCAATTTCATCCTCGAGTCGGACGAGTTTAAGCGATGCATATGTACTGCATCGAAGAACAGCGGCGAAACGTCCTTATTCAACCGCCTCGTTTCTTTTCTGTTTCGCGAAAAGGAGAAAACGACCCGACTTCGCGACCCGTTGAGTTTTGCCGAAGAAAAGTTCATTCCTTCGATTACAATGGCGCGCGGCGTGAAGCTTCTCTCCTCGCTTTCCACGTTCTCGCTGACTCGAGCGCAATTATCTCGCTCCATGTTCATCGAAAAGTGTTGCGAAATGATTGCTCGTTTCTCCATATCGGGAACAGCGAGCACGAAGAACCGTTCGCGGGTTGATTTGAAAATCGAGTGCGACGCGGCCATCGACGCGTTGTGCGTCCTCTCCGGATCCGACGAGGACGGCGCGAAACTCCTCTTGCGGTCGTGTAAAATCAACATAATCGGCCTACTCGTGGACTGTTACGAACACGCGGACAATATCTTCGACGAAACCGTTCACGACGAGAATGAAGTCGTCGACGCCGACGACGACGAAAAAGACGAAGATGAAGCGACGCCCTCCTCCTTCCTCCTCACCAAACGCAAACTCCTCCTTCTCCTCCACAACCTCTCCTTCGCCGGCGACGTCGCCAAAGCGCACTTCTGCGCGAAAACGAAATCTCTCGACGTGCTCATCGAGAGCATCGAAAACAGTTTCGACGCGGAATCCGCTTTGCTCGGTTCCGCCGCCCTCCTCTCGCTCGCCCGACGAGGCGCTCGAGTCCTCGCCGCGCTCCGCCGCGGCGACCGAGAGGAACGGTTGCGAAGATGTTCACATTTACTGGGCGAAAGAGTCGCGTTCTTAAACTCCTCCTCCTCTACCTCTGCTGCCTCCTCGAATAAATTACAAAATCGGAGTGCGAGAAAAGAGAGAAGACGAAGAAAAGAGTTCAAAATGCTCGCCGGCGCTTTGAAACGTTTGAGTGAGATTTTAAAAGCTTTTGAGCACTCCGAATCATCTCTTTAGTAGTAGTATTAATTGACAATCCAATTCAATTCTAATTTGCTTCATTTATTCACACACGCGTATATATAATAAACTAAAATCTTTCGAAAAGCGTTTGCTCTTTCGAGACTTGTTTTTATCATCTTGAAAAGAGAGAGAGAGAGATGTTTTCTTGTTCGTGTTCTTGAGAGAGAGAGAGAGAGAAGAATGGAAGCGACGACGACCCGTTCTCGAGATGATGATGATGTGAAGGCACCTCATCGGGTATTACGACGACGAGGACGAGGAGAAAGAAGAGGAAGAAGAACACGATTGTCGATTCTCTCTCTTCTTTTCTGTTGTTTCTTCCTTCTTCTTCTCGGCGTCGTCGTTGTCGTCGTCGCGAACGAGAGCAGCAGCGCGACGACGAACAACAACGCAGAAGATTCACGAGGAGAAGGGACAGAAATCTCCTCCTCCTCTCAAAGCGCTTCTTCGTCGTCGACGAATACTACTAATAATAATAAAGAGAGGCTGTTCGTGGCCACGCTGGACGGTTCGGTATCCGCGGTGGATTCAAAGACGGGGCAGTTTTTGTGGTCGTTCGAAACCGGGAGCGCGTTAGTGCACGCGTCTTCTTCGTCTTCTTCTTCGTCGTCGAGCGCGAAAGCGAGCCGAGAAGGCAGAGAGGAGGAGAGCGGTAAAGGCGGGGATATCGAAGGGAGTTCTGCGAGTAGCAGCGTGTTCCCGGGTTTGGATGGATCGTTGTACGTCGCCCGGCGCGGCGTTCGGGGGTCGTCCTCGGCGACGGATATTTTTAGCGGCGGGAGGAAATTTTCTATTTCTCGCCTTCCGGTGACCACGAGAGATTTAGTCGAAGCGAGTCCGTCGGTGACGAACGATGGAGCGGTGATTGTCGGGACGAGGAAGACGACTGTTTTCGCGGTGGACGCGGAGAGAGGGGAGATTGTGAGGACGTTTGATCCAGAGACAGACGATTTTGAGGATGAATCATCGGTGAGAGGGAACGAGGACGGAGAGGACGGAGAGAACGGTGGGAGGACGATTGTGTTGCTCGGGAGAACGGACTATGCGGTGAAATCTATCGATGCGGTGACGGGGAAGGTGAGATGGAACGTCACACACGGGGACTTACGCCCGGTTGGAGGAGGAGGAGAAGAAGGAGTGGGATATCTAGGTGGCAGGGATACTTCGAGTGGTGATAAGTTACGAATTGGGGCGAATAACGCGTTGACTCGAGTGGATGAATCTGGAAATATCGTTTGGACGACGCGAACGTCTTCGATGCCGCTCTCAGTGATCAACGAAAGAGGCGAGAATATATTAGGAACAACTAGTGATAGCGGAAAAGGCGACGAAGGTAGCGCCAACAAAAACAACGACAGTAACGAGGTAACCGTAGGAGCACACGCGGGTGGTTACTTTGCGTTACCAAAAGGTGGTGAAGTAGGTGATCCCGTCGTCGATGGGAGTAGCGGCGCTCTAGTCGTGCCGAAATACGGGGAATCGAGCGCTTTGACGAGCTTCGTCGTCGGCGACAATCCAACCGAAGACGATTGGGCGTGCATGCCGATGGAGCTGAAGAGCATCGTCGAAATGCAAGCGGAAAAAGGCAAGATCGAACAAAGCTTATTACCCGGCGGAAAGGTGAAGGACGAGGAGAATGACTCCTCATTCGGTTCAAAGGTTACTTTTGAGCAGTTTTCTTTCATCGCGATGACGGGTACGCTTGTCGTCACGGCGAGTGGAACTGTTTTGTTGAAATTTCTCCTTCAAAGACAGAAAGTAGCGAAGAGCAGCGAATCAGCCGATGACGCTAATACGAATGGCGGCGAACAACAAGAACAACAACAAACTGCGCTCACTCCTTCGCAAAAAAAGAAGATGAAGCGAAAGATGAAAGAACAACGCGAAAAAGAGATGCTCGAATACGCGCAAAACGCAAACGAAACGAGGAGCATAATCGGTTTCCCAGAAGATGGAGAGTCGTCTAGAAGTGCCATGAAAGTTGGACGCTTAATCGTGAATCCGAAGGTTCTCGGTTACGGTTCCTGCGGCACGGTGGTGTTTGACGGTGAACTCGACGGTCGATCGGTCGCGGTGAAGCGTTTGTTGGCGCAGTTCCACGAACTCGCTCGGAAAGAGCTCGCCGCGTTGATCGCGAGCGATGAGCACCCGAACATTTTGCGATGTTTTGCCATGGAAGAAGATAAAGATTTCGTGTACGTTGCGTTGGAGCGATGCGAAACGACGTTACAAGCGCGCGCGACGGAAACGACAAAAACGAGCGACTCCGCGCCTCTCTTGGACACGTCTGGCTTTCCAACCAGCGATGGCGTACGAATTCTTCGCGACGTCGCTGCTGGCTTAAAACAACTGCACTCGCAAGGTATCGTCCATCGCGATTTAAAACCTTCGAATATTCTCATCACCGAGAAAGGACGCGGTAAACTTGCCGATATGGGCGTCGCGAAAAAAGTGAACCTGATCGACGGCACGAGTTTTGAAACGCGCGCGATACTGAACAATAACAACGGTGGAAGTGCCGGTGGTGGTGGCGGTGGCGGTGACGGTACCGCTGGCTGGCAAGCGCCCGAACGTCTTACCAACGGCCGTCAATCGCGTGCCGTGGATATCTTTGCGCTCGGTTGCGTCGTCCATTTCGTTCTTACGAAAGGCAAACACCCGTTTGGTGAAAAGTTCGAGCGGGATTCGCGCGTGTTGCGAGGCGATTACAACGTATCCGCGTTGAACCATCTGCCAGAAGCGAAGGATTTGGTGAGAAAATGTTTAGAAGCGAACCCGGAAGACCGGCCGTCCGCGAGAGAGGTTCTCAGACACCCCGCGTGGTGGTCGCGAGAAAAGCGCACGCAGTTCCTATGCGACGTTAGCGACCGCATGGAACTCGAAGACCGCGAACCAGGAGAGCGCATCCTTCTCAAAACTTTGGAAAGAGCTTCTAAATTCGCCATCTCCAACACCGATTGGCGCACGAAAATCGATCCGGCTATGCTCGAAAATCTCGAAAAGTACCGCAAATACGACGGTCGTTCCTTGCGCGACTTACTTCGAGTCATCCGCAACAAATCCGCGCACTTCCGCGAACTGCCTCCGCGCATCCAGCGCATCCTCGGCGAACCCCCGGACGCGTTCTACGCCTACTTCGCATCTCGATTTCCCAACCTCCTCTTAGCCGTCCACGAGTTTGCGCGAAAATCCACCCCCATCGTCAACGACCAAATCTTCCTCAAATATTTCGGCGACGAAGAACAACTCCAAGAGGGTAACGAATCCTGGAAAGACTTGAAAAAGCTCGCCAACGACCAAAAGATGATGAAGAAGGAATCGAAATCGTCATCAAACAACAACAACAACAACAACAACAATACCGAAAACAACAACGAGAACGACGACGATTGGGACCTCCCGCCGCAAAACTTCCCGGTGCGTCCAAACGCCGTCGACTGCGAGTTTTACGTAAAAACCGGCAAGTGCAAATACGGCGAGACGTGTAAGTTTAATCACCCGCCCGGGTTGCACTATCGACGCGTGTAATAATAGCACATTTATTTAGCTCCATATTGTGTTAGTATTCTTCGTATTCGTTCTTCTAAAACTCATGAAAGCACAAAGAGCAGACAAAATTTTTTCCTTTTTTCCTCTCTTCTTTTTAAGACTCGATCCTGATCAAAATCGCTTTGGATTTTGAAATCATCATACGCCACAATATACACACACTCTTCCTTTCTCTCGAAAACGATCTCTCGTGGAGACGAAGACATTTAAGAAAATGATCGCGCAGCAACACCGAGTATCGTCGTACGTTTTGTCTTCTTCTTCCTCGTCGCGGAAGAATAACAGACGATCATTTTCATCATCATCGGTTTTTTTTAAAAGACGAACAACAACACCAACGAGAAAAGTAACAACTAGAGCGGAAGGATCATCCGAGAATGGAGAATCATCGTCTTCTAAACGAAAAACGACTGGCGCAACGAGAACGGTCGTCGTGACTTCCGGAAAAGGCGGCGTCGGGAAGACGACGAGTTCAGCGAATCTGGGCATGTCCATGGCGCGTCTCGGGTATTCCGTCGCCTTGGTGGACGCCGATATTGGTTTGAGAAATTTGGATTTATTGCTCGGATTGGAAAACCGAGTGGTGTATACCGCGATGGAAGTGTTGGAAGGCGAGTGTCGATTAGAGCAAGCGTTGATTCGAGATAAGAGGTGGAGAAATTTAGCTTTACTGCCGATTTCTAAGAACAGGCAAAGATATAACGTGACCAGAGATAACATGAATACGGTTTTGGATTTGTTGAAGAAGTCGGATTTTGATTTTATTTTCATCGATTGCCCGGCGGGGATCGATTTGGGTTTTATCAATGCCATTTCGAACGCGGAGGAGGCAATCGTGGTGACCACGCCGGAGATTACCGCCATTAGGGACGCAGATAGAGTGGCTGGGTTGTTGGAGGCGAATGGGATTTTGGACGTGAGGTTGTTGGTGAATCGCGTGAGAGCGGACATGATTAAAAATAACGACATGATGAGCGTGAAGGACGTGCAAGAGATGTTGGGGGTGCCTTTATTAGGCGCGATTCCGGAGGATACGGAGGTGATCGTGAGTACGAATCGTGGGGAGCCGCTGGTGTTGAAGAAGAAGTTGACTTTGGCAGGGATCGCGTACGAAAACGCCGCGAGGAGAATCGTCGGGAAGCAAGATTTTCTCATCGATTTGGAGCAACCGAGGAAAGGGGTGTTTCAAAACATCAAGGAATTTTTCACCGGAGAAGATTACGAGTAAATACAAAACGCTGTTACTATTATGATATCACTACTACTACTGCTACCACTAAACTACTTATATATATGAGGTACTACACTGTGTTTGCGCCCGCGTTGAAAGCGCAGACGCACGAGTAGAGCGGACCGCCGAGCAATTGCGCGACTTCTTCGTGCTTGACCATGCCTAAATTAATGCGATCTATACTGAATTCGGCTCTTAAATTCGTTTCGATACCGCGACCCATACCTATGAGAACGACCAAGTCGCAATCGAGGCACTCATTCGCGCACGGTTCGCTGATTTCGCGCAAGTCTATCACCGGCAAATCGGAACCGGAGCCGATGCAGGAGAGCTGCCTTGATTCGATCGCTTTTTTAAACACGTTATCTTTGTCATTCATACGTAGTAAAGTCGGAAACACGAGTTCTTCGAGTTCTTTAATCGTAATGTCGTTAATCGACGGCACGTCGTTCGCGCATAAGACAACTTTCGTGCCTCTTTTCAACATCTCTCTCGCGAGCGGCAAGACGCCTAAAATAACATCCGCGCCGGCGTTGTCGACGAAAATGCAACACTTCTCGTGCACTCGTGTTAAATCATTCCATCTTTCCTTCAACGCGTCGAAATTATTCACCACGAACACGTCCGTTTTCGTATTTCGCGTCTCGAAGAACGATTTCGAGATGTCGTCTTCGTCCCCTTTATCCCCGTCGGTAAACAAAGCCTGACTCGCCGCGGCGCCTAAATCGAAAATGTTCCCCGCAAACACGCCTTTCACCAACTCTAATATCCCCGCGTTTTCCTCCTCCAAGCGCTCTAAACCTCTCGGCAACGCCTCCAACGCTTTCATATTCTCCTCTCGCTTCACCGTTCTAAAACAGTCGTAAAATCCAAGCCGTCGTAAACACTCGTCTCGGAAACGACACATGCGTATCACGTTCATCTTCTCGTCTTCGTTCTCGTTCAAATCGTTTAAATACTTCTCAAATTGTTCTCGAAAGACTTCCGATTTCACATCTGCATCCTCCACCGTTTCGTCCATCTTTGCTCTTTTCGTAAACTCTGGCAACGCCATCCGAAAGACGCGTATCCAATCTTGCTTTTTTATCTTTTGTGGATGGGACTCTCCTGGATTATACAGGAACGTCGACGGTTCGTACGTTTGGACATCTTTCAAGTGCGGGAATGGAACCATCATCACTTTTTTTTTCATCTCGTCCTCGTTTACGTCATTTTTTCTTGTTGTTGTTGGCACAGAAGTAGTCATCCTCCCTTTACGCAGACAGATGGAGTTTGTCGCGCCGCCGCCTCGCGCGAAGTAGTTCGTGTGTGCACACCACCGAGTAGTAGTAAGTAGTTTTGTGTTGTTCTTTTTTTCCCGAGAAAGAGAGACCAAAAACAATAATTTAGGGTAGCATATTGAAAATCTTCCTCTCTCTCTCTCGTTTTTTGCTTCAGCGGAACTCAAAAAAATCTCCCAATCGCGATTTCTCGTTGTTTTCCTTTCCACTTTAGGAACGCCATATATTGCACGCTTAACCACAAATAAGAATGTTTGCCTTGCACGCACAATCGTTCGCGGTTTCCGCCAGGTAAACATGTTTCACTTATTTCGCATCCGATCGTTTCTTTCGTGTTGGATTTCTAATTATTATAAGCGCGATTTGATTTCCTTTCTTTTTTTTTGGTTCAGAAGATGATGGATCTTTTAGAACCAAAAGAGGTTGGTTTGTTGGTTTCCGGTGCAAATTGAAGGAAAAAAAATATAAAAAAATCGGCCGCGAAAAACTCACACCTTTTCTATTCCTCCCTCTTCAACGCACAGGAACACCACCATTAACAGAAAACAAACGTCCAAGAGAGCGTCTTTGAAAGTTAGAGCGGAGGTACGGATGATTTTTTCGCTCGCGAGGAGTATAAGCGCCGCGTTTTTCGATTCTCATTCTTTTTTGCTTGGGCGATATATTTCCGGGCGTATCAGAAAGAGCCGGATTTTTTTTTTTGAGAGCTGCTTTTTTTACCTGTGATGATGAGCCTATATAATAGTGTTTCTTTGGAGTCTTCGCGCTGACCTTTTTTTCTCTTCTCTTTTCTTAAAAACAGGGTGAAGCTGCCCCGGCGCCTGAAAAGAAGGCGGAAGTGCCGCAAATCGGTCCGCCGAGAGGTTCCAAGGTGAAAATCTTGCGCCCGGAATCGTACTGGTTCAACGACTACGGCAAAGTGATTTCGGTCGACCAATCCGGCGTTAGATATCCGGTGGTCGTGAGATTTGAGAAGGTCAACTACGCCGGCGTCTCGACGAACAACTACGCTTTGGACGAGATTGAGTATTAATTCAATCAATAATATATATTAAAAATGGAGAAAAGAGAGGAAAAGGAAAAAGAGAGAGAGAGAGAGAGAGGCTGTATTTAGTTTTCAAAACGCAACATCAGCAAGTATTCGAACAGAAGGGTGAAAGAAAGAGAGAGAAAGAGGTAGAGAGAGGCGGCTGATATTCTCGTCCACCCAGAAAATTTGAACGTCTTGTTTAGCTCGTAGTAAAGTCGGCGAAAAGTATAACGTAAGTGCTGTGGTTGTAATAAAAAACGAACGTTTTGTATAACCGCATCGTCCATACTAAGCTTCCTCACTTTTCTCTCTCTCTCTTTCTCTCCTTTCTCGAGAAAAACGACGACGATGAGGGGCGGCTCAAACCGCCCCCGTCGTCCTCGCGATTGGCACCAATCGTCGGGGTCATCATCCTCACGGGGAGACGATATGAAGAATTTGGTGGTAGACTTGGACGACCCGACCGTAAAACTCTGGGGTCGGTTAGCCGTCTACGCGCTCGTGTTTCTCGCGCCCGGGTACGCAAATTCGTTTTGCGATGAGAGATTTTCCAATCAATACTACTATCATCCGTTTCTTCGTTTCTCTCTGACTCTCTGACTCTCTGACTCTCTCTCTGCACGTACGCGTGCTTATAGGTTACTGTTGTTCGCGTTACCGTCGATTCGACTGGGTGGGAACATACATCAGCAACAGCAGCCACGAAAAGCTTTAGAGCAGCAACACCAACACCAACGCCAACGAAACCACCGCTGGTGGCAACACGACGAGAAACAGAACGAGGACGACGAACGAGGAATAGATGCGATAGCGGACGATTTAGACGTAGACGCGCTGTTTGAATTAGAAGAAGTGAAACCGCACGAAATGGTTGAAGAGCATCAAACGTCGTCGCGGGGCGACCGGGAGCACGCGCGCGCGCCGTCGATGGAAGGCGACGACGAAGAGGAAGAGAGGGAAGCGTTTGAAGCGACCGAAGGGGGTGGCAGTAGGAGTAGTAATAGTAAGAGAAGAGTTGATAGTGCAGACGATGACAGCGTGGCAGAGAATAAAGACGCCATAGGAGCTGGAGGAGAGGAAGAGGAGGATAAGTTGGAGAATTTAGACATGTCCTGGAGTGAGAAGGAGGAGCACGAGAACGCGATTAGAGAAGAGGAGGGAAACGCCGCAAAGGGGAGTAGTAGTAAGTACAAAGATAGCGATGATGATGCGTTAGACGCAATCAGCGCGGAATCGTCGGCATCCCAAGCGAGAATTAAGAAATTGAAACAATTGATTAAACCAAGGAAGATGCGCGTGTTTCTTTCCTTGAAAGCTATAAATCCCGGGTGTCGCTATTTATCCGAAGGCCTCGGGAACGTCGAACGAAGTGATCTTCAAGGGAACGGGTACGGAAAATTAGTCACGGATCCTTCTCAGTTATATACCGTTGGAAGTAGTGGCAGCACTAATAACGGTTTAGGAGTCTCCGTGCAGCAGCAAAAGCAAACGATAATTTACGACGGAAACGGAGAGCCGATGACGAAAAAATCATCCGGCGCTTCCGTCGCGAAAGAAATCGCCTCCAACGCGGGCAGTGGCGGGCTGAGAAAACTCCTCTCTTCCGACGACAACACGAACATTTCTCCGGACGAGGAAGCCGCAAACGCTCGAATCAGTCCAAATAAGTGTCGCGTTCGCTGGTCCACGGGCCGAGACGGCAAGGAAATGTCCACGACACCGATGGAGTTTAAAATGCTCCACGTTGCTCGCAAACAAGCGTTAGAGCTCGAAACGCAATTCCTTCCTCGTCTCCCTCACCGAGATTACGACCAAACGTATAAAACCTGCGCAGTTGTTGCCAACGGAGGCGTCCACCTCCGAGCGCAAAAAGGCAAAGAAATCGACGAGCACGAAGCCGTCTTTCGCATCAACTACGCCCCAGTTTCCGGAAAGTCGTCCGCCACCAACAAAGACTTCTCCAAGCACGTCGGTTCTCGAACAACCTTCGACGTCGTCAATCGTCCAAACTCGGACGCGCTTCTTCGCGGCGCGCACACTTGGCGTAAAGCGGAAAGACAACCTGGCCAATCTGGATTCGCGGGTAAAAACACTCCGGGCAAAACCCGCCGCGTCGCTGCGTTAATCCTCGGCGAACCTCTCATCCGCGACGCTCGCCGAGAACAGTTTTTACCGCTCATGCGCGCCAACAAAGGCAAAGAAATCTACCTCACCACGCCCGAAACTACGTACACGTTTCGCTACGTCTGGCACGAGTTGAAAAAAATCGTCGAAGCTCGCAACCCGGGCAGCAAATACAACGACAAACCGATGACCGGTTGGACTACGGTCATGCTCGCCGTCCAACTCTGCGAAAACGTCTCCTTATACGGTTTCCAACCGTTTAAAGGCGACTCCAAAGACGATCGGTACCATTACTTCGACCGAGTCACCGCGAGCTTAAAAGTGCACTCGTTCGATTTAGCGTTTGAAGTGTTCAAGTTGTTGCGAGGTTTCAACGTCACGTTGATCGATCCCGAGCACGACGGCGATTTCGGGAAACGGATTCAATAGTATCGCGCATCACGTCGTTTTTGACGACGCGTAGCTTTAGATATGGTTAGATTTTAATAATAATACCAATTTTAGCCTCATCATCATCATCGTTATCGCGTTGTTGTTGTTATTCGTTTTGCGAGATTTTTTCTTCTTTCAACTGTTTCGCGATGAGAAAAAGATCGAAGAAATTTTTCCTCACTCTCCGCTTTCGCTTTTGCGTTCACGAAGTCATCCATCGCGACAAAGTCAGAGGAATAGGGTTAAAATCCTCCGCGTCGCGATAGTTGAGATACTACTACCACTGTTGGTAAGAGAGAAGAAAACCAGAGGGAGATTGCTTCGTCGTTTACGTAAACATGGTCCAAATCCGAGAAGGGTCAAATCCGCCTCCACCGGTCTCCTCACGCCGCCGTTTCGAGCCCTCGAAGACGAACCACGGGGACACCAACGTGTTATGCAAACCGATCTTACAACCGAATACGAATAATAACAACAACAACAATCCACCACCGATGCATCATCAACGAACTCGTAACCACCACGACGTTAACCACGAAGAGGACAAGAAAATCGAAACCTCCAAGGAGTCTTTCGTGAAAGCGAACGCGCCGAGACGAATAAAAAAAGTCACTTTTTCGACAATGTCTGGGAGCGAAATCGCGAGAGCGGGCGTTTTACACGTCACGGAAAGGACTTTGTACACACCAACGGAACGCATGCCGCTGGAAGGAGGAATATTAGACCCGAGATTAGGGACAACGAATAAGTCACAACCGGAGTGTCAGACGTGTAAAGGGAAGATTATGGATTGCAGCGGCCACTTCGGGTATTTGAAGTTGGAGTTGCCGGTGTTTCACGTCGGGTATTTTAAAGCCATCGTGCATTGTTTGCAGTGCGTGTGTAAGGAGTGCTCGTGTTTGTTAATGAAGGAAGAAGAGCAGGAAGAGATGTTGACGAAGTTACGGTCGAGAGAGAAGAAAATTGGAGGCGTCGACCACGCGTACAGACGGGTGATGTTTAAGAAATTGTTGGAGAAATGCAAAAGGACAAAGGTGTGCTTTCAGTGCGAAGCGGTGAACGGGCCGGTAAAACGTGCTGGACAGAACCTGAAGATTATTCACGAAAAGTATACGAGCAACAAAGCCGAACAGGAGAAAAGAGAGAGAGCGTTTGAAGAGGCTATGAAACACAACGATCAGTTGAGACAACACATCTCGAGAGCGCAGGACGATTTGAACCCGATTCGAGTGTTGCAAATATTTAAAAGAATCGCTGAAAAGGATTTGAGTTTGTTAGATTTAGCACAGAGACCGGAGAACATGGTCATCACGCACTTGAGCGTACCACCGTGCTGTATTCGACCGTCCGTAGAGTTGGACGGACAAGCCGGGAGCACGGAGGATGATATTTCCATGAAATTGGTACAGATTATTGAGATTAATAACGTGTTGAGGCAAGGGTTGGAACGAGGATTAGCGGTGACAAACATGATGGAAAACTGGGAGTTTTTGCAGATTCAGTTCGCGATGTACATTAATTCAGAGTTGCCCGGGATATCGAGTCAATATCAGAGTCCCGGGAAACCGTTGAGAGGCTTCGTGCAACGCTTGAAAGGAAAACAGGGACGGTTTCGCGGTAACTTGTCCGGGAAAAGAGTTGATTTCACCGCGAGAACGGTCATATCTCCCGATCCAAACTTGCGAATCGACGAGGTAGGTTTGCCACAACACATTGCGATGCAGTTGACGTACCCAGAAACGGTAAATAACAACAACATCGCCGAGTTGAGACAGTTGATAATCAACGGCGAAGGAAAATGGCCGGGTGCGAATTTCGTGAAGTCTAAGCAGTCCGGGCATTTTTCGGCTCAATACTTGAAATACGGCGATAGAAATCGAGTCGCGAAAAAGTTAAAACCGGGAGACATCGTCGAGCGGCACGTGCGTGATGGCGACATCGTTCTTTTCAATCGCCAACCGTCTTTGCACAAGATGAGCATCATGGCACACCGAGCGAAAGTCATGCCATGGCGCACATTACGATTTAACGAGTGCGTCTGTGCGCCATACAACGCCGATTTTGACGGCGATGAGATGAACATTCACTTGCCGCAAACGGAAGAAGCGAGAGCGGAAGCGATCAGTCTCATGGGCGTGACGCAAAATCTGTGCACGCCCAAAAACGGTGAAATTTTAATCGCCGCGACGCAAGATTTCTTAACTGCCTCGTTCTTATTAACCTCCAAAGAAGTGTTCTTTGACCGCTCGCAATTTGGGCAATTAGCCGCGTACATGTCAGATGCGTTAGAATCAATCGATTTACCGTCGCCAGCGATTGTAAAACCGATTGAAATGTGGACCGGAAAACAAATCTTTTCCGTTTTGATTCGACCACGCATGCGAGATCAGATTTTCGTCAACTTGGAAGTCGCCGAAAAGGCGTACACAAAAATGAACCAGCAAATGTGCTCGAACGATGGATATGTTTGCATCCAAAACTCGGAAATTATTTCTGGCCAGTTAGGAAAAGCAACTTTAGGCGGTGGAAACAAGACGGGTCTGTTTTACGTCTTGAACTCCGATTACGGCGCCGACGTGGCTGCAAACGCCATGAATCGTCTCGCAAAACTAGCCGCGCGATGGATAGGTATTCGCGGGTTTTCCATCGGCATAGACGACGTGAAACCGTCTCCTGAATTAGAACGAGAAAAACAAAATCGAGTCGATTCTGGCTATGCCAAGTGTGACGAACGCATCGCGAGCTTCGAGAAAGGTACGTTGGATTTACAACCCGGGTGTAACGCCGAACAGACTTTAGAGGCGGAAGTTTTAGGCGTGCTGTCTGCCGTTCGCGAAGCGGCCGGGAACGCGTGTTTAGACGCGTTACCAAAACTAAATTCGCCTTTAGTCATGGCATTGTGTGGTTCCAAAGGGTCTACAATTAACATCTCGCAAATGATGGCGTGTGTCGGCCAACAGGCGGTTGGAGGCACGCGCCCGCCGGATGGCTTTTTCGAACGTTCTTTGCCGCACTTTAAGCGCGGCGAAAAAACGCCCGCGGCAAAAGGATTCGTCGCGAACTCTTTCTACTCTGGTTTACTTCCAACTGAGTTTTTCTTCCACACGATGGCTGGGAGAGAAGGTTTAGTCGACACTGCGGTGAAAACCGCCGAAACCGGGTACATGTCCAGACGCTTGATGAAAGCGTTGGAGGATTTGAGTTTAGGCTACGATGGGACGGTTCGAAACAGCAGCGGAGATATCGTCCAGTTAGAGTACGGGGACGACGGGATGGAACCAACGTTGATGGAAGGTTCAGAAGGTGAACCTGTAGAGTTGGAACGCCTCATGTTGAGAGCGAAAGGTTTGATTCCTCAGCGAAAACATCCATACGAAGAGAATCCTGCACAGACGCCGCCGACGACAAAAAACGGTAGAAAGAACGGTAAAAACGGAGTACACGCGACGACCACACCCGCTGTAAAGTTGGAAGGTAAAGATAAACTCATACTCACTACTGAAGATGCGAACGTTATACTCGAAAAGCGAGGTTTTGGCGAGAAGGATTTACCCGAAGACGACGAAGACGAACGCCTTCGCGCGGGATTACAATACAGCAAAGACAAAATTTCGTACCGTTTCAAGCAATCCGTCCGAGACTATATCTCGTCGCCAAAAGTGCTCGAGCAAAAACTCTCCACGAGACGCGTGGATGCGTTTCTCAAGGCGTGCGTGCAAAAGTATAAATCGAAACGCATCGAACCGGGCACGGCGGTGGGCGCTGTCGGTGCGCAATCTATCGGCGAACCCGGGACACAAATGACGTTAAAAACCTTTCATTTTGCCGGCGTTGCGTCGATGAACATCACGTTGGGTGTGCCTCGTATCAAAGAGATTATCAACGCGACGAAGAATATCTCCACGCCGATCATTACAGCTAAGTTGATTTCGGACAAGGACGTGAAAGCGGCACGGTTGGTGAAAGGACGAATGGAGAAAACGATGCTTGGCGAAATTTGCGAAACTATTTCGGTCGTTTTGCGTCCGTCCGGAGCGTACCTTGAATTCGTGCTCGATGAAAAGGCGATCGCTTCGCTACAATTGGACGTGACTGCTGAGTCCGCGAGAGAGGCCATATTAGCCGCGCCGAAATTGAAACTGAAAGAGCACAACGTCGTCCTCGCCGGGAACCGCGCGATACACGTGATACCTCCTGACGAGAAAGCATCTTCGAAAGATCCTACTGGTAAGAGAGCCATAATCAACGTTTTACAATCATTGCGAACGGCCGTACCAAAAGTCATAGTTCGCGGTTTGTCTTCCGTCACTCGCGCGGTAATTAACAAAGGCGGCATGAGCTCGAAGGACGACAAGGATTCGTTCAATTTGATCGTCGAAGGCATGAACCTTCTCGACGTCATGGCTATCGATGGTGTCGTCGGCGAAGAGACGACGACAAACCACATCATGGAAGCCGAAAGGTCGTTAGGTATCGAAGCTGCGCGTTCTTGCGTGATCAAAGAAATCAACGATACGATGAAGGCCCACGGCATGTCCATCGATTCTCGACATTCGATGTTATTAGCTGACGTGATGACGTATAAGGGCGAAGTTTTGGGCATCACCAGATTTGGGATGGCTAAGATGAAAGAGTCCGTACTCATGCTCGCCTCGTTCGAGAAAACCACGGATCACTTGTTTGAGGCGGCTCTGAGGGGCCGCACGGATCAAATCGAGGGCGTTTCCGAGTGCATCATCATGGGCGTTCCCATGCCGATTGGTACCGGCATGTTCAAATTGAAACAGCGGAACGTGGATTTGAAAGTGACCAAGTTGGATCGAGTCATCAACGTAGATGAAGATGATGATGATGACGACGAGAATGAACATTTGCGACTCGAGCGATCTCAGTACGACGAAGAAGTCGAGCACGAGCACTTCATAAGTGAGATCGAATACACCGAGATTCGTGAGCTTCCGAAACGACCACCTTTATTGTTAGAGTAGCGCAATATATGTAACAACGATTAATACCTGGTACCTGGTACTGAATACACGAATATAATCACCTAAAGCTATACACACACACACACGCGCGCGTGCGCGGGGCTACTTATATATATATATATTCAATGAAACTTCTTGATTAATTTTGCCAAAATAGAAGCCGCGTCTTTCATATCGGACAAAAGGCAATGTTCGTCGTCGGCGTGATACGTGCTCATCAAACCAAAACCAATCAGTTGAATATCAAACCCGGCGGATTTCAAATCGTGTACCAGCGGTAAACTTCCCGTCAATGAATACGGCTCTGCTTTTCCTTTCACCTCTTGAATCGAATCGCACATCTTCGTAAACGCTGGAGACGTTAAATCGCACGCGATGCCTGTCAATAAATGTTCGCCCCATTCGATGGACAACTTACCGACTATTTTCTCGCCTCCAGTTGAATTTTTCGGATTATCGATGATGAACTTAGACCACGGGCCTCTCGTGGGTAACTCGCCAACTTTTTTATTCATCTCTTCCACCGTTTGTTCCAAAAACGATTTCACCTCCTCCACGTCATAAAACGGAGTCAAACGAATGTCTCCGGAAACCGTCGCGTCTGGAGGAATCTGATTCAATCCGCCCGGTGCGCAGCGAATCTGCGTCGGTTTCATCGTCGAACTCGTGATAAACTTATACTCTTTCTCTAAATCGCAAGGCGGGAACTTTGTGTAAAACTCCTGCTGCAACTTTGTCGTCGCTTCCATCGCCAACTCGATCGCGTTGATGCCTTTATGCGGCAAACCCGAATGAAACCTGTGCCCCTGACACTTCAAATCCCAAGTAATCGCCCCGGCGGTACCAATGCACGGCTGCGAATCCGCACAATCCACCCAAACAACCGGCCCGCTTTTACAATGATCCAATTCCCCATTCTCCACTAACCCATCCACGCCAATCCCGGGCCCGTTGGCCTCCTCGCTGGCGATGAACACGCACGACAAACTCGTATTCAACTCGAACCCGTCGATTTCGCTCAACTGCGTAAACAACGTCGTCATCAACGCCACGTGCCCTAAACAATCCGTCGTTCCTCTCCCGTATAACTTATCTCCTTCGATGGTCAGTTTAAACGGATCCACGTTCCAACTCTCCGGATCCGCCGGGACGACGTCCAAGTGCGACCCGACAAAAGACAGCTGTTCTTTTCCCGAGTTGCCTTTTCCAGGTAATCGAATGATAACGTTGCTTCGTCCGGGAACGTACGTCTTCCTCTCCACGATCAGCTTCCCGCC
>Ga0115000_10000555_pt1 | contig 34478 bp, 39 predicted proteins | sample ArcticOcean_MG_C_6_FD_89690 | JGI IMG/M metagenome (GOLD analysis project Ga0115000, IMG submission 89690) | Marine microbial communities from western Arctic Ocean - ArcticOcean_MG_CB8_128 | ecosystem: Environmental > Aquatic > Marine > Oceanic | place: Arctic Ocean: Canada Basin | collected...
CCTATAGAGCCGTGGTAGACCACCACGTTGATAGGCTGGATGTGGAAGCGCAGTAATGCGTGTAGCTGACCAGTACTAATAGCTCAATTGGCTTGATTTATGCACTGAAAAAAATTTTTAGAAGATATAGAATTTTGATTATTAAAATTAAACCTCGGTTATTTTAACTGAGGTTTTTTTATAATTGGATTTTTTAAAATTTAACTAAAATATAAATTTTTAGTATATTAGCTTTATAATTCCACCAAATTTATCAACTTTAAATAAATTCGATACATGTATCAGTATACCGTTATTTCTCTTTCCAATTAATAGGGGCTTATTTTCTTTTCTTGATTTATTTAATTTATTTAATCTAGTGGTTTCATCCCCATCATCCAGAAATATTGGATCTGAGGTTTTTTTTGCAGCAAAAATAGTATCTGGAAAACAATCATTAATCACTTTTATTGATCTTTTTAAAAATGATGAGGAAATACTATTAAAATTATCACTACAAATAAGAAGGTATTCTTTATTTTGTGAATATTTTAAAATTATTTTTTTATAATAATTTAAAACATCAGAAAGATAAAAATCTTGATTACTACTTTCTTTCTTTTCTCTTTTATAGATAAAATATTTATTATTTTTATTAATTTTTATATTACCACCTAAAAAAACCAGAAATTTACGTTCAAACTTTTTATCAATTAAGCGCAAGTTATTTATAAGATTTTTTGTAGTCGCTTTATTGTGAACGTAGATAGGAAAAATATCACTTTGCTTAATTTGTAAATTATCAGAACTAAGTCCAAAACTTTTTTTATTAAATAAAATTGTTTTTTTTGTTTTTATTAATCTTTCAGGAGAATTATTATGATGTGAGCCATGGTAATGAAAAACCTTACTTTCTGATGAATAGTAAATAAATTTTTTCTTCTTAAGCATTTGCGCTGCCCAATATCGATCTTCAAGATTCGTTATTGAGTTATCAAATTGATTATTTTTCCATTCACTTTTTCTAATAATACTGCAGGCATTATTGAATTGTGGATCTGTTTTTTGTAATTTACTTTCAGACCCATAAGTTAACATTAAATCTCTGATAGTTAAGTCATCGCTAAAATTTAATGAAACTTGTCTTGCATAAGATGCACATATTTTGAAGTTATTTTCAAGATTTGCAACTAAGTTTTCGATTAAAAAATTATCACAGGGAATGCAATGTGCACTTATTACCAAAACATAATCACCTTTACATTTTGACATGCTAAAATTAAGCATTTTACCTGGAGCATAGTTTTGATTATATTTATAGACTTTAACTTTTTTATAAAATTTTTTGATAATTTCAACAGTTCCATCGTTACTCTTATTATCCACCACTATAATTTCTAGGGGCTTTATACTTTGTTCACTTATCTTCTTGAGGCAAATATTTATCCATTTAGATTCATTAAATGCTCTTATTAAAACAGATATTTTTGGTATGTTTATTTTTTTTTTCATCAAAATTTTTTAAATTTCCCTATAATATTTTAACAAAATTATTTTATTAATAAGATTATGAGCCACATGGTACCCTATAAAACCACTGTAGCCTGTAATTAAACATTTCATATTATTTTTTTATTAGTTCTTTTGCCATTAGTAAATCTTGTGGAGTATCAATGTTTACAATTTTCCTATTTATTATCAAATAACCAGATTTTTTTGGAAGAATACTTTTATATATTAGGATAGTTTTAGTCGAGAAGAAATAAGCTATTCCATTCCTTATAAAAATTTCGCTTAAACTTTGTCTATTTATAAATTTTGATCCATCTTTATCGTGATAAGTTAAGTATCTCTTATTTGATTTAAGTATTTTAATAGGATGGTATTTATTATCAATTTTAGAAACAGTCCAAACAGCATCTAATTTATTTTTTTTAAACGACTTATAGCAAGATTTAAGGTCAGAAACTCTTCTAAAAGGGGATGTGGGCTGCAATAAACATACAGCATCAAATTTTTTTTGGTAAAATTTTTGGTACCTTGTAAGCTCAAACTTCATGACATCAAGATCATTTACTTTATCACCAGATAACATTTTTGGTCTTAAAAAATCTATGGGTATTTTTTTTTTTAATATTTTTTGATAATATTTTGAATCTGTGCTTACAATAATTTTATCAAACAGCTCACTTTTCTTTGCTATGTCAAAAGCTAATTCAATTAAAGATTTGTTTTTTTTTATTTTTTGTAAGTTTTTATTTTTAATACCTTTGCTTCCTGACCTTGCAGGTATGATACACAAAATGTTCATTTGGTTATTTAGTTGCTTTAAAATTAAAATGCAAGTATATATGAATTTTTAAGTTCTATTAAATTAAATGAAAAAAATTAATTTTATTGCTGAGATTGGCTGGAATCACATGGGCAATATTAGTTTAGCTGAAAAAATGATAAAAGCAGCCAGTAAATCAGGGGCTGACTACGCAAAGTTTCAAACATGGAGAGTTAAAAATTTAAAGCCTGGCCCATGGGATATGGATGGTAGAAGAAAAATATATGAAAAAGCAGAACTTTCAAAAGAAGATTATTATAAGATAAATAAAATTTGCAAAAAATATAAGATTAAATTTTTAACAAGTTTATTTAATCACTCAGATTTTGAACTGATAAAAAAACTAAATTTAAAAGAAATTAAGATTCCCTCACCAGAAAACAGAAATAAAAATTTATTAAATTTTTGTTCAAAAAATTTTAGTACCATTTATTTATCAACAGGAGCAGCAAATTTAAATGAGATAAAAAAAAGCTATAGTTTAATCAAAAAAAATAAAGTAAATTTGATGCATTGTGTTTCAGCCTATCCATGTGAATCAAAACTGGTTAATTTATCAAGAATAAAAAAATTACAATCTATTAACAAAGAAGTGGGTCTTAGCGATCACAGTAGCGGAATATTAAGTGCCATAATTTCTTTTTCTATGGGGGTTACGTTAATAGAAAAACATTTTACAATAGATAACAAATTGCCTGGAAGAGACAATAAATTTGCAATATTGCCTAAGGATTTATCTCAATTAGTGGAGTCAGCTAATAAATTTAGCCTTATGTTTGAAAATAAAAATAAAGGTTTTATCAAACAGGAGTCTGAAGTACGTAAGATTTATACCGGTAGATGGAGCAAATAAAAAAAAATAAAATAAAATCAATTAATTCAAAGATTTTATTTGGAAACTTTGGTAATGGAAAATACTTTGGTTATAAAAGTAAGAAAATTATTAGCTTAGTTGAAATTAAGTTATCAAATAACCTATCCGGATATGGAGAAAGTCTAGTAGGTATTTATTCACCAGATTTATATAAAAAAAATTTAGAATATTTATCGAAATTTTTTATAAATAAGAGTGTTCATGAATGTTTGGAAGTTTCAAAAAAACTTCAAAAAAATAAATTTTTTTTTTATTCAGGATTATTAAAAAGTATTCTAGCATCTATAGAAATTGCGATATTTAATTTAATAGCAAAATTAAAAAAAAAGACATTTGCAGAAGCTTTAAATGATCATTTTTTTTCAGGTAAAAAAAAATTACTTAACGATATACCCGTATATGCAAGTGCTGGATCAATTAAAAGCACTTTAAGTGATTTAAAAAAAGATCTTTTACTATCTGAAAAACTAAAAATAAAAAATATTAAAATAAGACTAAATATAAAATCTGAATACAGAAAAAAAATAGCAATTTTGAAAAATAATAATTTTAAATTTGCTATAGATTTAATTTCAAATACTTTTGAAGAAAATGAAATTTTAAAATTTCCAAGATTTTTAAATTTTATAGAAAATTTTAATCCATTATGGATTGAGGAAGTTCTCAATGTTGACAAATTATCAAGTTTCCAAAAATTAAAGAACAAAAATAAAATTAAGTATTCATATGGTGAAAATTTTAATTCAAAGTTTGACTTTTATAATTTGATTAAATTTTATAAATTTGACTATATAAATATTGATATAAGCCACATAACAATAACAGAATTAGTGGATATAGTAATTTTATTAGAAAGAAATAATTTGAAAAACAAAATACTTTTCCATTGTTGGGGTGGGATTATTAACTTACAAACAAGTCTTGAGTTGGCGTCTTTGTTTAAGGACCAAGTTTATATGACCGAATTTCCAATAGCAGATTTTTCACTTAATAATAACTTTATTTACAATGTTGATATTGTAAATTCAAAAGTTAATCTAAATTCAATTGACAGAATGAACATAAACAACATTTATTCAAAAGAAAAAAATTTGATTAAAAAAAGTCTGATAAATAAATATGAATTTGATTTCAAAAAATAAAATTAAAATTCTTTCTGATTTTAGATCGGATTTAGAAATGTTTAACTTAAGCAAGAAAAATTTAAATATAATTAAAAAAAATTTTAAAAGTGACATAACCATTCAATTTTTAAATTTAAAAAAAATTAAAAAAAAATATGATGCTGATATTTATTGGGGCACCAGAATAAATAATGAAATAATCAATAGGATTGAAAACCTGAAATGGATCCATTTTGGATCTGTGGGTGTTGATAAAATTAATCTAGAATTAACAAAAAGCCGAAAAATTAAAGTTACAAATAGCAAAGGAGTAAATACTGATGCTATGATTAATCTTATAATCTATTATTTAATAGACACCTCAAGGAAGCTCAACTTTCTAACAAAAAAAACTAAAAGAAGTAACTATGAAACGTTATTTTCAAATTGTAAGGATTTGCCTAAACAAAAAATATGTATATTAGGGTATGGCAGAATATCTAAAAAAATTGAAAAAAATTTAAGTTTGCTAAATATAAATTATAAATATTTTTCAAGAAGAATATTTAATTCAAAAAAAATAATTAATGAAAAAAATTTTATTAAATCGCTACATAATTTTGATACTATTATTAATTTATTGAAAGCAGATAAAAAAAATATTAATTTTTTAAATATGAATTTATTTAAAAAAATGAAAAAAGAAATTAATTTAATTTTAGTTGGTAGAATTACAACTGTAAATCTTAAAGATTTGTATAGTTTTTTATCAAAAAACAAAAGATCGACTTGTTATATTGATGGAATATCAACAGAGGAAAATCATCATTTATTTAACAAGATTAATAAATTAGAAAATGTATTTATCAGTCCGCATATAGGTGGATATTTTAAAGATTATTGGAATATACAAACAAGTTTATTTCAAAGAAATTTATCTCTCTATCTAAATAAAAAAAGATTAATTAACGAAGTAAGGAATATATGAAAAAAAAACTGAACGATAAAAATAAAAAAGAATTGGTAGATTTTTTTAAAATATTAGATTATTTCAAAATTAATGATTTGACAGCCAACCATGCCTCCATACTGTCTTCTGATGGTAATGGTTTTTTTATGAATCAGCATCAGCATTTATTTTCGCAAATTAAAGTAAAAAACTTAGTATATGTAGATTTAAAAAGTGAATTTTCGAAAAAATACTCAATTATTAACAAAGCTGGATTTTACATACATAAATTTATTCATAATTCCAACTATAGACCTAAGGCGATATTACACACACATTCAATAAATAGTGTAGCAATTTCTTGTTTAAAAGAAGGTTTTAATGAAAAACTTAATCAATCAAGTATGAGGTTTTTTAGAAGAATAGAATACCTCAATTATTCTGGAATGGTCATTGATAAAAAAATTGGGAACAAACTTGCAAAAATAATAAAAAAAAATACAAAAGTAATTATTCTTAAAAATCATGGGTCAATAATTTTTGCTGACACAATTGAAGAACTTTTTCATTTAACTTTTCATTTTGAAAAATGCTGTAACATTCAACTATCAATAAAAAATCAAAGTAAAACTAACAAAGTAAGTGATGCAATTGCAAAATTAACATGCGATCAACATGAGGGTTTTGGTGCGGTTGGTGGTATGTCTTGGAAAGCGTCAAAAAAGTTATATTAGGTTTTATGGACAACCAAAATTATATAGTTTATAAATAAAAAATGAGTAAATTTATTTCAAAAGAAGAAATTTTTAAAATTATTGCAAAGTCTTTAAGCATCCCAGTGAAAAAGATTAACGAAAAAGTTAGCTCCAATAACTTTGATGAATGGGACTCGATGAGTCACCTTAGTATTCTAATAGCGCTAGATACAAAATTGTCTGGAAAAGTACAAAAAATTCAAGAATTATCAGAAGCTTACTCTGTTAAAAGGATCATTCAAATTTTAAATAAAAACAAACTATTTAAATAAACTGAAATATAATTTATCCATAAAAGCCATAGAGACCGCACTTCCAAAAGATAGTTTTAAAATATCTTCTTTAAAGAAAAAAAATCCAACCTGGGATATTAAAAAGATAATAGAAAAAACAGGAATAGAAAAAATTTGGTATACTCAAAAAAATCAAACAGCTTTAGATTTAGGTTTTCAAGCATCAAAAAAAGTTCTTAAAAAAATTAATAAAAAGTCATTAGACACATTAATATATGTAACGCAATCTCCAGAATACTTTCTTCCAACGACTGCCTGTATATTACAACATAAACTTGGACTTAATAACAATGTAAAAGCATTTGATATAAATTTAGGATGTTCAGGATTCGTTTATGCTTTATTCGTTGCGAGTTCACTAGTGCAAAATAATATGAGTAAAAATATTTTAATTGTTTGTGCTGATACTTATACAAAATATATAGAAAGTTTTGATAGAACAAATAAAACAATTTTCAGTGATGGAGCTTCAGCTACACTAGTCTCAAGATCAAAAAAAAAATACTTTGGAAATTTTTTAATGGGAACGGATGGAAGTGGATACAAAGATCTAATAGTAGAAAGAGGCGCATCTAGGGATGGATTTCAACATGCTAATAAGGCAAAACTATTTATGAATGGATCTAAAATTTTTATGTTTACAGTTGGAAACATACCCAAAAATATTAAAAAACTTTTAAAAATTTCAAAGATTAAAAAAGAAAAAATTAAAGTATTTTTCTTCCACCAAGGAAGTAAAGTTATCTTAAATAGTTTAAAAAACTCATTAAAGCTGCCTAATAATAAAGTCTATAATAATTTAAGATTTTTAGGAAATACTGTATCTTCAACAATTCCTTTTAGCTTAAAACAGGCCAATAAAGAAAAAAAAATTAAAAATAATGATTTAATTATCCTTTCAGGGTTTGGTGTTGGTTTATCTTGGGGATCATGCATTATTAAGTGGAATAATTTAAAATAAAATAGGCAAATAAAAATTGTTTTCCTTCGAAAAAATAAAATTTAAAAAAATATTATCGAAAGATTTAAAAAGAATATTTATTTGGAGAAACGATTCATTCATTAGATCAAAGATGCTCAATCAAAAAAAAATTTCTTATAAAGAACATTTAAGTTGGTACAAAAATTTACTGAGAAGCGATACTCAAAAAAACTATATCATTTGTTATAAAGGTGCCCCAATAGGAGTAGCATCCATAAAAGAGATAGACCCTATCAATCAAACTTGTACTTGGGGATTTTACATAGCAAATAAAGCTTTTAGATATTTAGCGGTATTAATTGAAATTAAATTCATTACATTAATTTTTAAAAATAAGAAAATTAGAAAAATTTGGGGTGAGACGCTATCTTCAAATAAAAGAATACTTAAGATTCACAAATATTTAGGCTTTACAATTGATGGAACTTATAAAGAACATATTAAAGTGAATAATAAGTTCCAAGATGTAATATTAACATCAATATTTAAAAAAGATTGGAATATGTCTAAAAAAAAAATACTACTTAAGTTATAATTGAATAAAAAAAGGAAAAAATGAAAAAAAAAGATTTAGAAATATTTAATAAAATAGAGAGTATAAGATCCAAAAATAATAAAAATTGGATGGACTTACTAAGATTGTCTTACGAATCTAACCCTAATAAAACATTGTCAATCTTGTCAAAAATTATTTCGAAAGACCAAACATTAGTAAAACTTGCTAGACAATTAAAAAAAATTAAACCTAAAAAATAATCAATTTTAAGATTGTCAATAAAATTGTCTATGATGAAAAATTACTTATAGTCATACTAGAAATAATTGTAAATTCTCGATATTAAAAAAAAAATGATTTAATTTATTCAGAAAAATGTAAAATTTATGATATTAGATATTTTTAATACCAGAAATAAAAAAATACAAACTATTAAGTGAAGGACAACTATTAGGGTATTATTGGATTAAAATTAACAAATATAAAGAGGGTATGTTTGTAATTAGTGACTTTTACTTGTCTAAAAATACTCCTGATAAAATACAGCTTATCAATATAATTTTATGAATTAAGTTTAAGATTTTAAAAATAATTTATGAGAATTTTATATGGATTGTTGAGACCCAAAAAAAGATAAATTTGTAGAAATACTGTATAAAAATTTAGATTTTATCAAGCATCTAAAGACACTATGTTGCGTCTATTAAAAAAACCTTTTAAAAGAAGTGGGTATACTCAAGTTATGGAAATAAAATATGATTAAAAATTTTTTTAAAAAAATGGTTCATCCAAAAAATAAAGAAATAAAAGTCATAGTTGAAATGTCAGGTAATCACCAAGGTTCTTTTCATGGTGCAAATAGATTTGTTAATCAAGCAATTAGAAATGGTGCCGATGTAATAAAATTTCAAGTTTATAAAGCCGAAACAATTACTCTTAAATCAAATAAAAAAGACTTTTTGATTAACAAAAAAGATGTTTGGGGTAAATTTAAAACCTTGCATGAATTATACCAAGAAGCACATACACCTTGGGAATGGATCTTTAAATTAGCCAATTCATTGAATTCAAAAAATTTTCCATGGTTTGCATCTCCATTTGATGATTCTTCAGTAGATTTTTTGGAAGAACTGGATTGTCAGGCTTATAAAATAGCATCACCAGAAGTGACTGATATACCTCTAATTGAAAAAATTGCTTCAACCAGAAAACCAATAATTTTATCAACTGGACTAGCTACTTTAAAAGATATTGATCTTGTAGTTAAAACAATAAAAAAGAAACATAATAATTTTTCAATTTTAAAGTGTATTTCATCATATCCTAATCCAATGGAGGATTTGAATCTAAGGTCAATTAAATTAATTAAAGATAAGTATAAATGTTCAGTTGGATTTTCTGATCATACAATTGGAGATTTGGCAGCAAAAATAGCAGTAACCCAGGGAGCAACAATAATTGAAAAGCATTTTAAGGTTGATAATGATAATTCTTCAATAGACTCACACTTTTCAATGGAATTATCAAATTTAATAAAATTTAAAAAAGATTTAAATGATATAAATATTATTTTAGGAAAAAACGAATTAACACTGTCTCCATCTGCTAAAAAAAATATTAATATAAGAAGGTCTCTTTATGTTTCAAAAAAAATTTTAAAAGGAGAAAAATTTACCCTATCAAATGTAAGGTCTGTGAGGCCAAGTTTTGGTTTACACCCCAAACATTTAAAAATAATCTTAGGAAAAAAATCTCTTAAAGATTTAGAGCCTGGTGATAGGGTTAATAAAAAATATATTAAAAATTTTAGTCGAAATTAATGAAAAAATTAAAAAATAAAATTAAAAGACTAGCAATTATTCCAGCACGGTTAGGGTCTACAAGAATCAAAAAAAAAAATATTAAATTATTTAATGGAAAACCTATGATATCTTACCCCATTAGAGAACTTAAAGAGTCTAAGATTTTCAAAAAAATATTTGTTTCAACAGAAGATAATTTAGTTAAAAAAATTTCTCAAAAATATGGAGCTAGTGTAGATTTTTTAAGACCAAAAAACTTATCCAAAGATATAGTACCTCTAAGTCTTGTTTTAAAGAATGTTTTATCTGAATTTAATAAAAGATCTGAAATTTATGATGAAATTTGGTTAGTTTATCCATGCAATCCACTTTTAAATAAATTTGATATTATAAAAGCAAAAAAAAAATTTGAAAAAACTTCTAAGGTTTACCCTATGATTTCTATAAAAGAATTTGAGGCACCAATTGAATGGGCATTTGAAAAGAAAAATAATATTTATAAATCTATCAATAAAAAAAAATTATATACAGACTCAAAAAAAATAAAAAAAAAATACTTTGAATCTGCTTCATTTATAATTTACACAAGAAAACAGCTATTAAGTGATCAAAAATATCATGATTATTATGGATATTTAATGAAAAGTCACAAAGCAATTGATATTGACACCAAAAATGATTGGGACCATGCTTTAAAATTATTCAATATTAAGGATTAAAAAATTATAATTTTTATTAATTAAACTTTGATGAATAAAGCCAATCTAAAAAAAAGAATCATAATTGGATCTGCAAATTTTGCACAAAAATATGGTGCAGCTCCAACTAAAATAGTTAAGAAGGAAATAAAAAAAATATTAAATTTATCAAAAAAAAATAATATATTTAAAATTGATACAGCTGAGGGTTATTTTAATGAAATTAATCTATTTAAAAATATGGATAAAAAATTTAAATTTACAACAAAAATGAAACCAGATCACAGATGGACTTCATTAGATTTTTGTCAAGAAAAAATAGAGAATCACTTTAAAAAATTTAATGGCAATGAAATTCAAACGTTACTATTTCATGATACTGATATTCTTTTTAAAAAAATTGGAACTAAAATTTTTAAAAATATTGAAACTTTAAAAAAAAAAAAATATTTTAAAAAAATTGGTTTATCAATTTATGATACTGAATGCTTAAATTATTTAATACCCAATTATAGCTTTGACGTAGTACAATGTCCTTATAATATTTTAGATAAAAGGATAATAAATTCTGGATGGTTTAATAAGTTAAAAGATAAAGGTATAGAAATACACGTAAGATCTATATTTTTACAAGGTTTATTAGTGAACAAATTAGTCTACAAAAAAAAATATTTTAAAAAATGGCGGTTTTTTTTTATAAAATGGTTTCAAAATTTAGAAAATAACAATATTTCTCCAATAGATTATTGTCTCAGTGACTTATTAAATCATGACTTTGATCAAATAATAATTGGTATTAATAACTATGATAATTTAAAAGAAATTATAAATTTTAAAATAGTAAAAAATAAAAAAATGTTAAATTTCAAAAAAACAGAATTAAAATTAATAGACCCAAGAAAATGGAAATAAAATGAAAACTGTAAATGGAATAAAGTTATATAACTATGCAAAAAAAATTATTCCAGGTGGTACAACATTATTCTCTAAAAGGTCAGAGTTATATTTACCTAATAAATGGCCAGCCTACTTTACAAAAGCGAAAGAATCAAATGTCTGGGATTTACGGGGAATAAAATATTTGGATATGTTTTGTGCTGTTGGCACAAGTATATTGGGATATTCTAATATTAAGATAAATAAATCTATTTCAGAGGTGATAAGGAAAGGAAATATGACAACATTAAATTGTCCTGAAGAGGTTTATCTTGCCAAACAAATTATTAAACACCATCCGTGGGCATCTATGGCAAAGTTTACCAGAGGTGGTGGTGAAGCAAACGCGGTAGCAATAAGAATTGCCAGATCGAATACTAAAAAGAAAAATGTTGCTTTTTGTGGGTACCATGGATGGCATGATTGGTATTTGTCGGCAAATATTAATTCAAAAAAAAATTTAGATCAGCATTTAATGTCAGGATTAAATTATGACGGTATACCTGATAATTTAAAAGATACATCTTTTCCATTTCCATATAATAATTTTCAATATCTTTCAAAGTTGATTGTTAAAAAAAATATTGGAATTATTAAAATGGAAGTAATGAGAAATATGAATCCTCAGAATGATTATCTTCAAAAGATAAGAAATATTTGTAATGAAAAAAAAATTATTTTAATTTTTGATGAATGTACATCTGGATATAGAGAAAATATGGGTGGCATTCATCTTAAGTTTAAAATAAACCCCGATATAGCAATATTTGGCAAAGCTTTAGGTAGTGGCTTTGCCATTAATGCAATTATTGGAAAAGAAAAAATAATGCAAAAGGCAGAGAATACTTTTATTAGTAGTACATTTTGGGGTGAGCGTATTGGTTATACAGCTGCACTTTCTTCAATTAATGAATTTAAGAGATTAAAGGTCTTTAAAAAAATAAATGATAATGGAAAAATGATAAAAAATATTTGGTCCAATTTATCAAAAAAAAATAATGTTCCAATTAAAGTGATGGGTACAAATGGAATACCATCGTTTGAATTTTGTAATGATCATGCAAAAAATAAAACTTTTCTCACACAGGAAATGCTAAAAAATAAAATTTTAGCAACTAATATTGTTTATATTAATATTTTTCATAATAAAAATAATATAAAAAGATATGCAAATATTTTAGATAAGATTTTTTATGATATTTCTACAAAAAATATTAAAAAAATTCTCAAATCTAAAGTATGCTATAAACCAATCAATAGAATAAATTAAATAATGAAGTTTATTCCATACCGAAGATAGTGTATTTGTAAATCTGGTATTAAGGAAGTTTCAATAGCACCACTCAATGACAAAATAGTATCACAAGAAATAATCATAGAATGTTGGATAAAAATTAATTAAAAATAATTACAGAATTTCTAGCTTTTATTAAATTAAAATTTATCTAAAGATTACAAATATTTTTGTAATACTCAATTTTTTTTTGATTAATTAAATTCATATGTATGTCTTGAAAAGAAACTTTGGGTAATTTTTTTATTCTTAAAGTCATGTTAGCTAGATTGTCCCATAATTTCTTCCTCTTTTTTTTTAAATATTTATAGTTTTCATAGTCACATGAAACAAAATAGTTTAATTTATTTTTATCTTTTGTTTTGTCTAAGCTTTTTTCAAAAAAATTAAATTGATACCCAAATAATTCCATTCTTTGTTGCCACCTTTTTAGGTTTAAATTGCCAGCACCATTAATTTTTTTCATTTTCATTTTATCAAATGCATATGACGTCATCAATGCAATGGCTTCTAAACCCGCATAAGGCGCAAGGTATGGCTCAACGGTAGGATCGCTTATTAAAGCAATTTCACAAGTTTTTTGATCCTTATCTATGCCAGACAAAGATACAATTCCTTTATAAATATGATCTTTAGTTGAAATAACAAACAGAACCCTTTTATTTCTGTTTGTTAAAAAAAATTTCTCTTGTTTTTTTTTTGTATTATTAAGTTTTCTATAGTGATTTTTCAAATTTTTGATTATAATCGTTTTGTTTAGCCATTTATACCAGACATCTCCTTTTGCAAACTCCAATGTAGGTAAACATAAATTTATTATCTCACCCTTCATAATTATTTTAAGTTTTGTCATGATTATATCCAATTTAAAATATTTAAGTGACCTAAAGAGTGCCATTCTTCAAAATCTTTATCACTTGAATTAATTTTTACTTTTTTTATTGGAATTTTTAATCCTTTAGAAATACAAGAAAACACATCTTTATTTGATATCATAAAGTAAAGTAGTAAGATCGTATACTATATATAATGCTAATAACTTTTATTTGCAAATTAATTATTTTAAACTAGTGATTACTTAATGTTAAAAAAAAAAATTCAAATCATAATAATTGGTGGTGGTTCAAAAATAGCACGAGAAACATTTAAGTTAAAAAATGAATATGAAATTATAGGATTTTCAAGATACTCAAAGATAAATGAGATTAAAGAATTTAAAGTCAAAAAGTATAAGAGTGCTTCCACAATAAAAAATCATTTAAAAAAAGAAAAAGATACAAAAATAGCTTTACTTTTTATGGAGGCTACTTCGAATTCAAAAATTATACTTAACAAAAGCTCTAAAGAACTCTTAAATGAGATGAAATCAAATTTTTTAAATTTTCATGATATTACAAAACTAGTATTACCGCATATGTTAAAACAAAATTGGGGCAGAATAATATTTTGTGGATCATCTGGAGCTTTAAAAACTGATATAGGTTCCGCTGGTTATTCTGCAAGTAAATATGCAACTCTTGGATATTGCAAGACACTATCAAAAGAATATGCCAGATATGGAGTAACATCAAATTACTTGAGTCTTGGGCTTTTTAATACTTCTCTTTATCTAAAACTTAATAAAAAAATTAAAAATAATCTTTTAAATAATACAGATACAAGAAGTGTAGGAGATTATTCATCAATTTTAAATGCAATTAATTTTATAATAAAATCAAATTATGTAACTGGATCAATAATACCGATAGATGGTGGCTTTAATTAAACTTAATGACAAAATATATTAAGAAAAATTTTAAAATATTTGAAAATAATTTTTCAGTATTCTTAAACAAAAATATTTTTGAACCAAATTTAACAACTAAACTATTAATCAAATCGGCTAGTAAAATAATTAATAAAAATGATAAAGTATTAGATCTAGGTTGTGGGTCTGGAATAATAGGATGTTATTTTTATAAAAAAAAAATTATAAGATCCATTTATGCCTCTGATTTATCTAAAGCTGCAATTAATTGTACAATATATAATGCAAAAAAATTAACTAATAATTATGACATAAGACCGTCTGATTCATTAGATGGGTGGAAAGATGAAAAATTTGATTTAATAATAAACGATGTATCTGGTATCTCCTCCAAAATTAATGATATTTCAAGTTGGTTTAAATTTGCTCCCAATGATAGTGGCAAGGATGGAATTAAATTTACATTAAATATTTTAAATAAATATAAAAATAACATATCTGCTAAAGGAAAACTTATTTTTCCAGTTCTTGGATTATCCAATAGAAGTAAACTAATTAACTTTTTAAAAAAAAATAAAATTGATTATAAAATATTAGACAAAATAGAATGGCCATTACCAAAAAATTTACTTCAACATCAAGATCTCTTAAAAAAATTAAAAAAAGATAAAATAATTAATTATAATGAAAAGTTTGGAATGCTTTTTACTACAACTGAGATTTTTTATTGTTAGTTTTTTAGAAAATTGATTATGAAACATATACCTTATGGAAGACAATTTATAAATAAATCAGATATAGATTTAGTATCCTCTTCTTTGAGAGAAGATTTAATTACAACGGGTAAAAATGTAAAAAAATTTGAAAATAAAAATTCAAAATTTTTAAAAGCTAAATTTGCACTATCGTGCAGCAATGGAACGGCAGCACTACATCTCGCATTTTGTGCAATAAGTTTAAAAAAAAATGATACTATAATTATGCCATCAATAAATTTTATTTCAGCTTACAATATGGCATCTAATATTGGTGCAAATATCTATTTAGCAGATGTAGATTCTAAAACTGGTCAAATGACACCAGAAACATTATTAGATTGTATCAATAAATTTAAATTGAAAAAAATCAAAACTATATTGACTATGTATATGGGGGGATACCCAGAGAATATTCCTGAATTTAATAGAATTAAAAAAAAATATAAATCAATTTTGATAGAAGATGCTTGTCATGCTTTTGGAGCAGAATATTATGTTGAAAATAAATTTTACAAAGTTGGTTCTTGTAATCACTCTGACATTGCAACTTTTTCATTTCATCCATTAAAGCCAATTACAACTGGTGAAGGTGGGCTGCTAACAACAAATAATAAAAATTTTTATAGTACTGCAAAAATTTTTAGGTCTCATGGAATGATTAGAAATAAAAAAAAACACTGGGATTATGATGTGAAAAATTTTGGATATAATTATAGGTTAAGTGATATTAATTCAGCATTAGGAATTTCTCAATTAAGAAAAATTAATTTATTTTTAAATAAAAGAAAAAAAATATATGTTCGTTACAAAGCTCAATTAAATGGGTTTAAAGGTGTATTGAGCTTTCCAGAGTATAATAAGTTTAACAGGCCAACTTATCATTTAGTGATAATTAATTTTAAATTTAAAGATTTAAATTCAAAAGATAAATTTATTTCTCATTTATTAAAAAAAAAAATTATTGTTCAATTTCATTATAAACCCATAAATCATTTTACCATTTATAAAGAAAAAAATAATAAGTTTCCATATTCAATGCTGTATTATAAGACATCATTAAGCATACCGATTTATCACAGTATTTCAGAAAAAGAATTAAAACATACTGTTAAAACAATTAAGAATTATATTATTAAAAATTATAATTTATTTACCAATAGTCATTAAAATAATTTATATGAATTGCATTAAATCTTTAAACTGCTACATATTTTTTTATGGATTTTTTAGCAAATAAAACAATATTGATAACTGGTGGAACAGGTTCATTTGGTTCAAATTTTTTAAAAAAATTAGTTAAACTTAAAAAAAAGCCAAAAAAAATAATTATTTTTAGTCGAGATGAGCTTAAACAATTTGAGTTATCAAAAATTTATAATGAAGAAAAATTTCCTAATATTAGATATTTTTTAGGAGATATAAGAGATAAACAAAGATTAAAATTAGCATTAACTGATGTAGATTTTGTCATTCATGCAGCAGCATTAAAACATGTCCCAATAGCAGAATATAATCCAACTGAATTCATAAAAACAAACATAATTGGATCCCAAAATATAATTGAGACTTCTATAGAAAGTGGGGTGAAGAAAATTATTGCGTTATCTACAGATAAAGCATCTTCTCCAATTAATTTATATGGAGCAACTAAACTATGTGCTGATAAGCTTTTTATTGCAGCAAATAGTATTGCAGGAAAAAAAAACACTAAATTTTCAGTTGTTAGATATGGCAATGTGACTGCTAGCAGAGGCAGTGTAATACCAAAATTTATACAAGAAAAAGAAAAAAAAATACTTAACATAACGCATAAAGATATGACTAGATTTAATATTACAATTGATCAGGGTATATCAACGGTAATGTGGGCATTAAAAAATGCTTATGGTTCAGAAATTTTAGTTCCAAAACTTCCCTCTTATTCAATAATAGATTTAGCAAAAAGCATTTGTTCAGATTGTAAATTAAATTTTGTTGGAATACGGCCTGGTGAAAAAAAACATGAAGAAATGATTAGTGTTGAAGAGAGTAGAAATACTCTTGATTTAAAAGATAAATATGTGATTTACCAACAAAATAATCAAAAACAAATAGAATATTATAAAAAAAAATTTAATGGAAAGTTAATTAAAAAATTATTTTCTTATAATTCTAAAGATAATAAAAATTTTTTAAAAATTAAAGACTTAAAAAATTTGATATCCCAATATAATAATATTTAGTTAGATTAAGGTTATTAAAGTAATTTAAAATTTAATAATGAAAAAACCTTGTTTTTTGATAGAGTTTCATGGATGGCATAGTAGTCATTATTCTGATAAAGTTCTTTTAGAAGCATTAAAGAAAAATTTTTCTCAAAAAATTGATGTTGAAGCTTTTTTTACTAATCAATTTTTTTTTTCTAATAATTTTATTAAAAAATTATTTGATAAAATAAAATTATTTTTTGGACAATTATTTCATATAGGCACTTTTGGATTTTATAAAACTGAACTAAAAGTAAACAATATATTCTTACCCAATTTAAGCAATGAACATAAATTAAAATCACTTGATTTTTATAATAGATTTTTAAAAAATAAGATTACTAATAAAAAAATATTTGATCTCAAAATAAATAAGATTTATATTGGAGATTTATTATATGACTCTTATTTGAGAAACAACAACAAAGCAACAATTGATGTAAATGATGAAAATTTTAAAGTGTTTCTTAAAAATTTTTTATGTTTATTTTACTTTTGGGAAAATTATTTTAAAACGAATAATGTTAAAGCAGTCCTTGTTAAGCACAATACTTATTTAAGTGGAATACCAGCAAGGATAGCAATTTTCAAAAATATAAAATCAATAGTTGAAGAAGACTTTAAATTGTACCAATTATCAAAAAAAAATTTAAAACCAGGCCTTCAAATTAAGAGTTATAGAAAAAACTTTAAAAAATTTAATTTAGAATTTAAAAAAAAAGCACTTAGTGAAGCTAACCTAGAGCTACAAAATAAATTTAGTGGTGACAAAAAACATGAGTATTACTTACTTAAAAGTGCTTTTTCAAAAAAAAATTCGAAAAATCGAATAATAAAAAAAACAGATAATTTTAAAGTAATAATTTTTCCTTTAAGTTTTTATGATTCACCTAGTGGTTATGGTGGATCATTATTTAGTGACTTTTATGAATGGCTATTGTTTATACTTAAACTTAGCTCCAAAACTAATTATGATTGGTATATTAAATTGCATCCTGATGTTTTATTAAAATGGGATTATCTCAACTATAGTGTAGTTAAAAATTTATTAAAAAAACATAAAAATGTAAAATGGATTGAACCACATGTCACACATAATCAAATTATAAAAGAAGGTATAAATGCAGCCTTAACAATTCATGGGACAGTAGGTTCTGAATATCCTTATTTTAATATACCAGTAATTAATGCCTCAAAAAATAATCCTCATATGGCATATGAATTTAATTATCACCCCCAAAATATTAAAGAACTTGAAAAGATAATTTTAAACTTACCAAAAAAGAAAAAAAAAATTAAAAGAAATGAAATTTTAGAATTCTTTTTTATGCATCATCTATTGCCAAAGTATAATTGGCTTGGAATAGATATGAAAGAACTAGTTAAAAAAACAAAAAATTTGAAATTATTTTATTCTAGTATTGACACCTATTATTCAATTGCTCAAAAAGTTAATGAAGAAGAACTTTTACAGTCTTTAAAAACATTCCTAAATACAGATAATTACATTTTAGAGAAAAAATATGATATAAAAACTAATTATAAAAACATTTATAAATAAAAAAATTTAAATATAATTAATTTTAAGCCATAAATTATTATGAAAGTAGCTTTTTTAATTAATACATTGCTTAGAGTTGGAGATAGAAATACAGCAACATTAGTGGAATGTAATTCAATAAAAAAGATGCTTGATAAAAGTATTAAAATAAGCATTTTTACTTATTCAAAATATAATAAAAATTAGATGATACAAATAGTCTCTCATTATATTAGAAGGCTTCTAGATGCTTGTAGAGATACAGTTAGAATTAATAGACATGCTAATTTAGTCGAGCTCAATGGAATATTGATAATTGTCAAACTCTTTATAATAAGATTTTTTTATTCATTTAGCTTTATTAGAAATTTTAAAAAGATTAATTTTAAAGATGAAACACTAAATTCTGAATTTTTTATTGAAAAAGAACTAAAAATTTCAAATGAAATTGAGCAAATTGATAGACTGGGGTACTCTGATGTTTATAATATTAATCATACAGTTAAAAAAGAGCTTTTAGATATGGTTCTAGATTGTAAAGACTTAGATTCAAAAAAATTAGATTATTCTTTAACTGAAATTTTAAAAAAGAAAGATGAAAATTTAGACGAATATTTCCTAAGACTGAAACAAAATAAAGTGAGTAGAGTTAGTGGGTATTTAGATCTTAAAAAAAAATCTATTCTTAAAGATTTTCTAACGTCTAAAGAGGTTTTGAGTATTGTTAAAAATTATTTAAACCCAAAGCATATCTCAATTAATGCCTCATTTTTTATTTCAAATCCAGTCGAAACTTCAGAGAAAAAAAAATATTCTGATGCACAATTTTTTCATTGGGATAATGACTTTACAAAGTTTTTAAAATTTTATGTATATCTCACAGACATTGACACTGATTCTGGACCTCATATATTTGTTGAAAAAAGTCACAAGTTTAAAAAAAAACAACATAAACTATGTAGGGTTTTCAATGATAATGATATTTATCAAAATTATGAAAAAATTAAAGAATTTCACGGAAAATCAGGTTCAGCTTTTTTTGTTGATTCTTATGGGTTGCACAAAGGAAAATCACCCAAAAAAAAATCAAGAATATTACTAAACATTCATTTTGGTTCTGGAAAAATTTTATATTCAAAAAACGATATAATATTAAATTTAACTTAAAATTAATTAATAATATTATTTAAAATAAATGATTAAGAAAAATTTATCTTTCAGAAAAATAAAAAAAATATTATTTTATTTTAAATATAAATTGCTTAAGAATATAAGAATTTTATTTAAAATTGATCAAAAAATAAAAATAGGTTCAAGAATAATGGTTTTGCCACCTGGACACCCCCTCTCTATGTGGGCTTCTTTACATAAAGATTATGATAATTTTCTTCCAAAATTAGTGAAAAGAACGAATTCAAATGAATCTATAATAGATATTGGAGCAAATGTTGGTGATACCCTTTTTAGATTTATTGATACAAATTCAAAACCTAATTATTTCTCGATTGAAGCAGATCAGTACTTTTTTAAATATTTAAAAAAAAATAAAGAATTATTAGAAAAAGAAATTCAAGATAAGGTTACTATAATTAACGAGTTAGTTGGTAAAAATTTAAAAGGAAATCTTACTCAAAAATCTAATTTAGGAACAAAATTTTTAGTTGAATCACCTGATGGTTTAGAAACAAAAAGTTTAGATGAAATAATTATTGATAGAAATATACAAAATATTAAATTAATAAAAGTTGACGTAGATGGTTATGATTACAATGTTTTATTATCTGCAATGAACGAAATTAAAAAAAATAAACCTAGTTTGTTTTTTGAATACATGAGTCTTAACAAAATAGAATATATTGAGTTAATCAAAACGTTATATAAGATAGGTTATTCAGAATGGACAATAATAAATAATTATGGTTCAGCAATTTTTGAAAAAAAGCATTACAAAGATGTTTTGGACTACATTAATTTAGAAAAAAACAGTGAAATTACAATAGATATTTATTGTGAAACTAATTTAGCTATGAATAATCAGTAATATGGAAAATACAAATATTTTTAACAGTGAATTTATTAATACTGACAACCAAAAAATACTTCAAGCATTGAAAGAAGATGGAATATTTTTTTTTAAAAATGCAGTTAATGAACCATTTTTAAATAAACTTTTAACTGAAATAGATAATAATAAATTTTCTGTTAATGCAAATTGGTCATCTGGTGTTTATACAGAAAAGCAATATTATGTTAAGCATTTACTAGGGTGTTCAAAATCATTTTATAATTTATCTATAAGCCCAGGGATTATAAATATTTGTGACAATTTTTTTGAAAAAGATTATCGATTAAAATCTTATAGATATTATGAGACATTTTTTAATCATAAAATGGAATGGCATACTGATAATAAACTTGCAAAAAAAGTTGGAAATGAGTTTAAAGAAATTCCAGGGATAATATTTATTATTTATTTAAATGATGTGCAAGATGGAGAATTTCAATTTATTAAAGGTTCACACAAAAATTCAAACGTTGAGGCCTACAATGTATATAGTGATAAACAGATTTTAGATGAATTTCAAAAAGATTTAGCTTCGTACAAGGGCAAAAAAGGTGACTTGATAATTTATAACTCATACGGAATACACAGAGCAAAACCAGTTAATAATAATAATAATAAGAATTTTGTAAGAAAAAGTCTTTTCTTACAGATTGATGAAAACTTATCATCTGCAGAACCATCATTAATTAATCCTTCTTATTTTGATAAATTAGATAATAAAACTTTAAAATATTTTGGCTTTGGATTGCCTACTGAATCCAGAACTTATCCAGATACAAATATAAAAAGATTACCAATGAAAGTATTTTTAAAAGAAATTTTTTTTTCTTATGTTTCTTATAAAATTCCAAGAATTATTTATATGTTTCTTCCCAAAATTATTAAAAGAATTATAAAAAAAATATTTTTAAAGATTAATATAGATAATTAATATGAAAATTGGGGTTGTAGGTGAATTTGATACAAAAGGAGGTGGTTCTTATCATCAATCTAAAAAAATTTTTAAAATCTTATCTGAATTTGAAGGTTTTAAATTTAAACTTTTGACAATTAACTATCAAAAAAAATATCAAAAAAATATGATGATAAAAAAATTTACTATGAAATAAATTTCATAGACCAGTTATTTTTTTTGTTTTACTCATCTAAAATAATTAAATCACTACTAAAAAAGTTTAGTATTAAAAGTAGATTTGAAAAGTTTCTAAAAAAAAATCAAATTGACTTGGTATTTTTTTTGGGATGCTCAAGGTTATCGCTATTTTGTAATAATATTGATTATGTTACTTATATCTATGAGTTTCATCATTTATCGAGACCCGATCTTCCTGAGTATAAAGGGTGGTCTGATTTTGATTTTAGAGAAGAACTTTTGGATGCAAATATAAAAAAATCTATTTCATTAATTGTGGATACTCAAAAAAAAGGTACAGATTTAATCAAGTATTATAATTGTTTTGAGGATAAGATTAATATAATCCCTCTTACAACAAATATGACTGAATTAGAAAATACTAGAGAGGCCCAAAGTTCTAGCAAGATCGTTGATTATATTAAAAAAAATGAAGAATATTTTTTTTACCCGGCTCAATATTGGTCGCATAAAAATCATTATTATATTTTACGCACATTACAATTATTGAAAAAAAATTATAATCAGTCAATTCAATTTGTATTTACAGGACATAAAAAAAATAATTTTAATTTTTTGGTTAATAAAATGAATGAATTTGGTTTAAATAATCAAATAACTTTTTTTGAATATTTAAATGATGATGATATTAAGAGTTTATATACAAACTGCAAAGGTGTGGTTATGCCGTCATTGGTTGGATATTCTTCTTTACCATTGTATGAAGCATTTTATTTTGAAAAACCAATTTTTTATACCAAGGATCTGTTGGACGTATCTCTACAAAAATATGTTAATCAAATTAATATTGAAGATCCAGAAAATTTAGTTAATGAATTAATTAATTTTGAGAAAAATATAAAAGAGATTAATTCAAAAGTAAATTTGGCGAAAAGTTTTTTTAATAACAATCTGTCCCAAAACCAAATCTCGTCTAAGTATTTTGAATTCTTTAATAAAATTAAAAATCAAACAAGTATTTATAAATAATTTTTTAAGATTTCTTCGCAGGCATTGATTGGTGATTTAAGTGATTTATAATTGATTAACTTTACTGCAAGTTTATTAGACCCAATTATTCCATGATTTAGATTTTTATCTGAATATTTTTCTTTAATGTTATATTGAAAATATTTTTCTAAATAATCAATAATTTTATTGATATAAAATCTTTTGCCACTAGATAGAATTAACATATCAATTTTTTTTTTTGTAATTGATAATTTATAGATTCCATTACAGATATCTTTTGCATGAGAAAAATCTCCACTAATATTAAGCTCGTATATATCTTTAATAAATTTGAAATCCTTATTTGCAAAAGATTTAACAAGTTTTGGAAATAAAAATTTTTCGTTTCGAAATACAGAATCGTGATTAAATAGAATTGCTGTTGAGGCATCTATTTTTTTTTCTTTTTTCATTTTCATGATCATCTTGTGAGCATCTATTTTATAATTACCATAATAATCGTTAGATTTAAGAACAGTTTTTTCTGAAACTTTTTTATTTGTTTTATTAAACATTAAAGATGATCCTGCAAAAATTAACTTTGTCTTCAAATCAACCTTTATTATTGAGTTTAAAAGATTGCTGGTACATTCCAAATTTTTAAAATAATTTACTTTATAATTTTCTTCATTTTCCCTTTTTTTATATGTTTCATTTTTGCAAGCTAAATGTATAATTATATTTGGTTTAATTATTTTAAGATGATCTCCTATTTTTTTTTGAGATGTTAAATTGTTAAAATGATATTTCACTTTTGAAATCTTGATTTTTTTCTCTCTCTCAACAAAGCCATGCACTTCAAAATTTTTCTTTTGAAAGATTCTAGACAAAATTATGCCATCTTGTCCTAACGCTCCAGTGATGAGTACTTTTTTCAATTTTATTTCTCTTTTAATTACAGTATTGAAGTACTAATAAATCTAAGATCAGACAATTAACATAAAAATAAGAAATAAATATACTTGTTTTATAAATTATTGTATTTGATAACAGATATTTGCTACTAATAAACGAATTTATGAAATCTTTAAACTGTAGAAACTGTAATAAAAAAAATGATTTTTATGAATTATTTTCATTAGGAAAATTATGCTACACGGGAAAATTTCCAAATAATAGAAAAATAGATATTCCTAAATCTGAGATAAAGCTTGTGATCTGTAATAAATGTAAGTTAGTGCAAGTAAGCAAAGAATTTGACCTTAATTATATGTACGATGATAATTATGGTTATCGTACTGGAATTAATGATACAATGACAAGTCATGTTAAAAGTATAGTCAATGAACTCTCCTTAAAAAAAAACTTTTTAAATAAAGGTGATTATGTTTTAGATATTGCAAGCAATGATGCAACACTATTAAATTCTTATCAAAAAAACTTAACCCGTGTTGGTATAGATCCAACTATTAATAAATACAAAAAATTTTATAAAAATATTGATTTTAAAATTAGTAATTTTTTTTCAAAAAAAAGACTTATTAAGGTAATCAAAAATAATAAATTTAAAACCATAACTGCATTAGCAGTGTTTTATGACCTAAAAAACCCTAATCAATTTTTAAAGGAAATAAGTGAAATAATTGATGAAAAAAAAGGTATTTTCATATTAGAATTTCAAGACTTGCTATCTATTATTAAAAACAACCTTTTTGATACAATTTGTCATGAACATTTAGGTTATTATTCAACAAAAATTATTCTTCAGATGGTAAAAAAAAATGATCTTAAGATTTTAGATATTAAAAAAAATCAAATAAATGGTGGAAGTACTCGATTTTATATTTGTCATAAAGAAGCAAACTATAAAGTAAAAGAAAATAAGATTAAAAAGATAATAAAATATGAGCTAAATTTTAAATTAGAAAATAAAAATACATACAAAAGTTTCTTTAAAAAAATAATTAATATTAAAAGAAGATTAAATAAAAAAATAAATGATATTAAAAAACAAGGAAAAACTATTCATGGTTACGGAGCCTCTACAAAAGGAAATGTATTATTGCAATTTTTTAATATTAACAAAAGTCATTTAGATTGTATTGCTGATAGAAATCCTCTGAAAGATGGATGTTACACACCAGGTACAAAATTACCCATTAAGAGTGAAAAGTATTCAAGAAAAATAAATCCAGATTATTATCTAGTGCTACCTTGGCACTTTAAAGATGAGATATTAAAAAGAGAAAAAAAAATTAGATCAAAGGGTACAAAGCTTATATTTCCTTTACCTAATATTGATATTAGGTAATTTTGCAGCTCATTTGAAAATTTTAATCTCATATAAGAACAATATATTTAATTAGGTGATAATAATTTATGAAAATTTGTGTAATTGGTGGAACAGGAAATATCAGTTCTAGTATAGTTTCTCAATTAGTTAAACGTGGCCATGATGTTTATTGTTTTAATAGAGGGTTAAGTGGCAAAGTTCCCAAGGAAGTTCATCAAATTACTGGAGATCGAAATGATGAAAAAATATTTGAAAAAACTATACAAGATGAATTCTTTGATTATGCAATTGATATGATTTGTATGAATGCAGATCAAGCCCTTAGCACTATCCGTGCCTTTAAAGGAGTAAAACATTTAATTTTTTGTTCTTCAGCAAGTGTCTATGGAATAGAAAATACTTCCTACGCAAAAAAAGAAGACTATTTATTAAAGCCAAATAATAAATATGCTCTAAATAAAGCTAACGCAGAAAAAAAATTTATTGATGCTTACAAAATAGATAAATTCCCTGTTACCATATTAAGGCCATCATTGACATATGGACCAAAATTAGGTCTGTACAGACAAATATCCACAGACCCTTCATGGATTGATCGTATTAGAAATGGAAAGCCAATCATCATTTGTGATGATGGTAGTGCAAGATGTCAGTTTATGCATGTTGATGATGCTGCATATATTTTTACATCTTTATTAGGTAAAAAAGAATGCTTTGGTGAAGTTTACAACGTTGTACATGAAAAGTTTTATACGTGGAAAGAATATCATATTGAAGCAATGAAGGTGATTAGGAAAAAAGTGGAGCTTATAGAGGTTTCTTTTAAAGATTTATTAAAATTTAAAATTCCAAGATTTGGTAATTGTCGAGATTATACTTCACATGACTTATATTATAGTTCAGAAAAATTATTAAAAATTTTGCCAAAATTTAAGTCTAAAATATCATTAAATCAGGGAATGCATGAAGTTTTTAAATCCATGGATGAAGACGGACGTATCAAAAATTCGTTTAGTCAAAACTGGGAAGATAGAATTATAAGAAAAAAAAATAAAGGAAGTCTTAAGAATGGTTTATTAATTAATGCATTTTTATTTAATTTTGATAGAATAATGATATTTATTAAAAGAAAACTATTTAGACTTTAATCATTTTTTTTAATAAATGTATTCAATAAAAATTAAACAGATTTAGATAAAATAATAAAATATAAATTTTCCTATGAAATATTTACTTAATATTCCCAGTATAACAAAACTAGAGAAAAAGTATGTTAATGATGTTCTTAAAAAAGGTTGGTTATCAGCAGAAGGAGAGCATACAAAAATCTTCGAAAAAAAATTATCTAAATTATTAACTGCGAAATATGGTTTTGCAGTTCAAAGTGGTACAGCAGCACTACATACCGCATTAAAATCACTAGGTGTTAAAAGGGGTGATAGAGTTATTGTGCCTAATTATACATGTATATCAAACTTGTCAGCAATTACACAGTGTGGAGCAATACCAATTATAGTAGAAGTTGAAAGAGAAACAATGGGGCTTGATTATAATTTATTAAAAAAATCGATAAAAATCTATAAGCCTAAAGTAGTACAGTTAGTGCATGTTTATGGCTTTTTCGCAAAAGATACTTTGAAAATTGTTAAGTTGTGTAAAAAGAACAATATAAAATTATTAGAAGATAATAGTGAAGCATTAGGATCTAGTTACAAAGGAAAGATGACGGGTAAGTTTGGAGATATAAGCATTGCATCTTTAAGATCAGAAAAAATGATTGGTGTTGGAGAGGGTGGTTTTATAAGCACAGATAATTTTAAACTTTATGATCAAGCATATTTATATGCCTCTAGAAATGCAAAGTTTAGAACATCGAAAGACCCATATTGGAAAAAATATTTAGTACAAGGTGAGGGTTATAACTACAGATTGCCACATCTATTAGGAGCTTTGGGAAGGGCTCAGATTGAAAGATTTAGAAAAGAATTACTAGCTAAAAAAATTACTGTAGGCAAAAATTACAGAAAAATATTTAGGGACAAAAGATATGATTTTATCCAAAAAATAACAAAAGGTTCAAGGCCTGTTTATTGGTTAAATGGAATATATATAAAAAACTCAGATATAAAAAAAACTATCAAAGTTGGAAATGCTTTAATTAGAGAGGGGATAGAGGTAAGGTCGGCATTTTGGCCACTTAATGAACAAGAGGGATTTAAATTTAAGTATGTTGGAAATAAAAAAGTTTGTAAAGATGTTTTTGCAAAATCTATAATTTTACCTTCAGCATACAATATGAGCATCAAAGATATTAAAAATATAAAAAAAATATTAGATAAAATTTTAAATAAATTAGAGTTATAAAATTGAATATGCTAAATACTTTTGTATAGGTCTAATCATAATGCTTAAATCACTTTTAAAAGATACACATTTCACAGCCGCTTAAAAAGAAATGGGAACTTGAATATAAAAAATTTGAAAAAATAACTACAGGTATGCATTCTTATAGCGCTCGAGACCTTTTACTCACTATAGGAAATAAAGTTATTGAATGTCCAACACCCTATATTTCTAGACAGCATAAATTTATGGCATTTGAAAATATAAAAATTGAGGCAATAAAAGATGGTTGTGAGTGGATATCAGTACCACTATCAGCAATGAATAAAGAGGATTTTAAAATAGTTGGTGATAAAGCTACTTTAACAGACGATTTCTGAAACGACATTATAATAAGAGAGATGACCAAATTGTATTTTACAATTTTATTGAAAACTTAATTAGATGATATGTGGAGAGTAGGATTTAATACAATATTAATTTTTATTATAAAATTCTAATTGAAGTTTATTATATTTTCCTAATACAGGGTCAACTAACCAGAAAAGATGTTGGTCTTTTTTTTGGTCATTAATATATTTCCAGTTTCTTTTTAAATGATCTTTCAAAAATTTAGCATTCGCTGCTCTACCATCACAAATAATAATAGTCCCAGGTGTATAAAAATATTCAAATTTTAAAATATCACTAAGCATTGGCATCATATCTTTATGCCTTAAACTAATACCATTTATATTTTTTTTCATTTTCTATAACAAACAATTCAAAAGGATTATTTCTTCTTAATTGTTTAACTTCATTAGAAAACTTATTTGATAATTCATTTAATGCTAAACCAAAAATAAGAGTTGACCAACCAGAACCAAATTCAAGTATTGTTGTTCTTTTATTAATTAATATGTATTGATACAAATTATACAAACCATCTAATTCAGGTATGTATGGTTCATTTATCACCATTTGATTTGCTGAAGGTTTTACTTTTTAGATAAATCAACTAATAATTTTAAATCTTTTTTTATAAAAAAGTTCTCAATAAACATTTGATTTTTATTTACTGGTTTTTTCATAGATGAATTACATAACAAAAAATCTAAAAAAAATAATTAAATATCACAAATGTTCCCCTCATTTGTGAATGAGTTGACTAATCTTCTTTTAATATTGTTTTGTAATATTATTTTTATTAATTTGCTAAATTTTATTAATGATCTTTTTTAATCTTTGATTATAAGAAAATTTATCATCATATAAAAAGTATTTTCTTTGTAAATCTGTCCTCTGTAAAATTTTCTTATCTATTTTTTTTTGTAAAATTTCCTCCATATCTTGCTCTAATTTAGATAAATAATTATTTTTTTTAATAATTTCTATCATATTAATATTTTTAAAATGCTCAATTTGTTCACACACTTTTCGTGGTGTTAAGTTGGAATTTTTATCGTCGAAATTTAGTAATAGTATTTTTTTATAAAAAATTGCACACTCTATTATCATCGATGTAGGACCACTAATGACAAATTCTGCATTTTTAATTAATGAAGGATAATAATTTAAATTAGGTTGAAAAGTGGTACTAAATTTTTTTTTTGTATGCTCATTATTTATTTGTGGGTCTAAAATAATATTCTTGTATAAAGAAGTGTCGATAACTTTAGTAAATGGCCTCCAAGGATGTGATCTATAAATTAACTTTATATTAGAAAATTTTTTATTATTTTCTAATATATTGTCTAATATCTCGAGAATATCTGTTTCGTAAGTATATCTAAAACTACTAGCTAAAAATAAAATATATTTGAAATCGAAATGACTTTTAATTTTCTTATTTCTCAACAAAAAATATTTGTCATATCTAGGAGTGCCTATAATAAAAACTTTTTTTTTTTCTATATTTTGTATTTTTTTTGCAAAATTTTGATTTTGCTTTCCCCATACGGTGTAATACAAGTCATTGTTAAAGATCCCGCTTTTAGATGATAAATTATCCCAATTATCAATTAATATAATGTTTTTAGATTTTTTTTCATGTGATATCTTAATAATATTATAAGTAGTCGCATCCTGACTGTTGGTAGGTAACAATATATTGTCAGCATTAATTTTTTCAATAAATTTTTTTAAATCACTGTTGATTTGAATTTTTTTTTCTTGAAATTTTCTGATATAAAAAAAAATAAAATTTGTATCGTAAAAAAATTTTATGTAATCTTTTATGAAAGCTAGTATTTTCTGAAAAAATACTAAGATATTAAAATTTTTATTATATAATTTACTTTCATAAAATTTGTTAAACTGAAGTAAAGTTTTTTTTTTTAATCTGATTGTAGATGATTTATTTATTTTTTTCCAGATTTGCTGGTTTGTTACATTTGCTACATCGTTTATTTCCTTTTCTGAAATCTTGTAAAATCCTTTGAATGATTTTATTTTTTTTATTTTTTCTTTAGAATTTATGTTCTCATTAGCTATTAAACAGATATTAAATATTTTTTCTAAAAATTTATATACACCAGTATCAATATAGTTTCTTACAAACAAATCATCTGAGATGATAAAAAGAATTTTTTTTTTTTTCACTTTGTATTTACTATTTAAAATATGATCTTGCTAATCTAAGGTCTTCGGTTGTGTCAATATTTATTGTTTTTTCATTAATGATAAGTGGGAAACATTTGTCTCCTCTTATCGAGTTTTTTTCTAGCAAACATCTTCTAGTAATTGCATAACATACTCCATTTTTATAATAAGTTTCTGATAATTCTTGTCTTGCTATAATTTTATCTCCTTTTTTAGAAAAAAAATTTAGATTTTTATTTTTAATTAACAATTGTTTATCAGGGTGAAATTTAGTGTCAGTTTTTGATACGGTCCACACAGAATCTGCATTATTTTCAATTAGTATTTTTAAACAATTATTTATTTGACTTATAGTTCTTATTAGCGAAGTTGGTTGCAACATTAAAACAATATTGTATTTGTTTTTATCTATTTTTACAATAAAAATTTAGTATATGTAATCGGAAAGTCTTAGTATGAAAATTTATTTAAAAGGTTTTAATTTAATAAAGAAAAAATTTAAGTTTAGTCTATTAATTTTAGTTTTGATAACAATTATAGGTGCAATTCTTGAAGGTATAAGTATAGCACTACTATTACCTATAATGGAGCTTTTGATTAATCCGGATAAAATACTTAATAATGATTTTATAAATCTTTCAAAATATATTGATGAAGAGATTTCAAAAGACAAGATTATTTATTATTTTCTCTTTTTATTTTTTGTAATTTTTCTTGTAAAAAATATTTTTGTAATACTAATTAATTATTCTCAATCTAAAATACTTTTAAAAATTAATTTTTTTTTGTCAAATTCTATATTTGAAAAACTATTAAATGAAAACTTTTTAAGTGTAATAGAAAAAAAATCATCATCAATAATTAGAACTATGATTTCTCAAACTAGCATATTTTCAATAAATTTTATTAATTCTATGACTATTTTAGTCTCAGAACTTTTAACCTTTTTTGTAATATTAACTTTTGTATTAATTTTAACTATAAAAGAATTTTATTTAATACTTCTTGTTTTAATAATTGTTCTTATTATTTATTATCTTTTATTAAAAAAAAAAGTTTATAATCTTTCTAAAAATATTGAAACTAAAGAGATAGAAAGACTTAAAAATCTTACTAATGGGATTGATTCTATTAATGAAATTAATATTTTTAATATAAAAAATTATTTTATTAAAAATGATTTAGAGATTAACAAGAAAATTATTAAATATGGACTCATAAAAAGTTTAATAAGAATATTCCCAAGATCACTTATTGAAATCATATTAATTTTATTTTTTGTAATATTTTCTTTTTATCTTATAGAAAATAAAATTAGTATAATTGATTATATACCTTATATGACTATCTTAGCTGCAGCTTTATTTAAATTTATTCCAACTTTGACCAGATCAATTAATGCAGGTCAAAAAATTGTACAATCTAAACCAATTATTGAGAACATTTGTAATAATTACCTTACCTCAATAAATCAAAACGTTAATCAAACCTTAGAAGAAAAAAATTTTAATCACTCATATACCAAAGAGATAATATTCAAAAATATTTCATTTTCATATCCCAAAACTAATGAAATGGTTTTTAAAAATCTTAATTTTAAAATAAAAAAAAACGAAAAAATTGCAATTTTTGGAAATACAGGCTCTGGTAAGTCCACTTTAATTAAGATGTTGATAGGTGTAATTCCACCAAATTCAGGAGAAATTAAGGTTGATAATGAAAATATTTTTAAAAATATAGAAAGTTGGAGAAATTTAATTAGTTATGTACCTCAAAAATTATTTTTGTTTGATTCAAGTTTATCCAATAATATCAATTTATTTGATATTCAAAACAATAAAAAATTTAAAGATATAATTAATAAAGTTTTTCTCTCTGATGAAAATTTTTTAAAATTAGATCAAACTACAAAGGATAATCAATCAAAACTATCAGGTGGTGAAACAAAAAAAGTTGGAATTGCAAGGGCATTGTTTAAAGACCATGAAATCCTATTGATTGACGAAGGAACTGCAGGATTAGACAAAGAATATTCTGATTATATAATTTCTGAATTGTTGAAACTAGATAAAACAGTAATCTTTATAAGTCATGATTATGAGCAATTTAAAAATTTTGATCATGTATACAAAATAATAAATTCAAATATAATTAAAATTAAAAAAGTATAAAATATTTGTTTAATAAATTAAATTAATAGACTAATTAGAAACCTTCATCAACTTAAAATAAATAAACAGAATTTTTTAAATGTATTTACTGGGAATAACTAATGGAGAGACAGCTAGTGCTTGCTTAGTACGCAACGGAAAATTGATTTCTGCAGTGAGTGAAGAAAGATTCACAAGGATAAAAATGGATAGTAGCTGGCCATCAAAATCTATAGATTATGTATTAAAAAATGAAGGGATTGAATTTAAAGATCTCGATAAAGTTTGTTATAGTTGGTCAAAAGGATTTGATGGCGATGAATTATTGTTAAGTTATTTTGATAGAATTATCTATGAAGCAAAAAATAATCCTAATGGCATATCCTTATTTAGAGATAGAATTAAAGTTGAAATACAAAGAGATAAGATAAAAAGAATAGAATATTTTAATTTTATAAAAAAAAATAATTTAGAAAAAAAATCTTACATTGTTAATCATCATAAAGGCCACATGTTTAGTGCATTATCTTTTTCAAATTTTAAAGATTCATTAGTTATTACAGCCGATGGAAGAGGGGATTTTGAATCTTTAACTGTGTCTTTTTATAAAAACAATAAAATCAAGAAAGTATATTCTGCAACTTCCAATGATAGTTTGGGAACTTTCTATGCAAGAATTTCTAAATTATTGGGTTTTATTCCACACCGACACGAAGGTAAGGTTACAGGTTTATCAGCTCATGGTGATTATAAAAAATGTATTCACCTAATGAAAAAAATGATCATGTTTAAAGATGGAAAGTTATATGGAATTAACGGTCCTTTTTATAAATCATTCCACCAAGACCATGGTCAATTTAAAGCTTGGTCGCAAAAAGCTTTAAAAGAATTTAAAAATTTTTCAAAAAAAGATATTGCTGCTGCTGCACAAAAACATCTAGAAAATATAATTTTAAAAATTATTCGATACTATCAGAAAAAAAATAAATCTAAGAATATATGTTTAGCAGGGGGTGTATTTGCAAATGTATTGGTAAATCAAAAAATTAAAGAATTAAAAAATATAAAAAATGTTTTCATACAACCTCAGATGGGAGATGGAGGATTAGCTCTGGGTGCGGTAGCCTCTTATTATTTTGAAAAAACTAATAAACAAATTAAATTTGATGATATGTACTTAGGTCCAAAGTATGATTTATCAAAAAATGAAATTTTGTTTTTAGAAAAAAAATATAATTTAACAATTAAAAAAAAAAATATACCCAACCTTATTGTTGAGTCTCTAAAAAAAAATAAAGTAATTGGCTTATTCCAAGGCAGGATGGAATTTGGACCAAGAGCTTTATGCAACAGAAGTATAATATATCATTGTTTTGATAAAGAGATAAATCTTTCACTTAATCAAAGACTTGATAGATATGAATTTATGCCATTTGCACCGATTGTTGCTGATAAATATTGTCAAAAGGCATTCAAAAATATTTCTAAAAAAGAAACATCTGGAAAATTTATGACTATGACTTATGAGTGTACAAAGACTATGAAAAAAAATTGTCCTGCTGCTATTCATGTTGATGGAACGGCTAGACCTCAAATAATTACAAGAAAAAATAATTTATTAATGCATAAAGTGCTTTTAAAATGGAAAAAAGAAACTAACCAAATAGGTTTGTTGAATACCTCTTTCAACCATCATGAAGAACCAATAGTTTGTACTCCCGAAGATGCAATTAAAAGTTTTATTAGAAATAATACTGACGTATTGATTATTAATAACTTTGAAGTCATAAAAAATGATGACATATAATATTGATTGTCTTACAGATAACTCACCTTATGCTTCTAACATTAATAATATCAATAACCTTTTTTTAACAGCACCAATAAATTTAAAAAATGAAAAGCTTAAATGTCAAATAACTATTGATTTATATAATTTATATTTGGAAGCAACTAATAAACCAATTCATGCAATTAGTATTTTTCAAAAAGGGTTAAAAAAAATATCTAAATTGTATTCGAATAAAATAGAAAAAAATAAAAATACCAATCATATTAAAAAAATTAAAAAAAAAAAAATTATAAAAAAAAATAATAATTAAAAACTTTTTATTTTATTAAAAAAAAAAATATTTTTAAATAAAAAAAAAAAATTTTTAATAAAAAATAATTTTAAAAAA
>Ga0115000_10000560_pt1 | contig 34296 bp, 25 predicted proteins | sample ArcticOcean_MG_C_6_FD_89690 | JGI IMG/M metagenome (GOLD analysis project Ga0115000, IMG submission 89690) | Marine microbial communities from western Arctic Ocean - ArcticOcean_MG_CB8_128 | ecosystem: Environmental > Aquatic > Marine > Oceanic | place: Arctic Ocean: Canada Basin | collected...
CATCCAGACAATCGCGTGCGGATCGAGCGATCGCGGCCTGCCGTCGTATCTGCAGTGGGATCAAACTGTCCTCGAGCACTGCTGGGACAGCATCGACTTCATCTCGGCCCACCGCTACAGCCGTAAACGGCGTGATGACAGCGAATCATTCCTGGCCGAGGGTGTACTGGTCGACGGGATCATCAACGACTATCGAGCGTTACTTCGGGTCGTGCAATCCCATAAGAACAGCTTCCACTCGGTGCATCTGAGCTTCGACGAATGGAACGTCTGGTATCGCAACATGGAGATGGGTGGAAAGTGGACTCACGCCCCCCATCTGATCGAGGAGGAGTACAACCTCGAAGACGCGCTGGTGGTCGCCCAGTACCTCCACAGCTTCATTCGTAACGCCGATGTTGTGAAGGTGGCGTGCCTCGCGCAGCTCGTGAACATTATTGCCCCGCTGCTCACCACGAGCGACGACATGCTGGTGCAAAGCATCTTCTGGCCCTTCGAGATGATCAGCGCACTCACCGCGGGGCGGTCGCTCACCCCCGTGGTCGAAGCACCCCTCATTGCAACGAAGCGGGCCGGCGAGGTGAGCGCGCTCGACGTGGCGGCCACCCATGACGCCGCCAACAATCGGGCGATGGTGTCCGTAGTCAATCGACACCTGACAGATGGCTACGGCACGACGATCGATCTCGGCTCGCTGGCCGTGGCGTCGGCCACCGCTCGTATGGTCCACCACCGCGACCCGCTTGCGGGAAACACGTGGGAGTCACGCGACGTGATCGTTCCCACAGAGATCGAGATCTCCGTGAGCGCTACTAGTCTCACACTCGAGGTGCCGCCGCTGGCTCACGTAGCCATCGACGTGACGCTCGCCTAGGACGCGTCGACGGCGTACTGCTTTGCGGCCTTGTAATCCGCCTTGCCGTTCGGGGCCCGCGGCACCTTGTCGACGAAGACAACCGTCTTCGGGGCCTTGAAGCGAGCGAGCTCGCCCTTGACCGACTCGATGATGTCAGCCTCGGCAACGGTGGTGCCCTCGACTACGGAGGCAACTGCGGTGACGGCCTGGCCAAACTTCTCGTCGTCGATACCCACGACCAGGCAATCGACGACATTCGGCACCCGTTTCACGGCTTCCTCGACTTCTTCCGGGAAGATCTTCTCGCCGCCGGAGTTGATGACCTGGCTTCCACGCCCCAGCAGAATGAGGGCGCCATCCGCGGCGACCATTGCGAGGTCGCCCGGGAATGAGTAACGCTCGCCGTTGATCACCCGGAAGGTACGGGCCGATTTCTCTTCGTCCTTGTAATAGCCAAGCGGCACATTGCCGCCGGCGGCCACCATGCCAACCTCGTCCGATCCGGGTTCGACGAGGCGGTCATCCTCAGTGAACACCTTGGTGGTGGGCGACTGCGTGAACTTTCCCGTCTCAGTCTCGAGTCCTTTCATCGTGACTTGGACACCCATCGACCCTTCGGTTGAGCCCATCGCGTCGATCAGCATTACTTGCTCGATTCGGTCGATCAGCTGCTGCTTCACTTCGGAAGTCCACATCACGCCGGAGGACTGCATGATCGTGACAGTTGAAAGGTCGTAGCTCGACCCGTCGTCCTTCCCCTCGTCGATCGCCACGATCAACGGCTTCGCGAAGCTGTCACCGACGATGGTCACGGTGTTCACCTTCTCTTCCTCGATAGTGCGCAGGACTTCGTGGGCGGCGAGCGAGCGATTGGTGAGCGTGATCACGTGGGAGCCGAGGAGGTGGGGGATGAAACACCCCAACCAGAGACCGGTGCCATGCATGAGCGGCGCACACGGAAGCGACACGAGAGAGGTGTCGGTGCTCGTTGCTGCTGCGACCATGGCCGCCGCATTCTCCGGCATTGCCATACCAAGAACCGGGAACGCGGAGCTAGCGAGGCCCTCGGTCAAGCCGCCAATGGCGTACATCACTCCCTTGGGCATACCCGTGGTGCCGCCGGTATAGAGCATGTAGGTGTCGTCTTCGGCCCGTTCGATGCGCACCATCGGTGCGTGGCCAGCGATGAGTTCTTCGTAGTCGCGAGACGCCGGCACCTGACCGGATCCGCCATCGTCGACCTCGATCACGAGCTTCAAATTCGGGAGCTGGTCAATGACGCTGGCCACCCGGTCGCCCAGGGAAGAGTGGAAGACCAACGCCTCAGAATCGGAGTTGTCGAGGAGGTAACGAAGCTCCTCCCCGATGTACCGATAGTTGATGTTGATCGGGACGCCGCGCATCTTGAAGGCGGCGAATTGCGCCTCCATGTACTCGTTGGAGTTGTACATGAAGAGGCCGATCTTCGAATCGGCGGTGAGGCCAGCCGCTTGGTAGGCCTCGGCGATCCGGGCCGACCGGTCGTCGTACTCTCGCCAGGTGCGCCTGATCGCGCCGTGGCTGATCGCGGGGCGGTCGGGGATCCGGTCGGCAATTGCTTCCCAGATGGTGGCGAAATGCATCTCCATGAGTTGTGACTATACGACGCCATACGGATGCGGGAATATTGCGACTACCTGGCCAGTTTGATCAACTACGAAGTCAACCTTCAGGAAACCGAGTCAACATGGCGAATCGAGGAGCGGATATCACACCGCAACAGGAGCTGGCCGGCCCGATCTTGCAGACGGTCGAACTCGGGCCGCAGTGGCCAACGATCGATCCGTTCCTGTTCGTGGTCCACCACCACGACGACTACCCAAAGGGCAATGGCCAACTCGGTCCCGATGCCCCGCTGAGCGGCCGGAACATAGGTCAAGACTTCTCGGGCGCCGACGGCTGGAGCATGTATCACGGCGACGCCTTACCCGGGTTTCCACAACACCCGCACCGCGGCTTCGAGACCATCACCTATGTGCGCCGTGGCCTCATTGATCACGCCGACTCGCTGGGCGCCACCGCCCGCTTCGGGCGAGGCGACTCGCAATGGATGACGGCTGGCTCCGGTATCCAACACGCCGAGATGTTTCCGCTCACCGACGACGACGAACCGAATCCGCTCGAACTCTTCCAGATCTGGTTGAACCTGCCAGCCGCCGACAAGATGGTGCCGCCCTATTTCTCGATGTTGTGGAACGAGCAGACGCCGCGCGTCACACCCGCCGCTGGCGTCGAGGCCACCGTGATCGCCGGTCGACTCGGCGACGCTGAGCCGCAGAGTGCACCGCCCGACTCTTGGGCCTCGAACCCCGATGCCGACCTGGCCATCTGGCACATCCGTCTCGACCCGGGCGCGAGGTGGACCATGCCCGCTGCCCAGGGGAGCGACACTCAGCGTGTGTTGTGCGCGTTCGAGGGTTCCACACTCGCCGTCGCGGGAACCGAGATCGATGCCGGCACCGGCGTATTGCTACAAGGCGACACCGATGTCGACCTCGTCGCCGGTCCGGGTGGTATGGAATGCCTGCTGATGCAAGGCCGTCCGAGCGGTGAGCCCGTTGCCCGTCATGGACCGTTCGTTATGAACACCGAAGACCAGATCCGCGAGGCCTACGCCGACTACGAGGCCACCCAGTTCGGGGGTTGGCCATGGTCGTCGCCTTCGCCCAACCACGGGACCGACGCCGACCGATTCGCCATTCATGCTGATGGCCGCCGTGAAGAACTCGCAATGAGATGACGGTTTCGCTCACCTCGCTTCTTGCCGGCGTTCGCGCCCGTCGGGTGTGTGAACCACATCTCAGCGCCGGGCTGCTGCTCTACCGAGACCGCGAGGGCGAGGTCGAGGTGCTGCTCGCACACATCGGTGGGCCGTTCTGGGCGTCGAAAGAAGATCACGCCTGGACCCTCCCCAAGGGGCTCCTTGGAGAAACCGACGGCAACGATCTCCTCGTGGTCGCCGAGCGAGAGTTTGCCGAGGAAATGGGCCGGAGCGCGCCAGCGGGCGAATCGCTCGACCTTGGGGCAGTGAACGCGGGCCGGAAGACGAATCAAATCTTCGCCCGAGCCGGCGATTTCCATGCGACCCACATCGAGAGCAACACCTTCGGTCTGGAGTGGCCCCGAGGTTCGGACCAGACCCAATCCTTTCCCGAAGTTGACCGGGCCGCTTGGTTCAGCATCGCTGATGCTCGCACCAAGCTCGTGAAGGGCCTCCTGCCGTTCCTCGATCTACTTGTTGCCCACCCCGCACTTCTACTGAAGCGAGAGGCCGGCCGGGGACTGGTGGTGGCGCCGTCGGGACGAACTCTCATGATCCGTGGCGTTGACCCCGGCGACACCGAACGCGGCGGATTCTGGTTCACCCCCGGCGGAGGTCTGGACCCGGGAGAGAGCGTCGTGGAGGGCACGATTCGGGAGCTAAGCGAGGAGCTGGGCCTCGACGTCGACACGGTCGGGCCGATCGTGATGAAACGCTGCGACGAATTTCCTATGGCCGGTCGGAACTATCGACAGACCGAAACGATCTTCCTGGTTGCGGTGGCCGACGAGTTCGTGGCGCAGCCCCGGGCGTTGGAAGCGATCGAGCTCAGTGTGATCAGAGAGTTTCGGTGGCTTAGCGCTTCTGAGCTGCGGGCCCTCGACGAGGCGTACTACCCGCGGCGACTCGCTGAGCTCCTCGACTCGATCGCCGCCGACGGTCCACCGGTTCCGCCCTGGGCGGAGGACCTCACCGCCGAGGGGTGATCACGATGAGATCGGTGGCGGATTGCAGCTCCGCCTCGGGGAGTTCGGTAACCAATCGGCGCCGACCAACCACTTGAGCGAGGAGGTGGGTGCCTTCGGGAGTGACGGCGATCCCCTTTGCCCGCAGCGTGGAAGCGGGAAGGGCCGCGATCATGGTGTCGAAATCGGCCCGCTCGATCGGATTGGGAATCGGCAACGTCATCACCTCGTGAGCGTCGAAGAGTTCGGGCGGGGGAGTGTCGCTCACCCCACCCGGCCGACGAGTGCCGAGATCGAGGAACGAAGCGGTAGCCACTGCGTCGTCGGCGCTTAACACTGGGACGCCGGGTGCCAGGGAGTCCAGGCGCTCGTTCACCGCAGCTTGCTGTTCGGCGTCGGCCAGGTCGCGCTTGGTGAGGACGAACAGATCGGCGGCATCGAGTTGGCGGGCCACCGATGCGCCGGTGTGGGGGTCGTCGAGCCGCTCAAGGAACTGATCAGCGTCGACGAGCACGACGATGCCGTCGAGCCGAAAACCATCGGTGTCGGCCCAAGGGGCAACGCGGGCGGGGTCGGCGACGCCGCTGAGTTCGAGAATGACGTGCTCCGGCGGAGTGGGCCGCGACCGCAGCCCGTCGAACGCTGCCGCGAGACCGCCGGCGAGGCTGCAACAGACACAGCCGTCGGTGAGCTCAATCGTGTCGGCGTGGCGACGTTTGACCAGCTTCGCGTCGATGTTGACCGCGCCGACGTCGTTGACGAGTACCGCGATTGGTTGTTCGGTCTTAGCGAGCACGGCATTGATCACCGTGGTCTTGCCCGCTCCGAGGTAGCCGCCGAGCAAGGTGACCGGAACGCGACGGCCATCCCATGGCGCAATGGTCTCGATGACGAGAGTGTCCGCTGTGTCACCCGTCTCTTGTGTCATCTGTCTCTCTCATCAGACTGGACGCTAGCGCTACGGTCTGGGAATGACGGATCCGTTCTTCAACCCGCTCCAGGACGGCTACACGGAGAATCCGTGGGTCCACCTCGCTGAGATGCGGGAACAAGAACCCGTGCACCCGCTCGTGGTTGGCGGCTTCGCGCTCTTCCGCTACGACGATGTCTTCACAGTGCTTCGTGATCCCTCGCTCAGCGTCGACGACGACAACGCCGACTTCGGCGAACTCGACCGGGGCGTGCTGGTTGAGGAATTCGGCGACGGACCCAACGACTCTTCGATGTTGAGCACCGATCCGCCGGACCACACCCGGCTCCGTCGGCTCGTCAGTAAGGCATTTACTCCGCGAACAATTGAGGCTCTTCGGCCCCGCATCGAAGTCCTCGTCGACCAGAGTCTCGATCGGATGGAATCCGCAGGCGGGGGCAATGTCGTCGATGAGCTGGCGTTTCCGCTGCCCTTTGATGTGATCTCGGAGATGCTCGGGATGCCCGAGGGCGACAAGTTGCAGATCCGCGACTGGTCGAGTGCCATCGCCAAGACCCTGGATCCAATCCTCACCGAGGACGAGATCCGGACCGCGGTTCAGAGCAGCATCGCGATGGATGCCCATCTCAACTCGGTGATCGAGTGGAAACGGGCCAACCCAGCCGACGACTTGCTAACGGCCCTGATCGAAGCCGAGGAAGACGGCGACCGGCTCACGACGAAGGAACTGCGCGACCAGGTTGCGCTGCTCTTCATTGCCGGCCACGAGACCACGGTGAACCTGATCGGCACCGGGGTCTACGAGCTTCTCAACCACCCGGAGCAATGTGAAGAGTTGCGGGCCGACGAGTCCCTTGATGCGGGGGCGGTGGACGAGCTATTGCGTTTCGTGGCGCCGGTTCAGTTCTCCCGCCGGATAGCGGTCGCCGACTTCGAGGTAGGCGGCGTCGAGATTCCGGCCCGGTCGTTCATCCAGACATGGCTGGCCTCGGCGAACCGTGATCCGGAGAGGTTCGGCGACACGGCCAACGAACTCGATATCCGTCGAACCGATGCGGGCCAACATGTGTCGTTCGGAAGCGGTGTTCACTATTGCGTGGGCGCATCCCTCGCGAAGCTCGAAGGCCAGTTGGCCGTTGGTCGTTTCATTCGCCGGTTCCCCAACGCCAAGGTGGCCGCGCCGCCGGAATGGAATGGCCGCATGAACCTTCGAGGGCTGGAGAAATTGCACGTCACCGTAAGCTGACAGCTATGAACAACGGCATGAGTTCTCGCCTCGTTTACACCCAAGATGAGCTGCTGACCGACCACGACTATGCGGAGCAGCATGTCGTTCTCGGCCAACGCCTCCATGGCGGCCTCATGGCCGACGGCACGTATCAACCGCCGCGGGCCCGCGTTCGTGAGCAAGCGTTCGACGCATGGGAAGCCGCTCTGTTGGAGCGGGGAGGTGCACCGTTTGGCGCCTCGGCCCAACTCCTCGAGGGGATCAAGCTCCCCACGCCCGATCAGCAGCTCGTCATGCTGCGCAACGACCTACCCGTGTCGTTCTGGAACTCACTCACAATCGTCGGGAAGATCGAGGCCAAGGGTCGGCTTCTCGCGGAGATGACGTTTCCTGATTTGCAGACTGCGATCGTCGACGACATTTCTGAAATGGCAATTGGCCACCTCAACACGGGCCTGCTGCTCGCTCACGGCCTCGACGAAGGCGGGCAACCTGACGAGGGCATCGGTGGTCACGATTCCATGTGGTTTGCGGCCCGCGATCTCGTGTTTGGTCCCGGGGCGTTTCCTGACGTCGAACCACCGGAAAACATTGGTCGAGAAGATGCCGGCATCCGTTTCGTGCCGGAGATCGAAGCCAACATCGAGTCGATGGTGTCGTTCCTCGCGAATCTGCTGATCATCGAGTTCCGGGCCGAGATTGGTTTCGCCGACACCCAGGAAGTCCTCCGCACCGGCGATGTCTTCGCCGACCGTCGCGACAACGCCAATCTGGCCGCCGAGATCATCGAGCGCATCCGCACCGACGAACTCATCCACGTTCGTTCGCTCAACCTGTATCTCGGCGAAATGCGCAGTGTCGACTTCCATACGACGAGCGGCGGCACCGTCAGTGGCGCCGAGCTGATCGATCGTTTCTGGAGCGGACTCGTGCGTTGGGCGACCGTCGACCAGCCAGCCCTGAGCATCAAAGAGTCTCGGCGGATCTATCACGAGCGCATCTCCGCCCATACAGCGGCAAAGCGAGTACTCGCAGAATTCGACGCCGCTGCGTAAGCGGCGTCGCGGTGACTAGTTCTGGCGCTGCCAGGCCGCGGCGAGTTCTGCCGAATGACTGCGCAATTCGCCGACTTCGACCTCGATCGTATTTCGGAACATCGGCTCGGGGATGAACCGCACGCCGTAGAACATGTGGCCGTCTTTACTGACACGGCTGTGTTTCACTTCGACGACGCCATCGAGGTCACGGAATCGTATGTCGACACGTGTCCCCGACGCGATCACGTCGGTTGTTGGCACTTCGATGAGCGCCCCTTCGAGGGAGAGGTCACGAATCACCGCAGGGGTGCTGACTTCCTCCTTCTTCAGGAGGCCTTTGCGTTCGAGGCGAACGTTACAGCTCATTGGAAGACGATTCCCCGACTCGTGGCGGGGAAGTAGCCGATCGATGCGTTTGACGGTCATTCCCATATCTTCCACAGTCGACCGGGATGGGGCCTGGTCAAGGCGTATGAGCCTTATCACCCGGGGAAATGGTGCGTTGTGCTCACTGCGCTACGATCAGCGACCGCCCCCTCTGAAAGGCCGTTTGTGTCGATCATCCACACCAGCCCGCTGCCCGACGTTGAGATTCCGGAAACGCCCATCAGCGGCTTTGTTCTGCGCCAAGCCGCTATCAGACCCGACGCCGTGGCGATCACCGATGGTGCCGAGTCCTTTTACACCTACGCCGAGCTGAGCGATGCCATCCACCGCATGGCCGGAGGTCTTGCCGCCCGCGGATTCGGGCCCGGTTCGACGCTGGGGTTGATGGCGCCGAATATTCCTGAGTACGCGATCGTGTTTCACGCCGCGGCCGTTGCCGGAGGGACAGTCACAACGATCAACCCCACGTATGGCGCCGAAGAGGTGCGCTTCCAGTTGCAAGACGCCGGGGCGTCGTTGCTGATCACGGTCCCGATGTTTGTCGACGTCGCGACGGCCGGTATGGAAGGCACCGATGTCACCAACCTCTACGTGATGGGTGACGTCGACGGAGTCGCGCCGATGAGCGATCTCTTTGGTGAACCGATCGAACAGGTGGCGGTCGACGTGCACGACGATGTCGTCGTGCTGCCGTACTCCTCGGGCACCACGGGCCTGCCGAAGGGTGTCATGCTGACGCACTACAACCTCGTGGCCAACATCTGCCAGATGGAGCATGTGCTCGATTACGAGGGCGAGGAAGTTGCGCTGGCGGCGTTGCCCTTCTTTCACATCTACGGCATGCAAGTGCTCATGAACGGGCTGCTCGCCAATGGCGTGCGAGTGGTCACCATGCCCCGCTTCGACATGGGTGATGCGCTCGGCCTCGTCCAGTCGCAGAAGGTCACCCGATTCTTTGCGGTACCCCCGATGGTGCTCGGCCTCGCCAAGGTTCCCGATGTCGACAACTTCGACCTCTCGTCGGTGAAGCAGATCTTCTCTGGAGCAGCACCGCTCGGCGCGGAACTCGCCAACGAGGCCACCGCCCGAGTCGGTTGTGAGGTCGTACAGGGTTATGGCATGACCGAGCTCAGCCCGGTCACTCACTCAACGGTCGAAGGTCAGGGTCGACCCGGCACCAGCGGTGTTCCGATCTCCAACGTCGAATGCCGCATTGTTGATCCCGAGTCGGGCGAGGATCAGCCCGCGGGGGAACGCGGCGAGCTGTGGGTCCGTGGCCCCATGGTGATGAAGGGCTACCTCAACAACGAAGAAGCAACCGCCGCCACCATCGACGCCGACGGTTGGCTTCACACCGGCGACGTCGCCCTTATCGACGAGGCTGGCCACTATTCGATCGTCGACCGCATCAAGGAGCTCATCAAGTACAACGGCTTCCAGGTGCCGCCGGCTGAGCTTGAAGGACTACTGATCACCCATCCGGCCGTCGTCGACGTTGCGGTGGTCGGTGTTCCCGACGTGTCCGTCGGTGAGCTGCCGAAGGCCTTTGTCACGCTCGCGCCGGGCGCCTCGCTCACCCTCGACGAGGTGCAGGCCTTCGTGAGTGAACATTTCGTGAGCTACAAGCAGATTCGCCTACTCGAAGAGATCGATGTGATTCCGAAGAGTGCGTCCGGCAAGATCCTGCGCCGAGAACTACGAGATCGCGACAACTGATCCAACGGGTCAGTGCCCGCCGGGTCGTCACGCCCGGCGGGATCCTCGAGGACCACGAGGTCCGGTTCTCCGACGGTGTGATCGTCGATGTTCGTCCTTGTGTGGGTTCTCCGGAGCACGACCTCGTGGCCGCGGGCTTCGTTGATATCCAGGTCAATGGACACGACGATGTCAACGTTGCCACTGCCGATCGCGTCGGATGGACCCGTCTGAGCGGGCTACTCGCGGCGCAGGGAGTGACATCGTGGTGCCCGACACTCATCACCGCGCCGCTCGACGTGCTCGATGCCCGGATCGCCGCAGTTTCCGCCATGGCAGCGGGGCCAGGTCCGGAGGTCGTGGGGATTCACCTCGAAGGGCCGTTCCTAGGCGCCGCTCACGGAGCGCACCACGGAGTCGACACTTCGCCTATCGATCTGGAATGGGTCGCGGCACTACCCCCGTCGGTCCGCATCATGACTCTCGGCCCCGAACGAGAGGGGGCTAGCGCGGCGATCGCCGCACTTCGCGACTCGGGCGTACTGGTGGCGCTCGGCCACACCCGCGCATCGATGGTCGAGGCCCTTGATGCTGTTAACGAGGGGGCTCGCTTGTTCACCCATGCCTTCAACGCGTCGGGCCCGCTCCACCACCGCGACCCGGGTGCGCTTGGCGTGGCGCTCGCCGATGATCGGATCGCGATCAGTCTCATTGCTGATGGGATCCACGTCGACCCGATGATGTTGCGACTGGCCTGGCGGGCGAAGCCGACCGGCAAGGTCGTGCTGATCACCGACGCGGCGGCGTGGAGATCGGGGCGCTTGGCTGATGTCGGCGTGGCGTTGGTCGATGGCGCGCCGCGACTCGAGAACGGTGTGCTTGCCGGCAGCGCCCTCACCATGGATGCCGCGGTGCGCTACTGCGTCGATGCAGTCGGCGTCGACCTGGTTGACGCTTTAGCGGCCGCGTCGGCCACGCCCGCCGATCTACTCGGCCTCCACGACCGGGGGTCGATCACCCCCGGCCGTAGAGCCGATCTCGTTGCGTTTCGTCCGGGGCTCGAGGTCGCCGCCACTTGGGTGTGCGGTGATCTCTTGTTTCCCGCTCAGCCCGCAGCTCAGCCCGCCGGCGAGGGATAGGCGGGCGGTGTCTCTGCCGCCGGGCGTTCGTCGTAGAAGAACACGCCGTTGTCGGGGTTGAAGACATCGGGCGCCGTGTCGGGCCATTGGCCCGGCAGGTAGCGGTTTCCGCCGCCGACATACCAGTAACAGCCGGTCTCGAAGTTGTCGAGTTCGTCGAGACATTCGGTGTCGGGGTCATACCAGATCTCCGACACATCATCGATCCCGTTGAGATCGGGGAGCGTGTTGTCGGGCCAGAGGCCCTTGTCTCCCCAAGATATCGACGGTTGAGTCAGCGCCCCTCGGGCGGTCGAATCGCTGGCCAACATGCCATCGGTGTAGCTGTGCGGAGTGAGATCCGGCCCGGTTCCCTGCAGAATCGGGAAGAGGAGCGAGGCGTGCCACATGACCCCGATCGTGTCGCTCGCCGGAGGTTCAACTCCGTTGAACCATTCGTAGAGGAAGAAGAATCCACTCTTGCGCCGGTCGACTTTCACCGCAGTGTTGCTTTGCCCGAAGGCGTGGCGCCACTGCTCTTGGTCGTAGGTACGGGCGAAGATGTTGGTGTCGACGAGAATCGTGCCGGCCAATATCCATTCCGGGAAGTACTCCTGGTCGGTTGCTGCGAAGGTGAAGTCGCGGGGAGCGATGGGGTCGCCGGCGAAGATGATGGACGTGACCCCGGCGTCCTTCAGGGTGACGATCCGGGTGATGGCCTGCTCCTGCAGCGTGGCGGGGTTGAGCGTGTAGGGGATCATCTCGACCAACTCGACGCCGTACTCATCGTTGAGAAGATCGCGGAAGTTCTCGGCGGCCGTGGTCGACACATCGCTGGTCTCGAGGTACAGGAAGGCGAACCTGCGTTCTTCGGTCGCGAAGTCGGGGCTGTGCTCCGCGTTACGGCCGGCCAGCCGCTTGCCGATGTACTCGGCGAGCAGGATTCGGCTCTGTTCGGCCGACTTCGAGATCGTGTGGAGGTACGGATAGTTCTCGCGCGCTGTGATGCCTCCGCCGCAGGTACACATCACCTCGTTGGCTGCGAGCGTCTCGCCAAAGACCGTGAGCTGCAGCGCAGGTCCGCCCCACACCATGAACGGGCGGAGGTCGCGGGCGATGGTCTCGGCATCGGCGATCGCCGCGACCTCGTCGTCGGATGGGCCCGTCGCGTCGTAGCGGACTAGTTCGACTGTGCGTCCGTAGGTCTCGTAGTAGGCACCGTAGAAGTCGACGAGACCTTGGTGCGTGTCGAAGATGTCGGTCGGCGTGTCGTCGTTGTTGATCGGGCCGGTGACGTAATCGAGAACCGGGTCGGTCTCGGGCGCGAGGTAGACGACAATCTTTATGGTGTCGCCGGTGACGCCGGGGGATGTCTCCCCTCCGTTGTCGCCCTCGAACGGGGCGACACACGAGCCGGCGAAGAAGAACGGGAACGCATAGGTGCCGAGGTCGGTGTCGCAGCGGTCGCCCCAGTCGACGTCGTCGGTGGTACCGGTGGCTTCGGCCTCGGCCCAGGTCAGGACGCCGTCGGCGAGTGGGTCGATCGCGGTGGGGTCGTCGGTGGTTGGGTCGTCGGTGGTTGGGTCATCGACCGTGGGCTCGTCGACCGCTGGTTCGTCCGGGTCGACGGACTCGCCGTCATTACCGCCGGAGGCTGCGAGAACGACCACGAGAACGATCACCACGAGCGCGATGATCGCGAGAGGCCCCCATCTCCGAAGTTGCCGGGACATATTGGATCCACCAACGTTGTTCATATCTTCCCCCTGAATTGTTGGAAATGTTTACCACTAACTCTGTCGCTCGCCCGATCTTGCGATCACGTCCTTGTTGGTTCCGAGATAAGACGCGATCACCTCGGGGTGATGCAGGACCTCTTCGGAAATGCCTGACGCGATCACCGCGCCCTGATCGAGCGCAAGTATTCGATCGGCGATTCCCGAGATCAGCGGCATGTCATGTTCGATGACGAGAATGCTGGCGCCCAACTGGTCGCGGATGCGCAACAGGACCGGGACGAGAGCCTCGGTCTCGCGTTGTGCGATGCCGCTCGACGGCTCGTCAAGCAGGACGACTTTCGGGTTGTGAGCCACGACGCACGCAAGATCGACGATTCGTCGTGACCCGGTCGAGAGCTCGCGAAGGAACTTCGATCGGAACGACTGAAGTCCCAGCAGCTCGATTAGCTCGTCGACTCGAAGACGCACCTTCTCCTCGGAGACGTGCACGTTGGGGAGATACATCATCGCGGCGATGGCACTCCTGACCTCGACCTCGAGCTCGAGCGCAACCGCCATTGCCTCCTCGACCGTGAGCGACGGGAAGAGACGGGCGTCCTGGAAGGAACGACCAAGGCCGCGGCGGGCCCGCATGTGAGGCGACAGAGTCGTGATGTCGCGGTCCTCGAGCAGCACCTGGCCGGTGTCTTCGGCGGTGAATCCCGCGATCAGGTCGAACAGGGTGGTCTTGCCCGCACCGTTGGGCCCAATTAGCCCGAGGATCTCGCCCGGGGCGACTTTGAGGCTGACATTGTCGACTGCGAGGATCCCGCCGAAGCGGCGAGTCAACGCCACTGTCTCAAGCATGGGAGTGGTGTCGGCGTCCAGCTCAGGCGCTGCGCTCGTTTTCACGCGTTCGCGCGGGATCGTGGTTGCGGATGGTCCGTTGCGCGTCTCCACCGCGGCGCCTGCTCCCTCGAGGAAGACCGACCGCAGCACGTCGGGTCGTTCGAGCAGTTCGGCCGTAGGCCCGTGGAACCGAATCTCGCCCTTTTCCATGAAGTAAGCGGTCTCAGCGATGGTCAGCGCCACATTGACCGACTGATCAACGAGGATGATGGTGGTTCCCTCATCGGCCATCTGGCGAAGCACGGGGAGTAGTTGTTCGACGATGACCGGCGCGAGGCCGAGTGAGAGTTCGTCGACCATAAGTAGGCGCGGTTGGGAGAGCATGGCCATGCCCAAAGCGAGCATCTGTTGCTGCCCGCCGGAAAGATTGGCGGCTGGCTCGTCGCGGCGGTTCGTCAACGCGGGGAACATTTCGTAGACGCGGTCGAGTCCAGCGTCGCGAGCGGCATGGTCACCGCGCTGGAGCCAGCCGGCGACGTTGAGGTTCTCGGCGATCGTGAGGGTGGGGAACACGCCAGCACCGCCGGGGACCTGGAGCACGCCTCGGCCGGCCACCTCGTGGGGTGGCGCGAAGGTCATTTCTCGTCCGTCGAAGATGATTGCGCCGCGACTGGCCTCTACCACTCCAGAGATCGATTTCAGGAGCGTGGACTTGCCCGCGCCATTCGTACCCAGGAGAGCGACGATCTCGCCCTCATCGATCTCGAAGTCAATATCGAACAGCACCTGCACATCGCCGTAGGAAACGTTCAGTCCGCGGACGAGAAGCAGCTTGCTCTTCCCTTCACTGCGAAGGAGGGCCACCTCTGATCGGGCCGCCGCCGTGGCCCATACCTGCTTGATGTCGTCAGCGATGACGAGACCGGCGGTCGAGAGAAGCAACCCGCCGATGAGATAGACGGGGGTCATCATCAACATGCCGGTTCGGATACCCCACGCATCGCCGATCGCGCCGATGAGTGGGAGCACGACGAGGCCGGGGAGGATCCACAATGAACCAATCGAGAATCCCATCGCCCGGGCTCTCGGGGGAATCGCCATGGACAACACTGCGAAGATCGACGGCACAAACATCGCGTTGACGAACGAGGCGGCGGCGGCGGCGCCCGCCGCGACCCAGACATTGGGAGCCAGTGCGAAGACCGCAAGGATTCCGGCGTTGAGGAAGGCGGTCACTGCGAGGAAGCGGAGCACGAGGCCGGGGTCGCGGGCCATGAGCTTGCTGCTGATCGTTGCACCGACGATCAAGCCCACGATGCCGGCCGGTTCGACGGCGGCGGCGAGGAAACCCCGAGCCCGTTCGTCGAGGCCGAAGACCTCGTCGTAGAGAAGTGATGCGAAGGTTCCGAATCCGATGAGGGAGGCCGCGAGGAATGGAAGTGCATACCAGATCCGCCGCAGGCTCTCGATCTTGTACAGCATTCGCCAGGCTTCGGCGAACGACGGTGGTTCCTCTTCGGTCTCGACTGTCTCTTCGCTCGCGCCCATGGCCCGACGTTCGTGCGCGCCACGGATCGGCTCTTTCATCCGCACTCCGGCGATGACGAGCAGCACGGTCGGAACCGCGAAGACGATGAAGGGAACCCGCCATCCGAACTGGAAGGCGAGCAGGCCCGCGACGATTGGTCCGATCATCTGGCCGACGAGGTTTGCGGACCGGTGGAACGCGAAGACCTTGGGCCGCCGTTCCGGCTCGTAGTAGTCCGCGATGAGGGAGTTGTGGGTCGGGTCGACGACCGCCTTGCCGACGCCGGAGCCGCCTCGAGCGAAGGCGAGTGCCCACAAGGTCCACGCCAGGCCGGTCGCGAATGAGAAGAGCCCCCACACGAGGGCACCCGCGAGCGCTAGCCGGGTGCGGTTGGTTCGGTCGGCCATCTGCGCGATGGGAATCTGGAGCGCGAGAGCGGCCGCGCCGACGAGGGCGACTATGGCAAGAAGACCGGTGAGGTTGAGTCCGAACTCTTCGCGAATTTCCGGGAGAAGCACGCTGAAGGCGGTGCGGTCGAGTTCGTCGACGGCGTTCAGACCGAACAGGATCAGGAGGGGATAGGTCGGCCCTGGTCCGGTGAGGGCATCGACGGAGCGGATCGGATGGCGAAGTGCCTTCATGACAGCGGTGAATGCGCTCATGCCGGTTCTCCCATCGCTGCGTCGGATTGTGGCCCGTCAGTTGACTCGTCAGGCGGGTTCGTCGGGGCAACATCGGCGAGGAGGCTCGGAACGATGATCATCTTGCGTTTGGCAACCCAGCGCAGCCAGTGGTCGCGGATGCGGAAGAGCAGCCCACCGATCCCGCTCGGGATGACCAGTAGAACAAGGAGCACACCGATGCCGCTGGCGAAGAAGACCCACTCCGCGGGCAGGAACCACTGGAGTCCCTTGAGGTAGAGCGCGCCTATGACGGCGCCGGCGAGTGAGCCAAGGCCGCCAATGACGCTCATCACGAAGACCTCGATGCTGCGGCCGGGTTCGAAGCTGACGGCGGTGTAGATACGAAGGTTGTATGCGAACAGACCGCCGGCGATCGCTGCGATGGCACCCGACATCGCGAATCCCGTGAGCTTCGCACGGAGAGGGCTGATGCCGAAGGTCTGCGCGGCCGACTCGTTCTCGCGGAGCGCAAGCAGCACGCGTCCGGTGCGGGTGTGACGTACGCCTCGCATGGCCACCATGACCACCGTCAGAACGACGAGGGCGACGTAGTACATGCGGATTGGAGAGTCGATGTCGACCCGGCCGAGGAGCGGGACTCGTTCAAAGCGATTGTTGTGGACCCACGACCCAACCCAGAAGTTCTCGTTGAGGAAGTAGCTCGTCGTGGCGAGCGAGAATCCGAGCGAGCTGACGGCCAGGAAGAGGCCCCGTTGTCGGAGGGCGGGGAGACCCACGACGACGGCGACGAGCGACCCGACGACCGCCGACGCCATCAGCGCGAGGATGAGGTCCACGTTCCATTCGTTGGTCAACTTGGCGGTGACCGCGGCGCCGAATGCCACAAATGCCATCTGGCCGAGCGACACCTGACCAGCCCATCCGGTCAGCACGATGACGGAGATGCCGATGACTCCGAAGATTAGAACCGCCGAGGCCTTGATCAGCTGGGCGGTGTCGAGGAAGTGGGGCAACACCAGAGCGGTGACGACCAGCGCGGTGGCGAACAGGGCGCGGACCACCTGGACTTCGCGCACGCCCCGGAGCTCGGGAGGCACCGGACGCACTTCTTCCGCCGCTTGCCAGGTGGACGTGGAGTCGTTTTCGGCGCGTGACTCCTGACGGGCCAAGATCGACCGGATCAGTAACGAGACGATGATCACCCCGGCGAGGATCGCGTCGTTCTCGAAGCTGCTCCCGCCGTTCACGATGATCGCGGTTTCGAGCATTCCGAGCACGGTCGCGCTGAGGGCGATGCCGGGGAGGTTGGTGAGATTGCCGAGCATCAGCGCGGCGAGTGCTCGAAGCAGGATTCCGAACGAAAGGGCGGATCCGACCGGAAGGCCGATGATTCCGGCCCGCAGCCAGATTGCGATGAACGCGAGCGTGGTGGCCACGGACCACACGATGGTGTGTAGCCGGTTGACCGGGATGCCCAGCAGCGATGCCCGGTCGGCGCTGTCGGCCGCGGCTCGGATCGCCGTACCGACCACCGTGCCGCGCAGGAACACCGCGATCGCCACCATGGCGAGGGGCCCCACGATCCACGCGACGACGTAGTCCTCGCGGAAGATCACCGAGTTGAGTTCGAACTTCATCTCCCAGGGGAAGTCGACCCGTTGTGAACGCGACGGGGCATCCCACAGCCGGGCAAGGGAGAGGGCGCCGAACGCGAGAATCTGGGACAACCCGAGGGTGACGACCGTGAGAATCAGTCGCGCCGATCGGGAGAACCGACGGATGATCAACATCTCGACCAACGCGCCCAGGACGATCGCCGAGGCAAGACCGGCGATGAAGCCGACGAAGTAGTTGACGCCAGTGATCGTCACCAGCATCACGCCGAGGAGACCGGGGACATAACCGAGGTCGGCCTGGCTGAAGTTCAGGACCCGATTGGCCCGGTACACCAGCGCCATACCCACCGCGATCAGTGCGGTGAGAAGCCCAATAGTCGCGCCCTGGAGCATGAACCCGGGCTTCATCGGGAAGAACAAGACCTGTATCGCCAGCAGGGCGAGGGCGGGCCCAACGTTCGCGAGAATCTTTGCCGGACCCTTGGGCATCGAGCCCCGCGTGGCGCGGATCCGCTGACGAAGACGAATGGCGACCAAAATGGAGCCGGTGCTCATGAGGAGGGAACTCCATCGGAGACGGTGACGTACTGCCGATCGGGATCGTTCTGGAGGACACGACTCGTGGGCGGGCCGGCGGCCGGATCTCCCTCGAGCATCTCGGCGCCGTCGGGCGCGTATTGGAGGATGTAGGTCTTGCGCACACTGCCGGTCGTGTTGGGTCCGGTCATGTGGGGAGTAAGCGATGAGAAGATCACGGCCCCGCCCGCAACGACGGGAGCCGGAACCGCGTCGGGGTGATCCTCGAAGCACTCGTACCCGAGCGGGTCGATATAGGTGTGCGCAAGCGTGCCGCCGCAGTGGACACCGGGAACGACCCACGGGCACCCGGCATCGACCGTGGCGTCGGTGAGTGCGAGCCAGATCGTGAGGTACTGCTGTGGCTCGACGAAGGTGTAGCCGTTGTCTTGATGCCAGGGGAACCGGCGGGGCTTCTCGGGCTTCTTGTAAACGATCTGGTCCCAGTAGAGGCGAACGTTGAGGCCGACAAGGTCGCGACATATCTCGGCGATCGCCGGGTGACGGCTGACGTTGCGGGCCGCTTCGGACTGCTTGACCGCGTGCGGAGCGAAGACGATCGCACCCGACTCGGCAATGAACATCCGTTCGTCGGGCACGGTCTTGAGGAGCTCGTCGTAGCTCTGCTCGATGACATCGAGCTCGTCTCGGACCTGAGCGAGCGTGGCGGGATCGATGAGGTCTTCCACGACGATCCAGCCCTCGTTGTGGAACTGGTCGAGTTGGTCGTCGCTGAGGCGGGTCGGAGCAATGTCAGACCGCTTCCAGGCAAAGTCGGAGTTCCAAGGATGCGCACGCAAGGCGCTTACATTTGCATAACTGGGTAGCGGCGTCAGATTGAGCGAACGGCCACCGGCCCATTCGCCTGCTTGATTAGGCCGAACGGCCACTGTCTTTAGCCGCGGGCTGGGCACTATCCTCACTATGCGTGGCGACAAGTACGGAATTCCGCGGGACGGTTCTCGACGAGCTCATCGCTGAACGCGGGCACCTCGTAATCGACGGGGCGATGGGCACCGAGCTATTCGCTCGCGGTCTCCCCCCCGGCGACGCACCGGAGCGGATGAACCTCGACATGGTTGAGGCCGTACAAGACGTCCACCGCGCCTACGTGCAGGCAGGGTCCGACATCATTCTCACGAACAGCTTCGGCGGCACCAAGTACCGGCTGGCACTGCACAAGCTCGACGACCGAGTGGTCGAGGTCAACGCCGCCGCAGCCGCCAACGCTCGGGTTGCCGCTGATGAAGCCGACCGTCGCGTGCTGGTCGCTGGTTCGATGGGCCCGACGGGTGAGCTGATCTTCCCGCTGGGTGAACTCGGGGCGGCTTCCGCATCCGACGCTTTTGCGGCGCAGGCCGAAGGCCTCACCAAGGGTGGCGCCGATCTCTTGTGGATCGAGACGATGAGCTCCATGGACGAAATCGAGGCCGCAGTCGAGGGCGCTCGCCGGGTGAGTGATCTTCCGGTCACCGTCACCCTCAGCTTCGACACCGCCGGCCGCACGATGATGGGTGTCACTGGCACAGAAGCGGCCAAGCGCCTCACCGAACTCGGCGTCGCCGCAATCGGCGCCAACTGTGGCAACAACCTGCCGGAGACCGAAGCTGCACTCGCAGAGATCCGAGCAAACACCCACGTTCCGGTCATCTCGAAGGCCAACGCCGGCATTCCCGAGTGGCATGGCGCCGAGCTGTCCTACAGCGGTTCACCCGACATCATGGGAGCGCACGCCCATCGCATGCGAAGCACCGGCATCCAGATCATTGGCGGATGCTGCGGCAACTCGCCGGCCCACGTTGCGGCAATCCGTGCTGTGCTCGACGGCACCGTCCCGGTGCCCGACGTCGAGGTCGCGGAAGCGACCACTCGGTTGACCGACGAGGATGTTGCTGCTCGCCGCGTCCGTCGACGCGGTCGCGGCTGAGTCACCGCGCCGCGAAGTTCACGGCCGACCAAACGATCAACGTCGACGCCGGCTAACGGCACGCACGTCGGCGATTGTGGCCCGTCTGAGGTCGGTCCGCTCAGGGATTTGCGTCTACGGTGAATCGATGACCGATCGGATCGAAACTGCAGCGAAGCTCGGGGCCAATACCAACCTCGTGCATGGGTTCATTTACTTCGCTCCAGAGGCGACCGAGCGATATAACGAGATCGGGCTCACCGCCGAACAGCACTACTTTGCGAGCCGAGCGGCACCGATGGGTCCCGTGCCCGCCGAAGTGGTCATCGCCACGTTCTTCAACTTCCATCCGCCCATGACCCACGCCGCAATTCCGGGGGCGTGGGCCAACGCAACTCCGGAAGCAATCCAGGGCGCCCGTATGGCGGCGGCGGGAGCGGTGCTTCGTCGGTGCTGTCCAGATGTTCCGGATGAAGACATTGCCGCGATCACCGAACTTGCGGGCCGTGTGATTGCCGGTCTCGGATTTGAAGGCAAACCGCTCGCTGCGGCCAACCTCGCGGTCGAGGAGCCAACTGACCCGTGGGAGCGCATGTGGCAGCGGATCACCGTGCTGCGCGAGTGGCGCGGCGATGTTCACGTGGCCGCGCTCACGGCGGCCGATGTTGACGCGGTCGAAGCGTTGATTCTTCACGCCGCCACCGAACAGGTGCCCCGGGCCGCGCTGATCTCCACGCGCCAATGGCCGGAGGCCGACTGGGCCGCAGGCGTCGAGCGCCTCCGCGCCCGCGGTCTCGTCGACGGCGACGAGCAGTTCACCGATGCGGGTCGGGCCTTCCGCGACGACATCGAGTTGCGCACCAATGAAGCGTGTGGCCGCTGGGTTGATCTCCTCGGCGACGACGTCGACCGTTTCCGCTCGCTTCTCCGCCCGCTGCGGGTCGGGCTCATGGAAGGCGGAGCCTTCGCTGCGATGGGAAGAAGCCGATGAGTAGCGACACCTCCGCTCGCGTTATCGGCTCGGCCTTTGTCGGCGCCGGGATCACCCATTTCGCTCGACCCGACTTCTTCGAGAGCATCGTCCCGCGCTGGTTCCCAAACCCGGCGCTCGCCAATCAGCTGTCGGGCGCCGCTGAGATTGTTTGTGGCGTTGGCATGTTCTATCGGCGCACCCGACGGATCGCCGGCTTCGGCCTCCTCGGGATCTTGATTGGTGTTTTCCCAGCCAACGTCGATATGTATCTGAACAACGTTGATATGAAACCGGGTGACGACGGGAAGATGACCCGCGTCGAGGGCGCCGACGGGGTGCGACAGCGCAACCTGATTCGTCTCCCGTTCCAGTTTCTTTTCGCCTTCTTCGTGTGGCGCCACACGAAAAAGCCCGCAACCGTCTAACGGAATTGGAAGCACGCACATGCAACCCAAAATCTCGATGATGCTGATCACTTTTGCGGCCGAGGACCCCGGCAGCTGGGGGCATCTTGTGGATCGCGTCCGAGCAGCCGATGCCGCTGGGCTCGACCGATTCGCATTGTCCGACCATGTGGCATTTGGCGAAAACATGGAGGTCTACGGCGACCCAAAGGCGGGCGGCATAGCGGGTGGTCGCCAGCCAACCGGTCCCGACGGGCATTGGCTCGAACCGCTCTCCACGATTGCTCACCTCACCGCCGTCACGACCCGGCTTCGCTTCAGCACCAGCATTCTCATAGCGGCCCTTCGCCGTCCCGCCGTGTTAGCGAAGACCGCGGCGACAATCGATGTGCTGAGTAACGGCCGCCTTGATCTGGGTGTGGGCGTTGGCTGGCAGCGGGAGGAATACGAAGCCTGTGGGCTCGACTACGCCACCCGCGGGGCACAGCTTGACCACACGCTTGAGGTGATCCAGACCCTGTGGCGCGAACCGCGGGCCGACTATTCATCGGATCAGCTGTCGTTCAACGCGATCCACGCGAATCCGAAGCCCCGCCAGGCAGACGGCGTGCCGATCTGGGTGAGTGGCACCGTGAACCCCCGTTCCATGCGCCGGCTGGCCCGTTTCGGTTCTGGCTGGATTCCGTGGGGTCCTGATGCGGCCGATCTACCCGCGGGTATCGCCAAGATGCAGGCCGCGGTAGCTGCGGAAGGGCGCGATCCGGAAGGGATCGAGGTTGTTGCCAACCTGCCAGTCGTCGCCGATGACACGGGAGTGGTCGACTACGCGGCCACGTTCGCGTCGACGCCAGCTCTGGCGGAAGCGGGCGTAACCGACTTCCGAGCCGGAATGCGTCTCGCCAATGACGCTCCCGACGCGGAAGCCCGCATCGCGGAACTGGTGGGCGAGTTCCGGGCCGTCACGGCCTGAACCCCGCTGGTCAGTAACTGCGGGGGAGACCCATCACTGTCTGCGCGATGAAGTTCAGTGTCATCTCCTGGCTCACCGGGGCCAGCCGCTGGATCCGGGCCTCACGCCAGTAACGCTCGACGTGGTATTCCCGGGCATAACCCATGCCGCCGTGTGTCTGCACGGCGGCGTCGGCTGCGGCGAAGGCCGCCTCCGCCGCGAGATACTTCGCGCTGTTGGCATGTTCGCCACAGGGCAGGTCGTTGTCGTATCGCCACGCCGCTTCTTGCGCCGCTCGCCACGCGGCCGAGAGTTCGATTCGAGACTTTGCGAGCGGGTGACTGATCGCCTGGTTTGCCCCAATGGGCCGGTTGAAAACCTGGCGTTCTTTTGCATAGCTGACCGCGCGCCGAAGGGCGGCCTCGCCGATACCGGTCGCTTCGGAGGCGAGTAGAATTCGCTCCGGATTGAGGCCGTGGAGGATGTGGCGGAACCCTTTGCCTTCCTCGCCCACGAGGCGCCAGCCTTCGACCGGAAGGTCGTCGTAAAACACCTCGCAACTCGCGACGGCGTTGCGGCCGGCCTTGGGAATGGGCCGGATATCGACATGGTTGGGATCGAGATCAGCGAGGAACAGCGAGAGGCCATCGAAACCGGACTCGGCTTCGCCCGTGCGGACGAGCAACAGCACGACCTCTGACTCGAGCGCCTTCGTGGTCCAAATTTTCTGACCGCGGATGATCCAGTTGTCGCCGTCGCGGATGGCGCGGGTCTGAATCTGTGACGTGTCGGTTCCGGCGTTGGCCTCGGTCACCCCGAAGGCCACATGTAGGTCGCCGGCCGCCGCCCGGGGGAGGAACGTGTCCTTCAGCCGATCGTTGCCGAATAGGAGGACGGGATTTAGCCCGAAGATGGTGAGATGCACGGCCGAGCAGCCGTTCATGGCCGCGCCAGAAGCAGCGATCGTGCGAAGCACAACGGCCGCTTCGGCGATGCCCTGACCGCCGCCGCCGTACTCCTCCGGAATTGCGATACCGACCCAGCCACCTTCGGCGAGGCGGTTATAAAAGTCCCAGGGGAATTCGTGCGCCTCGTCGAGACGGGACCAATAGTCGTCGTCGAACTCGGAACAGATGTCCTCGACCGCGGCGCGAATCAGTTCGTGGTCTTCGTTCGTGCTGAAATCCATGGTTCACCAGGTGTCGATGTGGGGGCGGCGCTTTCGATCGCGTGCGGGGGGCGCGCTGCGTAGGAGATTCACAATGCGGCGGCGTGTATCGGCAGGATCGATGACATCGTCGAACTCGTGGTGGGCTGCCGCGTTGAGTGCCTTCGAACGTTCGTACATCGCAGCCACGCGGACGTTGTAGGCCGTCGCTCGTTCGGCGGGGTCGTCGATTGCCTCAAGCTCTCGGCGGGTGCCGAGGGTGACCGCACCTTCGATACCCATGCCGCTCACCTCACCGGTCGGCCAGGCGACGGTCATCAAGGGCGCATGGAAGCTGCCACCGGCCATCGCCTGGGCGCCAAGGCCAACCGCCTTACGAAGGACGACGGTGGCGAACGGAACTGTCAGGCTCGCGCCCACCACGAACATGCGACCGAATCGACGCACCTGGGCGTTCTTCTCTGCTTCCGGTCCGACCATGAAGCCTGGAGTGTCACAGAGGAAAAGAATCGGGAGGCCGTGCCCGTCGCACAACTGCATGAACCGGGCCGCCTTGTCGGCGCCTTCCGCGTCGATCGCGCCGCCGAGATAGAGCGAGTTGTTGGCGATCACACCAACCGGTCGGCCTTCGATGCGAGTGAGGCTCGTGATCATGCCTTGGCCAAACGTGGGGCGAAGCTCGAGCACGCTGGTGTCGTCGCAGAGCTGGGCGACGACTTGGCGGACGTCGTAGGCCTGCTTTCGATTCTCGGGAATCGCATTCTGAAGGACTGTTTGATCGGCACAGGTCCAGTCCTCGATTCGGCCCTGGAAGTGCGACAAATACTGCTTAGCGGCGGCCACGGCGGCGGCGTCGTCGTCAACGAGGATATCGATCACACCATTGGCGGTCTGTACTTCGACGGGACCGATATCTTCGGGGGCGAACACCCCCAACCCGCCACCCTCGATCATGGCCGGGCCGGCCATTCCGAGATTGGCGTCCTTCGTTGCGATGATGACGTCGCAGACGCCAGCGAGCGCGGCATTTCCGGCGAAGCAGCGTCCGGAGACAACCGCGACAGTTGGCACGAGGCCGCTGAGCCGACTGATGGCGGCGAACGACGGAACATTGAGACCGGCGATGGTGGGGATGTCGGTGTCGCCCGGTCGCCCGCCCCCGCCCTCGGCGAAGAGAACCAGCGGAAGTTCGAGCCGTTCGCAGATCTCGAAGAGTCGATCCTTCTTTTGGTGGCCGCGATAACCCTGGGTGCCGGCGAGCACTGTGTAGTCGTAGGACATGACCGCGCAGCGGCTTGTCTCGTCGGCGAACTGCTCACCGTTGATTCGGCCGATACCGCCGACAATGCCATCGCCGGGCGTGTTGGCGATCAGGTCCTCGCGCGATCGTCGGCCGGTCTGTGCGGCATACATGAACGATCCGTATTCTTCGAAGCTCCCGGCATCGACCAGGTCGGTCAGGTTCTCGCGGGCCGTCCGCCGGTTGCGAGCATGTACCTTAGCGACCGCTTCGGGGCGGGCGGAATCTTCGAGGAGTGCTTGCCGTTCGTGGAGTTCGGCCAGGTCGGCTCGCGGCCCAGTGTCTTCCTCCACTGGTGCCTGCATTCCCGCCGAGCTGATCTCGCCCGGGTCCACGATCGCGATGATGTCAGATTTCCCAACGACATCACCCACCTGAGCCCGAACGTCGGAGACCACACCATCGACGCCCGCTCGGATGAGTTGTTCGATCTTCATCACCTCGACGACGGCCAACACGGCGCCCTCGGCAACCTCGTCTCCCGCGGCGACACGCACCTGCACGATTGTGCAGTCGGAGGGGGCAACAGCGAAAGAAGGCTCCATGCGTTTGAGTCTCGCCGAGTGGGCGACTGCGCTCCAACCCGGCGCGATAGCGATGGCCCGGCAAACTTTTCTACTCTGTTCTCGCCAGTCCCACATTGGAACTGGCAGTGATAGAAAGGAACGCCCTCAGTCCGCTAACCAAGGCGGAGCGTCTCGAGTGGTTCGAGGCGCGCCGCTTTGACGGAGGGGTACAACCCGGCGATCACCGAGGTGACCAGCGCGGCGGTCATTCCCAGCATGTAGATGGTGGGGATCCCGAGGAAGTGGCTCGGGAATTCGAAGCTGCCGACAATCAGCACCGGGTCGAGCACATGGGTCCAACCGCGTATGCGCGAGAAGAACATGACGATTCCGACACCGACAGCCAGGCCGCCGAGGCCGCCGAAGAATCCAACGGCCACCGCTTCCAGGAGGAACTGCCACGCGATAAGAGAACGGCCGTGACCAAGAGCGCGACGAATACCGATCTCCGCTGATCGTTGGATCACTGAGATCGACATGACGTTTGCAATACCAACACCACCAACAACGAGCGCAAGAATGCCCATCGACGCGACGATGACCTGCAGCGTCGAGTCGGCCGCAGCCGCCGCCTCCAGCGCATCGGAGGGCACCGAGGTGTTCACCTCTTCGCTGCCGCCGAGATTGATGGCGACGGAGAGGCCACTTTCTATCTCGACCACTCGTTCGGGGTCGGCCCGGATGTAGAGCGTGTTGGTCTCGAGACCAACATCGAAGTCGTCGTCGGCCGTTTGGGGCGGAATGAGGACGGCGGTATTGAAGTTGGTTACGAGCTTGACCGGCTCGTAGACACCCACGACGCCATAGTTGAGCTCGTTGAGCTGGATCGTGGTGTTGGTGCCGGCCCGATAGTTGAACTCGTTGGCCATATCGAGGCCAATGACGGCCACCCGCGCGCCGGACGCGTTGTCGAAATCGTTCAGCCAGCGTCCGCTCACGAGCTCGATCTGCATGACTTCGAGAAAGTCGTCGTCGGCGGTGAGCACCGGTGTGGGGAAGGCGGTGTAGTAGCTGGCGGCTGCTTGGTAGGGAGACGTGACGACGCCGCTCAGGCCAAGCGTGCCGGTGACACTCTCGACACCACGGAGATCTTCCACTCGCCGGATGACGTCTTCAGGGAAGGTTGGGTTCTGCGCTCCGAATGAGCCGGCCGCCTCGGCGGTGATGAGGTTGGTGCCGAGCTCGGCGAGATCGGCCTGGAGATCGCCCTTGGCCGACTCGGTAAGACCAACCGCCGCCACGATAGCGCTCACGCCGATGATCGGCCCAAGCATGATGAGGAGCGTGCGGCTGATCCGGCTCGTGAGGCCGCTAATCGCCACACTGATCAGGTCGAGAACGCTCCGCATCAGTGGCTTCCCTCGCCCGGTCTTAGGGTTCCGCCAAAGCTGGAGGGTTTCGCGACTTTCTTCAGAATCTCGTCTGCCACGATTTGGCCGTCTTTCATGGAGATACGCCGTTGGGCGGATGCGGCCACCGCCGGGTCGTGGGTGACGATCGCGATTGCTCGGGAATCGGTGTGGAGCTCCTGAAAGATCTCCATCACGTTCGCCGCGTTGGTCGAATCGAGCGCACCGGTTGGCTCATCGGCGAGCAACAGCTTTGGCTCGGTGACGATCGCTCGAGCGATCGCCACTCGTTGCTGCTCGCCACCGGAGAGCTGCACGGGGCGGTGGTCAGACCGAGGGGCCAAACCAACAACATCAAGGGCCTCAAGGGCCCGCTTCTTGCGCGCGCTGGGGGAGAGGTTTCGGTAGAGCAGCGCCGTCTCGACGTTGCGACGAGCATCGAGGTGAGGGATGAGGTGGAATTGCTGGAAGATGAACCCGACCACATCGCCGCGGAGTCGCGAGCGCTCGTAGTCACCGAGATCTCGGACCGACTTGCCGGTGACGTTCATAACCCCGAGAGAGGGAAGGTCAAGCAGGCCGAGAAGGCCCAGCATCGTGGACTTTCCCGAACCCGACGGGCCGACGATTGAAACGAACTCGCCGGCCTCGATGGTCATCGAAACGCGGTCGAGCGCGTGGACCTTGACCTCGTCGCCGTATATGCGCGAGACCTCTTTGAGTTCGAGGAGTGAACTGTCGCTCACAAGAAGGCCTAGTTGTCCACTTCGATGACGACGAGTTCGCCGCCCTCAAGGCCAGACACCACCTCGGTGAAGCTGCCCTCCTGGAGACCCGTGACGATCTGTCTGGTTATGTAGGCGTTGCCGTTGGCCTCGTCGATCACGGTGACGACCTCATTACCGGTTCCGTCCTGATTGACGGCGGCGATCGGCACCACGATGGCGTCGACTCGCTCGTCGAGAATCACTTCGATCCGGACGTTGGCGCCGTCGACGGCGGCGAGCGTGTCTTCGACCTCAACCACACCTTCGTAGGACTCTGAACCACTCTCGGTAATTGTGGCCGCATCGTCGAGTTGGGTTATCACACCTCTTGAGTCCTGATCGCCCGCCTCGATCTCTACCTGCACCGCTTGACCAACCGATAGCTCAGAGCGATCGGTTGGGTTGGCGAACAGCCGAATCGTGAAGTTTGGTTCAGTGAGGGTGAGCAACTCCTGGCCGAGCTGCACGGTCTCGCCCTCGTCGACGAATACGGTTCCGACTCGAGCGGGCCAGTCGGCCACGATCATGTCGGACGGCACGAAGATCACATCGTCGTCAGTGGTCCGGATCACGATCGAGATTCGAGTGCGGCCCTCGGGGAAGGTGATGCTTCCAGTCAGAGTGTTGAAGTCGACGCCCATCGTGGCAGTGCCTTCGATCGAGTAGTCGACCGAGATGTCTTCGTTCGGAGCCTGGTCGGCCTCGATGATGACCTCGACGAGCGCACCTTCGGGAACGGTTTGTTCCCGAGTGATCATCGTGAGTTCCGGGAGGTCATCGTCTTCGATGATGACCGTGGCCGTGAGCGTGCCCGCAAGGAGGTATTGCTCGTCGGGGTCGTCGGCCGGAAGCAGCCGGATCGTCAGCGTCTCGTCAGGCTCAATGTCGTCGTCTTGCGTCGTGCCGATCGTGAAGGTGTCGGTCGTGTCATTGGCGCCATAGTCGAAGGTGGCCCGCTCGTCCTGTTCGTCGTAGTCGTCTTCTTCGTCAGCGGTGCCGCCAATGACTTCGTAACGAACTTCGAGGGCGTTGTCGAGCTCGATGTCGCTCTCGATAGTGAAGGTTGCCACTTCGCCTTCGTCGACCATCTCGTCGTCTTCGTCGATCGACAGGGTGAGCGTCGGAACCTTGGGCGTGTTGTTGTCGAGAATGTCGACGGTGAGGGTCTTGATCGGACCGATGTCGTAGTTGGGGGACGTAACAAACTGCTCGGCGACCAATGTAATCGACCAGTCTTCGTCGTCTTCGTCGAGCTCATCGGCCAGGGTGACCAGGTCGATAGTCATCGTAGTTTCGCCGGCCGGCCAGATGTAGGGCAGGTCCTCGAGCGGCTCGATGAGGTAGTCGACATCGACATCGGGATCGTTAACATCGTCCTGGTCGCCGCCGGTTGCGGTCGTAGCAAACGTGACTTCGAACTCGGTGTCGGCCGTTGGGGCCGGGTCGGAGTAGAGGGTGATCGTGTAGGTGTCTCCCTCAGTGACTTCTGCGGTGGCGACGTCCATGCCAATGCGAGGAATGACGGGTTCTTGCATAGGAATGAGACCCGCACCCAATGTGGAGACAAGCACGGGGGACTCGGAAATCTGGCCGGGGACCGAGGGGCCAATGATCAGCGCAGTCGTGTCCTTGTCGGCGATGGTGTAGCCGTTGCCTTCGGCCAGCGTGATGACGATCGTCTCTTCGGGTTCGGGCGTTGCGCCGCCGTAGCCGTAGGTGATTTGCCATTCGCGAAGAGCGGAGCGGGTGGCCTCGGTGTAGAGCCGGTCCACGGCACCGGGGTCGTAGCCAGACTCCTGCAAGATGCGTTCGAGCTGGAGGACATCGGGACCGTCGCTACCTACGTCGAGCTGACGGTAGAAGGAGAAGTCGCCGTTGGCGGCGACCGCAGAACGGCCATCGAGCGCGAGTAAGACGTCGCCGGCGTTGATGGTGTCGCCGTCGTCAACGTTGATCTGGCTGACTCGGCCGTCGAACGGCGAGTTGATCGTGGAGATTTCGTCGCGACGCAGCTCGCCATTGATCGTGAGTTCATCACGGAGGGTCTGGCGATCGATGCGCCGGACAATGTCAGGCTCGCGTTCTGCATTGGCTTCCTCTCCACCGGTGCTCTGCCAGACGACAACGGCACCACAGACGAGGACGAGGGCGACAAAGACGCCGAGAATCTGATTCCGTCCGATTGTCATTCTCCGGCTCCTTCTGCTTCGAGTTCAGCCTCATACGAATCGCCCGCCACCGTGGCGCACTCGCCCATGTCGTCGCTTTCAAAGAACGACGCGCCGTCGGGGCCTTCCATGCCCGCGGGTGTGTTGAGGCCGCGCCCATCGGACGTGACGCCGGAGAATGTCCAGCCTCGACCTTCCATGCAGTCCATCCAGTGGACGAGCTGGCGATTGCGTTCCTCGATGCCTTCGGCGTCAAGGCTGTCGGATTCGCTCTGCATAGCGGTGAATGACTCGACGATATTGCTGACCGCAGCGCACTTTCCGAGCGCATCGCCATAGCCCGAATCATTGACTGGGTCGCTTGCCTCGAGCTCAGGGTCGGGGCGGCCAATGAAGGCATGACCCTCATCTTCGAGGCACGACTGGAACAGCGCCATCGATGAGAACAGGTTGTCCACCGCGGGGGTGTCGTCCTCGTTCTGGGGGAGCGTGTCCTCGGTCGGGACAAAGTCCGGATCGCCGGCGTCGTCCGCCGGGTCGTCGGATTCTGCGGCGCCACCGATGCCTTCGCCAGGAGCGGCGGAGTCAGTGGGGACGTCGGTTTCGGCATCGAGGGTGTCGGCACCCTGCTCAACGAATGCCGGAGTGGTCGTTTCGGACTCGCTGCTGCTGCAGGAACCGGCGATGATAATGGTTGCCAGGGCAACAGTGACGAGGCGCATATTAGACTTGTTCATCTGCTCTCAATTCTAGATGGCTAGTTTCGGTTGAACCCGCATTCACCAAAGTCGTCGGTATTGAATTCGCCATTGCTTAGCAGGCCGGTGCCGTCGGGCGGCACCCAGGTGCGGGCCAGCTCGATGTATGCCGGCTGCAGCACACCCTTCTCGTCGGGCGTCGGCGTCGGGATGGTCCAGCCGCGACCCGTCAGACAGTCAACGAAGACGACGAACTCTCGGTTCTGAGTTTCGATCTCTTCGGCTGTGAGGCTCGAAGTGTCCTCGGCCGCCTCCATCTTGGAAATGATCTGCGAGGACGCCGCGCACTGACTTAGGGCGTCGAGGTAGCCCGGATCGTTGACCGGATCGGTTTCCTCGAGGTCTTCGCTCGGAATGCCGATGAAGCCGTAGCCCTCTGTGGTGAGGCACGAGGTGAAAACGCCAACCGCATCGAAGAACTCGCCGTCGGCGTCTTCCTCTTCATCGGTGGGAATGGTCTCTTCGGTGACGTCGAACTGGGGTGGATCCGAGGGTCCTTCGCTCTTACTGGCGCCGGCGCCTGGTTCTTCGGCGGGGGCTGTTTCGTCCGGTGGGAGCTGGGCGTCGTCCAAGACATCGTCGCCCTGGACAACGAAGTCGTTAGCGGCGGGCTGGTTGGCTGTTTCGGATTCCGACCCTCCGCCACAGGCGGCCGCAAGAAGCGCGATGGTCAGGAAGGCGGCGATGAGCCGGGGGGTGCGAAACATGGGACTCTCCAGGATGTCGGCGGTATGCGGAAATTATCCCTTGGGCATGCAGCTGCCCGGACTCCTCCCACTGGGCCGAGACCGTAGTCCTGCCATAGGGAAAGGCGGAATCGGGCTAGCGGGGCGAGACGGGCGCGCCGTCGGCCGCCGCGCTCGCAATCGCGGCGCGGCTGATCGCGTCGACGCCGAGGCCCACAGAAATCGGCGGCCAGGCGGTGCGTTCCCCCTTGCACGCGTCCCCGAATCGTTGCATTTGCGGGACGAAACCCAGGGCGACGAGTGGCGACTCGTCACGGCCTTTCACGGCTCGCCCGTCGAGTTCGAGGGACACGCTCGGCCAAAGTCGGAGATGGGCGACACCGGTGGCGCCAGCGGCTTCGAGCTCGGCTTCGGACTCGCTCTCGGTGTCGGTCCAGCCGAGGCGAGCAAGCACGGTGCGTCCGTCGGTCAACCCGAGACGGAGGGTGGCGTCGACGACGGTTCCACGCCCATCGCGATGCAGGGTGGCCGAGACCGTCTCGACCGCAGTTCCGGCGGCGGCTAGCAACACCGGGACAAGCCCGGCTCCTGGTGCGCTCAGCACTCCAACGGTTGGTGGTGCCGTCTCGAAGTGGCCCCATCGAGGCCTGATCGATCGGCTGCGAAGTTCGAGATGGTGCGCGCTGCCGAGCTCCTGGATTGCGATGAGCGCTCGCTCGACGGTGGAGGCGTGGAGAAGGTTGGCGGCGGTCATCCCAACCTGGTCGAGGTGAAGCGGTCCCGGCGACTCGACGAGCACGGGAAGCTCAGCGGGGATCTGATCGAGAACCGCCGCCGTGGTAGCGGCGGGAACCGCCACCACAATCCCGTCCATCGCGCCCGTCTTGATCATCTGTTCGAGCGGCACCACGCTTGTCTCAAGCGCGGTTGCCAACGTTGCCGTTGCGTCGGACGTTGCGGTATCGATGGAGCGCCCACCAATCCCGACGAGCTCGAGACCGGGTACGGCTCGCACCGCCTCAGCGTGGAGCGTGGCGGCACGGCCGCTACCGACAATCGCAATGCGGGTCACGCCGCCATGCTGGCACCCAACCGGCGCGGGTGCGTCACCCGACCGCCGTGGTTGTGCTGAGGCCAGTAGCGTGGTCACGATGCGTGGGATCGTCGGGCTACTCCGCCTCGCCACCGTCCTTGTCGGCGGCGGAATCATTATGGCGTTCACCCTCTCCGCGCTCAGCCCGCGGGTTGCGGAGATCTTCAATGCCAACGAATCGACCGTTGCCGAGATCAACTTCAACGAACTGGCCCTGCGGTCGGTGGTCTACGACACCAACGGCGACGACTTCGATGTGCTTTACGACGTCGAGAATCGTGACTTGGTTGATCTCGAAGATGTCAGCCGGGCAGTTATCGACGCCGTCGTTGCGGTCGAAGACGAAGGCTTCTATGAACACAACGGCATCGATGCGAAGGCAATCGGCCGCGCCTTCATTCGCAACGTCAATGCGGGCGGGATCGAAGAGGGCGGCTCGACGATCACCCAACAGCTAATCAAGAACAGCGTGGTCGGCGATGATCAGGTGATCGATCGAAAGATCGCGGAAGCGGCCGTCGCCCGCCGTCTCGAACAACAAATGTCGAAGGACGAGATCCTCGAGGCCTATCTCAACACGGTGTACTTCGGTGGCGGGGCCTACGGCATAGGCGCCGCGGCCGAGATCTACTTCGGCACCACTCCGGACCGGCTGGGCTACCCCGAAGCCGCCATGCTAGCGGGTTTGATCTCGAACCCGAGCAAATACGACCCGACGCTCAACCCGCGCGCGGCCACCGATCGACGTAACGTGGCGCTCGGCCGACTCGTGGCCGCGGGAATTATCTCCGAAGAAGACGCCACCGAATATCGAGCGGCGCCCGTGCCCACCACCCGAACGGTGCCGTCTGAGTGGCAACCCGACAACTACTTCATTGAGGAAGTGCGTCGACAGTTGCTCGACGATTTCCGGCTTGGTGATACTCGCGAAGCCCGTGCCGAGGCGCTGTTCGGTGGCGGACTCCGTGTCTTTACGACCTACGACCCGATTGCTCAGGCTGCGGCGATCGCGGCGGTCGAAGCATTCCGGCCCGACGCGAAGCGTGGTTTCATCGGCGCTCTCGCGGCCGTCGAGCCGGGCACCGGCCGAGTACGGGCGATTGTTGGCGGCCCCGGATTCGAAGTGGAGGGGTTTGGCGAATTCAACATTGCCACCCAGGGAGGACGACCCACCGGTTCGTCGTTCAAGCCGTTCGTGCTCGCCGCGGCCATGGAGAAGGGATTGGTGCCGAGCGATACGATCAACGGCACCGCGACATGCGTCTTCGATAACCCGGGCGGATTCCCCAACCCGTATTCGGCCAACAACTTTGGTGGCTCCGACACCGGGTCGATGGCCTCGATTCGCAGCCAGACACTCTCGTCATCGAACTGCGCCTACCTCCGGCTTGGCCAGATCGTTGGACTCAGCAATGTGGCCGATACCGCTCGGGCCCTCGGCATCACGAGCGACTTGAGTTCCTTGCCGATCTCGATGCCACTCGGCCCGCTCAACGTCACGCCCCTCGATATGGCGACGGCGTACGCCACGTTTGCCAATGACGGCCTACAGGTCGACCCGATCTTCATTGAGCGAGTCGAAGATCGATCCGGCAATATCCTCTTCGCGAACGAACCAGCGCCGCAGCGAGCGATTTCCACCCAGTCGGCTCGTCTTGTCACCTCAATCCTGGAGGCGAATGTTCGGGGCGGCACCGGACAGCGAGCCCAACTCCCCGGCCAACCCGCCGCCGGAAAAACCGGCACCGGACAGGACTTCAAGAACGCCTGGTTCGTGGGCTACACCCCCCACCTCTCCACGGCAGTCTGGATGGGCGACCCGCTCGTCGAGACGGAGATGCGAGGAGTCAACATCCCCGGGCAGGGTGTCAAGAACGTCACCGGTGGTTCGGCTCCTGCCGCCATGTGGCAGGTCTTCAACGAGGCGTATCACGCCGGACTCGAGGCCCGCAGCTTCAGCTCGCCGGCACCGACCCGACAGGGCGAGCGCATCCGTACCGATGACGAGGAAGACGAGTATCTCGACCTGATCGACAGCGCCTGTGGTGACGAAGAGGCCGAAGTTGACGAAGACGAAGACGGCGTCGTTGATTTCTGCGAGGATTCCGACTTCATCTACGACCCTGGCATCGGGATCTGTCCTGATCTGCTGCTGCCATTTGATGAAGATGAAGACGGCAAGATCGACATCTGTATCCCACCGACAACCACAACGACGACCACGACCGTCGCACCAACCACGACTGCGGCACCGCTGACAA
>Ga0115000_10000564_pt1 | contig 34209 bp, 39 predicted proteins | sample ArcticOcean_MG_C_6_FD_89690 | JGI IMG/M metagenome (GOLD analysis project Ga0115000, IMG submission 89690) | Marine microbial communities from western Arctic Ocean - ArcticOcean_MG_CB8_128 | ecosystem: Environmental > Aquatic > Marine > Oceanic | place: Arctic Ocean: Canada Basin | collected...
CGCGGGGTCGCTCAGGTCGAGGGGTTGCCTCGCGTACTCTTAATTCACGTCCAAGGAGTTCTGTTCCATTGAGCGATTCAATCGCAGTATTCGCTTCGCCAGAATCGGTCATGGTTATGAATGCAAAACCGCGAGGTCTTCCAGTTTCACGATCCATGATCAATTTAACGGATTCAACTGCTCCGAACGTAGCGAATGCTTCGCGTACGTCATCTTCGGATGCGTCGAATGTCAGGTTGCCTACATATATGTCCATTTTGAAAAACGCCTAATCTAAAAATACAGAATTGATAAACGGCGCCCCTTACCAAACCTGCTTGAAAACACGCTGTTTCAAGCGAGTCCTCATTAATTGAGAATTGGCAGTCAATGACGCGGTTCCCATTTTTGCAAGGAGTTAAATGCTAAGCGTCTAGTGGTAGTTTGTTGCTTTCTGCTAGGCCAATCGCTTCGTAGCCTTTGCCCGAAATGACGCGACCTTGGGGCGTGCGTTGGATGAAGCCGTTTTGAATCAAAAATGGTTCGTGGACTTCTTCGAGCGTATCAGCTTCTTCGCCTACTGCGACGGCGATAGTTTTGAGTCCGACGGGTCCGCCTTTGTATGTGCGGGCGATGGTCGACAGTATTCGCTTGTCGATTTCGTCGAGCCCGTATTTGTCGATCCCGAGGAGTTCGAGCGCGGCATGGGCGCTCTCTTGGGTGATCGTGCCGGTACTGCGTTCTTCTGTGTAGTCGCGAGCGAAGTACACGAGGTTGTTGGCGATTCTTGGCGTGCCGCGGGAGCGGTTGGCGATTTCGACCCCACCCGTGGTTTCGACAGGTATGTCGAGGAGCTTGCAGCTGCGTTGGACGATGCTGAGTAGATTTTCGGGCGAGTAGTAATCGAGGCGAGTTTGTAGGGTGAAGCGACTGCGGAGCGGAGCGGTGAGCAATCCGCTGCGAGTGGTTGCTCCGATAAGCGTGAAGCGGGGGATATTGAGTCGAACCGATCGGGCGTTGGGGCCTTGGTCGATCATGATGTCGATTCGGTAGTCCTCCATTGCTGAATAGAGGTATTCTTCGACTGTCTTGGGTAGACGGTGGATTTCGTCGATGAAGAGAATGTCGCCTTCTTGCAGGTTGGTAAGCATGCCGGCGAGGTCACTGGCTTTTTCGATGACCGGTCCGGAGGTGACACGCACGTTGCTTCCCATTTCGGATCCGATGATGAAGGCGAGACTGGTCTTGCCGAGACCTGGAGGGCCGCTGAGGAGAATATGATTGAGCGGCTCTTTGCGCTTGCGAGCGGCGCCTGTCATGATGCGTAGTCGTTCGATGGTTTTGTCCTGTCCGACGAAGTCTTTGAAGGAGAGGGGGCGTAGGATCGATTCAGTCTGGGAGTTCAGCGGAGTTTCCAACGCTTCGGCGTAGAAATCGACTCCAGTTTGGCTAGGTTCGCTCATGAGTTTTGGCGGAATTTCGAATTTGTGGGGTTTAAATCAATCATTTGAGGTAAGAGCAAGCGGAAGGGAAAGGATAGGAAGAAAGCTTGTTTGGGTTGGGGCATAAAAAAGCCCCGCGTCGCATAGCGAAGCGGGGCTGGATAAAGGACTATTCGCTTGGCGATTCTCGTCGTTCGCCTTGTGGGCGACGACGGCGTCTGCGATTGCCGCCTTCGCGGTTACTATCTCCGCTTTCACGGTTACTATCTCCACCTTCGCGTGGACCTCGGTCTTCACGACTGCGCCCTTCGGCGTTGTTGCGAGGACCACGGTTCCGGTTACGACCGCCGCGTTGGCGATTGTTCGAGCGTTCGCCGTTGTTTTCTCTAGGACCGCGGTTTTGTCCTTCACGGCGTCTGCGACGCTGGTTCGGGTCGCGGTTGTCGTTTCGTCGCCCTTTGGGCTTCGGCGTTTCTTCTTCACTAGAGAATAGCGACTTCAACCATGCGAAGAATCCCTTTTTCTTGGGAGGCTTCGACAGGGTAACAGGACTATCTTCTGAACGAACGCGCTTCTTGGGAGCTGCCCGTTTCCCGTCCGTTGAAGGGCGGAATTCTTCGGCTGCCCGTTGTGGTGGGCGTTGGGTTTCTTTTAGGGTCGCGAAGCGTTCGGGACGATTGTCGTCGGTTGCTTCGGGTGACTGGGAGGATTCGTCATCCGGGTAGGCTTCGATATTGGAATCGATGGCTTTTTCTTCTGGCGAGGTCTCTTCTTCTTCTTCTTCTTCTTCTTTGCGTTCTGGTCGCTCGAACCGTTCTCTGCGCTTTGGAGAGGCGGGTCTATCGCCACCAACGAGGTGGCTGGGAGCGGTTGATTTGACGACGAGGTCGTCCATTTCGATTATATCGTCGTCGTCGTATGCTCCTCGAATTTGATCGAGGGTTTTAGCGGCTGATGCGTTGGACGCGCCAGGCCGGCGTTTACGTGTACCATACAGGATGGCTTTCTTCTCGGTAGGAGCTGGTGAGGAGGGCTCTTTGCTCTCGGATTTTTCCGGTGCGCTTTCGGCTGCCTCCTGGGGCTGAGCGGCAGATTCGTCGCTATCCAGCTTCTTTTCGTTTATTTCTTCTGTGTCAGACATTAGTTATATAATTGGCGCGATTCGGCATGTCTTCGCTCGTTCGCGCGGTAGGTATTTCCTGTTTCTGAGGCGGTTCCCCTAAAAGAAGAGGGGGTTCTGTATTCCGCCGTGGAAAGGGCTACTCTACTGATCTGGGGGGAAATACAATCTTAAACCTCGATGAAGATGACGCGAATCGACGGATTATTGGCGAAGAGGCCGTTTTTGATAGCGGCAATTGGCTTGCCTGACAGCGGAATGGGAGGTAGCGCTCAGTTCATGGATAAGCTCACGCAGATTTTTGAAATGCAGGAAGAATTGAACGCCCGTATCGGAGTTAATCTGAAGGGGATCGACGAGAAGGAGCAGACCAAGTGGGTCTTGAACTATACTCGAGCGATGCAGCAGGAGATGGCTGAGTTGACAGATTCGGTTCCTTGGAAGTGGTGGGCGAAGTATCAGGAGTTCGACAAGCAGAACGCCCGGGTCGAAGTGATTGACCTGTTTCATTTTCTCGTATCGCTTGCTCAGACATTAGGTATGACGGCTGATGATGTCTTCGATGCGTATATTGCGAAGAATAAAGTGAATCATCAGCGACAGGACTCCGGCTATACGGAGAAAGACGAAGCGGATTCGCGCCATATCTAGTTTTTCGTCGGCTCAGGGTTTTGGCTTCTATGAATCGCTACTTTAGCTGGATTCGATATTCGATGGCGGTGGCGCGTTTTTCGATTTTGGGCTATGTTCTTGGACTGGCGCACGTTTCCTTGGGACAGGAAGATGCCATTCCTTTAGTTGACGAAGAGCAGAATTTACTAGCTCGACGAAACGATGTTTTTTGGAAGGGCGAAAGCGCTCGTCGAGCCTTGCAGTCGGGTTTGTATGAATTGGCGGAGCGTTATTCCCAAGAGGCATTGGATGGATTGGATGGCAATGATGGTGAACTGAGGGAAAATCTGCGTTTGTTGCAGGTCGATGCGTTGTTGGGACGTGGACTTTACGATAGAGCTGGATCCTTGCTTAGCGCTTTGAGCGGAGAGGGGGTCTTCAATCAATCTAAGGTTCTTAGGGAAGCTGTGTTGGCTTTGGTGAGAGAAAGCGAGGAGGAAGGGGCTCGGTTCTTGGAATCGATCGATGCTTCGGAATTCGATTTCGGCGAGCGTGCCTGGCATGCTTTGATTCGCGGCTGGTTAGATTTGCGCTCAGGAGACTTGGAAGGGTCTGATACGGAGTTTTCGGAGGCGAAACGATATGCGAATAACCAGTCGCCAGCTTTGGCGGCGCAGATCGGTTATCTGGTGTTCCGCTATCAATTGGAGTCGGAGGATGTCTCTGTCGCGATCGGAGATTTAAGGTTGAATTATGAGGCTAGCCGCGGATTGGAAACGGGATTCCGATACGGTCAGCTATTGGCCGTGGCTTTGTTTGACGAGGGGCGTAGCGATGAGGCTATCGAGGTGGTGAACGAAGCGATTGAGGAGTTACCGGAAATTTACGCTGACCTTAGGGATCAATTCTTGCTTTTGCAGTTGCTCCTCTCGGGTCCGGATTCGGATTTGGGTCAAAGTGCCGCGAGGGAATTAGCGGTAGATGGGAATAACCTTTCGCTCCAGCAAATTGCGCTGCAGCATTTAATTTCGGAAAGCCTGGGCGACGAAGGGAGGCTGGGCGAAGCTTTGATGGTGACTTTGGACTCGATCGTCGAAGGTTCGGCGGCGCATCCATTGGCAGCAGAGGCCCTATATTATAGAAGTGTTCGGCGGTATCAGTTGAGAGACTATGCGAATATGGAGGACGATGCGTATCGTTTGATGGATACGTTTCCGGATTCCGCCTATCGGCGAGGGTCTTTGACGTTGCTGGCATCGGCTTCGTGGCAGAGAGAGAGATTTCGAACGGCTGCGAGTTTCTTGTCTCAGGCGCGATCGGAATTTGCGGGAAGTCTGGATGACGAGGCTTTGAGCATTTTAATTGCGGATTGCTATTTTCGTGCAGGACTTCGAGGGCAGGGCAATTCGGAGGATTTTGCGAATGCGGCTGAGGCGTACGAGATCGCGTTGAACGAATCGTCAGAAAGGGAAATGGCTAGTCAGATATTCTTTCAGTTGGTTCTGTCTCATTTAAAGGCGGGCTCGACCGAGACTGCGAAAGCTATCTTGGACGATCCAATTAGAAGCGCGAAGTCGGACGCGTTGAAAGTTTGGCGGGGCGAATGGATGTTGATAAAGCAGATGCGCCACGAAGGGCAATCGAACGAAGCCTACGAGCGAATTCGGGGTAACGTGAATCTGGAGGGGATGAATTCTGGATTGGAACTGCGTATGCTCTGGCTGGGTTCGAAACTCGCATACGAGTCTCGTCTGTATGGGGAGACTGAGGTGTGGGTCGAGGATATGAACGATGTCCTGGACGAGGTTGATTTTGGCGATGATCCGTTCGAGAATCAGGTAAGGTCGGACGGGATGCTCACGCTTGCGGAGTCGTTTTTGAAATTGGGAGACGAGGAGTCCGAACAAGCTGGTTTGGCCCTATTGACTCGGCTTCGGGAGGAATTCGCGGGTTCGGAGTCCGCAGAACGGTCGTATATCGTTCAGGCTCGATACCTTTCGGATCAGGAGTTAGTAGTGGAAGCGGGGCAGTTGCTTACCTATCTTTTCGATAATTTTCCGAATAGCAAGTATGCGCCTTTGGCTTTGTATGAAACGGCTCTCAATGCGGAGAAGCGTGGTTTGGCTGAATATTTGAAGCAAGCGATGGAATTGCTTGACCGGATTGCGAAAGACTATCCTGAATCCGACTTGGTGTATTACGCGCGATTGAAACAGGGCGATTTGCTGCGGAAGTTGAATCTCTACGGAACTGCCGAGATCGTGTATGAGCAACTTGAAGATGCGTTCGGAGATCGTCCGGATCGCTATTTGGCGCAGATTTCTTTGGCGGATACTTTGATTGCTCAGGCGAGCGAAGATCCGAGTAAGTTTGAAGCCGGAATATCTCGTCTCGAATTATTGATGGATTTACCTGACATTCCGATCGAACTCCGAGCGGAGGCGGGGTACAAGCGAGGAAATGCGTGGGAGAATAAGGGAGAACGGTTGAAGGCAAAATCGGCGTATTGGGATCTTTACGATTTGTTTGTCGTCGAGGAAATGAGGATACAGCAACTTGGGAAGAAGGGGCAGTATTGGCTGTCTAGAGCGATGTTCGAACTGGCTGAAATCTTCGAGGACGAAGCCGAGTTGGACATGGCTATTGAATTTTACGAAAAAATAGAGACGCTTGGGCTATTGGGTGGCTCGGCGGCTCGGTCCAGGGTCGATCAGCTTAAGCGCAGGGCTCCGGTCGCCGAAGCGCAATGAACTTTTAGATATGAACTTTGCATCCATAGATTCGATACATATTGAGCTGTTCGATAAGTTTCAGCAGGGCGGCGTGATTATGGGGCCGATGTTTTTGATGAGCATAGCGGCCTTGGCCGTATTTGTAGAACGCGTGCTTTTCCTGCATCGTAATCAAATTCATTCGAGAAGTTTTCTAGCAGGAATCGAAAATTCGCTTAGCAAGGGACGTTTGGTGGAGGCTTTGACGGTCTGCCAGGATACTCCTGGGCCCGCTGCGGCGATGGTTAAGGCGGGCTTGATGACATTTAGAAAGACGGACGATGAAATTCGTGAAGCGGTGCGGGAAGCGGCAGTAGTGGAGTTGGGACCGATCAAGCGTCGAGTAGGGGCGTTGGCGGCGATTGCGCATGCGGCTCCTTTGTTTGGTTTGTTGGGAACGGTGATCGGCTTGATCGATGCGTTCTCGCAATACGAGGAGCAGGGCGTGTATTTGAACGCCGGTTTTTTGGCGACGGGTATGTGGCAGGCTTTGATTTCGACGGCGACTGGATTAGCTCTGAGCGCGGTGTGCGTATTGGGTCATCATTTTCTGGTCGGGCGCGTGCGTTCCATGACGCATGAAATGGAATGGCTAGGACAGGAGTTGCTTGTGTCGTTCGTAAAAATAAAGGCCGACGCGAATGTGGCCATCGAGGAAGAAAAGGAGGATGATGAAGCTGCTGGCTCTGAATCTGAAGACTGAGATTCCGAAAACGGTTTCGCTGAGCTTTTTGCCGTTCGTGGATATTTGCGCGATTGGTTTGTTCGCGATGCTTTTTGGATCGAATTACGTGATCGCTCCTGGAATACGCATTGATCTGCCGCGTTCGAACCATGTTCAGACGATTCATTCAGATCGCTTGCAGGTGATGTCGGTGGATGAAATCGGGGGAGTAGAGCAGATTATTTTCGAAGATCGTATTTTGAATTTGGAAAGTCTCAGCCGGATGCTCGAAGTTCGTGGAGAGGTTCCGGCGAACGTGACCCTGTTGGTACGGTTGGACGCGGCTGTTTCGGCGCAGACTTTTACGTCAATTTTCGAGATTGCAGAAGCTGCGGGTTACGAAACGATCCAGTGGGCCACTGAAAACCGTTTAATTTTGGGGGAACGGGTTGATTGATGCAGCGCTTGACTTCCAGGTGGATTGTTGGCGTTTCGATAGGGGGCGTTGTCCACGTCGGGATCTTTTGGATGGTCGCCGTGGTTTCGAATTCGGATGAAGCCGAACGGAAGAATCGTTCGGAGGGAGCGACGCTGCAATATATTGGCTCGGATACGGAGGAGCTTTCTCAGGTAATGAAGGAGCAGATAATGCTATTCGACCCGAAACCTCTGATGAAGCCGACCCAATGGAATGGGGCGAACTTCGAGCGGATCGAGGATTATTCGAATGCGGAGTCGACGCCATTTCCAGATTATGCACCGTTGTTTTCGTCGGATAGTGGGGATTTTGTCGAGCCGTTCGGTAACTCGTGGAGCCAAGCTGGATCGCCTCGCGAGAATCATTTGGCGTTTCCTTACGTGGCTACTCGGCACTTCGGTCGCGAGAATTTGAAGCGGAGCAGTTCAGGCTCGGCAGGTTTGGAATTGGAAGTCGTCGAAGTCGGATCGGGGAGGACGGTGTTTTCGAAAGAAATTTCTATTAATATAGCGCGCTCGGTTCTGGTGCTTGAGGAGGCGTGGAAATCGGTTGAATTCCTCCTGCAAGTAGTGGATTCCTTTCAAGTGGGTACGCCGTCTACTGTTCAATCAAGTCGGTTTCCTGAAATCGACAGGAAGTTGGGCGAATTAATGACAAAGGAACTTTTGCCTAAAGGCTTGTTAATCAACGGCTCGTACTTAGTTCGGATTTCCCGGTGACCCCCTTTAAGTTTTTTATTGAAATTTCAGTTGACGGGCATTTTTCGGTTATGCATCTTCTTGCTTCTTTTTTCGACACACACCACTTGAAAACGCCCTTGTAGCTCAGTTGGTAGAGCGCATCCTTGGTAAGGATGAGGTCGGCGGTTCGAGTCCGCTCGAGGGCTCCATTCGAGCGACGGTTTTTTAAATGGGAGTGTTGGGAAGAAAAACAATTTTGATAATCATAATTAACTAACAAGGAAAATGGCTAAAGGAACCTTCGAAAGAACTAAACCACACGTAAACGTTGGCACTATCGGACACGTTGACCATGGTAAAACTACGTTGACGACGTCGATCTTGGCTGTTCAAGCAGGCAAGGGACTCGCGGAAGCTAAGTCATACGCCGATATCGCTAAGGGTGGTACGGTTCGTGATGAGACAAAGGTTGTAACGATCTCTGTCGCTCACGTTGAGTATGAGTCTGACAAGCGTCACTACGCTCACGTCGACTGCCCAGGTCACGCGGACTTCGTAAAGAATATGATCACGGGAGCGGCCCAGATGGATGGCGCGATCTTGGTTGTGAGCGCGGCTGATGGACCAATGCCTCAGACTCGCGAGCACATCCTGCTCGCTCGTCAGGTTGGCGTTCCTAGCATCGTGGTTTTCCTTAACAAGTGCGACCTAATCGACGACGAGGAACTCCTCGAATTGGTTGAGATGGAAGTGCGCGAATTGCTCGACAAGTACGACTTTCCAGGCGACGACACCACGATCATTCGCGGTTCCGCTATTGCGGCTCTCGAAGGCACGGATGAAGGCAAGGCTAACATCCAAGCTCTTATGGATGCCATCGACACGGATGTAGTTGAGCCAGAGCGCGAAATCGACAAGCCATTCTTGATGTCTGTTGAAGACGTATTCTCGATCACTGGTCGCGGTACGGTTGCTACAGGTCGTATCGAGCGTGGTATTATCAAGGTTGGTTCCGAAATCGAAATCGTTGGTCTTAAGGACACTGCGAAATCTATCGTAACAGGCGTTGAAATGTTCCGCAAGATGCTCGATCAAGGTCAAGCTGGCGACAATGTTGGTATTTTGCTTCGCGGCATAGAAAAGGAATCCATCGAGCGCGGTCAAGTATTGGCAGCCCCTGGTTCGATTACGCCTCATAAGAAGGGTAAAGCTGAAATCTACGTTCTTTCTAAGGACGAAGGTGGACGTCACACTCCTTTTTTCAACGGCTACCGTCCTCAGTTCTACTTCCGTACGACAGACGTAACGGGTATTTGCGAACTTCCTGAAGGCGTAGAGATGGTTATGCCAGGTGACAATATTTCGATCGTTGTTTCTTTGACTAAGCCAATCGCTATGGAAAAGGGCCAACGCTTCGCTATCCGTGAAGGCGGACGCACTATCGGAGCTGGACGTATTACCGACATCGTCGAGTAAGCGAATCGCATACAGTTTATTTCTCTTGCCGAAACCCGCTAAATCGGGTTTCGGCAATTCTGTTTTTTAAAATTAAGGCATAGGGCAGTAGCTCAATTGGTAGAGTAGTGGTCTCCAAAACCATTGGTTGGGGGTTCGACTCCCTCCTGCCCTGCCATTCTTATAAACTCGTTTAATGAAAAATCCTTTCCGCAGCATCCGTATCTTCGCAGGCGAAACAATGGGCGAATTGAAGAAGGCATCTTGGCCGACTCGCACTGAGTTGCGCGATTCCACAATCGTGGTTCTCGTGTCGATTGTCATCATGGGTGTCTTTATCGCTGTAGCGGATTTCTCTCTCGCTAATGTGGTGAACTTGTTCACCAGCTACATGCGCTAAGTTTTAAAGCGATGACCGAAACAAGCGAAACAAGCGAAACAGACGAAATCATCGATAGGTCCCGAGGTGATTGGTACGTGATTCAAACCCTTTCCAATCAGGAAGGGAAGGTGAAGCGGTACCTGGATAAGTTCATCGTTGAAGAAGAGATGGAAGACTTCGTGTTCGAAGTTCTCGTTCCGACGGAAACGGTTGTTGAAGTAAAGAATGGCAAGAAAACGCAAATCACTCGGAAGTTCTATCCAGGATACGCGTTTGTCCGCATGCACCTCTATGGTGAAGACGGAAAACTTTTGAACAAGCCGTGGTATTTCGTTCGCGAAACCGCTGGCGTTATTAATTTCGTGGGAGCAGCTCGTCCAGCTGCCCTGAAAAAGGCGGAAATGGACACGGTTCTCAGCCAAATCGAAGCGGCTTCGGGTAAGGAAACTCCGAAGATCCAGTACGAAGAGGGCGAAGAAGTGAAGATTACCGATGGACCTTTTCTCAATCTCAATGGTCGGATCGACGAAATCGATCCCGACAAAGGCAAGCTCAAGGTATCCGTATCCATTTTTGGCCGTTTTACGCCAGTGGAATTAGAATATTGGCAAGTCGAACGCATAACTAGCTAGAATATCAGATGGCAAAGAAAATAACCGGAACGATTCGTCTGCAGCTCCCAGCTGGCGGCGCAAACCCAGCTCCTCCAGTAGGACCAGCGCTTGGCGCAGCAGGGGTCAATATCATGGCCTTCTGTAAGGAGTACAATGCGAAGACGAAGGATCAGGCAGGAACGATTCTTCCTGTCGTTATCTCTGTCTATCAAGACAGATCATTCAGCTTCATCCTGAAGTCCCCTCCGGCGGCAGTTCTTCTTAAGAAGGCAGCTGGCTTGGCGAAGGGTTCGGGCGTGCCGAATCGCGACAAGGTCGGTACCGTGACCAAGAAGCAAATTCTCGAGATCGTCGAGACGAAGAAGGCGGACCTAAACGCGTCCGACCCAGAGGCAGCTTCTCGCATTATCGCGGGAACCGCTCGCTCGATGGGCATCGATGTCGTCGACTAATATCACTCTCTCATAATAGATCACCCGTTAACGCAGGAGCCGAAAGGCGTTCGAACTGCAAGGAGTACACCATGGCTAAACCGACTAAACGTTTTCGCGCTGCTCAAGAAGCAGCCGATTTGAGTAAAGAGTACACTGTTGCAGAGGCTGTCGATGCGCTCGCGAAATTGCCGAAGGCAAATTTCGATGAGACTGTCGAACTGTCGATGAAACTGTTAGTAGATCCCCGTAAAGGCGACGAAATGGTTCGCGGTACTGTGATGTTGCCTCATGGCAGCGGAAAGACGGTACGCGTTCTCGCGTTTACTACTGATCCCGATGCGGCTATTGCTGCTGGCGCGACTACTGCGGGTCTCGGAGATATCATCGAGAAGATCCAAGGTGGATGGCTCGATTTCGATGTAGCGGTTGCTACTCCAGATGCGATGAAGGAAGTGCGCAAAATCGCTCGCGTCCTTGGTCCTAAGGGAATGATGCCGAATCCGAAGGCAGGCACGGTTTCGCCTGACATCGAAAAAGCGATTAAGGAAGTGATGGCAGGTCGCGTAGAGTTTAAGCTCGATAAGTCTGCAACACTCGGAGTTGGAATCGCAAAACGTTCTTTCTCAGCCGAGCAAGTCACCGACAATTTGAATACATTGATCGATGCAGTTGGAAAAGCTCGTCCGTCGGGTTTCAAGGGTAACTACATTCACAGCGCCACAATTTCGGCAACGATGACTCCCGGCCTCAAGCTTGCCGGATCCGAGTACTCGAAATTCTAACCTTTAAATTTGGAGCATTAGATAAATGAGACCGGAAAAACAATTTCTAGTAGACGAGGTTAATAATCATCTCGAAAAGTCGGACTACCTGTTCTTGGCGGATTACGAACGTGCAAACGTTATGGATATCGCGGAACTACGTGGCCAGCTCGTGAAGGAAGAAGCCGAATTTCACGTCGTAAAAAATAACATCCTCAAAGTTGCCGCAAAGGGACGCGGACTTCCTTCATTGGATGACCAATTGACAGGACAGAACGCGATTATAATCGGTGGCGGAAATCCTTCTGGAGTCGCCAAGATTCTGACGAACTACTTCGATAAGGCCGAGAAGTTCGAGGTTAAAGTAGGCGTTCTTAGCAGCAACAGGATCGAGCAAAATGAGGTTCAAGTATTGGCCAAGTTGCCATCCTTGGATGCGTTGCGAGCTCAACTGCTTGGATTGCTCAGCAAGCCTGCTCAGCAGATGGTATTCGTCCTCAACGCGGTTCCGCAGAACATTCTCAATGTCCTTCAGGCAAAAGCCGACGCGAAGGGCGACAACTAGTTTTATCTATTTCGAAGGCGTTTGCGCCTTCGTCTTACCATAATAAAGAAAACCAAAGATATAGGCTAGGGCTGATAAACGGCCTTAAATGAGGGGAACCGAACTAGCCGATCAAAAAAATACAATGGCAGACATCACAAAAGAAGACGTAATCGAATGGCTCAGCAATCAAACCGTGCTCGACATCGCCGGATTGGTTAAAGATTTGGAAGACAAGTGGGGCGTAAGCGCTGCTGCTCCTGTAGCCGTTGCCGCAGCTCCTGCTGGCGAAGCAGCTGAAGCTGTTGAAGATAAGACTGAATTCGACGTAATCCTCCTCGAGGCAGGCGCTAAGAAGATCAATGTGATCAAGGAAGTGCGTGCGATCACCGGTCTCGGTCTTAAGGACGCAAAGGATCTCGTTGAAGGAGCTCCTAAGCCAGTTAAGGAAGCTGTTTCCAAGGACGAAGCTGCTGAGATCAAGACCAAGCTCGAAGCAGTCGGCGCAAAGGTTGAACTTAAATAGCATTGCTCAGTACTGTTTCTAATAGCTTTTTATATCAAGACAGGCGCGTTTTCGCGCGCCTGTCTTTGCTGTTCCTAAATACCGGCTGCTGATTCACTTTTAGCGACCGTTTTTTGAATTCTATTTCGCACCTAATTACTCAATTCAAGTAAGGAAATTCCATGGCCGACCGCATCAATTTCGGAAAACTTAAGGACACAATCAGTCCTCCCAATCTGATCGAAATTCAGATCAATTCCTACCTGGATTTTCTGCAGAAGGACACCCCGATTCTCGAACGCAAGAAAGATGGAATCGAAGCAGTCTTCAGCGAAGTCTTCCCAATCGAAAGCTACGACGGACGACTCGTGCTCGAATTCGTCTCGTACACGATTGGCGATCCGAAAGCGACCGAGATAGAGTGTATCCGCGAAGGGATCACTTATGCGGTTCCGCTTTACGTGAAACTCCGTCTTCGTGAAGAAGACAATCTTAAGGACGAAGAGATTTACATGGGCGAAATGCCTATGGTGACGAGCCGCGGTTCGTTCATCATCAATGGCGCAGAGCGTGTCGTGGTCAGCCAGTTGCACCGTTCTCCTGGCATTTGCTACGAAGTTACGCCACATACGAATGGTAAACTTCTCCATTCTTACCGGATTATTCCGGATCGCGGCACATGGCTTGAAGTTCAGTTCGATAATAACGATTTGCTTTACGTCTATCTCGATCGCCGCCGCCGTCGTCGTAAGTTTCTTATTACGACGCTCATGCGCGCTGTTGGATTCTCTTCGGATCTCGATATCCTAAATCTCTTCTATACTATTGAAGAGATGCCTCTTGCTGATGCCTTGGCAAAGGAGAACGTAAGTCAGTACGTGTTGGTCGAGGATGCTGTCGATGCGGAGAAGGGCGTTATTATCGCCCGCGCTTTCGAGCCATTGACTAAAGCCATCGTTCGTCAATTCGAAGAGCATGGAATCCCTGCGTTAAAGATCATCGATACGTCTTCGGATGAAGGGGTGATCGTTCGTGCGCTTAAGAAGGATAATACTCAAAACGAGGAGGAAGCTCTCAAAGAAATTTATAAGCGTTTGCGTCCTGGCGAGCCGCCTACGACTGCGAATGCCAAGGCATTGCTCAAACGTTTGTTCTTCGATCCAAAGCGTTATGATTTGGGTCGCGTTGGTCGCTATAAGATCAACCAAAAGCTTGAAATGGATGTCGATGTCGAGAATCGCACCTTGGAAGGCGCTGACATCGTTGAGGCAACTAAGTACTTGATTAAGCTTAGAGGAGGCGAAGGTTACCTGGATGATATCGATCACTTGGGCAGCCGTCGCGTTCGTACGGTAGGCGAACTTTTGGCTAACCAGTGCCGTCTCGGTCTTTCCCGTACGGAGCGTCTCGTTCGCGAGCGCATGACGCTTTACGATCAAAGCGTTGATTCGATCACTCCTCAGAAGTTGATCAATCCAAAGGCTTTAACGACCGTGATTCGCGACTTTTTTGCTCGCAGTCAGTTGTCGCAGTTCATGGACCAAATTAACCCGTTGGCGGAATTGACGCACAAGCGTCGCCTTTCCGCTCTTGGACCTGGTGGCTTGAATCGTGAACGCGCCGGTTTCGAAGTGCGCGACGTACATCCTACTCACTATGGACGCATTTGCCCGATTGAGACTCCTGAAGGACCGAACATCGGTTTGATCAACTCGCTCGCGACTTTTTCTCGCGTCAACAAGTTCGGCTTTATCGAGACTCCTTATCGGGTTGTCGTCGAAGGCCAGATAACTGAAGAGATTCGTTATCTCAACGCCGACCAAGAAGAAGGTAAGATTATCGCTCAGGCGAACAGTGAGATTGACGCCGATAACAATTTCCTCGGCAAGGTAACCGTACGTCAAAGTGGCGAGTTCCTCGAAGTGGACAAAGAGCAAGTCAACTTCATGGATGTTTCTCCTAAGCAGCTCGTTTCCGTCGCTGCCGGTTTGATTCCTTTCTTGGAGCACGATGATGCTAATCGCGCGTTGATGGGTTCGAACATGCAGCGTCAAGGCGTACCACTCTTGCAGGCTGATTCTCCTTTTGTGGGAACCGGTATTGAAGAGCGTGTCGCTCGTGATTCGAAAACTGTTTGCGTTACCGATCACGAAGGTATCGTTGCTTCGGTTGATGCGAATCGCATTGTCGTTACCGACGACGGAGAGTTGCCCGAGCATTTCTTTAACAAGCCTATCTCCGATCATTCGAATGGAGTGCATGTTACCGAGCTACGCAAATTTATGCGGTCGAATGCAGGAACGTGTTTCAATCAGAAGCCAATCGTCGCGAAAGGCCAGCCAGTTAAGGCCGGCGCTATTATAGCAGACGGTCCTTGTACTCAACTAGGCGAGTTGGCTTTGGGGCGTAACATCCTGGTGGCGTTCATGCCTTGGAATGGTTACAATTTCGAGGATGCCATTCTGATTTCCGAAAAGGTTCTCAAGGACGATATCTACACATCGATTCACGTGGGCGAATTCGAGGTAACCGCTCGAGATACAAAGCTCGGACCGGAAGAAATCACCCGTGATATTCCGAATGTCGGTGAAGAAGCGCTTCGCAACTTGAATCACGACGGCGTTATTCGCATTGGAGCAGAAGTCCATCCGGGAGATATCCTCGTCGGAAAGATCACGCCGAAGAGCGAAACGGAATTGGCTCCAGAAGAAAAACTGCTTCGCGCTATTTTCGGCGAGAAGGCAGCGGATGTTAAGGACAGTTCTTTGGTCGTTCCATCGGGCGTCGAAGGCATCATTATGGATGTCAAAGTTTCGAGCCGTATCGATTACGAGCGCGAGCGTTTAAGTCCTTCGGATCGTCGCCGTCAGGTGAAGCAGATCAACGAAGAATACAAGACGCAGATGGACAAGCTTCGCGAAGGATTGACCGAAGCGCTCTCCAATATCCTTCTCGGTGAAAAGATTCCATTGGATGTAGTGAATGGCCAGAATGGCGAAATCATTATTCCTGCGAATCGTAAGATCACCAAGACGCTATTGCGTAAGCTAGCGGCGGTTTCCAAGCACGTTGAAATCGATCCTTCTCCTGTTCGTATTAAGATTATGGAGATCATCAGTTCTTACCAAGGTAAGTTCGATGAGTTGGAATCGGATCGCGAGCGCAAGACTGCGAATATCGAAGCTGGCGATGATGCTGCTCAAGGCGTTATCAAGCAGGTTAAGGTTTACATCGCTACCAAGGAAAAGCTTAAGGTCGGCGACAAAATGGCGGGACGCCACGGTAACAAGGGTGTCATCGCTAAGATCGTACCCGAAGAAGATATGCCGTATATGCCGGATGGCACGCCGATTCAAATCTGTTTGAATCCACTGGGCGTACCTTCTCGTATGAACGTGGGCCAGGTCCTTGAAACCCATATGGGTTGGGCGTGTAAGGTCCTCGGGATGAAGGTTTCGACTCCAGTATTCGATGGTATTCCGGAAAAAACCGTACGTCAGCATTTGGCGGACGCTGGATTGCCAACGACTGGTAAGAGCGTTCTCTACGATGGTCGCAGTGGCGACAAGCTAGACCAGGAAGTGGTTGTCGGTTGGGTGTATATGATGAAGCTGAATCACTTGGTTTCCCATAAGATCCACGCCCGTGCAGTCGGTCCTTATTCTTTGGTTACGCAACAACCATTGGGCGGTAAGGCTCAGTACGGTGGACAGCGTTTCGGAGAAATGGAGGTCTGGGCTCTCGAAGCTTACGGTGCCGCATACACGCTCCAGGAGTTGCTCACCGTTAAGTCGGATGACGTCCAGGGACGTACGAAGATCTACGAATCGCTCGTTAAGGGTGACGCTACTTTGCAAGCCGGTACTCCAGAATCATTCAACGTATTGATCAAAGAAATCCAATCTCTTGGCCTGGACATTCGTCTCGGTCGCCAAAGTGAGTTGGGTTATAAATAATCGCCAATCAACTAGGATCAAAAAATGTCTATCCAAGAAGCTCAAGATACACTCGGCGTCGAACGTGAATCGAATTTCGATTGCGTAACGATTAACGTCGCTTCTCCGGAAACGATTCGCTCCTGGTCTCGTGGAGAGGTCAAGAATCCGGAAACGATCAACTATCGTACTTTCAAACCGGAGCCAGGCGGGCTTTTCTGCCAGCGCATCTTCGGACCCGTTCGCGACTACGAATGCGCGTGCGGAAAGTATAAGCGAATCAAATACAAAGGCGTAATCTGTGACCGCTGTGGTGTTGAGGTAACTGTCTCGCGCGTTCGTCGTTCGCGAATGGGCCACATCGAATTGGCGGTTCCCGTTACGCACATTTGGTTTCTGAAGAGCATGCCATCGCGTCTAGGGCTTTTGCTCGACATGACTGCTCGCAGCTTGGAGCGCGTAATTTATTACGAAGCTTACATGGTTACTGATCCAGGTCGTACGCCTCTCGAAGAGAAGCAGTTGCTGACGGATCAGGAGTACATCCAGGCGATGGAAGAGTATGGTGACGATTCTTTCGTTGCGAAGATGGGCGGAGAAGCGCTCCGCGACGTACTCTCCGTGATGGAATTACCATCGACTGTGCTCGAGCTTCAAGAAGCGATGCGCAGTACCAAGTCTAAGCAGATCAAGAAGAAGTTGGCGAAACGCTTGAAGGTTATTCAAGGTTTCATCAAATCGAGTTCTCGCCCTGAGTGGATGGTGCAGGAAGTCCTTCCCGTTATTCCACCAGATTTGCGTCCTCTCGTTCCATTGGAAGGCGGACGTTTTGCTACTTCCGATCTCAATGACTTGTATCGCCGCGTGATCAACCGGAACAACCGCCTCAAGAACTTGATGCAGTTGAAGACTCCAGACGTTATCATTCATAACGAAAAGCGCATGCTGCAAGAAGCGGTTGATGCGTTGTTCGATAATGGTCGTCATGGTCGTCCAGTTACCGGCGCCGGCAATCGTCCTTTGAAATCTTTGAGCGATATGCTCAAGGGCAAGCAAGGTCGCTTCCGCCAGAATCTTCTCGGTAAGCGTGTCGACTACTCTGGTCGTTCGGTTATCGTGATCGGACCTGAGTTGCGTTTGCACCAGTGTGGATTGCCTAAGAAGATGGCTTTGGTTCTGTTCGAGCCATTCATTATTCGCCGTTTGAAGGAACTCGGTTTTGTTCATACGGTTCGTGGAGCTCGTCGTATGATCGAGAAAAAGTCCCCAGAAGTTTGGGACATTCTCGAAGAAGTGACGAAGGGTCATCCGGTTCTATTGAATCGCGCTCCAACGCTTCACAGATTGTCGATCCAAGCTTTCGAACCTGTATTGATTGAAGGTGAAGCTATTCGTGTTCACCCGCTCGTTTGTACTGCGTACAACGCTGACTTTGATGGTGACCAAATGGCTGTGCACGTTCCGCTTTCGCTAGAAGCGGTTTTGGAGTGTAAGACGCTTATGATGGCATCGGGGAATATCTTCTCGCCATCAAGCGGCAAGCCGATTTTGACTCCGTCGCAGGACGTTATCCTTGGTTCTTACTATTTGACTCTTGAGCCTGAGTCTATGGAAGAAGGCGTACGTGTCCCTCTTGCGGGAACGGAAAGCGAAGCTCTATTCGCTCAGATGGATGGAGCGAAGGAAACGCACGATTGGATTCGTATTCCAAATCCGGACTATGGTTGTGAAACGGTTTTCGGCAACAATACTAACAAAACAATCACCACGACTATTGGTCGTATTCGTTTTAGTCAGATCTGGCCGAAGGCTTTGGGCTTTCTGAATTTCCAGGTGGATAAGAGCGAGCTCGGAAATATCATCAACAATACCTACAAGGTATCTGGTCCGGAAGAAACCGTTCTATCGCTCGATCGTTTGAAGAAGCTAGGTTTCGACGTGGCGACAATGGCAGGCGTATCGATCGGTATCGACGATATGATCATTCCTGAGAGCAAAACTCAAATTGTTGCGAATGCTTTCGGCAAGATCGACGAAGTCGAGGGACAGTACCGTAAGGGTATCATCACTACGGGTGAGCGCTATAATAAGATCATCGATATTTGGACGGTTGCGACCGACGAAATCAAGAAAGCGGTTTTCCATGAGCTGAAAACCAATGGTGGCAAGGGTGGCGTTAATCCAGTATTTGTGATGATGGATTCTGGAGCGCGTGGCAATCCGAATCAGGTCCGTCAGCTTTGCGGAACGCGTGGTTTGATGGCTAAGCCTTCTGGTGAAATTATTGAACGTCCGATTCTTTCGTCTTTCCGCGAAGGTCTTACCGTTCTCGAGTACTTTATCTCGACTCACGGAGCTCGTAAGGGGCTCGCGGATACTGCTCTTAAAACAGCGGATGCGGGTTACCTAACTCGTAAGCTTTGTGACGTTGCCATGGATGTTATTATCACGGAGCCTGATTGCGGCACTCGGGATGGTATCTGGAAAAAGTCGATTTTCGAAGGTGATGACGAGATCGTCAGCCTCCGCGAACGTATCGAAGGACGCTGCTCGTGCGACGATGTTTTCAATCCGTCTAATCCGGACGAAATTATCGTTACTTCTGGCGAATTAATCACTGAGCATTCCGCTCAAAAGCTCGAAGAATGTGGAATTGAGCGCCTGAAGGTGATGTCTCCTCTTACTTCAACTTCCGGATACGGTGTTGACGCGAAGTCTTACGGAATCAATCCGGCGAGCAACGACGTTGCGAAGATTGGCGACTCCGTTGGCATTATCGCGGCGCAGTCGATCGGCGAGCCGGGCACTCAGTTGACTATGCGTACCTTCCATATTGGTGGTATAGCGAGTTCGGTTGTTACGGATCCGCGCATTATCGTTCGTAATTCCGGACGCGTTAAGTATCGCGGTCTGCGTTTGGTTCATATCGAAACGGCTGAAGGTCCTGTTTATATCGCTTTGAATAAGACTGGAGCGATCCAGGTAATGGATAAGAACGACCGCGAATTGGAAGCTTACGATATCGTTGTTGGTTCGGCTATCCGGGTCTCGGATGGAGATACAATCGAAGGCGGCGCGGTTCTCGCAAGTTGGGATCCGTATAATATTCCCAATTTGTCGGAAAAGGCCGGTACGGTTCGTTTCCGCGATATGATTCGTGGAGTAACGATCAAGAAGGAGCTCGATGAGAGTTCTGGTCGTATCGCTACGGTTATTATCGAGCATAAGGAAGACTTGAATCCATCCGTGGAAGTTTGTGATGAAGCGGGTAAGGTACTCGCGGTTTACGGCATTCCAACCGGTGCTCAGGTTGCAGTAGCTGAAGGCGATGTAATCGCTCAAGGCGCTTTGCTCGCTAAGACGCCTCGTCAGGCTTCCAAGACCAAGGATATCACTGGTGGTCTACCACGTGTTGCTGAATTGTTTGAAGCCCGTCGTCCAAAGGAAGCTGCTGAAATGGCTCGTTTGGATGGGGTTGTTTCTTTCGGTGGAACGATTCGCGCTAAGCGCAAATTGATCGTTTCGAACGAAGAAACCGGAACGGACGAAGAGCACCTGATTCCTCATGTGAAGCAGATTATCGTTCAAGAAGGCGACGTGGTTCACAAGGGTCAGCACTTGACTGAAGGTTCTGCGGATCCTCACGAGATTCTCGATATTCTCGGACCGAATCGTTTGTACGAATTCTTGATTAACGAAGTTCAGGAAGTTTACCGTCTGCAGGGCGTTACGATTAATGATAAGCACATTGAGCTGATCATTCGTCAAATGCTGCGCAAGGTCCGGATCACCGATCCAGGCGATACGGAGTTCTTCTGGGGCGAGCAGGTTGAGCGCACGACATTCTTGCGTGAGAACAATCGGATCATTGAAGCGGGTGGTAAGCCTGCTGAAGCGGAGCCCGTTCTACTCGGAATTACGAAAGCATCGATTGAAACGGAAAGTTTCATCTCGGCGGCTTCTTTCCAAGAAACGACGCGTGTTTTGACCGATGCTTCGACTTTGAGCAAGATCGACAAGCTGAAGGGTTTTAAGGAGAACGTGATCATGGGTCACTTGATTCCAGCAGGAACCGGTCTGCCTCAGTACCGCGATCTTCGCATCACGCTACCGTTTGGCAGTGAATTGGAAGAAACTCCTGCGGAAGCAGTCGCGGAAGCCGTTCCAAGTTCCGAAGTGATCTAGTCCAGTCGAAGACGAACGTCTCGATTTCGAATTTCAAGCCGCGACTTAGGTCGCGGCTTTTTCGTGGGTATTTGTCTTGGTGGAATCAACTCTATTTGCAGGGGAATAACTTGTCTTCGTCTGCGTGGGTGAGGATTCGTTTTCGAGTGGATTCGAATAGGTCGCTTTCGATGGATTTTTTGTAGGCGACTATTCCGTTTTTGAGATCGAGATTGCCCATGAATAGCGGCTCTTCGGGGTAAAGGGATTCCATCTTTTTGAAAACGCTTTTAGGCGACCGAAAGCTACCCAGCGTTATAGAGTGGACGGCTTCGATTGGAATCGAATCGAAAACGTGATCGATGAAGTCTCGATAGACTTCGATGCAATTTTCGAAATGGATCAATGGGTCGAAACGAAGGCCTACCTTCCAACCGGCTTCGGAAAGTTTCTTTAAAGCGTTGATTCGAGCGGGCAGGGGCGGGGCTCGGTGTTCGACGGATTTAGCAATGGGTTCGGGGTTGAGACTGAATGCGACGACGACGTTTGGCAAGGGTGGGCGATTCAGAAGGGGTTTTACGTTTACGCTTTTGGTTCTCAGTTCGAGCCATGCATTAGGCAAGTCCTCGAAAAGGGGAAGAAATGCGTCGGCAAATCCAGTTACGCCGTCCATCGCGAGACTGTCGCAGTCGTAGCCGCTGAAAAAGAAGTGCTGTTTGTTGGGCTGGGACTCCGCGGTTGTTCGAATGTCTGACCGGAAATTCTCGAAATTGACGAAGAGAATATAGTTGGCCGATTGGTACATGCCTTGTAGGAAGCAGTAGCGGCAATCGTACAAGCAATTAAGCATGTGCGAGAAATAGTAGTGTCGATCTGCCCCAAGTCCATAATCGGGAGGGGTTGGTAAAACGCGCGTTCCGCGCTTTTCCGCCAGGATGAGGGCTGGGTTTTGCTTTTGAATGCGAAAGTTTTGGCGGTTTGGGTTGAATATCTCGCCATAGCGTTCGCAGTTAACGCGTTCCGCTTTGGGGTAGCGTTCTAACAGGGCTAGGGTTCGCGGGTGTTCGCGAATGGCTGCTTCTATATAGATACGGTCAAACATTAGCAGATGTTCCGGGCGGAGGATTGGCTGATCGTTGATTGGAGCTGAGAGAGGAAGGTTTTCTTGTTCGAGCTCTCTATTAAAAGAAGGTCGGTCTTTGTTTTTTCGTCTTGCTGTAGAATGGCGTCTAGTTGGGTGACGCGTTTATTCAGTTGATGGGTTTCCGTTTCGGTGAATCGATACTGAGCTTTGGCCTTCTGGATAAAACTGCCGGACCAATTGGATGACGGTTCCTTGGGTCGCAACTCGTCAATACTTTCGCAAAGGGTTTCGATCACGGGAATTTGAAGTTCGATCATGCGGGCAATTGCGTGTTTGTCGAAATGGGAACTCGCGGGCTGTGCGGCGTTATCGGAAACGACTTTGATGCAGTGAATGAATTCCGTAGAGGCAAATGCGAGGGCGGCTTTGTAAAAGCCAAAGCCCTCCATGTCGAACGCCTGGTTCGTTTTGTAGTCAGTCGAAGGTTCGCTGAGAGTCTGGAGCTCGATGCCTTTGACGTTGGGTTTCCAGGGAAATTGAGGATACAGCGTGTCTCGGGAGGTGTTCGACGAAATTCGATTGGCGATAAACGGGTTCCCAATCGGGGCATCGAGATGTCCGCATATTCCCACGTTTAGCCAAATTGTTTCGTCGTTTGGGTATTTGGAGCCCAAGGCGGTTGTCGCGATTGCACTGTTGAGCGCTCCGACTCCAGTGATTGCGAGACGGGCCTTTTCGCCTTCGAAGAACTGAGCTCTGCCATGTCCGCCACTCGGCTTCATGTCATAGTGGGCGATGATTCCCTGGGCTTCGCAGTGGAGGGCTGTTGAGAAATGTAACATATTCTTCAATTGATTGCGCTTTTACCTTGATGTCATTGGGACAGATGGACAAAACGCAACATTCTCAATTTATCGTAGCTGATAAAACATAGGATTTCCTCTCCGGGAATCCGCTCATTTTTAAAGCAAATCAAGCCACATTGTGGAGGGGTCTGCTTTTTACTCGTTTTTCGGCAGAAAATACTTGCCGAGGAAACGGCTTCCAGTAAGTTCACGCTCCTTTCTCAAAATCACTCATCATGCCAACCATTAATCAACTCGTCAGAAAAGGCCGAAAGGTGTCCCGGACCAAGTCCAAGGCACCGGCGCTTGAATCAAATCCATTTCGTCGTGGCGTTTGCGTTCAAGTGATGACTCGTACGCCTAAAAAGCCAAATTCGGCTATCCGTAAAGTGGCTAAGGTTCGTTTGACGAACGGAATCGAAGTGATCGCATACATCCCTGATGAAGGGCACAGCTTGCAGGAGCACAGTATTGTGTTGGTGCGTGGCGGTCGTGTGAAGGACCTTCCTGGCGTACGTTACCACATCGTTCGCGGAACCTTGGATGCCATGGGCGTAGATAAACGTCGCCGCAGCCGTTCGAAGTATGGCGTTAAGCGTCCTAAGGCATAAGCCAATAATTTAAAACTTACTTAGACAATGTCACGTCGCAGAAGAGCAGTTAAACGCCAAACAAAGCCAGATTCCCGTTACGGAAGCGCTTTGGTTGGTCACCTTGTGAATACCGTCATGCGTGATGGTAAGAAAACGTTGGCAGAACGTATCGTGTATGCGGCGTTCGAGCGTATGAGCGAAAAGCTCGAAAAGGGAGATCCAGTGGACTTGCTTCTCGGTGCTCTCGGAAACTCTCACCCACGTTTGGAAGTTAAGAGCCGTCGTGTTGGTGGAGCTACTTACCAAGTGCCTTTGGAGATTCCATTCGAGCGTCAAGAATCGCTCGCCATGCGTTGGATGGTTAATGCAGCCGCGGCTCGTAAAGGCATTCCAATGAAAGACGCCCTTGCTGGCGAAATTATCGACGCCTACAATAATACTGGCGGAGTCGTTAAGAAGAAGGAAGAAACCCACAAGATGGCGCAGTCTAATCGCGCATTTGCTCACCTTCGTTGGTGATCGGGTTTTGTCCTTACTTGTTCTTTGTAAAATGGTTGAAGCTCCCGCAGATCTTTCCAAGAAAAATGGCACCGGACGTCCTGTGCCTATGGAATGGACGCGTAATATTGGTATTGCTGCGCATATCGATGCTGGGAAGACCACAACCACAGAACGTATCCTCTATTATACAGGGGTAGTTCATAAGGTAGGAGAAGTTCATGACGGAAACGCCGTCACGGATTTTATGGAGCAGGAACGCGAGCGTGGTATCACGATCACTTCCGCTGCAATCTCTTGCCAATGGGAAAACAAGGCAGGCCCTTTTGCTGGGATGAAACAGCAGATCAATATTATCGACACTCCGGGCCACGTCGATTTTACCGCTGAAGTCGAACGCTCTTTAAGAGTGCTTGATGGGGCAGTTGCCGTTTTTTGCGCGGTTGCAGGCGTTCAGCCTCAATCGGAAACGGTTTGGCGTCAGGCTGACAAGTATGACGTGCCACGTATCGCATTCGTCAATAAGATGGATCGCGTTGGGGCGGACTTTTTGGGAGCGGTAGAAGACATGCGTACCAAGTTGGGCGCGAATGCTCATCCACTCTTTTTGAACATCGGCACGGAAGAGCATTTTTCCGGTATGATCGACTTGGTTCGTCTTAAGGCATTCCAGTTCGACCAAAACGATGCAATGGGGATCAACGTCATCGAGTGCGAAATTCCCGGCGATATGACTCGGGAAGTTACGGAATTGCGCGAATCGCTAATCGAAGCGGTTGCAGATTACGATGATGTCGTTGCTGACAAATATTTGAATGGCGAAGCGATCGATGAGTACGAGCTCGTTCTCGCAATTCGCAAAGCAACGCTTTCGCTTAACTTTGTTGGCGTAATACCAGGTTCAGCTTTTAAGAACAAAGGTGTGCAAAGCATGCTCGACGCGGTAGTGAACTACCTTCCGAGCCCGCTCGATATGCCAACTGTCGAAGGTCATGATCGCAAAGACAAAACGGTCGTCATTGAACCCGATGACAATGCTCCCGTAGCTGCGCTCGCGTTTAAGCTTTGGAGTGACGCATATGTCGGAAAGCTCATTTTTATTCGCGTCTATAGCGGCACGATTAAAAAGGGAGACATGCTTTACAATCCGCGTACCGGCAAATCTGAGCGAGTGAGCCGGTTGCTGATTATGAAAGCGGATAGTCGCGACGATGTAGAATGCGCTCGTTCGGGTGACATTGTCGCTGCGATTGGCCTAAAGAACGTTTGGACGGGCGATACGTTCTCATCGAAGAATTTTGATATCGCTCTCGAGCCACCGCAATTTCCAGAACCAGTTATCTCGATGTCGATCGAGCCGGCAACGTCAGCCGATCAAGATAAGCTTTCCCTCGGTCTCGGACGTTTGTCCGAAGAGGATCCTACTTTCGTTGTAAAAACGGATGCGGAAACGGGCCAAACGATCATTTCTGGAATGGGTGAGCTTCACCTCGAAATCATCCGCGATCGATTGGAGCGGGAATTCAAAGTTGTCGCTAGATCGGGCAAACCGCAAATCGCTTACCGTGAAACGATCGGTATCTCTGTTGAAGCAGAAGGAAAATTTATTCGCCAGTCGGGTGGTCGCGGTCAATACGGACACGCCGTCATCAAACTCGAACCACAGGAAAGCGGAAAAGGAATCGAAGTCGTCAACGAAATCGTGGGTGGCGTTATTCCAAAAGAATTTATCAAGCCGACCGAAGATGGTATCCGCGAAGCAGCTAATAACGGCGTTGTTGCCGGTTATCCTGTTGTAGATTGGAAAGCGACCCTCGTTAGCGGTTCGTTCCATGAAGTCGATTCATCGGAAATGGCATTTAAGATGGCCGGGATCTTCGCTTTTAAGGAAGCGATGAAGAACGCTGATCCTCAATTGCTGGAGCCGGTAATGAAAGTCGAAGTGACAACGCCAATGGAATACCAGGGTGATGTCATTGGGGACCTTAATCGTCGACGCGGCCATATCCAAAATATGGATTCGAAGGGCGAAATCGCTTCTGTTCGCGCAATCGTGCCACTAGAAACGATGTTCGGTTACGCAACCGATGTTCGCTCTCTTAGTAAAGGGCGCGCTAATTACTCGATGGAAACATCTCATTTTGAACAAGTGCCGGCAAATGTGCTCGCAAGAATGACAGACGATCTAAGCCGTTAGAAACTATTTAATCTTATATCCGAAATTTCATGACTGGACAAAAAATACGCATCAGACTTCAAGGATTCGACTATCGAGTAATCGATCAGTCAGCTTCCGAGATTGTGGATACAGCTAAGCGCTCAGGCGCTCGCGTTTCCGGCCCCGTTCCGCTTCCTACGCGGATCGAAAAAGTGACCGTGAACAAGTCGCCTCACGTGGACAAGAAAGCCATGGAGCAATTCGAAATTCGTACGCATAAACGTTTGTTGGACATTATCGAGCCAACCGCGCAAACAGTGGACGAGCTAAAGAAGCTTAATCTACCATCAGGAGTGGATATCTCTATTCACGTATAATATAACCATTTTGCAGACACTTTCGTCGGAGTACCTCCGGCGCTAACGTGGGTCTAATAAAACGGAGCAGAAGCTCCACCTACCTCTTAGAATTATGAACTATACACTCTTAGGCAAGAAACTGGGCATGACCCAGATTTATGACGGGACCGTTCAGGTTTCCGTCACAGTCATCCAGGCTGGCCCGTGTCCGATACTTCAGGTCAAGACGACCGAATCTGACGGCTACAATGCTATTCAGATCGGTTACGAGACGAAGAAGGAAAAGCGGGCAAGCAAGGCAGAACGCAATCACGCGAAGAAGCACGGCGTAGCGACTCCTCGTACGATTCGCGAAGTCCGTACCGAGGCGTCTTCCGAATATGCTCCAGGCGATGTTCTGGATGTAACGAAATTCGAGGAAGGCCAGAAGATCGATATTATCGGCACTTCCAAGGGCCGAGGATTTCAAGGTGTTATGAAACGCTTTAATGTAAAGGGCGGACCTGCTTCTCACGGTTCCATGTTCCATCGCCGTATCGGTTCGATCGGTCTTTGCCAATGGCCAGGACACGTATTCAAGAACCAAAGGATGCCGGGTCGCATGGGCGGTAAACAACGCACGGTTCAGAATCTCCGGATTATGAAAATCGATGCCGAAAAGAACCTGATCTTGGTTAAAGGCGGAATTCCTGGAGCCAATGGCGACACGGTTCTCGTACGTAGCGCCATCAAAGGTAAATAAGCCTGAAAGGACTGAAAGACCATGAAACTTAAAATATTTAGTAACGAGGGCAGCGAAAGCGGCGAAAGCGAATTCGACATTCCAGTGTTCGAAGACGGTAAAGGCGTTCAAGCTGTTAAGGAAGTGATCGTAGCCCAAGCGGCGAACGGTCGTCAGGGTAGCGCCAATACGAAAACGCGCGGCGAAGTTCGCGGTGGCGGTAAGAAGCCTTGGCGTCAAAAAGGTACCGGTCGCGCTCGCGCTGGTAGCTCGCGTTCCCCGATCTGGGTTGGTGGCGGTATTGTATTCGGCCCGAAACCACGCGACTACTCTAAGAAGATTAACAAGAAGGTTCGTCAGCTTGCATTCAACCGAGCTTTGTTCGAAAGAGCGGAAGACGGATCGTTGTTGGTTGTCGACTCATTGGATATTGCTCCGGCGAAAACCAGTGTAGCGAACAGTCTTATTAGAGGCATCGCTCCAGAGGGTAATCTTTTGATCGTCGATGCGTCGTTTAGCGACACTTCCATGTTGGCGATTCGCAATTTGCGAGGCGTCGTTTTGGAAGAAGCGTCTATCGTAAGCGTTACCGATTTGTGTGACTTCGCGAAAATTATCATCACTCGTAAGGGAATGGACATTCTCGTCGAACGTGCGAAAGGAGGCTCGAAATGATTCAAGCAGACAAAATTCTCAAATCGCTTCGTTTGACTGAAAAGTCTAACTTGCAGTCGTCGGAAGACGGTCAATACACCTTCGAGGTGTTCAGAGACGCGAACAAGTTCGCGATCAAGGCTGCAGTCGAAAAGGTATTCGACGTGAACGTTACTCGCGTGAACGTCATCAACCAAAAGGGTAAGCCGACTCGTAATCGCAAGACTGGTACTGCAAATTACAAGTCCGATTACAAGAAGGCGATCGTCACGCTCAAGCAGGGCGACACAATCGAAATCGTATAAGTTCGGAGACTTTAGAAAATGGCTATTATCAAATTTAATCCTACGACTCCGAGCTTACGTTTCGCGGTACTCCAGAAAAGGGATATCACGCAGAAACGTCCGGAGAAAAATCTGACGACTTCGTACAGCAAGTCGGCAGGTCGTAACTGCTACGGTCGCGTTACTTCGCGTCGTCGTGGTGGCGGACACAAACGTTTGCTTCGTATCGTTGATTTCAAGCGTACCAAGTTCGACATTCCTGCAAACGTTCAAGCGATCGAATACGATCCAGGCCGCACTGCCCACATTGCTTTGATCGCATATGCCGATGGCGAAAAACGCTACATCATCGCTCCGGAAGGACTGAGTGTTGGCGACAAGGTGCAATCTTCTTTGAAGTTGCTCGATTTCGAACCAGGTAACGCTATGCCGTTGTCGCTCATCCCGCCTTCGACAAAATTGCACGCAGTTGAATTGCTTCCTGGCAAAGGAGCTCAGATGGCTCGTTCCGCTGGAAACTCGATCGAAATGATCAAGGTCGAAGGCAAGCACGCTCAATTGAGACTGCCATCCGGAGAAATTCGTTTGGTCAGTCACAAATGTATGGCGACCGTTGGTGTTGTCAGCAACGCGGAGCACTCGAAAGTCGTTATCGGCAAGGCCGGACGTAACCGCTGGAAGGGCAAACGTCCTCGTGTTCGCGGCGTTGTCATGAATCCGGTTGATCACCCCAATGGTGGTGGTGAAGCGAAGAGTAAAGGTGGCGGTGGTCGCCAAATGCTCGTGTCTCCTTGGGGTCAGTTGGCGAAAGGTTTTCCAACTCGTCGCAAGTCTAAGCAAAGCAATAATTTCATCTTGGTCCGTCGTAACGGTCGCAAGTTCAAGCGTTAATTTCGGAGGAGAAACTAAGATATGTCTCGTTCAATCAAAAAAGGATTTTTCGTTGACCCGCACCTCGCGGTGAAGGTCGACCGAGCTCAGAGCGCTAATGATCGCAAGCCGATCCAGACCTGGTCTCGCCGTTCCACAATCACACCAGATTTCGTGGGACTCAACTTCAACGTGCACAACGGCAGGATGTTCATTCCTGTCTACGTCACCGAAAACATGGTTGGACATAAGCTCGGCGAGTTCTCTCAGTCGCGGATGTTCAAGGCTCACGGTGGCAGCAAATAATTAGGAGATCTGACTAATGGAAGTACAAGCCCTAACTAAATACGCACGCATGTCGCCCAAGAAGGTGAACGAAGTCGCTCGAGTCATTCGTGGCAAGCAAGCGACGGACGCCTTGGACCTGTTGAAATTCATCCCTCGCAAGTCGGCGGCTCTGATTTCGAAGACATTGCAGTCCGCTATCGCCAATGCGGAAAATAACCACGATCTCTCGGCCGACAACTTGACGGTTGATAAGGCGATTATCGAAATGGGACCTGCTCTCAAACGCTTCAAGGCAGCCGCTCGCGGCGGTGTCGCTAAGCGTCGCAAGCGCATGTCGCACATCCGCATCGTACTAACCGACAACGCTTAAAGAATTACGACATATGGGTCAAAAAACGCATCCTATCGGTTTCCGCCTCGCCGTTAACCGCAACTGGCAATCTCGCTGGTTCGCTCCAAAACGCGATTTCGCGAAGACGCTGCTCGAAGACTACATCATCCGTGAAAAGCTGATGGAGAAACTCCAGTTCGCATCGGTTCCACGTATCTTCATCGAACGAGCTTCGGCTCGTGTCCGCGTCAAGATCTTCACAGCTCGCCCTGGTATCGTTATCGGTCGCAAGGGACAGGAGATCGAAAAGATCAAGGAAGACCTTGCTGTCATGACCGGCAAGGACATCTTGCTCGACATTCAGGAAGTCAAGAAGCCTGAGCTCGACGCGAAACTCGTTGCTGACAACGTTGCTCTCCAGCTCGAGCGTCGCATTTCTTTCCGCCGAGCCATGAAGAAGGCCGTGCAGATCGCGATGAGCCTCGGAGCCAACGGTATCAAAGTACAAGTAGGCGGTCGTCTCGGCGGCGCAGACATTGCGCGTACGGAAGTACAACGCCAAGGCAGTGTGCCTCTCCATACATTACGCGAAAACATTGATTACGGCACCGCCGAAGCCAAGACCGTTTACGGTATCATTGGCGTGAAGTGCTGGGTCTTTAATAAGGAAGAACAATAAACTTTTACTGAGCCATGCCAGCACTAACACCTTCCAGAACGAAGTATCGCAAATCCATGAAGGGCCGCATGCGCGGCAATGCCAAAGGTGGCGACACCATGGCGTTTGGCGATTTCGCCATCCAATCTCTTGGACGCGGTTACTTCAAAGGTAACCAAATCGAAGCGGCTCGTGTCGCAATCACGCGTCACATGAAACGTAAAGGAAAGCTCTGGATTCGAGTATTCCCCCACAAGCCGGTCACCAAAAAGCCTCTGGAAACCCGTATGGGTAAGGGGAAAGGGCCGGTTGATCACTACGTGGCGGTCGTCAAGCCTGGCTTGATTTTATTCGAACTGGCTGGCGTTCCGATCGCGATCGCTCGTGAAGCGATGCGTTTGGCAGATACCAAGCTTCCTTTCAAGACACGCTTTGTAGTGCGTGAAAACATGGATTTATCCTAAAAGGGACGCACGAACATGAAGGTAAAAGAAATCAGAGAGCTTTCGCTCGCCGAAATCGAGAAGACGATCCGCGACACTCGCGATCAACTCTTGCAACTCAAGCTGCGCAAGCAGACTGGACAAGTCGAAAACACAGCGGAGCTGACTCAGCGCCGTAAGGAGATAGCCAAGATGGAAACCATCCGCAGCGAGAAACTCCTCGCGGAGGCCAAGTCCGCTTAACCCAAGCATTGATAAGCCATGGAAAACGAGCGCAATAGCAGAAAAGAACTTATCGGCATCGTAACCTCGATCTCGGGCGACAAGTCCATAAAGGTTACCTACAACTATAAGAAACCTCACCCACGCTACCGCAAGGTGATCAATCGTAAGACCGACGTGCACGTGCACGACGAAAAGAATGACGCCCGCATTGGCGACCGTGTCGAAATCATGGAGACGCGTCCATTGAGCCGACTAAAGCGCTGGCGCTTGGTTAGCATTATCGATCGTGCTCCCGTTTACGGCGGCGCGGCTACAGAAGCAGAAGAAACTGCTGCGGCAGCAGAATAAAGGAATAGGTTATAATGATTCAATTACGTTCAGAACTGCAGATTGCAGATAACACAGGCGCCAAGCGCGCTCACATGATTCGTCGTTTGGGCCAGCTCAAGAAGACGGCCAGCATTGGCGACGTCGTCGTGGTGAACATCAGGGAAAGCTCCGTTGATTCTTCGGTTAAGAAGGGCGAAGTCGTAAAGGCTGTCGTCGTTCGTACGAAGTATCCTATCCGTCGTCGCGACGGGAGCTACCTACGTTTCGATAGCAATGCGATTGTATTGCTCGACAACAATGGCAACCCACGCGGAACCCGTATATTTGGACCGGTTGCGCGTGAGCTTCGCACTAAGAAGTTCATGAAGATCGTTTCCCTAGCTCCGGAGGTACTTTAATCATGGCTAAGACACACATTAAGCAAAACGACGAAGTCGTCGTCCTTTCAGGCAAAGAAAAGGGCAAGCGCGGAAAAGTGCTTGAACTGCGTACTGCTAAGAATCGCGCGGTTGTCGAAGGTCTCATGATGGTTAAGCGCCATCTCAAGAAGTCCGAAGAACATCCAGATGGTCAAATCGCCGAACGTGAAGGCACCATTCACGCCACCAACCTTATGCTCGCGTCTAAGTACGACGAGCGTATGGCCAAGAAAAACTAATCTATTAGAGAACTGAACCCGTTCCGGGTCGGAAATCCGGACAGTAGCTATGAGCTCTCAAAACTTCATAAAAGAACATTACCAAACTAAGGTAGTCGAAGCGCTTAAAAAGTCGCGCGGCTATACTAATGTTTACCAGATTCCACGCATCGAAAAAGTTGTGCTCAACATGGGCATCAGTGCATTGTTGGACAAGGGCGTGATGGAAGAGTCGGTAAAGAATATGGGACTGATCACTGGTCAGCGCCCAATCAAGACCATCTCTAAGAAGAGCATCGCGAATTTCAAATTGCGCGAAGATATGCCGATCGGCTGTAAAGTGACGTTGCGTGGCGAACGCATGTGGGACTTCTTGTTGCGTCTTATCGCAGTAGCATTGCCTTCGATTCGTGATTTTCGCGGCATCCCTTCCAAGTTCGATGGAAACGGCAACTTCTCTTTAGGAGTAACCGACATCACTATTTTCCCTGAAATCTCGGTTGATTCTATCAAACGTCAATCCGGTTTGGAATTCACGATCGTGACTTCCGCGAATACGGACGAAGAAGGCTACGAATTGCTCGATCTATTGGGCATGCCTTTCCGCAAGCGCGAAGAGCAAGACGAAACTTCCAAGGACGAAACCGCAGCGTAACTTTATACCATGGCAAAAAAATCATCAATCGCACGTAACGAAAAACGCCGCAGGCTCGTCGAGCGCTACGCCGGCAAGCGAGCAGAGTTGAAAGCCATTTTGGCTAATCCCGACTCTACGGACGAAGAATTCTACGTAGCTCAGCGCAAGCTTTGCAAGTTGCCTCGCAACTCTTCCAAGATTCGCATTCGCAACCGTTGCAACATTACCGGACGCCCTCGTGCGTTCATTCGCCGCTATGGTTTGTCCCGCTTAACTTTCCGCGAACTTGCTTTAGATGGAAAAATACCTGGCGTTACGAAATCTTCCTGGTAGGGCTAGCAATTCCAAAATTTCAATTACCATTTACAATCGCGCGAAAGCGCTAACCGGGAGTGTGGATATCACTCGGTTTAAACGAAAATAATTATGCACACTGATCCAATCAGCGACTTCTTAACACGCATCCGTAACGCGTCCACCGCGCGTAAGGATTTATGCGTTTCACCTCATTCTACAATGAAGGTTGAAATTGCGCGTATTCTAAAAAAGGAAGGCTTCATCGCCGACTACACTGACAGCAAAGACGAGCGGGGTCACAAAACTCTCGACGTTCAGTTGAAGTATGTCGATGGCGATCCCTCCATTAACGGTTTGGAACGCATTAGCCGTCCTGGTCTTCGTCTTTATTCGAAGAGCGCGGACATCCCTCGCGTTCTCAATGGACTGGGTATTTGCATCATGACGACTCCTAAGGGGTTGATGAAGGATCGTGATGCTCGCCGCCAAAAGCTTGGTGGTGAAATGGTCTGTAAAGTTTGGTAGTAGAGGAAGCGTACTATGAGTAGAATTGGAAAACTTCCTGTAGATATTCCAGCCGCAGTTACTGTGACTGTCGATGGATCTACAATCACGGTCAAAGGTCCTAAGGGCGAATTGACCAAGGCATTCACTCGCGACGTAGCGATTGAAGTAGTTGATAATCAAATCAAGCTAGCTCCTGGCACCAAGGGCCGCTTCGCAACTATGATGTACGGGACAGCTCGTTCCATCATCAATGGGATGGTCGAAGGAGTTGTTAATGGCTTTTCGAAAAGCATAGAGATCAGCGGTGTTGGTTACAATGCCACGCTTAAGGGTAAGTCGCTGACGCTGAAACTCGGTTTCTCGCACGATATCAATTACGATATTCCAGAAGGCATTACCATTACGGTAACGGATAACGGAACGAAGTTGAAAATCGATGGAATCAACAAGCAAATCGTCGGTCAAGCGGCCGCTTCGATCCGTCACTACCATCCGGTAGAGCCGTACAAGGGCAAGGGCGTCCATATCGTTGGACAGCACGAAATCCGCAAGGAAGGCAAGACCGTCGCTTAACGCGGTTCGCTAACCCTATCGTCTAAACTTTAAAATCACTTCGAAATGAAAATCCAAAAGAAGAGAGAGCTTGAACAAAAACGCCGCTGGCGTATCCGCAAGAAAGTTGTGGGCACCGATGCGCGTCCTCGTTTGAGCGTGCACTTCAGTAACAAGCACATCTATGCCCAGGCCATCAACGATGACGAAGGCAAGACACTTGTTTTCGTTTCGACCCTCGGCAAGGATTTGCGTGAGCAAAGCTTGAAAGCGAATAACGATGGAGCGTCTGCGCTCGGTAAGTCATTTGGTGAAAAAGCCAAGGAATCTGGAATTAGCAAAGTGGTATTCGACCGTAATGGTCGCAGGTATCATGGATGCGTAAAAACTTTTGCAGAAGCCGCTCGTGAGGCCGGCCTAGAATTCTAATTGCCCTATGAGCACTGAAACAAATACACCTGCAAGCGCAGCACCTTCATCCCCAGCCGCATCTCCTGGCGGTTCTGTTGGCCCTGGCGCCAACCGTGGCCCTGGCGGCAGTCGTGGCCCCGGCGGCAATCGTGGTCCCGGCGGCAATCGTGGCCCTGGCGGCAATCGTGGCCCCGGCGGCAATCGTGGCCCTGGCGGCAATCGTGGCCCTGGCGGCAATCGCGGCCCTCGCGGCCCTCGTGGCCCTAGCCGCCCCCGCGGCCCCGGAC
>Ga0115000_10000565_pt1 | contig 34199 bp, 31 predicted proteins | sample ArcticOcean_MG_C_6_FD_89690 | JGI IMG/M metagenome (GOLD analysis project Ga0115000, IMG submission 89690) | Marine microbial communities from western Arctic Ocean - ArcticOcean_MG_CB8_128 | ecosystem: Environmental > Aquatic > Marine > Oceanic | place: Arctic Ocean: Canada Basin | collected...
AGAAGAGAATATATTTCCCCTCCACCTCCTAGACCCGTTGTAGCTCCCGTTCCCATCAAACCTGCTTTGCCACCACCGAACCTAGTTTTGAAAGGGGTTCTGATGCTGGGCGGCACAAAAATTGCTATCTTAGAGGGTAAATACTGGACGTTTCAAGGAAGTAAGAAAGTGCAAAAGAAAGTTAAGAAAAAGGGCTATTCCTTGGGACAAATTGTAGGGGATTTTGAATTGACCTATATAGATAAAAGTAGTGTCACCCTCGATGATAATAAAGGGCGTGTGGTTCAACTACGTTTGGCTAAACGCTCTCCCGAAAAGATCATTCATAGAGATGGAACTGCCTTTTTCCACAAAAATAAAAAGTATGATCCGAGAAAATTCAAGGCCACTCCTGTCAAGAATCGCCCGATAAGATCCACTACGGCAAAAAGAATAACCAAGCCCACTGCAAGTGCACCTGCGCCGGCTCCAGCTCCTGTGTTCAGGATTTCGGGAGCAAAAACACGTGCACCTGCTGCCGTTCATATTTCAGGAAGATAAATTATCATGTTGAAAAAAGTTGACCCGGTTGAGCGAATTTTACTCCGCCACAAAAAGATTTCGGAAAAGGTTTTGCAGGAAGTCAAAACCAACAACTTGCATTCCCATAACTTTTTAGGGAAAACTTTAGTTGATCATGGTTATATCCATACCCAAACATTACTGGAAACCCTAAGTGCCGAGTTACACTTACCGTATGTCAAAAAAAATCAATTTCCGAAGTCCGGATTGCCTGTCGAGGGGCTTTCAATATCCGATACTTTTCTAAGAGAAAAGATCATCCTCCCATTGCAACTCAAGGACGATACCTTGATCGTTGCAGTTTTCGACCCATTCGACCAATACACTATTGAAGATTTAAAAGTTTCTCTTGGGAAAAACATCCGTGTTGTCTTGAGCAGCGAGCAGGATATTTTGGAATCTATCGAAGCTCACTATGGTGAAGGAGGCAGTTCGGCCATGGACCGTATGGTGGGCGATATCAACGATGATGATCTACATGGTTTAGATTCCCTTGATGAGAGTACGGAACATATTCGCGACATGGCTTCAGAGGCTCCAGTCATCAAACTGGTGAACCACATCATCAGCGAAGCTATTGAGTCACGTGCCAGTGATATCCATTTAGAACCTTTTGATGACGAGCTTCTTTTAAGGTACCGGATTGATGGCATTCTTCACGAGTTCGATCCGCCTCCCAAACGTCTGAGCTCTGCCATCACTACGCGTATAAAAATTATGGCGAAGATGGATATTTCCGAACGCCGACTGCCACAGGATGGCAGGATTAAACTTAAAATTCTGGGCAAAGATATCGATATGCGTGTTTCCACACTCCCTACTTTATATGGTGAAAGTGTGGTCATGAGAATACTCGACCGCGGAAGTCTGGTATTGGACCTGAGCAAAATGGGGTTCCCAAAAAAAATACTCAAACAGCTCGAAGAGTTGATTCGCAAACCCTATGGAAAAATACTGGTAACCGGTCCCACAGGTAGTGGCAAAACTACCACGCTGTATGCCGCCCTGAGCCAGATCAACACACCCGACAAAAAAATCATCACCATTGAAGATCCCGTAGAGTATCAAATGCGTGGGATCAACCAGATTCATGTAAAATCAAAGATCGGTCTCGACTTTGCTGGCGGATTGCGATCCATAGTAAGACAGGATCCTGATGTGATCATGGTCGGCGAGATTCGTGACCCAGAAACGGCTGACATTTCAATTCAAGCTGCTTTAACTGGACATCTGGTTTTTAGCACCGTTCATACCAATGATGCGGCAGGTGCCATCACGAGACTCCTCGATATGGGAATCGAAAACTTTCTAATTTCTTCGGCATTGTTAGGTGTGCTCGCTCAAAGACTGGTGCGCGTCATTTGTCCCAACTGTAAAGAAGAATCTTCATTAACCCCAATCCTTCGCGCAGAGATGGGGCAGTTGGGAAAAGAAGACATCAAAGTTTATCGAGGTAAAGGCTGTAAAGCCTGCAGCAACACAGGGTTTAAAGGAAGGTGTGGAATTTATGAACTGCTGGTCATTGATGATGATATTCGCGAGCTTGTATTAAAAAAATCAACCTCTCAGGCTATCGGTGATCAAGCCCGACAAACCGGCATGAGAACTTTACGAGAAGATGGTTGGGATAAAGTGGCAAAAGGCATCACCACAGTTGAAGAAATTCTCCGCGTCACCTTGAGCGACCGAAACTAGATGAAAAAATATTAGGGAACAAACGTAAAACCTAAAAAACCCGAAAAAGGCAAACCATGATGGTTTACTCCTATAAAGCCACGGACAAAAATGGCAAATATGTAGAGGGCAATATCAGCGCGTCCGATTACAAAGGTGCTATACAACAAATCCGCAACCTGAATTATTTCCCAGTAAAAATTTCTGAAGACAAAGGTTCCTCCAGGCTTTCTTCTGGAATAGCTTTGTCATTGCCGAGCTGGGGTTCCCCTATCCCGGCAAAAGACCTCATGACCCTCACCCAGCAACTCGCGACTCTTGTTGACTCCGGTCTGACACTGGATGATGGACTCGCCACCTTAGTCAAACTTTCAGAAACAGAAAAAATCCGTTCTGTACTTGCTGATGTACGAAAGCAGGTGCATGCAGGCAGTTCTTTTGCCGATGCCTTGGCAGAACACCCGAAGGTTTTTTCCAAGCTGTACATCAATATGATCCGCGCAGGCGAAGCTGGAGGAATTTTAGGGGAGGCACTTGCAAGACTTGCCCTCTTCATGGAAAAGTCTGTCGAGTTGAAAAACAGCATTCGATCAGCCATGGTTTATCCGGCCATTCTTAGTTTGGTGGGTGGTTCGGCCGTAATTATCCTCATCACTTTTGTGATACCCCAGTTTTCAAAGTTATTTGAAGAAATGGGTGCCGCTCTTCCTCTACCAACCCAGATCATGCTGGGATTAAGTTCTCTAATCATCAATTACTGGCCCGCATTGATTTTGGGGATTGCGGGATTTATTGCCGCATTTACCGTTTACTTAAGGACAAACAAAGGCAGGCTAAAATGGGATGGATTGCTTTTAAAGCTACCACTTTTTGGCCCATTGATCCAAAAGATAGAAGTCTCTCGATTCAGTTTAACACTGGCAACCTTATTAAAAAGTGGTGTTCCCATCTTGCAAGCAATGGGAATCGTGCAGTCCATTTTGATCAACCGAGTTGTTTCAGACTCCATAATAGTAATCCAGCAGGCCTTAAAAAAAGGCAAAGGGCTTTCGGGTCCACTTCAAAAGGCTGGAGTTTTTCCTCCAATGGCGGTCCACATGATCACCGTTGGCGAGACTTCAGGGTCCTTAGATGAAATGCTGACAAAAGTATCTAACACTTACGATAAAGAAGTAGAACAGTCTATCAAGCAGGTGATTTCTCTGATCGAGCCAATGATGATTTTATTAATGGCTGTAATCATCGGCTTCATTGTTGTTTCCATGCTACTGGCGATTTTCAGCGCCAACGATATCGCTTTTTAAACAAACTCTACGAAGGAAAATTATGAAGGATAATTTGAAAAAATTTCTTCACCTAGGATCACAAGGTTTTACCCTAATTGAGCTCATGGTGGTTATGGTAATCATAGGACTGCTGGCAGCCACCGTGGTGCCCAAGTTCTTCGGCCAAGTTGACAAGGCAATGCAACAAGACGCTCAAGCGCAAATCGAACTATTGGGACAAGCCCTTGACCTCTACCGCTTGGAAAAACATAAATACCCAACCAGCGATGAGGGGTTGGAAGCTATTAAATCCTATTTGAAAAAACATGTCCCTAAAGACCCCTGGGGCAATGCCTATATATATGAGTCTCCCGGCAAAGAAGACCGTGGGTATGATTTAATTTCCTTGGGTGGAGATAATGCGGAAGGAGGAGAAGGGACTGACATAGATATTGTCAGTTGGAAAAACTTTGAATAAGCAATACGCTCTAGGAAAAGACGGTTTCACTTTATTAGAATTGATACTTGTTCTCTTCCTGATGGGACTGATGGCAGGAATTGTTTTGCCGTTTGTGGTTTCAACTCTTGATCGCGTTAAACTACAATCGGAGGCCCGACAAATTTCCTCTGCGTTGCAATTTGCGCGTAGCGAGGCTATCACAAAAAAAACATTATTCACCTTCAATGCCGATATCGATAAAAATCAATACTGGCTCGCTATCCCAAAAGAGAAAGAAGTCACACAAACAAAAATCCTTGATGAAACAGTACGAATAATGAACTACCAAGGATCAGAGGAAACCGTATCTGACGGAACATTTATTATAAATTTTTATCCGCGCGGCAATTCGAGTGCCGGAACTATCCACCTGCAATCATCCATCGCCGAAAGCGATGCACTTGTTTATGCAATCACCATCGATCCTATTACAGGAAAACCCAGAATCAAGCTCCTTGAAGAATGAGCAGGGGTTCTCTCTCCTCGAAGTCGTTGTTGCTCTGATGATAATGGCGGGGGGATTTCTCGCTGTTCTCAACCTGTTTTCAGGAAGCGTACGTTCTGTAGATTTTTCAGGCCAATACCTCAAAGGCGTCACTCTGGCAAATTCGAAAATGAACGAACTGGAAATACAAAACTTCACATTCGAAGACAATTCTGGGAATTTTAAAAACGAAGAAAATTATCGCTGGGAAATTGATATCTCTCCCTACGAGTCAGTCTTGAATAACGAGAAATCGGGGATTCAATTGCAGAAAATTTTATTAAAAGTTTTATGGAACGATGATGGGCATACTCGCAATATTGAACTAGCAACACTGCGCCTGAAAGGCCAAACCTATCCGGCAGCCAACACACGATTGGAACAGTTATTTTCTGGGGGAGCAGGCAGAAGTAACACAGATGGGGAAGAAGAAATCGTGCCTCCTGAAACTTCTACGCCAAGCACAGGTTCAGGTACAAGAGCAAACATTTGTGGTTCCAGTCAATCCAATATCAGTGGGTCGGGAACGCAGAATCTTTCAGGGAACTAATGAGTCCAATAACAAATCGCATTTCAAAAAACCAATCTGGATTCACCCTGCTTGAACTGATCCTTTCTCTAGCTATTGTCGGGATTATTATTGCACTGGGACTCGGCGGTATCCGCTTAGGAATTAGCGCACGCGATGTCGGAGAAAGAAAGGTCGACACCTATCAGCGTCTGCGCATTATCACCGAACAACTCACGCAAAAACTACAATCTACTTATCCCGTTTTCGTGACTCAAAAAGATGGTAGCGCTATCGCACAAAGCCTTTCTTCTTCTAAAAGAATTATGGCATTTGAAGGTGAATCGAATTCATTAAGGTTTGTAACTTTTGCTTCACCGATAACATCACAAGGCTCCCAGGTTCACGAAGTTAAATTTTATTTAGGCAAGCACCCTGAAACTGATAAGTCGGGTCTTATTCTAATGGAGAAAGATATTTCAAAAGGTGATATTTTCTCTCGGATAGTCCCCAACAACGAAACCACACGTTATTATTTACTTGCTGAAAATGTTACTCAATTGAAGTTCAGATACTACGAAATGAAAAAAAATCAGCCTCAAGAACTGGAAGATGCTCATAGCAGTCCGACTCACAAAGGAAAATGGGTAAACAGAGTTGTTATGGATCCATTTCTAATCAACCAAAAAGTGCCAACAAACCCAATTCTCGCTTTCGAAAAAAACAATAAAATTTCCTTACCGCGAGCGGTTGAAATAACCCTTGGCATTAACCCAAAAGTGAATGAAAACAACGAGGATAATGAGGAAGAACCTGAATTATTTTTTTCGCCGCCTATTGTAGTTTTGATCAACTCTGGAATGGAAATTGCAATCCCTGAGAAGAAGGAAGAAGACAATGAAAAAGCTTAAAGATAACCAGCAAGGTATTGCCCTTATGGCTGTGCTGTGGGTTCTGGTCTTATTGATAGCTTTAGCTACCGAATTTGCCTTTTCAATGAAAATGGAGGTCAACACTACCCGAAACTACAAAGAAGACACAGAAAGCTATTATTTATCCCGAGCAGGCCTCAATCTAGCTCTGGCAGAACTTTTTAAAGAGGCCAGTTTCCACTCTATACATGACGAACATGGTTGGATTACCGGGAACATTATACAGACTTCTGCCAAAATCAAACCCAACCAATCCCCTGGACAGGAAGAATCGGATGCAGAACAGACTCCAGGTCAAGAGGAATTAGAGGAAGAAGGAGCAGTTCAAGATTTTGACATCGTCAACAGAACCGACATCGAACTGGAAAATGGCAGCATCACCTACACCATTAGAGATGAAAACGGGAAAATTTCCATTAATTCAGCAAGCAAAAATACTCTGGACAAGCTTCTTCAGGTTTCAGGGGTTGAAGACAAAAGCGAAAGGAGCACCATTTCAGATTCCATACTCGACTGGATCGACACCGATAAAAACCACCGACTCAATGGAGCCGAAGATGATTATTACCGGACACAAAGTCCATCCTATTACACCAAGAACGGGCCTATAGAAACAATCGATGAACTTTTGAAAATACGCGGCATCACTGAAGAAATTCTTTATGGTTCTGAGGAAAGCAATGACGAGAATAAAAAAACAGGGATTGCGAACCACCTCACAGTTTATAAAATTTCCACAGTGAATCCCAATACGGCGAGCGAAGAAGTATTAAAAATTTTATTCCAACCAGAGCAGACAAAAAAAATTTTGGAAAACAGAAATAGTAAAGGATTCCACTCTAACACGCTGTCCAACTTTTTCCACATCACTTCTACAGGAAAAATAACTGGCAGTCGTACAGAGCATACGGTGAAAGCAATAGTAGAAAAGAGCATCTCAGGCAACAAAGCAAAAATGGTAATTCATTACTGGAATGACAACGTGCTGAACTTATGAAACCTATCTATTTAGATAAATCTTTAGGACTCGATATCCGCGAAGATTCCATCAGCCTCGCACTAATCGGGAGAAAGCTGCGCCTTGCCGAAGTGCTCGCCGGTAAATTCATAGACTTAAAATTGCTAACAGGAAAAGACGAAAAAGCAGAGAAGTATTTCCTGGATCAAGTTAATCGGTTTCTGGTTGAACAAAATACCTGGCCCGAGTCCGTCATAGTGAGTCTACCAAGAAGTTTCGTTATGTTTAAAACATTTGAGCTCCCGGCACCAGACATGAAAGCTGCTCAAGCAATGGTAGAGTTTGAGTTGGAACGGCATTTTTCATCGGGCTTGAATGATTTGTACTACACCTACCAACTCAATCAAAAATCCGGGAATATTTTTCACATCGCCTCTGCGGCAATTAAAAAAGATACCGCCAACTATTACCTCGAACTCATCAAGAAGCTAAACTTAAAAACCACTGTTCTCGACATCTCAACATTCGCCAATAGCAATCTTGCTCTGCTACAAGAACCTAAGGATTCTGCTGTAACTGCATTGATCGACATCAGCCCACGTGCTCTAGAAATCGTCCTGATTAAAAAAGGTGTTATAGAGTTCTCTAGAAATAGAAGCTGGAAAAATACAGATATAAAGGACATATACTCAGAGAAAGACAAATCACTTGGTCTACTCGATAGCCTTTCTGAGTCCACTACCAAATTAATAATCAGCGAATTGGAGAAAGCACTTTCTTCATGTCGGAATATTGAAGAAAATGAATCAATTGATCATATTTTCATATCAGGAGGTGGCACGTTGGCACCCCAAGTCATCAAACAACTTGAAAAAGAAACGCAGGTGTCGACGCAATTTATAAGTATTCCCGGTTCGGTTTCCCCTTCCCTGCCCGAGTCTTTTTCAAATTATCATATGATGACGGCTTTGAGCTTAGCCATAAGAGATTCCAGGAAAACAAATTTTGAAACCAATTTACTACCCCAAAATCTGCGACCAAAAAGGAGAAAAGCAAATCCAAAAACGTCTCTCGCTTTGGCAGTAATCTTGTTACTTTGCCTTGCAGGATGGATCGGCAGCCAAATACATCACAACAACAAAACACTGGCATCATTAAACGGTCAATTAGATGAGATAAAGGGTGAAGTCTCTAACCTGGAAAAGGTCGATCTAGAATATATTTCAATCCAGCAGTATGTAAATATCCTCAACACAATCAATAAACAGCACCCACCCAAGCTTCCTCTTTTGGGCAGGTTGAGCCAGTCACTCCCCAAAGACACGTGGTTGACAAACATAAAGTTCCACAAGGGTGAAATGGAAATAAAAGGCTTTTCGCCTTCCGCTTCAACATTAATTCCTCTCATCGAAAAATTACCTAGCTTTAAGAAAACAGGTTTTGTCGGCACAATACTAAGAGAACCTACAGGCGAGAAGTTTACGATTCGAGCAAAATTGGAATCCAGCTCATGACGTTAAACATTGGAAAAAGAGATAAGGATTTTCTGGTTGGCGGTGGAGTTTTTTTAGCCTGCTACCTGCTTTTTTTTTTAGTGGCGGAACCCATTTATAATAAACAGATAAGCATTGACGGAAAGATAAAGGACAAAATAAACTTCATTGAAAAATACTACGAAGTCATGAATCAGACTTCCTACTATCAGGCAAAAGAAGCAGCAAATAAGAATACTAAAATAACTCTACAAAAACGGTTTTTCAGCGATAAAGAACCGGGGCTTGCCGCAGCAAGCTTGCAAAAACTTTTACAAGTATTCTCAAGAGGTGCCGTAACCATTGAAAAAACTCGAGTGGAAAAACCAAAATACGTTGCAAGAATACTCGCTGTCCCTGTTGAAATCACAGTTCGTTCCAGCCTAAAAAACTTGGCTCTATTTTTAATGCGGATTGAAAACCATGAAAAATTTTTAGTCATTGAAGAACTTCGATCACGAAGAATAAATAAAAAGGAACCAGAAGACCTTCAAACACGCCTATTGATCACTGGCTTTATAAAGGAACTGGAACCAAAAAGCGGAAAACCAATATGAAAAATAATATTCTCGTCACAGTCTTAATATCTTTATCCCTTCTTTTGCCAGGGTGTAGCTTCAATAAAAAGTCAACTATGGATCGATTGAAAAAAAAATCGGATTCTGTCGAGGCCATGAAGTTCCCGGAAAAAGAGTCTCCATCCGGGTTACAAGATGTAGAGCTTATTGACAATAAAAAACTGAAACAAATCAAACCGCAACAGGAAGCTAAAAAAATCCGCGTAACAGGAACTAAGGTTTCCTTACGCCGAGGACCTGGACCAAAATACATAAAAATTGGTAATGCGGTAAAAGGCGATGAGTTCGAACTGGTTCGAATTGAGCGAGGCTTTGACAATGGCAGGACCTGGTACCTCGTTCGTGACAATCTGGGGAACAAGTTTTTTATTGCAAAAAGCTTGACCTCTATCGTCAAAAAAGCGCCGACAGCTATCCCCGCTGAGTCTCCTATGTCTCCAAAAGAGGGTACTAATAAAGTTGAAAAAGTGGAACTCCAAAAAAAGCAGGATGCGTCCCTGGGTCAGATTCAAACTCTGGTAGACGTAGAACCCAAGCTCCCTGAGGAGCTTCTTGAGGCCAAGCATATTACTCTGAACTTTGAGGGAACTGAACTTTACGATGTCATCACAACGTTTTGCGAATTGCTGAAAATTGACTATGTAATTGAAGGAAGCGTTGAAGGTAAAGTCACACTACAGACTTTCAATAAAATCCCAGTTGAAGACTTATATTCCGTGCTCGAGCAGATTCTCGCGTTAAATAATGTTGCTGTTGTAAAAAGTGGGAACTTTTATCGTTTTCTACAAGCACCTGATGCCGCAAAGAAACCGTTAAGTATTCATTATGGCAATGATCCTAATATCCCTGACAAGGAGCGGATGATCATACAGATCGTGCCTCTACGATACATCTCGGTCGAGTCCATGAAAAAAATTATCAGTCCGTTGTTGACGACCAATGCAAGTTTCATAGAAATACCCGAGACTAATAATCTGATGATGATAGAAATGGCCTACAACGTGAAACGTATCATCAAAGTTGTACAGGCCTTGGATATTGACAAGCTAGCTTCATCAGATATTCAGCTTTATAAACTACGAAATGCTGATTCGGAAACGATGGTCAAGGAACTTGAGGAAATTTTTACATCCATGGGATATAAAGAAGCTCTTGGCGATTCACTCTCTTTCCTTTCACTCACCCGTCTCAATTCCGTCTTGGTTGTAAATGCTTTTGATAAAATTTTACCGACAATAGAGTTTTGGGTGAACCGACTCGACCAACCTGTTTCCGAAGGAGAGGTAAGTACCTTTGTCTACTATGTTCAAAATGGCGATGCTTCAGCTTTGTCCGGCTTGCTGAATGATATTTTCACTGGAGAAGGCACGTCGGATACAGGGAATACTTCTTCCACTCTGAAAACCAATACGGCAAAGGCAAATATATCAGGAGCAACAACTCCCGCATCAACCAGTGAACCCCGCCCAAATCTTGAGCTAACTGGCGGCATCAGTGATGACATTGAGGGGAAAATTACTATCATCCCCGATCCAGACACCAATTCTCTGATAATTCGGACGAGTCCCAGAAACTACCCCGCTATTTTGTCACTTATCAACAAACTTGATCTATTTCCACAGCAGGTATTAATTGAAGTGCTCATTGTTGATCTTTCCGTGGATGAGACAACGAAAATTGGCGTTGATTGGGCAGCGAAAGGTACCGCCGGGTCTACCACCGTGCAAGGAGGTGCAAATCAAGCTACTACCACAGGTACCCTCGGCGATTCCATCGGCACAGCCACCGCTTCATTCCTACAAGGTGGAAGCTTCATTATTGGCGACCCTGAAAAAGTCATTGCCCAGTTGCAAATTTTTGCATCCGACTCGAAAGCTAACATACTTGCGAACCCCATACTTGTGACAGCTGACAATAAAGCAGCAAACATATCTATTACCGATGAAATTCCTATAGTGCAGGAGGCATCAACACCATCTGGTGGTGGCGCGGTTGTTACCAGTTCCGTAGAGTACCGTAGCGTTGGAATCAAACTAAATATTACACCAAATATCAACTCCGATAACTACGTCAATCTGAAAATCCAACAGGAAATTTCCAGCCGCGGTGTTGATGTAGGAAATCAGCCTTCTTTCAACACCCGCGAGGTCAATACCGAAGTGACCTTGAAAGATAATCAGGTTCTTATAATGGGTGGATTAATGCGAACTGACTCAACGGATACAATTTCTGGTGTACCCTTCCTAAAAGATCTGCCTCTTGTTGGAAAATTGTTTGGTTCAGAATCGACCACTCTCAAAAAAACCGAGTTGATGATTTTCATTACCCCACATGTAATTTCTAACAAGGAAGACTCACAATTTGTGACCCGTCAATTCAAAAATCGGTTGCGCGGACTGAAAAAAAGAAGTCGTTCCTAAAGGGAACCTGGACTCTTGTTTTATTGAAAAAATCAAAACCCTACGGTTCATAAAATAATGGCACTGGGGGAGTTTTTTAGTAATTTATTAAAGCTAATTTTATTCTCATTTTCCCCTCCTAAAAATCCCATAAATGGCTTGAATTCATGACCGATCTAAAGCATTATATATATAATATAATCGTGTTCGCCCCTCAATGGCATAACAGGATAAGCTCATCCGCAAAAACTCAATAAAACAAACGTATCCGCCAGAATGAATATGACTAAATCCAAATTTGTTAATAGTTTAGAGTTGATCGGTGATACTCCTTTAGTTAAACTAAATAGCGTTGTCCCAAAAAACGGTGCCAATATTTTTGCAAAAATGGAGTTTTTCAATCCAGGAGGCAGCGTAAAAGACCGTATCGCTCTAGCTATGATAGAAGATGCTGAAAAAAAGGGCTTTTTGAAGCCGGGTTCAACAATAATTGAGCCTACTAGTGGAAATACTGGTATCGGCCTTGCCCTAGTAGGTGCGGTTAAGGGCTACAATGTTGTATTGGTCATGTCCGAGAACATGAGCGCTGATAGAAGAATGATTCTGGAAAGTTTTGGGGCTAAAACAGAGCTAAGTCGAGCTGAGTTTGGTATGGAAGGAACGATTGAAAAAGCTGAAGAGATATTGGCAAAAAATCCAGATTTTTTCATGCCGCAACAGTTTAATAACCCGGCTAATCCGGAAGTCCACAGGAAAACAACCGCGCCAGAAATAATTGCGGCAATGAATGGAGAACCAATTGATAGTTTTGTTGCAGGAATTGGAACAGGTGGAACTATAACAGGTGTAGGAGAAGTATTAAAACAGCATTATGGGGAAGTCAAAATAGTAGGAGTAGAACCTGCCACCTCGGCGGTTCTATCAGGAAAACCAGCTGGCCCCCACAAAATCCAGGGAATTGGAGCCGGCTTTAAACCAAATGTCCTGAACTTTGAACTATTAGATCGAATTTTACCCGTTTCTGATGAGGACGCCTTTCGATTTGCAAAGAGACTTGGTAAAGAAGAGGGCTTTATTGTTGGTAGTTCTTCTGGAGCTGCATGTTTTGCAGCCAATGAAGTAGCCAAAGAATTAGGACCTAAAAAAAATGTGGTTGTGGTTTTACCTTGCAGGCGAGCTCTTTTTGAAGCTTAACCTAGAAATTTTAGATATAAAAAGTTACTACTAAAATACCTCTAATTATAATTATTATTTTTCTGCAATAAACTAAGGAAATGCTTGAATGGGTTATGTGAAAGGTTTGATCTGCAAAGAATGCAAGAAAGAATACCCTAAAGAACCAATTCATGTGTGTGAGTATTGCTTTGGTCCTCTTGAATGTAATTACGACTATGAAGAAATAAAAAAGGTAGTCAGCAAAAAATCTATCGAAGCTGGTCCTCCAACAATGTGGCGCTATAAAGACCTACTTCCCATTGATGAAAATCCAAAAGTGGGTCTGAATACTGGCTTCACCCCATTAGTGCGAGCAAAAAATCTGGGTAAAGCCCTGGGAATAAACAATCTTTATATAAAAAATGACAGTGTCAATCATCCTACATTTTCCTTCAAAGACCGGGTGGTCGCAGTAGCGGTTTCAAAAGCTATCGAGTTTGGATTCGACACCATCTCCTGCGCTTCAACGGGAAATCTGGCAAACTCGGTTGCCGCACACGCTGCAGAGGCGGGATTAAAAAGCGTGATTTTTATTCCTGATGGATTGGAAGCAGGAAAAATTCTAGGCACATTAATTTATGGAACGCAGTTGATAGCGGTTAAGGGGAGTTACGATGATGTCAACCGTTTATGCAGTGAAATTGCCGTCAACCATAAATGGGCTTTTGTAAATATTAATATTCGTCCCTATTATGGAGATGGTTCCAAATCATACGGTTATGAAATTGCCGAACAATTGGGGTGGAAAACTCCAGACAATGTTGTTGTTCCCGTTGCTGGCAGTTCGCTGATCACAAAAATATGGAAAGCATTTCACGAATTCGAAATGCTTGGACTGATCGACAAGGTACAGAGTAAAATTTTTGCGGCACAGGCCACCGGGTGTTCACCCGTTACGACTGCAATCAAAAATGGCAGTGAAAACATTACTCCTGTAAAACCCAATACCATTGCCAAGTCAATCGCAATTGGCAATCCCGCTGATGGCTATTATGGAATTAAAACGGCCAACACAAGTGGCGGCTACGGCGAAGATATTAATGATGAAGAGATAGTCAAGTCGATGAAGCTGCTTGCAGAAACAGAAGGCATATTTACAGAAACCGCTGGCGGCGTGACGGTAGGGGTTACCAAAAAATTAGTCAAACAAGGACGCATTAAACCCGATGAGACTACAGTAATATGTATCACCGGGAATGGACTTAAAACCCAGGAAGCCCTGGACGGCTGTTTTGATGCTCCGACTGTGATAGAACCTAAAGTAAATAATTTTGAAGATTTTTTTGCAAACAGTTTAACGGTTTAAAAGGAGTAAAGAATGGCTGTAAAAGTAAGAGTACCCACCCCATTGATGAAATTGACCGACAACAAAAGTGAAGTAACTGCTGACGGTTCCAACATCACTGAAATTCTCAACAACCTTGAGTCACAATTTGCAGGCATTAAAGAAAGGATCTGTGAAGAAAATGGCTCTCCAAGAAGGTTCATCAATATTTATCTCAACGAAGACGATATCCGTTTTCTTGATGGAGAAAAAACTGCTGTAAAAGACGGTGATGAAATTTCAATTATTCCTGCTATCGCGGGTGGAACTAACTGATGTTCGACTTTTCCGATGAGCAGGTTGAACGATACAGCCGCCATATCATCCTCCCCGAAGTAGGAGGCGAAGGCCAGAGTAAACTTCTAGAGTCCAAGGTACTACTTGTTGGTGCCGGTGGGCTAGGCTCGCCCGCTGCTTACTATCTTGCCGCAGCGGGAATCGGCAATATGGGCATCATCGATTTTGATACGGTTGATCTTAGTAACCTGCAAAGACAGATCATCCATAACACCGAGCGCATAGGCATGCTCAAAACTGAGTCTGCAAAGAAAACCATTGAAGCCCTAAATCCCGATGTCAATGTCACTGTATTCAATGAAAAAGTAACTTCAGAAAATATCATGCGCCTGTTTGAAGGCTATGACTACATATTGGATGGCACCGATAATTTTGCCACACGTTACCTCATCAATGATGCTTGTGTATTGACCAGAAAAACCAATATTCATGGCAGTATTTACCGGTTTGAAGGTCAGGTAACAGTATTCAAACCAAATGATGGCCCCTGTTATCGCTGTTTATACCCTGAACCACCACCCCCTGGCCTTGTGCCCAATTGTCAAGAAGGCGGTGTACTTGGTGTTTTAGCAGGCATCATTGGCAACCTGCAAGTTGTTGAAACTTTGAAGCTCATTTTAGGTCAAGGAGAAACACTGGTTGGGTCTTTGCTCTTATACGACGCGTTAAAGACCGAATTTAGAAAATTAAAACTTAAAAGAGATCCAAAATGTCCTATCTGTAGCGATAAACCCACGATCACCGAACTGATCGATTACGAAGAGTTCTGTGGACTGTCGCGCTGATAAAAACTTTTAAACTCACCCATTGTCTCAGTAAAATGTTCAGGACAATGGGTTAAATTTTTTCTGAAATAATTATATGTCATCAAAACCACTGGGCTTTCCAATTCCCTTTGAGGTGCAGGCTCCTACTTGCCCAGTTATTACCGATAATTCGGTATTAGACGCCATTGGAAATACCCCTTTAATTCGCATTCATAACGTCGGCAAAGAATATAAGAATGTTGATATTTATGCCAAGGCCGAATGGAAGAATGCTGGTGGCTCAGTGAAATCGCGTCCCGCCCTCAAAATGATCGAGGACGGAGAAAAATCCGGAAAGCTGACCAAAGATAAAATTATCCTCGACTCCACATCTGGCAACACCGGTATCTCCTACGCACTAATAGGAAAAGTCAAAGGCTATAAAGTCAAACTCGTCATGCCAGCCAACGTCTGCAAAGAAAGAAAAGGTCTGATGGCTGAATTTTATGGTGCCGAAATCGTCACGTCCAGCCCATTTGAAGGTTCCGATGGTGCGATCATACTCGCCCGTGAGATTTATGAAAAAAATCCCGATAAGTATTTCATGCCAGACCAATATAACAACGATTCCAACTGGAAAGCCCATTACGAAACCACTGCTCAGGAAATCTGGAAACAAACAAATAATCGTGTCACCCATTTTCTTGCTGGAATCGGAACAGGCGGAACAATTATGGGAACCAGCCGCGGCCTACGTGACCTCAACCCCGATATTAAATGCTACGCCGTTGAACCGGCAGAATCTTTACATGGACTCGAAGGACTTAAGCATATGGAATCATCCATCGTTCCCGGAATTTATAAGGAAGAAGAGCTAGAGGGCAAAATCAGTGTCCCAACTGAAGAAGCATACGACATGGTGGAGACACTGGAAAAGCAAGAAGGCATCCTTGTCGGCCATTCATCCGCAGGGGCTTTGGTGGGCGTTCTCAAACTTGCGGCAACAATCGAAAGTGGAGTGATTGTTACCGTGTTCCCCGATAGCTGCGAAAGATGCTACGTCAATTTTGGACAGTTCAAAAATACAGCCAAAACAAACCTACCCATATAAAACCCAAAACTATCTACCCCGCATCTATGAGCCGCTTCCAAAAACATATTTTCATCTGCATTAACGAAAGAAAAGGCGATGACAAAAGAGGTTGTTGCTCATCACTAGGTTCGCTTGACCTCCTTGACCACATGAAAGGCCGCGTTCACGAATTAGGGTTAAAGAAAAAGATTCGTGTAAATAAGGCCGGCTGCCTCGATGCCTGCGCTCAAGGACCCACTCTGGTCATATATCCCGATGGTGTATGGTACGCTCCACGCACTAAGGAAGATATGGACGAAATTCTAACAGAACATCTCCAAAACGATCGGCCCGTAGAACGACTGGTCATACCATTCAAGTAGAAACAATTTACCTTTCCACTCTGGACTGTTCTAAACTTATCTGCGATTGGCAGAGCTTGTAGAAAATCCCTTTTTGTTGCAGAAGTTCTTTACGCTTGCCAAACTCAACGACTTCTCCTTTTCTTAAAACCATAACTTTATCAACATGCATTAATGTCGATAACCGATGTGCAATTATGATGCTCGTTCTTCCGCGTGTCATTTCTTTAATTCCATTCTGAATTTGACGCTCCGTTTCCAAATCAACATTTGAAGTTGCTTCATCAAGTACCAGTATTTTTGGTTCGGATGCAAGGGCTCTGGCGAAAGACAACAACTGCCTTTGCCCTGATGAGATATCGCCTTTATTCAACTCCTGTTCATATTTGAATGGCAGATTGCTGATGAAATTGTGCGAGCTTACCGCATGGGAAATAGACTCTATCTCCTCTTGTCCCATTTGCGGGTTTCCCAAGCGAATATTATCCAGAATACTCCCCGAAAATAAAAACACATCTTGCTGGACCAAGGCAATTTGCCTTCGTAAATCATATTTATTGATATCCTTTAAAGAACGGCCATCAAAAAGGATATCGCCTTTTGCAATCTCATAAAACTGACAAAGGGCGTTAATGATAGTGGACTTCCCGGATCCAGTAGCACCGACAATCGCAAGACTTTCGCCCGCTTCTAAAGAAAAAGATAAATCCTTCAAAATAAACCGCTCTTCTTTATAAGCAAACCAAACATTCTTAAACTCCATAGCACCCTGTAATTTGAAATCATTTTTTGACGGAACGGATTCAGGTATTTGTTCCGGAGTATCGAGCAATTCAAAAATACGTTCAGAAGATGCCATAGCAGTTTGTATGATATTAAATTTTTCAGCAAGATCACGGATCGGTTCAAAAAACTTTTGCAAATACTGGATAAATGCGACCAGAATACCCAATTGAATCTCATCCTGAACAAACCTTCCTCCGCCATACCAAAAAACCATAGCGATTGCCAGGGAACTGAAAAAATCAATAGACGGCATGTAAAAAGCATTGTATTGAACGGTTCGAAGATCCTCTTTCAACCGCTCTCCATTGATAGACGAAAATTTTTCATAGTTTTTAGTTTCACGATTGAAGCACTGAACTGTATCAACTCCAGAAATATTTTCTTCTAAATAAGAATTGAGCTCTGAAACATGAATACGGTTTTTTCTTAGTGCGTCCCGTGCCCGAACTCGATACATCCTTGTTGCAATCGCCAAAAATGGAAAAACAATACAAACAACCAGAGTGAGCCTCCAATCGAGATAAAACATGACGCAGAAAATCCCAAAAAGCGTAAATAAATCGCTAAAAACAAGGATAAGCCCTGAAGTCAGCATTTCATTCAGAACTTCCACATCGTTCACCACACGAGTAATCATTCTTCCAATCGGGTTTCTGTCAAAATAGGAAAAGGACATTTTGTGGAGATGGGCAAACACCTTTGACCGGAGATCGAACATGACCCTCTGACCAATGATCTGCATAAGATAAGTCTGACAAAACTGGAATATGAAAGAAAAAATCAATACAACCAAATACACTGCGGCAATGACATCCAAGCCCTTCATATCATCTGTTTTTATATGATCATCAATAACAACTTTAGTTAGGTAGGGGCCGGCAAGGTTCAAAACAGAAACTGCTAAAAGGAGTAAGATTGCAAGAGCCACCAGATTCGAATAGGGTTTTAAATGAATAAGAACCCTTTTAAACAAAACCCAATCTTTATATCTGTGGTTTTCGCTATGGGGCATTAAAGAATGATCTCCATTTCTCTAGCTAACTCCTGGCTCTGAAATAAGTTTGCATAAATCCCACCCGACTTCACGAGTTTAGAGTGGTTTCCCTGTTCAACAATACTTCCACCTTCCATAACAATTATATTATCAGCATTCAAAATCGTAGAAAGCCGGTGAGAAATAATTATCTTTGTCGTATCTTTGAAGTGCGTTTTCAAATTGAACAATAACTTTTCTTCCATTTCAGAATCCAGATTAGAAAACGAATCATCAAGAATCAATAATGGTGGTTTCTTAAATAAAGCGCGAGCCAGGGCTATTCTTTGTTTCTGTCCTCCAGACAAGGTGACCCCTTTTTCTCCGATCATCGTCTCCAAATGATCAGGGAAGCTCTCCAAGTCAGAAGTCATTCCGGAAATTTCAACAATTTCCTCAATCTCCGAATCGGACACATTTCCTCTTCCCAACGCAATGTTATTCCGAATGGATGTTGAGAAAAGAAAAGGTTCTTGACTCACATATCCGATATAATCTCGCAAACCTTTTAATGGCATTTCCTGAATTGATTTTCCATCGATCCAGATATCACCCGAGGAAGGATCATAAAACCGCAGTAAGATTCTTGCTAAAGTTGTTTTACCCGATCCAATTACACCAACAATACCGAGGGTTTGTCCGCTGGGTATTGTAAGGTCAATTTCTTTTAAGGCCTCTTGGGTTTCACTTGAATATTTAAATCGAATCCCCGAGATTTTAAGATCACCTTTACTGGCAGAGCTATAATTCTCTCCCTTATCTAAAACTGAAGATCTTGCTAAAAAAACCTCATTGACTCGCGCCATGCCAACAAGTCCTTTCTGAGTCAGATTGAAGACATAACCTATTCCCATCATAGGCCATGACAAAAGCATCAGATATCCATTGAAGGCAACAAACGAGCCCAAAGTAATCTCATCGGCGATCACCGCTCTACCTCCCATCCACAAAGAGATCATGCCCGCAACCCCAATCGCAAAAACCATGGTCGGGGTAAATACTCCGAACACCTGAGTAACCCGGAGATTTTTTTTAATGTACTCCTGATTTAATTTATTAAACTTATCCTTCTCATTTTCTTCCTGCACAAACGCATGCAACACTCGAATACCGGAAAGGTTCTCCTGTACATGTTCAGTAATTTTAGACAAATGTTCTTGAACGGCTTCATGTCTTTTCCCAATTTCTTTGACAAAAGAAAAGAACAATACTGAAACGATCGGCAGGGGAATGAATACTTTAAGAGTCAATTCAGCATTGATCCAGAACATCATACTCACGGCCATAACAATAACGAAAACCGCATCAATCAGAATCAAAACACCCACACCAAAAAACTCACGAACCGCTCTTAAATCATTTGTAGCACGGGACATAAGATCCCCTGTCTTTTGTTTTTGGTACCACATTCTATCCAGACTGAGCAGATGACTGAAAAGGTCATTTAAAATATCAAACTCAATCTTTCGGGAAAGTCCAAACATATATTTACGCCACCCATAACGCCCCACCACCAATACCAATGAAATCAAAAACAGAAAGAGAACATACTTTAACAGTTCTTCGGTTGAAGGTTTTTGCGGAAGAATATCAACGAATTCTTTTATCAACCACGGAACCATCAACGTCATGCAATCTGCAACAATCAAAGCAACAATACCAAGCAGAAATTCTCTGTAGTATTTCCGAACATATGGAAAAAATGATTTCAGCTTATTCAAGCACCGCTCCTGAAGTTAAATATAATTGGATTTTTATGTTTTCAACTAACTTAGGCAAAATAGAAGAACCAACAACGAGTTAATTAAAAATTTAATTTTTAGGAAGGGATATTACAAAATAATTTTTCACTATTTTCGCCGCGACAAGTTGATTTGCAAACTCACTCGCCTTATTTTTTGATGCAAATTGCCCCACTCTCAGCTTATACCAATGCCCACCCGACCTTTGTTTTGACTTAACGATATACAAACCTTTAACCCCTTTTCCTTTCAACCTTATCACCAGTTTATTGGCCTGCGTCGCAGATATCACTGCCGCAATTTGCACTGTATAAACCCGGTTATCTTCTTTTCCTTTGGAAGAACCCATTGCAGTAAAAGATCCCTTCTGAGAAACAAAATCTTCCTGTCCTTTAATTGGAAACCATATCTCCTTAACCCCTAGCACAATAAGGATAAACACTAAAGTAATTGCAAAACTACCAAATTTAATTTTCAAAGAAAGTGTGCCAAACAAATAAGCACTATCCAAAGCTCGAAACAGCACCCATTTCCCAATATTTTTTATAACCCTTCCGAGCCATTCCAGTCCACCCCACAACAGGGAAACTTTAGATGCAACCAGTCCCATTTCAACTTTCAAATGTTTCAGGTCACGCAAATCCTCTTTTCTGAACAGTTTTATTTTTTGCAACTTATATGAAATTCGGGTTTCATCAGACTTCGTTTTCAACTCAGTCTGTTCAACTTCGGGTAATTGATAAAATATTTCTTCGCATTTACTATGCAAACCTGGTGATACCCCCATAAGGTTTCCATCACAAAATGATTGCGCCAAAATAGTTTTCAACTGATCTTCTTCAGGGAGAGAGAACTTCAGAACGTGGACATAGAATTTCAAGGCCAGTACATCCGTCCGTTGATATGTCAAATAAATAGGCAGTACAAACCTGACAATCTCATCAGAAAGATCACTCCCCTCTTCTAGAGCGCTCAAAAAAAGTGATTCTGTTTGGCCCGTCCATTGCCGGGCTTTTAAAAATAATCCTGCCAAATAGGATGTGAGGACAGGATCATGCTTTTCTTCATTCTGAAACATAATGAGCAGTAAGTCCATTTCCTGTGGATTCAGCTCCTGCCCTCTATTCAAGATGGATAGGAGAGGTTTTCTAAAACGCGAGTTTTGTGGACTTTGAATAAATGCCTGCACATAGACATTTAATGCCTTTGGTGTTTCTTCTCCTATAGAAAGAAGGTAATCCGCAAATTGCAAGACACTTAAATTTCGATAGCGTTTTCCAGTAGCGGGTAAAAAATAAGAGGAGTAAGTGAATTCAATCAGACTTTCAAACTGGATTTTTATATTTTCAACTACTGATTTCGGGGAAACATTTTTTAAACCATGGAGTGAATTATAGAATCTTTGTTCGCCCAGCATGCCGTAGCCAACAAAACCGAAAAACAGGCAAACCAGAAAAATTGACCACTGGATGGCTAAATCATCAAACATGACACTCGGCAGAGCCACTTCATGGAGAAAATAAAGAGCCGGAAACTCAGCCCCAAAAACCAGAAAGAACGATACTGTCAACCTAGCCAAATAAAATTTAATAGTCTGCAACAACATATTTATTTAGGGATTTGATGGGGGTTCAATAGATTCTATTTCTAGAGGAATTTCGGTCTCACTTTCCAATTCCGTATCTACAATAGGCAAAGGGGAAAGATCCACATCCTCTTTTACCGCTACCTGAATTTTTTCAAGAGAAAACTCACCGGGCAAACGTCCCGTTTCTACATCGACCGTGACAAATTTAATATTCTCCGGAACGGGAAACTTTACCCTGGTTTTCCCTGCAAGAGCTTTTTGCATAAAATGCACCCAGATAGGTGCTGCTGCACTCGCCCCAGTCAAACCTTTGCCCGATTTAGTTATCATCGAAGAGTTATCATCGAACCCCACCCAAACCGATGTAGAGATATCTTTTGTAAATCCATTAAACCAAGCATCTTTAAAATCATTCGTGGTACCCGTTTTTCCTGCCGCCGGATGCTTGAACCCCATCCTTCGGATGATCCTCCCCGTCCCTCTTTCGACAACCCCCTGCATCATATCCAATAGCGGGTAAAGCGTGTCAGGTGAGAACTGTTGCACCCCTTGATAGAAATGTTCATATAGGCGGTTACCCTGAAAATCTTCTATTTGTTGAATCAAATAAGGCTCATTATAGATTCCAAGATTAGCGATCACACTGTATGCCGATGCGATTTCAAGAGGCGCAATCCCCGACGTGCCTAAAGCAAGAGAAAGATTTTTCCCCAAGGGGCTTTTAATACCAAATTTTCGTGCAGTGCGAATGACCTTTTCCGGTCCTACTTGTTCCATGAGCTTAGCGGATACAACGTTGATGGATTTCAACAGAGCTTTTTTAAGTACAATACTTCCAGCAAATTCTTTATCAAAATTCTGCGGCTCCCAAGATTTTGATCCGGGAATTTCTATTGTGATAGACTCATCAATAACAACAGTTGCTGGTGAAATGCCCAAGGTTTCCATAGCTGTGAAATAAACGAAGGGCTTAAAAGAAGAGCCCGGAAGTCGGTTATTTGAAACAGCTCGATTAAACTGACTATGGGAATAATTTCTCCCTCCCAATAAAGCTTTGACCGCTCCGCTTTTATTTTCAATAGCTACTAGAGCCACTTGAAGCTTCTCTGACCCAGATTCTTTTTTCACTTTTCCTTTTAAAGCTTCCAGATGATTGCGGGCGCCACGCAAAGCAAACTGCTGGTATCGCGTATCCAATGTGGTAAAAATCTTCAATCCACCAAAATGAACAAATTCTTTTCCATAATCTTTTTCAAGTTTCACTAACACTTCATTCACAAAATAAAGATTAGGGTTGGATTCAATTTTGGGGTTCGCCAGATCAAGTATAGAGTTTAGCGCTTCATCCTTATCGCTATTTGAGATTAGCTTCTCCGAGACCATTCGCCTCAATACATAATCCGTTCGCTTCATCGCTCTTTCATAATGGACAAATGGATTAGCATTATTAGGAGAGTTGGGCAGTCCTGCTAGCATGGCTGCCTGTAAAAGAGTTAGCTCTCGTGCTCTTCTTTTAAAATAGATCTGGGCAGCTTCTTCTACCCCATATGCCCCACTGCCAAAGTAAATTTGATTACCATAGGCCTCCAGAATTTGCTCTTTGCTAAAAGTCACTTCCAATTGGAACGCAATCAACAACTCCTTAATTTTCCTTATCCAATTACGCTCAAAGGAAAAAAATAAATTTTTAGACAACTGCTGGGTTATAGTGCTGCCTCCCTGGGCAATCCTCTTAGATCGCAAGTTAGTTAGCAATGCCCTAATAAGGCCTCGATGATCTATTCCGCTATGTTTATAAAATCGCGAATCTTCAACGGCTATTATTGCTTTGAAAAAATTAGGTGAGATATCCTCGAAACCTACAGGATGCCTTTCCCCCAGAACCTTAATGAGTTCACCATCAGCAGAATATATCTCAGTAGGCAAACTTAAGTTGATGTGCTCCAGGCTTTGCGGAAGCTGTGGCAGATCTTTATTCAACCAGACATAAAGACCCCCAACGGTTAAAAACGAAGTAAGAATCAAGGTGACGATTAGCAGATTCACAAATTGCAGAAAACGGCCGATCAAGGAATTACCTCAAACGAAGGTTGTACTGCAGCCAGACCCAAAACATCGGACCTGTCAATTTGAGACATGATGTTATTAGCCAATTCCAAAGCGACTGGTATGAATAGAACACCCGTGTAGTAATCCGTATCGTATTCAATTCCAAATACAAGATGCTGCTCCTCTCCTGTCACAATATCAGCAATTCCGACCCGGGAGATATGATAGTTTTTTTCTAAAAACCAGCGCGGTTCAGGAAAAACTGCCTTTTGAGTGACCGAGTCCAAACTTTTTAATACCGGTAATACTTCATCAATTCTAAAAATACGATTTTGCTTAAAATCGGATTCTTCAAGTGTCCCGCGTTTTATGGAACGAGTGGCGTGGACTTCCGATATCGTATCAATGGATAAGAATATTTCATGGACTGGGATGTTTTGGGGACCAAGGAACTGAAGGGTTACCCAAGGGCCGAATCGTTTTAAAAAAACCTGTTCCCAGTTATTCCCAGAATCGAGGTTTATCAAATCATACGGAGAAATGATTTGTTCTGATCCCAGGCCAGGGAAATCAAAATAAAGGTGAAGGAATTTCTCGCGCGTTACCACCAAAGGAAAACCTGGAGAAACATTTTCAAACAGCTGTTTGAGAGAAGAAATACCCGAGGCATTTTCTTCCTGAATATCCAGGGAAGAACGGATGGATTGAATTTGGGCTTGTGCGATGAGGGACTGCCTATCTCGCTCCCACATTCGACCTAATTGGGGCCGCTTGTGATTTTGCCACTTTAAGTAATGACCAACACTTTTTTCAAACAGATTGGCATAAAACTCAAGGATAATAAAAGCGGAAAGAATGACCAGCCCTGCAACACTGTGCCACGACCTTCTGACACCAGCAAATTTCACAAATTTTTATCTCACGGTGATTTTATTAATAGCTCGGGTTATTATTTTAAGCTTGTCTATCTTTTCTTGCAAAGCTTTTTTATCCAGCTTTTTCCTACCCGGCTTTCTTTTAGTTATCGGCTTCCAAGGGTTTTTTATTTCAATTTTCACTTTTGGGGTTACCTTTTTTTCCCCTTTACCTGCCCTATCTGAAAGTCGGCTGACCACTCGTCCCGCTTCAACAATCTGACCTATCGAGTCCATACAATCTTTTTTTAGACGCGGCGGCATTTTTCGGAACAAGGTCAGAATGCGTTTTTCGGTATCATCAATTGTCATTAACTCCTGACAATCCGGGTCTTTAAAATTCACCTGACCGACTTTAAAGTCGATCGATTCCACCTGAACAGTCTCTCCTCTATTTATTTTTTCAAGAGGAGCAATATCATTAGGTTCAATAGCGGTCGTCAACAACTGCTCCAATGAGATGTTACCCAAGCGAGCAATTTTTACCATTACTGAAACGGGTGCATCTCTCTCCCCAGCTTCGTACCGCACAAAAGTCCGGAATCCAACCTTTAAAATCTCTGACATCACAGATTGGGTACAGCCTAACTCTTTGCGAATGGTCTTTAGGTTTTTGGCTAAAACTGACATAGTTTCTCTAAACTTTAAGCATTTTTTACGCTTAATTATAGTTTAATACCTGATATAGCTTATTTCAACATAACTTTACACATTCCAGAAGCTGAATAATTACCCCAAAGTATTTGTTAAAAAGAACTAGATAGGGATAGGCAGAACTTATTAAAATATTAAAAAAGTCAAAAAACATAACTTCTTTATCGATTACGTCAAAAAAAAAGGTTTTCAGAACTCTTTAAAAAACTATAAACCTTTATAAAAAAAGGCATTCTCATAATCTCCCCGATAAAAATGAAAAATGGCATAGGTTTTGCTAATTAAAAACTAAACCATTAATTTTTTTACAAAACCTAGGGAGTTTCCAGACATGGATTCATTTTTTGAAAAGGAATATGAAAACTTAAACGATGCCATCTTAAAGGCTATTGTTTCTTCTAAAGAAGTACAAAAAATACTTGTAAAGCTTAAGGAGCAAGAAGAGATCGACAATATGGCAGTTTTAAACCTTTTCCTCAGCCTGGATGAGTTGTACGAAATGATTTCCGAAAAGGACAATAATTCCATCTCATATAAACTAGAGCCTGTGGAATCGAAACAATCTTCGAGTAAAGAAACCAGAAAAGAAATTCCCTCACCTCTCAAAAGTGGAAATATTATCGATGGAAAAACATTGACCTTAAACGAGACGCTTTTTGAGAATTTCTATCAAGGGAGATTTAACGAGGATACCTGGGTAATGAAGGCGCGCATCCGGCTATAATTTTTTATCGCCGGAAATATTGAACTAATTTTTGAATATTTTGGAATCGCAAGAGATATATTTTATCTGTTTTAATGGAACAACGAAAATTTCATCGGCAGTGGTAACTTCAAACAACTCCAAGTCATCACTGAAACCATGCTTTTCCGTTGTTTCCAATACAAGTTCCTGCCCATCAACAAATACAATTTTTAATCTGTACTGCATTTCTATGCCCTTTCTATGAAATGGGGCCACCTGAATGCCCCCCGTTCCGCTCTATAATAAATCAATTAGGATGAGGCACACTCTCAAATTTTTTCGACAAAGGATTATTAAGATAATCCTCAACGTAGTTCTTCAAGTATCCCTTTTCATACAGTTTTTTATTTGAAAGTGCCGAGTTTATCTTGTGAAGCACTTTAAAACGAACTCTTGGAAACTGCTCTTTAAATTCATCAAATGACTTTCCGGAAATATCTCTCTCATCATTTGAGGACTTTTCCATTATAACCTGAGGCAAGTGAATCACTCTCTGATTGGTAATCCTCTTCGCCACATCATCAAAAGTAAGCAGGGTTGTGCAATTCGAATCCCCTCCCAAGGTGTCATTAGGAACATACAGAAAACGTGCGCGCCCTCGTCTAAACAAGGTTAAAATTCTATGGACGTTTCCTGCCATAACAATCCAGTCCTTTTTCTCCAGCTCACAGGCATCAAAGGTTTTGATAATTTTATTCCTGTTTAAAAAAGCGGTGATGTCTGACTCGGTGTGAATCATTTGCACATTTGGCAAATTCATATCATAAATTCTCCGGGCTTCATCAGGCAAAAACCTTTTCCCTTGTCGCATCACTTTAGTTGTATCAGCATCGATATATTTCAAGGGAGTAAGACACCCCATCCAAAGCAAACAGTCTTTATTGATATCTGAAATTTTCTTTGCATCCTGAGCCATAGACCCGGGACCAAAGGAGTAAAAATTGGCAGAGGTCACAGCTGGCCCATCCAGAACTGCCAGCACCTGTTTGACTGAAGGCCCTTTAGGCATTAATTGTTCCCGGTAAGAACCCAGGGTAATTACCGACAATTCGAAATTGATACGGCCGGGGTATTTTTCAGCAAGTCGATTGATCCTCGATGGGTCAAAATAGCCCACCGAAAACATGGTGATTTTCTTATCCGTTTTCGCCAGAAACTCTTCAATCCAATCCATCGCTTTCGGGTGAAGAGCAAGGTCTGTCCATTCCATGTACTCATTGCCACCCAGGATCCAAGATTCCGATTCACGGGTCGGAAAGGCTTGGATTTCTTTGAATATAAATTCCCAATGCTCCTGCGTGGTCAAGGGAGTCTCAAAAGTCTTGCGGTAGCTATGATCCATCTCATAGCAAAAGGTACATTTTACAGGACAGGTTTTTCCGAGACTCAGGGGAATTTTTCTATCCTTTATTTCTTTTCGAAAAACACTATATAGAAACTCCTGGTCTTTGATCGACATATCTCTACCAGTCCTTAAAGGCGTTCGTCAATGAATCATCAATGGGCACTTCTTGTTTTTGATCTTCATCCAAGCCATGAATCATTTCATTAAGATGTACCGCCGCACAACCCATATAGGCAATGCTTTCCTGCTGCAGCTTAAAGTTCCCCCCTTTTAGCTTTGTCTCAAGCTCACTTATATGCTTTTCATCAAAGGGGTGTATCATTGCAGATTTTTTAAAAGCTGCAATGGCCTCTTTAAAGTTTTTACCTTCATGCTCGTTTATACCTGTTCTCAGACTATCCTGAGCATCTCGTACTTCATCAACTGTTATAGGGTATTTTTCTGTCATTTCCTTCCTCTCTTTTACTTCACAAACAAAAAGAAAAAGTTTGATCGGGAAAACAAACGGAGCCAAATCCCAGACCAAACCATCACTTTTTAATAATCCTGTCATATTCTTTTAATAATGCTGACTTGCTGTAAATTAAGCGACTATTGTAGCATTCCTAGAACGGGAACTGTCAAGGTATTAGAAAGTTTGCGAGGGGGTTTTCAAAAATAGGAGGGGGAGATGCACAGAAAAAATGCAGACAGAAACACACATAAGTAAGGGCATTCAAAAGGCGGGGAACAATTCCCCGCCATCCAAATGAATTCATCTAAAAATCAGACTGATTAATGCTTTTCCTCAACACCCTCAGGTGCATACTGGTGACCTTCACCATTAAAATTTGACTCCATCGAACAAGAAGACAAAACCAACACCAGCGAAACCCATATAAATGAAACTACCAACTTTTTCATCCAGCCCTCTCCTCTCAAAAAGATTTAATCCCAGACAGAATTATGCTTAGCTGGAATCACCGTATGCTTTTTTACCAATTTTTCCACAATAATTCAATCATTTTTTAAGGGTTACCCCTTACAATAGGAAATCTTGGCCTACAGACAGGCCTAATCTTTATATTACAAGGTGTTCCATTTGTCTAAATCATCAGATATTGATCTGACAGATCTGCAAAATAGCCCCTCTCCTGAATGTAGGGAGTGGCATTTTCTTCCCGAAACCGATTCCACCAACGCCGAAATCATCCGCCACCTTCCAAGTCATCCTTCAGGAGAAGGACTGGTTGTCATAGCAGATTGCCAAACGGGGGGTAAAGGTCGATCGGGGAGAATCTGGCATTCCGCACCTGGAACAGGTATCTATCTCTCGATGTTGATCCAGCCTAAACTCTCTCCAGAGCAATTACCTATCGTCACCTTAATGGCTGGCCTTGCAACTGCCATAGCAGTGAATGAGTTTATCCCTAGTCCCGCGCAATTAAAATGGCCCAATGATCTTTTGCTCAATAATAAAAAAATTGCTGGGGTTCTATGTGAATACCATGCCACAAAAGTTCCTGCGGTAATCATTGGCATCGGCATCAACGTGAACCACACCCAGTTCCCTACTGATATCAAAGATATCGCGACCTCCATCAAACTTGAATCCGGCCTTGAAATAAACCGCACCACATTGATCAAGCAGTTAGTAACACAATTGGATTTTCAGTACAGCGAATTAAAAAGCAATAAAGTCCAGTCTCTCATCGACAATTGGACTCTTCATTCCGACCTGTTCGGGAAATCCATCAGCATCAGCAAGGGGGGTCAAAGCATCACCGGCAAGGCCGTAAGATTAGACAACCTGGGAAGGCTCGTTATACTCAATGAATCGGGGAAAGAAATCGTTCTAGATTCCGGAGAAGTCCGTATTCAGAGGATATAATTATTTTAGCAAGTGGAGCAGGTTACCCGCTGCATAGGCGCGGATGGCCTCTTTTGAGTCTTCCAACATCTTCACCAACAAAGGAAATGCTTCGGGTCCGCCCATCATCCCTACCCCTCTTACAGCAGCAGTACGCACGCGGGAATGAGAATCTTGCAAAGCCGCAGTCAATATCCGTAGCCTTTGTGGGATAGGAGTCTTCCCCAGCACTCGGGCCATAGAACTTCGCACCTTAAAATCTTCATGGCTCAACAACTCATCAAACACCACCTGGCACGAATCTGATCCGATTCGATTAAGGGCTACCGCCGCCGATAGTTTTGTCAATCCGTCTTCATCTGTACATAAGGGAATTAAATCTGCTTCCGCTTCCTTGAGGTTACTCATCGCCATAGCAGCCGCCTGACGAACAGAAGGATTAGTGTGTTTAGCCAACACTTTCAGCTTCGGCAACATATCCAGAGTTGCCTTTCCTTCAAGAGCCTTGAGACTGTAAAAAACCATTTCCGTCTCCGAATGGTCGAACAATTTGACGAGATGCGGCAATACTTCGTTGCTACCTATCTTGCCAAGATATCCAATAGCCTGGTAACGACGGTCAGGAATCGGATGCGTCAATGGGTCCAGCACCTCTTTCATATATTTTTTTTCCCCAAGTTTGACCAGTCCTGTAGAAGCCGCCAGTTTCATAGGCACATCGTAAGATTTTAGATAGCCACGAATTTCTTCCGCCACTTCCGGCCCACCCTCATCCCCCAGCATTTCAACCGCCGCGCTCCTGACCCAGATATCAGGGTCATCTGTAAGTTTGCGAGCCGCTGTAAGAACCACCGTCTGCGAAATATTCTTTAATCCCTGCAAAGCAAATAAACGTGCCGTCGGATAATAATCTTCAAGCCCTTTAGTGAGAAGCGGGACCAGCTTAGAGTCATGAGATTCCCCTGCCGCCCGCAGCACCGCCGCGCGCACAAAAGAATTCTCATTCTTGTAGGTTTCTATTAATAACGTCTGGCAGTCTTCACGGAGTTTTTGTACAACCCCTTCAGTCCCCGAACCGGCTAAGGCATGACCCTGAAAAGCCAAAAAGACAACCACCCATAAATAAATCCATTTTCTCAGCATTATTTTTAATCTATAAAATAGTCACGCCTATGAATAAGTGGCGACAAGGTTCTTATAAACCTCAGCCTCTTCATTTTTACCTCTTTTTGCAAAACCTTGAATCAGAACACCGCTTTTTTCAATCAACATCTCGGTCACCCAACCTCGTTGCACTGAGCTCAGGTCGCCACCGCGCAAAAGTTTTTCCAGAGCATAAACCCGCCATCGATCCATCCCCCAGTATTTGCGCGACAATTGATCTTCATTTCCGCCACGCTTGACGATCAACTTATCGCTCAAAAATTTAAAAGGATAGCGTATCGCAATTCGTAGCCAAAGATCATAATCTTCACAAACTGGCATCGATTCATCAAAAAAACCGACCTCGTCCAACAACGATTTACGCAGCATAACCGAAGAAGGACTGACAATACACAAAGGCAAACATTGCTTAAAAATATCACCAGAATATTTCCGGTGCTTGTTCATCTGATTAACGCGAACCCCATTACGAATCCATATTTCATCGGTATAGACGGCCTGACACTCCGGGTGTTCTTGCATCCATTTGACCTGGGCTTCCAGCTTGCCCTCTACCCATAAATCATCCGAGTCGAGAAAACAAATCAGCGATCCCCGTGCTTCTTCAACCCCTCTGTTTCTAGCATAAGAAACTCCATGGTTCTTCGGCAAATGAATGCCCCGGATATCGGGAAAACTTTGAAGCATCTTTTGCGTACTGTCCGTAGAACCATCATCCACCACGATCAATTCAAAGCCGCTCTGATTGAGAACCGAGTGGAGGGTCTCAGTCAAACAATAGGCTCTGTTGAAGGTTGGAATAATGACTGAAACCAACGGCAGACCTTGATCATTTCTCAATTGATAATATCCGCTAAATTAGGAACTGATACACTAACTCTCAATACTCAAACAAACACGAAAATGTCGTAAGTTCAACGAGAGGCACACCACATCATATCGCAAACCCGCCCAGATGATGGGCCAAATAGCTCTTCAACGTAAGACAGAGTAGCCTCCCTCTGCTTATGCGGCACAAATGCCTTGACAAACCCCTAAATATCTCATAACAATGGGGGCTATTCCAAGGAATAAAAGATTTAAAAATAGGCTGCTAGGCATAAAAATAGATGATGCTACCATCGTCTATTTGAATTCATTTAAAAAGAGTCAAATATGGATTTCAGAGACGTCACACAAGATTTAAAAAGCGACCTCGCCAAGGTTGAAAAATCCATAAACGAAAATTACAAATCCGATGTCCCACTGATACCAGGAATTAGTTCTTACCTGATGAACTGTGGCGGCAAACGGATTCGCCCTATTTTAACGCTTCTAGCGGCAAAGCTTTGTGGTCGCGATGCAGATGCAATGGTCGTCAAACACGGCTGTGTTGTCGAATATATCCATGCCGCTACCCTGTTACACGATGATGTGGTAGATGAAACCACAGTGAGACGTGGCAAAGAGACAGTCAACGCAAAATGGGGTTCCGATGCCAGTATTCTGGTGGGCGACTTCTTGATCTCGCGTGCGATTCTCATTCTCGCAGAAGACTGTGAAAGAAAAATAATTCAGGCCATCACCGAAGCCACAAAATCTCTGGTTGAAGGTGGCATTCTTGAATACGCTGAGGCCCGAAAAATAAAGGTCAATGAAAAGCATATCCTCGATGTTATATACCGGAAAACAGCGTCTATCCTTTCAGTAAGCGCAAGGATAGGAGGGTTGCTCGCCAATGCTACAGAACAACAAGAAACCGCTATCACTTCTTTTGGCGATGATTTCGGCATGGCATTTCAGTTGATGGATGACGCGCTCGACTACGATGCCGACGAAAAGGTTTTAGGGAAACCCACAGGAACCGATTTCAAAGAAGGCCATGTCACACTTCCCCTGCATCACCTCTATCACAATGCAGATCGGAAACTGAAAAAAGAAATCGAAGTATTCATCAAAAATGAAAATATCAACGCTGATGACGTTAAATATATAGTCGGGCATATGCACCAACACAACTCCATAGACTACACGCTCAACCTCGCTCGTTATTACATCGACCGAGCCAAGTCGCATCTACGCAAAGCCGACTTTCCAGAACCGAAATACATTGAATATTTTGATGCTGTTGCCGAATACATCCATAGCCGACACACCGCTCCCAGCTCAACCGCCATTGAAAAATAACAGGCGTGTGCCTGTTTACACTGCATTACTCGTAAAGCAACCGGAACAATAAAGCCCAATACTATTATTTTTCTGTCTTTGCTGGCTGGAGTGATTTTCCTGCAAATACAAAACTAGCTATACTGCCAGTATTAACTAGGAGGTTCTTGTGCACCCTCTCTTAAAACTGGCAAAGCCTGCCCCTGCCCCGACCCATTACCCGACAATCTGAAACAAAACACCGGGACCTTTGTCACCATAAAAAATTAAGGCTCGCTTGGCGGTTGCATCGGCACCATGACACCAAAGTAAAAAACTTGGCAGAAGAAATTATAAGAAACGCCATCCGCGCCGCTAACGACGACCCGCGTTTTGATCCCATCGAGAAAAGAGAACTGCCGTCGCTAATATTTTTCCGTTGATGTACTGACCGAACCGGAAAAATCAGCAATCTAGAAGAACACAATGTCAAACAATTCGGTCTTATAGTCCGTGGGGAAGGAAAACAAGGCGTGGTACTGCCCGATCTCAATAACATCAAATCAACCAACCAGCAATTCAAAATATGCTTAAAAAAAGATAGATTCAAAGATAACGACACTTACGAACTCCTCCACTTTGAAGTGAAACGGTTTAAGTGAACACTGCCTCTTCTCGTCACCAAACGAACCATTGATTTTGCCGTGTTTTTCTCATACAGTCTAACGGAAACGTAGTAAAATTGTTGATCTACGATTCCTAATCACAGATAAAAAATAAACCCGAATCATGATTTCCTCAACACTTAAAAAATGGATCGGCCTCCCCATTACCTGCGAGAATCCCAAGTCGATATTTGTAGGATTAATTGGCGGAGTCGGTGATTTAATTGCGGCAGCCCCCTCGGTAGCGGCTTTAAAAAGGAAATATCCAAAAGCTAAATTAACTTTTGGTGTTGGAGATGGAATATTTTTTAATACCATAAAAAACGATCCCAATATTGATCATTTTGAAACTCCATTTTCCTATAATGTCTGGAAGAAGAGAGGTCATAGAAAGGCCTATCGAGAAAAATATAAAGAGCATGATCTGGTCTTTCTTCTAGATAATGGGAATAGAGACTGGTGGAAGCCCCAAAAACACTTGCTCGACATCTATGCGGAAAAATGTGCGGTTACATTGGAGCAACGCAGACCTTTAATTTATCTCAATGACAAGGACGTTAAAGAAGCTCAAAAGAAACTGAATGAATTGGGAGTATCCAACGACGACAAGCTGATGATTCTTTCACCAGAAACCCGATCTAAAAAAGAAATGAAGGAATGGCCTTATGATCGGTTTATATCCCTCATTGAAAGAATCAATAAAAATTATGATTTTAAAATCATTACCTTTGTTTCTAAGGAAAACCCCTATGATTATGTCGGAACCATTCTTTTAAAAGGATATCCTTTAGGCCCCTCGTCAGCAATGATTCAAAAAGCAAATTTTTACCTTGGGCTTGACAATGGGTTGACACATATGGCTTCCTGCTTCGACGTGAAAATGATTTCCATTCATATCGGGTTCCCCGTGGAATGCTGCGGGCCTCTTTCCCCCTTTGCGACAACAATAGCCCACAAACCTTTCGATCCACCCGATTCCATTTCGGTCGATGAGGTTTACGAAGCGTTGCAACAATCCATTTAAAAGATTAGATGTGAATTTCTTTGTTTTATCATATCTGCATCTACCGCCTAAAATCCGGTACAATATTTTCACATATCTTCTTTTTCGTGTATTTTAGCGGAATTAAATTTG
>Ga0115000_10000566_pt1 | contig 34192 bp, 17 predicted proteins | sample ArcticOcean_MG_C_6_FD_89690 | JGI IMG/M metagenome (GOLD analysis project Ga0115000, IMG submission 89690) | Marine microbial communities from western Arctic Ocean - ArcticOcean_MG_CB8_128 | ecosystem: Environmental > Aquatic > Marine > Oceanic | place: Arctic Ocean: Canada Basin | collected...
CGATGTGCGTTTGGGAGTGAAAACGTGTCGGGTATCGTCGTGCCCGGGTTCGCGGTGCCGAGAGTGGGCGGGAGCGAGATGGAGATGGAGAGTGGCGAGACCGCGAATAGATTAGAGCGAATAGTAGGAGAGACGTTTAAAGGGTTAGGCGTGAGTGCGAGTGGGAATGCGAAAAACTTCAGGGCAACAAAGACGTGGTGGAAGACGAAAGAAGGCGCGAAATTTATGTCGTCTATGTTTATGTAAAAACTAGTAGTATATGCACTAATGCACTACACTACAGGTAGCACTTGTATTCCACAAAACACTTAAAATCTATTATAATCTGACTCTCTTTATTCTATCTTACTTCTTACTTCTTACTTCGGCGGTGGGGGCGGTGGAGGTGCGTTGACTGAATCGCCGGGCGGAGGAATAAAGTCGACGCCGGGCACCGGAACTCGCAAGACACCGGATTGCTGCGAAACTACCATTTGCGGCGGTATTTGCGGTTGTTGCATCATCATCATCATTCCTGGTGGCGGCGCACCTACGTTCATCCCACCCATAAACGCCATCTGTCCAATCGGAGGTTGAATCGGTTGCTGGTGCTGGTGTCCGGGAAGTTGATGTTTCGGCACAAACCCCTCCCAAAGTTTCGACGCCGAAACTCCTCCACCACCCTCTTTCTCCTTTCTTTTCCTCTGTTTCGGATTCTTCTTTCTCTTCGCTTCCGCTTCTGCCTCGTCGTCGCTAAACTCGCCGTCGTCATCAATCTCCTCGTCGTTCGCCCCGCTGTTGTCGTACCCTTTCGAATACAACTTTTCTGGCATCAGCGTCTTTTTCATCGATCGCACGCAAAATATCTTCACGCCTACCGTCATCTTCTCCGGCGCGTTCGCGCTCTTGCACTTCTTCTTATCGTACCGCATGGTATACATCGGTTTCGTGATTGGTCCAAACACCTCCTCGACAAAACCCAATCCAAATCTCTCTTCCGAACACAACGGCGTGGTTTCGTCCAGAGGCGCCTGGTCTTCCTTTTCGCTCGCGACGACGCACACGTCGCCGACGACGGAAACTATCTGACCCACGAGTTCAATCTCTTCCTCCGCACCAATCGCAGGCACGTCCGGCATCTCCGGAACGTGGTTTACGATTTCATTTTTGGTCCTCGGCGGTGAAATATTCGTCGCGTCCACGTCTTCCTCGTCCGCTTTTTCTCTCTCTCGTCCAGTTTCTTTAATATCTTTCAACCAATTTGGAAGCTCTGCGGCGTCTAAGATTTCTGTGTCGTCCTCCTCCTCCTCTGAACTCGACCACTCCGAAGACGACGACGACGAATCCCCACCTCTTCTTCTCTGTTCGTCTTTCGCCAATAATTTCTTCGCCATCACCGTCTCCTCGTCGCCGAATTCGTACCCGTCCGATTCTTCTTCCTTTTCTTCCCCTTCTTTTTTTTCCCCATCATCATAATCTTTGTCCTTAGTGTTTTTGTCGTACACTCCAGCCGCTTCCGCCGCCGCTAAAATATCCCGGGCCGCTGCTCCTGGTCTCACTGCGGTGGTTCTTCCTCCCGTCGTCATTCTCTTTCTCTCGATCTCTCTCTCGTGCGTATACATACAAAAGTCCTCTCCCTCTTCTTTTTTTTGTTCAGTTTTTGAATTTTTTTTTTCTTCAGTAAGAGAAAAAAAAGTTTAGGGTTACTTAGGGTGTACCTCTTTTCTGAGGAGGCAACGTCTTCACAAAATTTCTTTGACACTTCTCTCCCTTACTTACACTCGCGTTCTTTACTGTTTTAATCTCTCCTAGTAGAGAGAAAACTAAACGCCTTAGCTGACTGTATACTGAGCACTTCACGCAGAGGACACGTCTTTACTTAGCCGTGCATCTATTTTCTTGACTTTTGGAGCGCGCGTTGTTGTTTGTTGTTGTTGTTGTTTAAATCGAAAATTCTTATTTCGAGAGAAGATAATTAAGAAGAACGTTGGGAAAGAAGACTCTTGAAGAAGACGAAGAAGAACTCAAACGATCGTCTGTCTCGGAGATTTTAGAGAGATCAAACGCATTAAAACGCACGAGAAGGAGGAGGCATTTAACAACAACATGTCGTCTTCCTCTTCGTTCCCGGGTTCGGAAACCTTGCTCGATTTTGCGCAACCGTTCGACGTGACCGTTTTGGATGCCGTCGTCAACGCTTTTTATTCCCCGGGGGGGAATCCGCAATTACGAGCGGAAGCCGAGCAAATCATGAAGCAGATGCAAGAGCACGAACACTCGTGGACGAGAGTGGATGGGATATTAGAGCACTCGAAGAGCGCGAACACGAAGTTTTTCGCGCTGCAAATCTTAGACTCGGTGATCAAGTTTCGTTGGGGATCGTTGCCGTTGGAACAGAGAGAAGGGATTAAGAATTTTATATCGAACTTGGTGATCAGTTTGTCCGGGGACGAACAGTTATTTCGGAAAGAAAGAGCGTACGTGACGAAGATTAATAACGTTTTGGTGCAAATCGTCAAGCACGATTGGCCGCACAGATGGCCGAGTTTTATTCCGGATTTAGTCGGCGCGGCGAAGATGAGCGAGTCGTTGTGCGAGAATTGTTTAAACATTTTGAAGCTCTTATCGGAGGAAGTGTTTGATTTCTCGAGAGGGGAAATGACGCAGGATAAGATTAAGAGTTTGAAGACGAGTTTGAACGCGGAGTTTGCGATGATTCACGAGTTGTGCGAGTTTGTGTTGACGAATTCGCAGAAACCGGAGTTGATTTCGCAAACGTTGGTGACGTTGCACGCGTTTTTGACGTGGATTCCACTCGGGTACATCTTTGAGAGTCCTTTGTTGGAGACATTGTTGAGATTGTTTCCGAACCCGACGTATAGGAACGTGGTGTTGCAATGTCTGGCAGAGATTGGGAGTTTGCTCGTGGACGCGCAATACAACGGGAAGTTCGTGGCGATGTATACCGAGCTGATGAACCATTTGGCGACGGCGTTGCCGAGGAACACGAACATTCCGGAAGCCTACGCGAACGGATCGGACGATGAACAAGCGTTCGTTCAAAACTTGGCCATTTTCTTCACGCAGTTTTTCAAAGCGCACGTGAAGTTATTGGAAACCATGCCCGAGTTGCAAAGCGGCTTGTTGAACGGTTTGGAGTATTTGTTGAACATTTCGTACGTGGACGAACCGGAAGTGTTTAAAGTGTGTTTGGATTACTGGCACGCGTTGGTGTGCGACTTGTTTCAAGCGAGCGATTCTGGAACTGGCTCGGGTAGACAGGACGGTTTCCCGAATGCGGTTGATTTCACGTTTGGCGAGCCCGCCGGCGGCGGAGCTCAACAAAACGGGTCTTCCTCTGGGTCGCAAAGACGCGCGTTATATTCCGCGCCGATGAGTAAATTGAGAATGTTGATGATTTCGAGAATGGCGAAACCCGAAGAAGTGTTGATCGTGGAAGATGAAAACGGAAACATCGTGCGCGAGACGTTGAAAGACAACGACGTTTTGGTCCAATACAAAATCATGCGCGAGACGTTGATTTACTTGGCGCACTTGGACCACAAAGATACCGAGCAACAAATGTTGGAAAAGTTGAGCAATCAATTGAACGGCCGAGAGTACACGTGGAACACGCTGAACACGTTGTGCTGGGCGATTGGAAGTATTTCCGGGTCCATGCAAGAAGACCAAGAGAATAGATTTTTGGTCACGGCGATTCGAGACTTGTTGAACTTGTGCGAAATCATGCGAGGGAAAGATCACAAGGCGGTCATCGCGAGTAACATCATGTACGTCGTCGGTCAGTATCCAAGATTTCTTAGGTTACACTGGAAGTTTTTGAAAACTGTGGTGAATAAACTGTTCGAGTTTATGCACGAAACCCACCCCGGGGTGCAAGACATGGCGTGCGATACGTTCTTGAAAATCACCATCAAGTGCAAGCGCAAATTTGTCATCACGCAAGTCGGCGAACACGAGCCGTTCGTGGAGGAGTTGTTGAGAGGTTTAACGAACACCATTCGCGATTTGGAGCCGCACCAAGTGCACATCTTTTACGAAGCCGTCGGACACATGGTTTCCTCGGAACTGAACTTGGCGAAAAAAGAGGAATACGTGCAGAGATTGATGACGCCGCCGAACGAAACGTGGAACCTCATCATGACGCAAGCGAGGCAATCGAGCGAGAGTTTGAAGTCGCAAGAGGTCATCAAGAACATCTTAAATATTTTGAAGACGAACACGCACTGTTGCATTTCGCTCGGGCAGCCGTTCCAAAACCAAATGAGTTTAATTTACGGCGATTTGTTGAACGTGTATAAACTCTACTCGGAGTTGATTTCAGCCGCCATCGCGGAAGGCGGACCATACGCGTCGAAATCCTCGTTCGTAAAACTCACTCGCTCTGTAAAAAGAGAGTGTTTGCGATTGATCGAAACCTTCGTGGAAGGCTGCGAAGATCCGCACTTGGTGGCGCAACAGCTGGTCCCGTTAATGTACGATCCGATCCTGGGCGATTACGCGAGAAACGTCCCGGACGCGCGGGACGCCGAAGTCTTATCACTGTTCGCCGCCATCGTGAAGAAAGTAAAAGGTGCGATGATTGACGAGATCCCGAAGATCTTTGACGCGGTCTTTGAGTGCACGCTAGGGATGATTACGGTAAACTTTGAGGATTATCCGGACCACCGTTTGAAGTTTTTCTCGTTACTTCGTGAAGTGACCAACCATTGCTTCCGCGCCATCGCGACGTTATCGCCTGAGCACTTGAAGTTGGTCATCGACTCCATCGTTTGGGCGTTCAGACACACAGAAAGAAACGTCGCGGACGAAGGGTTACACTTACTCCTCGAAATGATGAAGTACTTTCAATTGTCCGAGTTTTGCAACGCGTTTTATCAATCCTTTTATCTCACGTTGTTATCTGAGATTTTCGCGGTGTTGACGGATGGGTTCCACAAACCCGGGTTCAAGTTGCACGCGTTGTTGTTGCAAAACTTGTTCACCGTCGCGGACTCGCCAGAGAGATTGACGGCCTCGTTGTGCCCACCGGAAAAACAAGGTCAATACTCCTCCAACGCGCATTTTATCAAAGACCACGTGGCGACGTTATTAGCCGGCTCGTTCCCGAACATGTCCGCGGGCGACGTCGAGCGATTCGCGAGTGGGATGATGGAATATAAAAGCGATTTGGTCCAGTTCAAGAACCACTTGCGCGACTTCTTAGTCGCGAGTAAACAGTTCTCGACCGCAGATTTTGCAGAAGAAGAGAAAGCTAGGTTGGCAGAGGTGGCCAAGGAACGCTTAGCGGCGGTTCCGGGGATGATTGCGCCGAATGAATTAAACATGGACGACGACGAAGATTAAGAAGAAAAAGAAAATCTAAGCGGCAGCGAAGCTTACATACTACTACTACTACTACTACTAATACTAATAATAAAAATAAGATTGAATAAATAGACGCTGCTAAAAGCTACGGCACATTCATACTAATATACAAACTAATTCACAACACTTTATCGTACTTCTCCATCAAGTCTTCTGCGGCTTTGTCGTACGTTTGCTCCTCTAAGTTTTCCAAGAACAACTCGTCCGCGCCGCCTTGATCGGCCCCTTTTCTTTCACCGCTCTCCTCGTCGAAATCGTTTGGTCTCGAGCGTTTCGACGCTTGGTCGTACGCGCGATCGTAGTGATGCACCAAAATCTCCTCCACGAACTGATCCCACTTCTTCTCCGCGACTAGACTTCTCCACTGATTGACGAGTTCGTTCCCTACTCTCTTCTCCAACACTTGCAATTTTTCCAACAGTCTCGGAACTTCCGTCGTCTCGAAGTGTTCGTAATTTTGCCTAATCCATTTGACCCGGTGTTCCATCGGTATGCTCAATATCGTCGCTTTACCTTCACCCATTCTCTTCCAAGTCATCGTCGGTATTTGCACTTTACCAATCATCGACGACTCGCCTTCCACGAAAATAACTCTCTTCTCGTCAAACTTTCGCATCTTATGCGCCAACCTCGAATCGAACATTTTTTGACTCGGTTGCCCGACGAATCCATTCTCTGGATCTTCCCCTAATACCGACCCTCTGTGTTCAGCGAAGCGCTCCAAATCAATCACTTGAGCACCCCGTTTCTCCAACGCGTCCAACAACTTTCCCTTCGCGCACCCGGTCTTCCCGGCGACGACGTGGTAATGAAACTTTGCCGCTTCCTCTTTGAGATACTTCAAAGTCGTCTCTCGATATTTCTTATACCCACCTGGAACGTAGGACACGTCAAAACCGATTCTCGACAGCACGTGCGCTAACGATAGCGACCGTTCCCCGCCTCGAAAACAATACACGCACACCTTCGTCGTCTTCGGAAGATGCAAAAAATGTTCCTCTAAAATTTTACCCAGATTTTCGCTCGTCAATTTCGCGCCCAGCTTTTTCGCCTCGAACGGGTCGACTTGGACGTACATCGTCCCGATTTCTTCTCTCTGCGCATCGCTTAAAACGGGCGTGGAGATGGCGAATGGGACGTGGTCGTCGTTGTATTCCGCGGGCGATCGGACGTCGCAGACCAAATCGTACATTTCCGGGTCGAATTCAGCGCTTTCCACGAGCGCTTTTTTGATGCGAGGACCGAGGTCGAGGTACTCCGGCGGGTAGGTAAAGTTATCTCGGCGAAGAACTTCTTCTTTGCCAGAGGAGGCTGTCGTCGTCGTTTTCGTCGCAGCTCTCGATGAGGACGACGAGGACGACAACCACCACGGTTGGAACGCTCCTCGGTTTCTCTCGCCGTTGTTGTTTCCAATTCTCTTGTGCCGCCATGACCAAGACGACGACGACGATGATGATGATAAAGAACAAGTCGTCATCGACGGGGCCATTCTCATTAGTGTCGTCCTCGTCGTGCAATAGTAATAATAATTATAATAATTACAGCTCCTCAGGACGATTTTACCGCGTTGCAACCACCCCCAGTAGTGCGGCATTAAAGTGAAGAGAGAAAAAAGAGGTTTTCCCCTAAAAAACCAAACAAAAAAAAGCTAAAAAACGTTTTTTTTTTCAGATCATCATCATCAGTTTTGTTTGACCAACAACGAAAATAAAAATGTCAGCAGACGCCTCTGACGACGAGGACGATGGGAAATCGGCAACCGTCGAGGTCGACGGAGAACAGGTGATTGTTCGAGTGCGATGCGCTGAATATGTGAAGAAAGGCACGGAGACGACGGCAGATGAAAACGGTAATCTTGGACAGTTTTACGAGTCGCAGTTGAGAGATGATTTTCTTTGCGCTTCGCATTACTTGGAGGAATTGAGGACGTTGGAGAATAACTACGTCATGAAGATTGGTAAGAATTGACAAAATGAGTTGTTGTTGGTATTGTTAGTGCAATTGTAATATTACTCGTCGTCGTTCTCGTCGTCGTCTTCTTCGTCTTCTTCTAAATCTAAAACGATGAATCCGTTCGCGCCGATGCGCACGGCGGCTAAACCTCGAGAGGTCGAACATTCGATTGGACCTACGGCGTTCGGAGGAAGGCGGCGACACTTGCGCTCGTCGTCGTCCTCTCCGTCATCGTCGAACGTAGCCACACCGTCGGCGAGAACGAGAACGGCGGCTTTGTGGCGATTAGGATTTTCGCCCTCCGCCATGTCTTCTTCTGCTTCGTCTTCTTCTTTGGGAACTAATAAAGTGAGCGCGCGACCGTTCGTGTATTCTAAAGCATCGAGAGGTTCGACGGTTTCGTAGTAAAGCTCGTTGGTACCGGTACCCATATCGTCGCTACTCATACCAAAATTAGAAGCAACGACATCCTTACCGAACTGGCATCCGTTTCGAACGGCGTCTCGAAAGCTTTCTTGAACGGCGAGAGATCCGGAACTTATAAACGTGGCGTTGGCGCTCAACGTGTCGCACTTCTTCGTTTGGTCGTCGACGTCGCCGTCAGTCGATGAATTGCTACCAGGCGTTGCGGGGGTTGCAACAACGTTTCCTTCAATCGTACCGCTCGTTTCGCGAAGAAAGTCTTCGTCCCATGTTTTCAGGAGCGTTTCTAAGCAGTCTCGCAAGCCGCCGTAGCGGATACCGTCGTCGTCGCCATGTCTCGACAACTGCATTTCCAACCGATCCGTTGATAACTCTGAGCTTCGTCCCAGCGCGTCCATTACATTTTCTACATTCGCTTCCGGTAAGTTCGGTACCGCTGCTAATGGAACGCCTGTTTCCATGCGTTTCTGCGCGCGCATTAGAAACGCGAATATCGCGCGATTCCTACTACCAACCATCGTACACGCCGTCGCCGCGTCATGGCACGCCAAACACGCCAGCTCGACTTCTTCGCACAGCTTATCCAACGTTTCTTCTCTCAAACCGAGCGGTTTCGCGTGTTTTTTCCACCTGGACAACCCTCTTAATTCTCGCAAGCGACTAAACGCCACCGACAACGCCGGAGCGACTTTCTTCACCAAAACGTCGTGCGCGACGTTCGTCTCGTGGTCTAAGCGCCTCGCGCGTTTCTTTAACTCGCCCGATTTACACCTCACACCGAAAAAATCCTCTAAACCGCGATCTATGATGCCTGTTTCGTACAACGACAATGCGTCTTTACAAAAAATATCGCAAAACTGCGCGCGGAACTTCTCGTCCCCGATGATTTCACTCATGGATGTTTTCTTCTCGTTCTCGTCGTCGTCGTCGTCGCCTCGCAAATACGACGCCCCGGCGCTTAGTTCACCCACTCTCTTCGGTTTCTCCGTAACTATAAATCTTTGAAAATCTGGGTCAATCGACGAGATGGCAAAATCAACCACCGTGTGGTAAAACGCCGTCTTCAGCGCCGCTTTCCATCGTTTCGAAAGCATCGCGACCGAGCTCAAACACGCGCTCAAAAGCTGACTGGTGTGCGCGGCGTGTAACGCGAAATCGTACGTCGCTTTCACGCGATGTTGTGAGAGCAAATCAAATGACAACATCGCGTACGCGTTGCCATTTACGCGAGCGCAAATGGCGTTTTTCTCTTTCGATACCGACACCGCTTCCACCGTGGATTTCTCTTCGTCTTCGTTGTTCGTCGGTACTTTTTGCCAAAACAAGGGAAACGCGCCAAAACCAAAACACGCCACGTTCCCGCTCACATCTCCAGCCACCAAAACGTTCATCTGGCTCGGCGGTGCCTTGTGATCTAAAATCTGGTCTCTGTTCCAAGCCTGTTGGTCTTCGTCGATGTCCCAACGCTCCTCGTCCTCGTCCTCTTCGTCCTCGTCCTCCTCGAGCAAAACGTCGTCCCCTATCGTCTCCTCCACGTCCACCCCTTTATTTCGTCGCACAAACCCAAAACTCTTCCCGCTTTGACCGTTGCTCTTCCCGCCTCGCATCATCGCCAACGCGGCGTTCGATACGCTCAGCTTTGGCCGAGCGTGAAATTTGCTCGCCGACGAGTCGTCGTTGAAAAGCAGCGCGGCGGCGTTGTTGTTACTCCCGGACGACGACGTCGCGTGGCTTGCACTCCTCGCCAACGCTTCGAACTCTTTCGTCAACTGCGTGTCCGTTTCTTTGTCCACAGCTATGCTCCCAACGACGCCCGTCCAACACAACGCGGATATTTTCCTCTTCCCGTCTTCTTCCTCAAAATCGTCGCAAAATCTCTCCGTCATCCGTTCCACGGTCCAGCTCGGATATACCGCGCCTTCCCCACCTGCGTGCGTGTTCCCATTCTCCACGTGAAACAACTCCACGTCTCCGTTTCTTCGTCCAACCGCTAAAATCTTCCCGTCTTCTCTCCACGTTAAGCACGTGCACTCGTTCCCCGGGGAGACCGTTCGCCATAAGCGTTGCCAGTCGATGCGATGTAAGGACAGGGCGCCGTCTTTGGTGGCGACGGCGATGACGTCGATTTTGGGGTTAATTTTTAGGGAGAGGATGGACGAGTGCAGGGAGACGTCGCGGAGGACGGTGAAGGCGCGGCCGTTGCTTCCACGCCTCGGCATAGATGGTGTATTATTACCCGTCGTCCACACTCGATTGCTTTTCCTATTTATAAAATACTGGAGACTTTTTTTCGAATTTTTTCTCTTCTTTTCTTTTTGAAAAAATACTCAGACTCTCTCTCTGATAAACTGTCTCACAGGGACGGGTAATACTACTTGGACGGGTAATACTACGGACGGGTAATAACTTAACTTGGACGGTACGTTAAGTTACGACGTCACTTGGACGGGTACTAATACACTCTCGATTGCTCTTTTCTATAAGAAGAATGGACTTACTTTTTTTTCGAATTTTTTCTTTTTTTTTTCTAAACTGTTGTCGCATGTGTGTCTCCCATGTAATTAAAAAAAAGGCGTTATTTCATAGTATATAATATTCTCTCGCGAAAGAAGAAGAAGAAATGGTGGCTTCACGACTTAAATCGACGACAACGATCGCTTTGAGCGTGATCGAGGACGTTTTGACGTTGGCGACGACGATAGTGGCGTCCTCGATCGCGTTTTCGATGCGATCGATCGGTTTTGTTCTTCTGAAGTCCCCTCACGTGGTCCCAAATTTTTCGAGGGGAGCGAGAGAGAGAGAATACGAGGAGATCCGCGACGAGGAGAAGCGGTTGTTGGAAAAGGAAAAAGAAGAGGAGGAAGAGGACGACGCTTCGAGTTTGAGGAGGATTGAGATGGAGTTTGCGATTCCGAGAGCGCCGACGGTTGTTGGAAAAGCGAGGGAGATTCTCTTCCAGGAGCAGAACCAAGAAGACGCAAAGCAGCTCGAGGCAAAGTTGGTAAGCGAGTTTGCGATGTCGGCGAGCGTGCTTTTTCCTGCGGATGCATCGTCTTCGTCGCTTGAAAATACCGTAGTTCTTCTCAATTGTACTGGTGGTACTCAAGAAACTTGGCGAGCCTCTGGTGTTGTCGAGCGATTCTGCGAGAAAAAGAACTGTTCGGTATTGACATTGGATATGAGAGGACAAGGATTGGAAACCGATATCGTGGATTACGGCTCGCTGCGGGTACTCGCGATGGACGTATTGGCCGTTCTACGAACGGTTCAGGAAGACAAAAAGAGGTATAAAAATGGCGCAAAGATGCACGTCGTCGGATATTCCATTGGAGCAGGCGTGGCGATGTGGATAGGAGTCCTCCTCAGTCCCAATCGAAGAGGCGGCGAAAGACTGACAAGGCCGAAAGTTGACTCGATTTCTCTGTACGGCTTTACGTCCAAAGGCGTCATCGCCGGTCGAAAGAACTTCATCGATCGAGTATTAACGCAGGCATTCGCTACGGAAATGTTCGTCCGCGCTTGCGGCATTCGCGGCTTCATCGGTCTCATGCGACTCGGCATTCGACAAAACTACGACGCGCTCAACGCGCAAAAGATGAACGTCGACGATTTAACCCACTACACCTGCGACACGAACACCCTGGACGGGTTCGCCTACCAAGTTAAATCCTGGACAACGTTCGAGTTATCGCGCGATGAAATCAAATCCATCGAAATTCCAACATTAATTCTCCACTGCAAAGGCGACGAGCGCGCCGGCCACAAACCGGAATACAAACGCGCCGACGCGGAGACGATGCCGAGAGGCAAGTTTCTCCAAATCCAAGGCGACTACAGTCACTTGTGGCCGTACGAAAATCCAGAACAGTTTGTACGTGTCGTTGAGGAGTTTCAAATCCGAGCGTCTGCGAGGAGGTTGTAATAAAAACTTTTATTATACCATCGCGACGGATGTTTTTCCTCTTTTTTTCGATTTTCTCTTCTTTGTCTTCTTCTTCTCGTGGCGGCGAATTCTTCATTTCAAGCACTTCGTTTTAACGACGCGAAAAGAACTCAAAGAAAGCATTATTATACAGGAATGGCGGACGACGACGGCGACGCATCCGCCAACGCCATGATGCGGAACATGTCCAAAGCGGCCACCGCGTCGAACCTCCCTCGAGCGACGCGGGTGAAAAACAAATCCGCAGCGCCGATCCAAATCACCGCCGAACAAATCGTCCGCGAAGCGAAAGAACGACAGGACGACACGTACATCGCCCCGCGACAAAAGATCACGAACGCGGAAGAACTGTACGAGTACCGATTAAAGAAACGGAAAGAATTCGAAGACGTGATTCGGAGAACGTATTGGGACTCCAAAGTGTGGACACGATACGCGCAATGGGAGGAAGGCCAAGGGGATTTCGCACGAGCGAGAAGCGTCTGGGAACGGTCGCTGGATCAAAATTATAAAGAAGTCCCGGTGTGGATAAACTACGCGGAGATGGAAATGCGAGCTGGGTTTGTGAATCACGCGAGGAACGTGTGGGACCGCGCGTGCTCTTTGTTGCCGAGACACGACGTTTTGTGGTATAAGTTTACGCACATGGAAGAGACGATGGGCGAAATAGCGGCGTGTCGAAACGTGTTTGAGAAATGGATGAAATGGGAACCGAGCGAGTTAGCGTGGAACGCGTTTGTGAATTTTGAGATGCGGTATAAGGAGTACGATCGCGTGCGAGATGTGTATCAGAGATACGCGCAGGTGCATCCGTCGACGAGAGTGTTCGGGAAGTGGGCGAAATTTGAGCAGTATCAGAAACACGACAACGAAAATTGCAGGAAAGTGTTCGAGGCTGGGATTGAGATGTTGAGCGAAGAGGAAGACGTGGACGATTTGTACGTTCAATACGCAAAATTTGAGGAGAAAAATCACGAGTATGAACGCGCGAGAGGTATTTATAAGTACGCGCTGACGGCGTTGCCGAAATCGATGCACGACTCCATCCGGAAAGCGATGATGACGTTTGAGAAACAGTTTGGCGACTCGAAGGGCATTGAAAATGCAGTCGTGGAGAAACGAAGACACGAATACGAAATTTTAGTCGAAAAGGAACCGATGAACTACGACCATTGGTTCGCGTTTGCGAAATTAGAAGAGGAGAACGGAGAGTGGGATAAAGTTCGAGAGGTGTACGAACGCGCGATTGGGAACAAACCGCCGGCGAACGAGAAGAGATATTGGCGACGATACGTGTACCTATGGATCAATTATTTCTTATTCGAAGAGTTGGACGCGGAAGATTACGACCGCGCGAGGGAGGTTATGCGAGAACTCTTGAAGTTGGTCCCGCACAACGAGTTTTCGTTTTCGAAAGTGTGGATCATGGCTGCTAAGTTTGAATTGAGAAGGAAAAAATTAGACGCGTTTCGTAAGATTATGGGATTAGCCATCGGATTAGCTCCGAAACCAAAAATCTTTGACGCGTATATAGAGGTCGAGTCTCAGTTAGGAAACGTAGACCGGTGTCGATCGTTGTACGAAAAATCGTTAGAGTTGAACCCGAGAGATTGCGAGAGTTGGGTGAAATACGCCGAGTTGGAGAAGGATTTAGGAGAAACCGAACGCGGTCGCGCCATTTTTGAAATGGCAATCGAACAACCGGCTTTAGACATGCCCGAAAGCTTGTGGAAGGCGTACATTGACTTTGAAATTTCCATTGGGGATAGAGTCGAAGCGAGAGCGTTGTACGAGCGATTGTTAGAGAAGACGGAACACGTGAAAGTTTGGATGAGCTTTGCCAAGTTTGAAAACAAAATCGTCTTGCCGCCTCCCGAGGACGACGAGGAATGGGATGAAGACGAGGAGACTGAGGCGGAAAGAAGAAAGCGAGAGGAGGCGCACGTGAAGAAAACACCGACGGAATCGAAAGAAGCTCGCGAACAAAACGCGAGAAGGGTTTTTGAACGCGCGTTGGAGGCTTTGAAAACGAACCAACCCGATGCGAAAGAGGAACGGGTGATGTTGTTAGAGGCGTGGAAAGTGTTCGAGGAAAACGCTTCTGGCGCGTCGAACGAAAAGAAAGAATTGATAGACGCCGTGGACAAGAAGATGCCGAAACGCGTCAAGAGAAAACGTCCGATGTACACCGAAGATGGCGAAGATGCAGGGATGGAAGAGTATTACGATTACGTGTTTCCAGAAGAAGCAGGCGCGAAACCAAACTTGAAGTTGTTGGAAGCCGCATACGCGTGGAAGAAACAAAAGCAAATGGAAACGTCCTCGTAAAAAATCTTTCTGTTCGCGTAGACAAACAACATTATTTGCAGATTTCTATACTCACAACATAGCGCAAAGCAAACTACTAGTAATACACAACTCTATCTTTCTAATGACTAATCTCTTGAATTCCAATGGTGCGACCACCAGTTAGGCGTTCCAAATTCGCATTCGGTGAACGCCTTCTCTTCCTTTTCTCCTCCGTCGCTCTCGTCGACTGTTTCAATCGAAATGCCTTCGCTGACGTTTTCCACCTTTGCAAATCTCACCAGCGCTAACCCGACGCCGCCGCCTCGAGAGGCGACCACTTTCCCAATCTCTTTCCCGTCTTTTTTCGATATGACTATCCCATTTATTTTGACTTCTTTACTTTCATCAAAAACAACCGGAACGACGCCTTTCCTCACTTCGCCTTGAAACTCCGCCCGCGCCGTCGGTTCTTGGCCGACGTAACAACCCTTGGTAAAAGAGACCGCGTGTAAATGCGTCAACCTCGATTCCGCCGGAAACCGCTCGCCGAGTTCCAAAGACCCTTCCGGCACGCCATTCGCGTGTCTCCAGTTCGCGTACACCTTCTCGTCCAACTCTGCGTCTTCGTATGTTTTCTTCGCAGCATCAAAAACTATCCCGCGTCGTCCTAATCCAAACCATCTCGGATCCGACGGTAAGAGTACATTTCCACGACCACCACAATCAGTATCATCGGTATCAAAAGAAGGTGGCATCACGCGTACGCTCAACTCCTCGCTCGCGTCTTCCACGCAAACGTCCGACCGTAACTTCCTCCGCACTATTTGCGTCAACAACGTCTCTTTGGCAAGTTGACACGAGTCAATCAAAATCTCATCATTATTTCTTCTTCCACCATTATCACTTCTTCCTTTTGTCAAGAACACGTCCGTCACGATTCGCCCTTTCGGCGTCAACATCGCCGCGTACATTTGTTCATTATTATCATCATCATCCAGAAGCAAATCGACGTCGTTGGTCAGCAATCCTTGGAGTAACTTTTTCCCGTCCTTACCGGTGAGTCGTAACACCGAGCGGGATTTCCCGAGGAACACCCCGTGGCCGCCCCCATAAACACCGCTCTTCGATTGACCATTAGAACTGCTGCTCGCGCCTCCTGAGCCTCCTCCTTGGCTTCTCCGAATGAAAGCTTCCAGCGTTCGGGCAATCGCGCGTTCCAGAGCCGTCGTCGCACTCGAAGAAGCCGCCGTCGTCGTCATCTCTCTCTTTTCTCTCTCTTTGTTTTTTGAAGAAATGTCTGACGAATTTTTTTTTGATGAAAAAAAGACAAAAAAAAATTGATGCGAAAAATTTGAGGAAAAAGAGGGGAGTAACCCTTTAGACTCATGGGGTACTCTCGTAAGTCAAAAATGTACCTACCTTTACGCACTTACATCAGTCAATTTTTATACTCTAACACCCTAAAAAAGCAGTGAAAAAAGTAAAAGATAAACACACGACGTGCTGTGCTGTCTGTCTGTCCGTTCCTCACTCCGACGATGATGATGTCCTCTTCGAGCAGCACGTTGAACGCTTCGATGCTGTGCATAAACATCACCCCGAAGTTCGTGCGGATACGCCGAGGCGTTGCGTTATCGAACTCCTCGTCTTTGCGTTGTCGTCTTACGGCAAACAACGCAGAAAGAGGAACGAAAACGCAGCGCCTTCGTAATCAAAACGTCGTAATCATTGATTCTTCGGCGAGTGATGATGCTTCGAAGTCTTTCCCGATGGGAAGAAGAAGAGATTTTGGTCGTCGTGTGCGTCATTTTTCATCCGAAGATTGGGTTTCTTCGGAAGCGCGGAGGACTATCATTACTTCTGCTTCTGCGAACAACACTATCATCGGTGCAGGTGGTAGTGGTGGTTTTAACGAATCTCGTCGTCTCCGCGCGATCAACAATCCCTCGCAGCAGCAAGAACAACAACAACAGCGAGAAGGGTTCGCAGCCGCACGGTCGCCGCCGTCGTCACCAGGAAAAGAAATGATCGACCAGACGTACGAGTTGAACGGAGAGAACTTCGCGGAACAAACAATCGCGACGCCGTCGGATGGACCGATCGATGTTTTACACGCCTCTTCGAAGCAAACGAAGAGTTGGCAAGCGGTACGGAGAGCGGTGACGACTGGGCCGGTGCAATCGAACGCGTTGATTGGAGGGACGCCGTTGATTGACGTGACGAGCGTGTTGAGTTTGAATCCTTCGAAGGTGAAGATTTACGCGAAGTGCGAGTATATGAATCCAAGTGGAAGTATTAAGGATCGAATTGCGAGTTATATTTTACAAGCGGCGATTGATGCTGGGGATTTGAAGGAGGGGATGACGGTCGTGGCGGCGACGAGCGGGAACACCGGGAGCGCCATCGCGGCGGCGTGCGCCATTCGCGGGTTTGATTACATCGTAATTACGAATAAGAAATGTTCGATAGAGAAGATCGATAGCATGAGAGCGTATGGTGGGACGGTTATTGTCGCGAAGAGTGGCGTAGCTGCGGACGATCCAGAGCATTATCAAAATATCGAGAACACGATGGTGGCGGAAAATCCGGGGAAGTATTTCGGCGTGAACCAGTACGATAACTTGAACAACGCGTTGGCTTACGAGGCGACGTTAGGGCCGGAAATTATCGCGCAAACGAAAGGACTTATCACGCACTTTGTCGCTGGGTCGAGTACGGGTGGGACGCTGACGGGTACCAGTCGGTATTTGAAGGCGGTGAACCCGGAGATCAAGTCCGTGTTGGCGGATCCGCGAGGGTCGGTATTGTGGGATAATTTCGTTAACGACGTTCCGGAAAACGAGTTAATTGTTGGTAAGTGGGAGATTGAAGGCGTCGGGAAAGATTCTATTCCGGGTGTTTTGTCCTGGGACGTCGTCGATGGCGCGCAAAGAGGAGACGACGCGTCGAGTTTTTACACGTGTCGCAAAGTCGCGAGAGATTTGGGCGTTTTAGTTGGAGGCTCCGCCGGGTTGAATTTACACTCGTGCGCGGTCTTGAGCGGTAAAATCGACAACGGCGTCATCGTGACCGTTTTGCCAGACTCTGGGGTGAAATACCTGTCCAAGATTTTCAACGACGATTGGATGAAGGAGAAAGGATTCACGGGCAAGGAAAAGAGTCCCGAGGATGGAGAAATCTATTGGCGACCGGGCGCGAACGATCCGTGCGAGAACCAAAAGAGTAGCAGAATGTTTCCGATAAACGCGTGCTCTTTACAACACGACACGAGAAAGCAATGCAACGACGACGAGTTGAACCCGAGAGAACAAACGGAAGCGGAGTTGAGATTTTTGGAAGAGACGGCGGCGAGAATGGTCGAATACCATCGTCAATCCGTAAAAATTGGCAAAGAACCGGTAGTATTGATGAATACTCCGGAAAGCATTCGAGCGATGTTTTCCGAAGCTGGCGTTGGGATGACCTTTGAGCACCAAGAACCGGCGTGGAGCGAGCAACAGTTGAGAGACGCCGTGACGACCATCTTGCAAACGTCCGTGCGTTCATCGTCGCCGTTATTTTTGAACCAATTATACGCCGGTGTCGACCCGGTCGCATTAGCCGGCGAATGGGTCTCCGCGGCGTTGAACTCAAACGTGCACACGTTCGAAGTCGCGCCATCGTTGACGGAGATTGAGAAATCATGCTTGGAGAAAGTCGCGCGGTGTTGGTTGAAGACCAACGACGGCGTCGAGACTCCCGAACACGACGGTTTGTTCGTCCCGGGTGGATCGTTATCGATTTTATATTCCATCTTGTTAGCCAGAGACGTCGCGGACTCTTCCATTCGCAAGGCTGGCATGGACAGAAACAACAAGTTGGTAGCTTTTTGCAGCGAAAACGCGCATTACTCGTACAAAAAATCCGCCATCGTTACCGGTTTAGGCGAAGAAAACTTGGTCGCGGTGAAATGTCTGCCGAACGGTGCCATGGATCCGGGCGCTTTGCGTGCGGCGATTGTATCGGCCATCGCGGCAGGCAAAACGCCGTTCTACGTCGGCACGACCGCGGGTACAACTGTTTTAGGCGCTTTTGATCCGTTCAGCGAAATCTTTGACGTCGTCGACGAGTTTCAAAATGCCAACGGGAAATCGCAACGCATTTGGACCCACATCGACGGCGCGTGGGGCGGTGGTGCCATGCTTTCCAAAGAGCACAATCATCTCATGGACGGCGCGGAACGCTCGGATTCTTTCTCTTGGAACCCGCACAAAATGCTCGGTATGCCTTTGCAATGCTCGGTGTTTGTCTGCAAGCACGCCGGCTCTTTATCCAAAGCGAACGGCGCCAAGGCGGAATATCTCTTCCAACCGGACAAGAATAACTCCGGCGCGGACTTGGGCGACCGAACCATTCAGTGTGGACGCAAAGCAGACGCCCTGAAGTTATGGTTGGCGTGGAAATTGCGAGGCGACGAAGGTTTCGCCAAGTGCATCGACCGGTCCTTTCACTTGGCGAAATTCGTCCAACTCGAAGTTGAAAACTCGGACGGCAAATTCGTTCTCGTCCAACCGGCGCAATGCTCCAACGTCGGGTTCTGGTACGTTCCGCCGCGCTTGCGCCCATTCAACCGGACAACTGCGACTGAAGAAGATTGGGCCGAACTCGGTTACGTCGCTCCAAAGTTGAAAAACGCCATGCAAAAAGCCGGCGACGCCATGATTGGCTTCCAACCCATCGCCAGCATGGGCTACGTCAACTTTTTCCGCCTGGTGTTACCGAACCCGAGACACATCACGGAAATGGATCTGAGAGCGATGTTGGATCGTATGGACACCTACGGCCAAGAATTTTAATAATCAGAGAAAACAAATGGAGTAATTACATGTTATGCATCAAAGAGAAGAGAAGAAAGAGGAGGAAATTTTGCAAGTACGGAGGGTGGCTTACGTTTGTAAACTACTAGAAAAATTATAATACACGAGAGCGGATTTATGATGATGTTTACGCAATCATCGAATCAAATCAATCAACGAGGCGCCGAGCGAGAGAAAAGGAAAGGGAAAAAAAGCGCGCTCTAAGAATAATAATAATAATAATAACGAATAATAATGCGAGAATGGTCATCTAGTAGTATACGAAAAGAAGAGTTGTTTACTCGTAATGATATAAGTCATCACACGGTGCTTTTCCAAAAGCGAAGAAAACAAAGAACAAATCCACACAAATTTTTCAAAAATTCGAATAAAATGCGCGTTGATTTAATCTCCGTCTTCTGGCACAACCTGGAAGGCGAGAAGCACAACGAACCGATTCTCGCGTGTTCGTTCGATCCTTCTTCGTCTTCAAGTTCTTCTTCTAAACGTCTCGCGACCGCTGGAGGCGATAAGACGATAAAGATTTGGGACGTTTTGGAAATCGTCGACGGGCCAGTCGTTTCCGACGATGATGAGAAAGAGGACGAGAGAGAAGCAAAAGTAGGAGAAGAGCAGAAGCAAAGTCGCGTGGAATATAAAGAAACGATCACTCGACACGCGGCGGTGGTGAATTGCGTGAAGTTTTCTCCGGATGGCGCCGCACTCGCGTCGTGTGGAGACCGAGGCGAAGCGTTCGTGTTTGAGAAGACGACGACTTTGGGAAAAGAGGGAGAGGAAAAGAAGACGGAGACGACGAACAACAACGCGGACGACGACGCGCAGATGATGGTTGGCTCTGGCAATAGAACCGACTCTGATGCTAAACAACGAGGAGAGGAAGAAGCGCCTTCTCTTTTTAAGTGCAAATGCGCGTTGCGTGGCGGAACGGCGGATGCGTTAGATTTGACGTGGTCCGCCGACTCGAAGCTCGTCGCGGTGTCGTACATCGATTGGCGGACGATTATTTACGACGTCGCGAATGGTGGGGTCCCCCTGATTGCCTTCGAAGGCAAAAAAGGTAAATGCGCGTTAGGTGCGAGCAGTGGTAACGGACACACGAGTTTTGTCCAAGGTGTGACGTTTGACGCATTGTCAAAGTGGATAGTTTCTGTGAGCGCGGATAGGACGATGTGTGCTTGGTCTTCGAAGAAGGTTGCGATGAAAGCGAAGAAGGGCGAAAATCCGAGTGCGACGAAGAAAGTTTGGACGACGAGCTCGTTCAAGTACAGCAGCTGCGCGAAGAGCGCAAAGTCTAGCATAGATAGCAGTAACCAAGGCAACGAAAACAACGACGCGTGTTCATCGATGCTCTTTCACGACGACACCTTGCCTTCGTTCTTTAGACGACCAAGTTTCTCGCCGTGTGGTTCGTTCTTAGTCGTGCCCAGTGGTATACGCAAGGAAAAGGTCTCCGAACACGGCGGCGCGAAGAAGAGTGAAAGTACGGACTGCGCGTACGTGTTCTCTCGAGACGATTTGACGCAACCGAAAGCGTCCCTTCCGTCACTGAAACCGTCGACGTGCGTGGCGTTTTCGCCAAAGGTGTTTAAACTGAGAGGCGTTAAAAACGATGACGAATCAGTTGCTTCCACGAATCCTTTTAGAGGATTAATGCACCGATGTATATTTTGCGTGTGTACAATTGATGGAGCTATGGTGTATGATACCGAAGTTGCTTCTCCTGTCGCCGTCATTTCAAACGCTCATTACGCCGCGGTCACGTGCGCGACTTGGAGCGCGGACGGGAGAACTCTGGTGTTGTCCAGTAAGGATGGTTTCTGCTCGTTTGTTCGATTCGACGAAGGTGAATTTGGCGAAGAAGTCGAAATGCCGAAACTTGCCGCGGAGACTGAAGTAGTGGAGGAGGGGAACAAGGAGAACGCCACGATTAACGGCACCGCCGCGGCGAAAAAGCCAGACCAAGCCACGGTGGACGCTCTGTTCGCAAACAATAAAAGTAGCGCCGAAGATACGAATAAAGGCGTGGCGCAGACTGGAAGGCGAATAACACCGGTAGCGATGATGTAGAATAGTAGTCAGCCAAAAGCATGCACTTATGGAACTGTAAAGAATGAACGCTCTGAGATTTCTCATTTAAAAAATATTTGGATCTACTAGTCGCTTCCTCATCCTCTTCTCACTCTCACCCGCCCTCTCTCTTTACTGCTTGGTTGTATTATATTACTTTTCTCGTTTTAATTGTTTCGTTTCATTTATTTCTCGGTTTATTATTCGTTTTTCTTTCTCGTTTTGTTTTCATTTTGGTTTTGTTTCAGTTATTTCTCGTTCGTCAAAGACAATAGCACTCCTTTCGAAAGCCCAAACAACTCAACTTCTATTCTCTCTCACTCTCTCTCACTCTTTCGCTTCTCACATCTTTAAAAATATTTCACACACACAGACACTGAACTTCTCACGCGCGCGCGCTTCCACCTCTCGGCGTGCGACGTTTCTTTGGAGTTTCCGGACGATGTAACGAATCCGATTCGGTTGAGCCTCGCCAACCAAACATCTTCTTCATCAAGGATCCTACGATTGTGTTCTTCTCACTGTCTTCGTTATTCGCTCTTGCCGCCGCACTTCGCGACGCGCGCTTATTAGCGTTGAACTTTGGAGTTCCACTTCTTTCAGCGAGCGCCATGAATTCGACGTAGCGTTCGTCGTCCGCTTCCACGTACTCCAAACCGTACTCCAAGACGTCCTCCAACGGCTCGAAGCAAATCGTTAAAGGTTGCGTCGTGGCGAAATCCATCTCCGCCTGCGCTTTGCGTCGTCTCTTGGATGCTGCCGGATTGAAGCACGCTCGTCGTCGTCGTCTTTTCTGCGCAAGCGCACCGCCACTGTTCATCAGAGCATTTTTTCGCTCTTCTTTTTCAGCCTTTTGGCGTTTCACCGCCGCGGCATCAAAGCAAAACAGGTAGCGATCGCGCTCAGCTTCAGTGGCGAGCTCTGGACGTTCACGAAGTTCTTTTGAAGGCGTCCAGTAGAATCGCGAGAGCAATGGACGACCGTTGTTATGAACCATCCTCTTCTGATACCAGTAGTGATGAACAGTCAAAACGACTTCGCAAGACGGCGCGTGCGGATACTTTTTTCGCAGCTCTGCGAAAGCTTTATCCATACTAGCGTCATGCTTCATAACGAACGGCTTCGGACGAATAGAAGCGCCTGGAGAAAAAAATGCTCTCGTACTCATATTTTTTTGGGATACTTTCACGGTCAAGTTCATCTTCTTCTCGAGCAACGCGCGATCGAAAAATTCCTCGGTCTCCGCGAGGGAGGACAAGGAAGATTTCGAACCGCGCGTCACGCGCTTCGTTAATCCAAATTTGAGACTGCCACCACCACCGAAGGCATCGAATGCGTTCGAGTTTGTGTTGATCTTCTTGTAGCTGTTTGTGATATTATTTTTATATTTCGTTGAATTGTTGTTGGTGTTGTTTTTCTTGGTCTTTTGTTGGATTGGCGTTTTCAGCTCACCCGCCCCGACATCCACAGTCGAGGGAACCCATTCGGCGGCGCGACGCGCCTTGCGCAACTTCAGCGCAGCGGCGGACTGCTTCGCCGAAGCAGCTCGCCCTTCCAAATGGACTTTCGTCAAAGATTTACTATTCGTATTGTTTAAACTTCTTGTAACTCTTTTGACGACGAGATCATTGCTGGACCCGTTTCCCGACACGTTTTCCACGTCAGAATCGTTTATATCCGACAACTTTTCCAGTCTCGCCAAGTGCTCATCATCGGAGCACTCGGAGGAATTTTCAGAACCAGAATTAATCACACTTTTGTTCAATTTCGATTTCGCATGTGTTGTTGTTGTTGTTGTTGCAGTTTTCATTTTCTTCCCGATGAGACCTCCGTCGCCGGCAGTGACGTCGTTTGTACTCGGAGTTTGAGGGAGAGTCACGCAATCGTACGTCGCGTCGTTGGAATTTTCACCGCCATTCATAACCACACCCCAAGTATCGTACTTATTCGGCAGACTATGTCTCTTATCGTTGCGTTTGTAGTGCGGCGGCGAAACCAAAAACGCTTCGTGCATCGGTTGGTCTGACGTCCAGTGCAGCGCATCTTCCTCCGTCGACGGCGAATAACATCTACCCAAGACGATATCACACGCGGAGTTCGACGACACCATACTCGACGCGCACCAGGACGCTTCTTCAAAGACGTCGAAAAGTTTCTCCACGTGTTCTTGCGTCACACCGTCTTTACCTTTCATCGCCGCTTGTTTACCTCCTTGTGCTTCTCCTTGCTTTTTCTGGTCTTTCTTTTTCATCATCGTAGTATTCGTTTTCTTCTTTTCTTTCATGTTCTCCGCAACAAACGCGTCTCTTTGGGATTCGAGCCATTGCAAATCTTGGTCGTCGCACTCGTACGTCGCCGCCGCGGTGTTCGGACCAAACCTCGCCGCGACGACTCCGCCACCCGACTTGTGATACCCCTGCGGCGGCTTGTACGCTTTCCCATCGTTCATACTCGCGTAATACTGCGCAGTTTCCGCTTTACCAAACTGTGGCACGTGGATATTCTCAGTTTTCGCAAACGGATCTTTATTAAAGCCTTGGATGCGCGCGTTCAACTCGCGTTGAGAAACCTTCTTCTTATTCCCCTTCGTCGGCGTAGCGTTCGTGTCATTTTCTATCCCGTCTTTATAATCAGCACTTCCTCTCTTCGGTCGATTGCCATCGCCTTTCTTCTTGATTTCTTTTTCAGCCTTTTCTGGCCTCGGCTCCTTCTTCACGCGAGGTTTTTGCTGCACGTTTCTCGTCTTGTTTTGTCTTCGATTGTCTCTTACGCCGCACGCGTTGCACAACGTCTTCGGTCCGTCCGGACCGTTACGCCATAAAGGCGTCGTGTGCGTGTTACAGTGCGCGCATCTTTTCCCTGCAATCCCAGTCGGCGACTGATTATTCGCCATCTTTAATTTCCTTTTTCTCTTTTTCTCGCCGCCGCCGTCAACCGAGCGCGCAGAGGACAGAGGACGCGAAACACCGGGAGGGGCACTAATCAATGTTCCAATTCTTCTCTCTCGAGCGAATAAAAGCACTTTCTGTGTGAATGAATGGAAAAAGAAAGAAACAAAACGTAAGTATTCGAGGCGAGGCGTGCACTCGCGTGCGTTTTCGAGCGAATATCTCAACCATAGGCGCTCCTCGCGCGCGATTGAATTTAGAAAATGGGACAAAGGGCAGGAATTTCGACACCTCTCAGGCACTGCCCGACGAGGAATTCCGAAGGGCACGCGCGCGCATCGAATCGCACCCAGTGCGACCAAACGCGACGGATTCGTGCCCAAAAAAAATCAATTTTCGAATGAAAGAGACTGTATTCTGTTCAATTGAAAAGCGTAAAAGCAGATCCACGTACCTTCTCGCCCTCTTTTCTTCCGTTTTAATGCGCACAAATAGAGGTCCGTATAAAAAAAAACAGAAGGACGCCAAGAAGTCTCGCCTTTTTCTCTCCTTCTCTCTCCTGAAAGAAATTAAAATCCCCCTTCTCTCTCTCTCTTACGCTCTACTCTTCTCAACGCGAATTTCCTCTCGCCTAAGCGCTCGAACTTTTCGACGAGAAAGAATCTCTCTAAATCTATTCTTCCTTCCTAAAGGCTGAGGAGTGTATATATATAGAGTCGTCGACGCTCGACGTACTCGCGCCGTACTTTTTTTATGTTGATTTCCTTCGTTCCCTTCTTCTTTTCGCGAAACGACGGAAAAAAAATCAGAGAAAAGGAAGGTTTCAGAAGGGCAGGTTTCCCACCAAAAAAGAAGAAAAATTGTCGAAAGAAGAGACCAATGATACTATGCCACCAGAAGGGAAATTATAGGGGGGAAACGCGCGCGCAAACACACTTCTTTCAATCGATAAAACGCGCAACAACACTTCCTCTCTCCACCAGATATCGGGATTTTTTGCCCCCTGTGCTCGTGCTGTTGTATACTTTTTTTCGTGCGCTCTATATTTCAAGACGGCTGCTCTTCTTTGCTCGATGACGACGACGACGATGGGAGGCGAGGAAGCCCTGCCTCCCTCTAAACGAGAGAGAGAACAGAGAGAGAATATTTTCTCTTCCTTGAAAACGACGATGCTCTTTTTTCTTCTTTTTGTCTCCTTTTTCCACCCCAACAAGATATTTTCATTTTCGAAGAAGATATTTTCTTTTCGACTGATGGAGAAGAGCAAAAACGCGCTCTCCCCTTCTTTTGTCGTCAAAGTCTCTTTCGAGAGCTTTCACCAAAAACAAGAAAAAAAAAATCAAAAAAACGAGAAGCGCTCTTTGTCTTTCCATAGAGAGAAACCCAATCATTTTTTCCCCATAACAACCTAAAGTATATCTCTTTCTTCCGCGCGCGACGATGGAAACGATGAATACCACCACCACCAACAACAAGAGAGAAGGCGGCGAAAAGGACGAGGATGAAGAGGACAAAAAGCGCGCGAAAAAAGAAGAATTAGAAGAGGACGAGTTGGAGACGCAAGAAACGCACAACACCTGGAGTGCCAACGAGGAAATCTTGGAGGAAGAGGTGTACGTCCAAGATTTAGGCAAAGTCTCCGACGACGTGAAAGTCGTCGAGGCGGAGAAGAAGAGCTGGAACAGGAAGCCTTTGGCGAGACCGATCGATGGTCAAACGGATTCTATACGTGCGTGTTGTTGTTGTGTTTTTCACTCTTCTTTGAAACGCGTTCGTATTCTTTGTCTTTGTCTTCTCATTCTTCGCTTTGCGCTTTGGGAGATTTTCAAACTTCATAACTCGTAACTCACATTTTTTGACTTCTTTTCGAAAACAACATTAAAACAACAACAGTTTTTCAACAGTTGGACATCGATTACATCATCGGCCAGCCGTACGAGATGCTCGGCCAGGAGAGACGGTCGAAGGGCCAGGCGGCGATTTTGCGAATGTTTGGCGTGACCGAAGACGGCCACTCGGTGTGCGTGCACGTGCACGGTTTCAACCCGTATTTTTACTGCGCGGTGCCGGAAACTTTCACGGAGCAACACATTCCGGCGTTTTTGATGTCTTTGAATTCGCAGATGATGGCGCACCAAAGGTCGTCGAATTCGGCGAGGCATTTCGCGCTGGACGCGCATTTGATTTTAGATAAACAATCGCTCATGAATTTCCAACCGAACGGGAAGAAAGGACGTTTTTTACGCATCATCATGATGTTGCCGACGCAAGTGGCGCAAGCGAGAGGGATTTTAGAAAATGGGATACACGTGGACGAGTTGCACCAAAGCGCGTTAACGTTTCCGACGTTTGAGAGTAACATTTTGTACACGTTAAGGTTTATGGTAGATAGAGCAGTTGTCGGCGGGAACTGGTTGGAATTACCGGCGAAAAATTATCGCGTGCGTCCGCAACAAAGGAAAGCGAGTTATTGTCAAATCGAGTGCGACGTTATGTTCGATCGATTCATCTCGCACGCCGCGGAAGGGAAATATTCAAAGTTGGCGCCGTTCAGAATTTTGTCCGTCGATATCGAGTGCGCCGGGAGAAAAGGTTTCTTCCCGGACGCCGAACAGGATCCGGTGATTCAAATCGCCACGCTCGTCACCGAACAAGGCTCGGATTCGCCGATTATTAAAGCGATTTGGACGCTAGACACGTGCGCGCCAATCGTCGGCGCAGAGGTGAAATCTTTTCGAGACGAGCGGGAGTTATTGAGAGACTGGGGTAAGTTTATGCGCGCCGTCGATCCAGACATGCTCATTGGCTATAACATTGTCAATTTCGATTTCCCATATCTCATCAAACGCGCGCAAACGCTAGGCGTGCAAGATTTTCCGTATTGGGGGAGAATTATCGGGAAACAACTGACGATTAAAGACACGACGTTTAGTTCCAAAGCGTACGGGACGAGAGAGTCGAAAGAAATTACCATCGAAGGAAGAGTTCAATTTGATATGCTCCAAGCGATTCAAAGAGATTATAAACTTTCGAGTTACTCTTTGAACTCGGTGTCCGCGCACTTCTTAGGCGAGCAGAAAGAAGACGTGCATCACTCGGCGATTTCCGAGTTACAAGCCGGGACCGCGGAAACCAGAAGACGTTTGGCGGTGTACTGTTTGAAGGACGCGTATTTGCCGCAACGTCTGTTGGATAAACTCATGTATACGTACAACTACATCGAAATGTCCAGAGTTACCGGCGTCCCGTTGTCCTTCTTGTTGGCGAGAGGCCAATCGATTAAAGTCATGTCACAGCTGTTGCGAAAAGCCAGACAACGCGGATTGATCATCCCAGCGAGAAGAGACCGAGGAAACGGTCCGAACGCGCAATTAGAAGGTGAAGTCGCGTACGAAGGCGCGACTGTTTTGGACGCGAAAGCTGGGTATTACGAGCTTCCAATCGCGACGCTCGATTTCGCCTCTCTGTACCCTTCCATCATGATGGCGCACAATTTGTGCTATTGCACGTTGGTCAAGCAACACGACGTGGCGGATTTACCGCCGGAAGCGTACACGAAAGCGCCAACCGGAGATGTTTTTGTCAAATCCACGCAGTTCAAAGGTATCCTTCCGGAAATTTTAGAGGAACTGTTATCGGCGCGGAAACGAGCGAAACAGGATTTAAAAAAAGCGACGGATCCTTTAGAACGGGCGGTTTTAGACGGTCGTCAGTTGGCGTTGAAAATATCCGCCAACTCCGTGTATGGATTTACCGGCGCCACGGTCGGTCAGCTTCCGTGTTTGGAGATTTCCGCCTCGACGACGGCGTACGGTCGTCAGATGATTGACCACACGAAGAAATTGGTCGAGGAAAAATACACCACCGCCAACGGGTACGAAGGCGACGCCGAAGTCATATACGGCGATACCGATTCCGTGATGATTAAATTCAACTGTAAAGAATTAAAAACGAGCATGGAGTATGGTTTAGAAGCCGCCGATTACGTCTCCGCGACGTTTACGAAACCCATCAAGTTAGAATTTGAAAAGTGTTACTGGCCGTATTTGTTGATCTCCAAGAAAAGATACGCCGGTTTACTCTGGGAAAACAGCGAAAAGTGGACAAAAATGGATACCAAAGGTATCGAAACTGTGCGTCGCGATAACTGTCTGTTAGTGCGCCAGGTCGTCGAAACGTGCTTGACGAAAATCCTCATGGATAGAGACATCCCTGGCGCGGTCAAATACGTCCAAAACACCATCTCGGATTTACTGATGAATAAGTTGGATTTGTCGCTTTTGGTCATCACCAAAGGTTTGACGAAAACCGCGGAGGAATACGCGGTCAAAGCGGCGCACGCGGAGTTGGCACAACGCATGTTCCTTCGCGACCCAGCGACGGCTCCAGTTGTTGGCGACCGCGTCGCATACGTCATGATTAAAGGCACAAAAAACGCCAAAGGCTACGAGAAATCCGAGTGCCCGATTTACGCCATGGACAACAACTTACCCATCGATCACAAGCACTACTTGGACAACTTCTTGACCAAACCTTTGTTGCGTTTGTTCGAACCGATGCTGCAAAACGCCGCATCTGTTCTCTTCTCTGGTGAACACACCAGGTCGATCGCGTTACCTACCCCGTCTTCCACCTTGGCCGGCGGCATCATGCGCTTCGCGAAAGTCCGCCCGTCCTGCGTCGGTTGCCGCGCGCCAATCACGGACGAAAAGCTCTCCAAATCTTTGTGCAAACACTGCTTCGAAGACGAATCTAAACATCTCCAAAAAGCGTTAGTCACGGTGAACGAACTCGAGAAAGACTTCAACCGTTTATGGACGCAATGTCAAAGATGTCAAGGTTCGTTGCACCAAGACGTCTTGTGCACGTCGAGAGACTGTCCGATTTTTTACCGAAGAAGGAAAACGCAGAAAGATTTGATCGAAGCCACGACCACGTTGAAACGGTTCGATTGGTAGTAACTTTACCACCACGTCAGCTCACGCGTTTGTAATTATTATTAATAGTACTCACACAAACACCACCCGCGCGTCGATATAATAATCAATTCGTTCGTCTTCTCTGTTTTTTGCTCAATTTCTCATAAAAACGACGCAGAACCCCCCCAAAACAACAACATTAACACCAAGAATGGAGGAGGAGGAGGAAGATGGCGTTCCTCTCCCTTCCTCTGCTCTGCTCGTCAAGCGTTTCCAGCTCCTCGAACTCGTCGGTCGAGGGACGACCGGCGTCGTCCATCGCGCTTTAGATGTTCTCAATAACAACGAAACCGTCGCCATAAAATTGGTCGATTTGGAAGAGTGCGAGGACGACGTTTTGGACATTCAGCGAGAAATCAACGTGTTGGCGAACTGCGATTCCCCACACGTGACGAAATATTTAGGCTCGTGGTTGGTACCGAAAACGAGCACGTTAGCAATTGCCATGGAATACATGGGCGGTGGATCGGTTCAGGATTTATGTCGAGAGACGCCGTTGGATGAGCGAATCGTTCGAGTGTTGATGCGAGACGTGGTGAAAGCGTTGAAGTATTTACACGAGGAAGGAAAAATTCATCGAGACGTGAAGTGCGCGAACATTTTGTTGAACGAGAACGGGGAGGTGAGATTGGCGGATTTTGGGGTGTCCGGGCAGATGACGCAAACGATCGGGGCGAGAAGGAAGACGTTTGCCGGGACGCCGTTTTGGATGGCTCCGGAGGTTATTCAGTCGAGCGGAACCGGCGGGTTTGACGGACCGAGCGGGTACGACGAGAAAGCGGATATTTGGAGTCTAGGGATAACGGCGATTGAAGCCGCGACTGGGTCGGCGCCACACACGCATTTACATCCCATGAGAGCTCTGTTTGTAATTCCGCAATCGGCGCCGCCAGAGTTGCCGTATACCGAAAACAACGAAGACAACGAAGAAGACGGAGGAGTGACGTATAATTTTTCGGAGGAGTTTAGAGATTTCGTGAAGCAGTGCGTGAAAATGAACCCTGAGGAGAGGCCGAGTGCGGAAGACTTGTTGAAGCATCCGTTTTTAGAGGTTGGCGGTGTGAACGCCGCGGAATCGGCGAGTAACGACGCGAGCACTAGTAGGAACAAGACGAGTAACGGGGAAAGTAACAACGCGAGCGCGGAGGAGCGAGAGGAAGTGTCGACGATAATTGCAGAGGTGAAGAATGGCGCGGTGAATTCAGCAGAGAAGGTCCGACGACAGACGTCGAGTTTAGCGTCAGAGTTGACGGCACCGCCGCCGGACGCGTCGACGAAAGAGGAGAAGAAGGGTAAAACGCGGAGAAAAAAACCGCCGCCTCCGTTGCACTCGCCGCCGCGGCCAGATCGCGTGAACACCAAGAAGGTCGCAGAGAACGAAGAAAATGACATAGAAGTAGCAGAAGTAGATAAGAAGAAGAACAGCGCAGAAGAGAGAACGACACCGTCGGAGAACGGTTCAGAAGAAACGGCGACGACGCCGAGCACGCAAAAAGAAGCAGACGAGGACTTTGCGAGTAGTCCTCGGAGCTCGAATCATTCCACGATGTCTGGCAGTCAAAAGTCAAGACCAGATTCGTCGATCGGGAACTCGAGTTGGGATTTCGGTTCGGGTGCATTAGGCCGACGGTACTCGAAGAAGTTGCAGGACCAACAAAAACAGAAATCGCCGACGGCGAGTAACTCGAGTTTGGATCCTCTCAGTCCAAAATCGCGCTTCAAACTCGACGGGAATGAAGCGCTTCCGAGAACAAGTTTGTTGTTGAAAAACCACGTGGGAGACGCGCTTCGCGATTTAAAAATTCCGAAGCGTGAAGCCGATGCTGTATTTTCTGCGCTCGTGGGGATGGAAATTGCAGTCGCGGGAAGTATCGATGCATTTTTTAACTCCGTTTACGAAAGAAGCGTAGCGAAGGATGGAAATGATGATCACGCGTTGTCGAGGGATGAAGAGCAGTCGTCGGAGAGAAGCGTCTTGGCGGAATACTTACTCTCGCGTTGGCGAGACGATTTAATCAGAGAGGAGGTTGGGTATTATGATTAATAGAATTAGAATTTCATATAGTTTTGCTTTGCTATGAGTGTGTATAATACAAAGAGTTTACTAATAACCACGTCTAGAGAACGCGTTATACATCTGTAACATTTCCGCCGAAGGTTCTGGAGACGCCGTGGAACTTCCACTCGAGATGGCCTTTTCTACGTGTCGCATGTAAACGGCATCGATTTCCGTCTCGTTCTCGTCTTCCTCTTCAAGCGCGCATAACGCCGCTTCTCTCGCTAAGTTTGCTAAATCTGCGCCGGTGAATTTCTCTGTCATGTCACCAACGCGTTCTAAGTTGACATCCGGCGCTAACGGCGTTTTACGAAAAGCGAACGCGAGGATTTCCGCGCGTTCTTTACTCGTCTCGGGCGCTTTTACGAATAAAAGGCGATCGAAACGACCGGGACGAAGCAAAGCTTCGTCGACTAAATCTGGGCGGTTCGTCGCCGCAATGACGGCAATTTTTTCTGCTCGCGAAGAAGAGTTTAACCCATCCATTTCAAGCAACAACTGCGTCACGACGCGATCGTAGACGGAACTTCCTTCCGACTTTGTTTCGCCGCCGCCTCGGGAAGAAGCCAAACCGTCAATTTCGTCGATGAAGATTATCGACGGCGCAACGCTTCGAGCGCGTTTGAAGAGCGTCTTGACGGCTTTTTCGGACTCGCCGACGTATTTCGAGAACAACTCGGGACCTTTCACGGCTAAGAAGTTTCGTTTCGATTGTGAAGCGACAGCGCGAGCTAAAATTGTTTTGGAACATCCGGGAGGTCCGTATAACAAAATACCGTTTGGCGGTTTCGCGCCAATCTTCTGCATCGCGTCTGGATGCGTTTCCGCCCACTCGACGAGTTCCTTCAACGAGCTTTTTGTGTCGGTCTGACCACCGACGTCGTCCCAATCAACGTTTGAAATCTCGACGTTGATGTCGCGCATGGCCGAAGGCCGAGCGCGATTCTTTGCGACGATAAAATCTTCAATCGTGACGCTATCATTCGTGGACGAAGATGGCGACGTGATTATATCAGTAGTCTCGTCGAGTTGCAAACTGGACATCGCTCCCGAAATATCGTTACCGTTACGTTGTTGATCAGCTATTATCCTGCGCATGGCATTTGAGGCGGCATCTCGAACGAGTTGCGCGATATCAGCGCCGACGAATCCATGCATCGTCCACGCGGTTTCGCGAATAATCTCCTCCGTCAAATCGTGCTTAATCGTTCCCAAGTGTGATTTCAAAATCTCAAATCGTTGTTGTGGATCCGAAGCGTTTACTTCGAGTTCGCGATCAAACCTTCCCGGTCGTCTCAGTCCAGCATCAACGGCGTCGGGTCTATTCGTTGTCGCCAAAACGATAATGCCGTCAAGATTAACGACGTTGCCATCAAAAATCTCCGTCAACGCCGCTACCGCTCGCGTGTTCAAATTTGATTCCTCTCCGCCTTCGCCGGAACTACCGCCGGAGTTTTGGACGTTCTCGCCTCTCGAAGGACAAAGCGCGTCGAGTTCGTCGATCAAGACAATCGCCGGTTTCGCTTTCGCCGCCGCTCGAAAGACTTCACGGATGGCCTCTTCGGTTTCACCGACGACAGAGCCGACAAGCTCAGGTCCATCGACGACGAAGAGCGTCGCGTTTGACGTCTCGGCCGCGTGTCGGGCTAAAAGCGTCTTACCAGTCCCGGGTGGACCCCAAAGCAAAGCACCTCGAGGCGGCGCGACGCCGCACTTCTTGAAAAGGTCAGCGTTGACCAGCGGGAGCGTGACGATATCTTTTAACGCGACGATGTGCGATTCACATCCGGCGAGTACATTTCTGGTTCTACTTTTATTAAGAGAGGACGATGATTCAGATTTGATCGAAGCGCCGGCGGCACGAGCGCGGCAAACAGCACTGCCGATATGGTCTTCTTCATCCTCTTCTTCTTCTTCGTTGTTGTTGTTTTTACCGTCCTGGCTCTTTGCATTGGTATCACTTTCATTCGCGTCTCGGCCGAGCAGTTCACACGTTTCGGTCTCCTCGTCGATCTCACCGATCTCGTCATTACTAACAAACGCGTTCATATTCTCATCACCCGTCGTTGTCATCGAAATCACTTCAAACAATGCCGAGACGCCTAAAAGCGGTAAACGCACAATCTGCCCGACGCGATATCCGCGATCGCGTAGCGCGCGCAAAGCTAACATCTCCAACGACGATAAATCGTTTCTAGTGGTACGTCGATTCCTCGCGAGCGAGTCTCGCAACCACGCACCTTCCGCGCGAACCGCAAACGCCGCCTCCATGGCGTATAATTTCAACGTCACCTTCTTTACTTTCCTTAAACCACCCCTCGTCGCTTTTCGCACGCACACAAGCGCATCTGCCGGAGGACACCCGAGCGAAAGCCACAGTCTCCTAGATAACGACACTTGCGATTTCTCCAAAGCCGAATGTACCGCCGATTTCCCTGGAACGGCAAACCGCCCATCGCCTGCCTCTCTGACGGCATCGTCCGGCGCGGCGACGTCCAAATCGAGCATCGCCCCCGCCACGTGTCTCGCATCCAAAGCTTTCCACTCGCCTCCTCGAAACCGCTCTCGAACGACGTCTTCGTCCTCGGCAAAAACACACGGTCGCTGCATCGCCGGTCCTCTCTGATTCACTTTTTTCATCATCGCGCTCTCTCCTCCTAAAGCCTTCGCCACTGGCGTACCGAGCGTTGCTTTCCGCTCGCCGACGACGGAAGCGACCCCCGCGTCTTCGGGCATACAAAACGTCATCGTATTCCCGAATCCATCCTCTGCGCCACCACCCGGAGTAGTCATAACACCACCACCTCTCGGGGTTGTTTCTTGTCTCGTCGTCGCCATCACGGAGACCAAAACGCGTTCAAAATTTGAAATCTTGTTCTTTTTCGCGAACGCTCGCGAGATGAACACGTCCAAAGACGCGTCTTTTCCTTCGTCTCGGTCGTAAACATTGGCCGTCAGATTCGGACCGAAATCGACAATCGGCGACGATGATGATGATGCCCCTATCTCCTCGTTTCTTTTCAGTCGCCCGAGGGAAGAAAAGAACGACGACGAGGACGTCTTTTCCTCCTTCTCCTCCTCCTCCTCGGCAGTGGTAATGATGGTAATCTCTCGAGACGCGTAAGAGGGAAACGAAGGAAAATTGGCTTCGAACTCGTCGTCGGCCTCGCCGGTCACGGGGGGCTTTTTCTTCCTCTTTTGATTCCCCATTATTCTTGCGATGATGCCGTTCAGTAGTAGTAGTAGTAGTGGTAGTAGTGCGAGTAGTACGGTGACGTCGATGATGTCGTCGGAATCATCTCTCTTTGTTGTTCAAGTGTGAACGACGCAGAGAATTAAAGTTATGAAGGGGAAAAGAGAGAGTTAAAGGC
>Ga0115000_10000567_pt1 | contig 34190 bp, 36 predicted proteins | sample ArcticOcean_MG_C_6_FD_89690 | JGI IMG/M metagenome (GOLD analysis project Ga0115000, IMG submission 89690) | Marine microbial communities from western Arctic Ocean - ArcticOcean_MG_CB8_128 | ecosystem: Environmental > Aquatic > Marine > Oceanic | place: Arctic Ocean: Canada Basin | collected...
CATCAGGCTTTCGCCCATTGTGCAAGATTCCCCACTGCTGCCTCCCGTAGGAGTCTGGACCGTGTCTCAGTTCCAGTGTGGCTGATCGTCCTCTCAGACCAGCTACCCGTTGTCGTCTTGGTAGGCCATTACCCCACCAACTAACTGATAGGCCGCGAGACCCTCCCAGAGCGCCGGAGCATTTCCACATCAGACCATGCGGTCCGAAGGGGATATCCGGTATTAGCTATCGTTTCCGATAGTTATCCCGGTCTCTGGGGTAGGTTTCTCACGTGTTACTCACCCGTTCGCCACTCTCTCATGTGACCCGAAGGTCGAGAGCGTTCGACTTGCATGTGTTAGGCACGCCGCCAGCGTTCGTCCTGAGCCAGGATCAAACTCTCCGTTAAAAATTCAGTCAGCACCGAAGTGCGACCTTCAATCAGTTTGCTTAGAAGTACACCTCGTCAACCGCAAGCGGCTTCAGAGTCTTAGGTACAACCTTGCGAAGTGGAGAGCTGGTATATGTGAGCGAACTCACACGATCCCAGCTTCAATACTTATTTATGTCTCAAAGCGCAGGCCTCGCCGCCAACACCGAAGTGTTATTGGTTTGCCTGCGATGACGGAACGAGTCCATCTTTGCTAAGTGCAATGATGTCTCGCCCGCACTGGCTTTTTCGTCCTCTATTCTATTTTCAAGGAGCGTCGCAGACCGAAGTCTGGAAGCCGAGGGATGCGTTCGTCCGAAGAAGATTGCATTGCCCGGAAGCTTTGCTCTGCTTATCGGAGCGGCCGAAGCCGCTCTGTAAGCGACTAACTAAGTTAGCGCGGCGTACTGAGACCGGCAACCTCGTCGTAACCTTTTTCTAGTATTTATTCAGAAATTACAAGGGTGTAGTTTCGCTTACCTCGGCGAAGAAGCAAATACCGCCCAAAACGCAGGTCGTCTGGGCTCACGTGATCCTCGCTTCGGCGTTCGCCATGTACGTAGACTGACCCTTCGGCTAGCGCCCTACGGGCATCGCCCTTGGAGCTACTCAGTCCCGTAGACAAGAGTATGTCGACCAAGCTGCCATCGCCGGATAGATCGTTGGTCTTCACCGTGGTCGTAGGCATGTCGACAGCCAGCGCTTCGTAAGCCGCTCCAGACGTGACCTCGCCGCCGAAAAGGGCGGCCGATGCCTCCGAAGCCGCTGCAGCATGCGACGCTCCATGCACTAGCGCTGTGAGTTCGTAGGCCAGACGTCGCTGGCCATGTCTGCCTCCGCGGTCCGCTTCGTGGCTCGCCACTACCGCCAACGCTTCTTCGACAGGTAGCAGCGTGAGTTGGAGCAGAAAGCGAGTCAGGTCGCGGTCGTCGGTGTTCATCCAGTACTGGTAGAACCGGTAAGGCGAAGTGCGGTCGGCAGAAAGCCACACATTACCGTCCTGGCTCTTGCCGAACTTCGAACCGTCCGCCTTCGTAATAAGAGGCCAAGTAAGGCCATGGGCCGGACCGCCGCCGCGGCGCCGAATCAGATCGATGCCAGCAGTGATGTTGCCCCACTGGTCTGATCCGCCTATTTGCAGTTCGCAACCGTAGTGGTCGTACTGCCAGGAGAAGTCGTAAGCCTGAAGCAGCATGTAGCTGAACTCGGTGTAGGAGATGCCATGCTCACCTTCCATACGAGCCTTCACTGACTCCTTGGCCATCATTTGGTTAACCGTCACGTGCTTGCCAATGTCGCGCAGGAAATCCAAAACACCTACCTGGTGCGTCCAGTCATAGTTGTTGACCAATTTCGCTCCACCGTCACCGAAGTCGAGCAGATTCTCAAGCTGGTTGCGAATGCTGGCAACATTGTGTTGCAGCGTGTCCATGTCGAGCAGGTTTCGTTCGTCGGACCGTCCGCTCGGGTCCCCCACCATGCCGGTGCTACCGCCTACCAGAACCAATGGCCGATGGCCGCAATCCTGGAACCGTCGCAATGCCAAGACGCCCACGAAGTTTCCAATATGGAGCGAGTCCGCGGTGGGATCAATGCCGTGATAGAGCGTGGTGGGAGTTGCTAGCAACGTTGCTAGAGCGTCACGGTCTGTGGTGTCGTGAATGAGACCGCGGGCGTCAAGATCTTCCAAAATGTTCACGCTGACGACGATAGCGTCCGGGCCGCCGGCGGGTCGGGACTTATTGCCGTCCGCTTCGATAAGTTTTGTGGCCCGCTGCGCACAAACGGTAGCCAAGGCGACACACTGGGGCTATGACCTCCTCGTCGGATCACCCTCTCTCTGGTCATACCGGCAACGAAGGCCCCTACATGGCTAATTCCCTCGGTGACAATCCTCACGAGAAGTGGTGGGTTTGGACCCCTGGTCGCGTTGCTGGTGCGGTAGTAACCGTGTGCATCATCAGCTTCTGGGTATGGGCATTCTCCCCGCTGCCGGACCGAGGCAACCCCGACCGACTTGATGACCGCGCCTACGTGACTGCGGCCGAGGGCATATGCGCCGTCGCCCAGACTCAAATCGCAGACCTACCGTCAGCAGGCGACGTTGCTACACCAGCGGAGCGGGCCGACCTTCTCGACACCGGCACCGTGGTTGTGCGCCAACTAATCCTCGATCTGCGAACCGTCCGCCCCGATGCCGACAGCGAAGCAACGATCATTAGGTTTTGGCTCGACGACTGGGAGACGTACGCCGATGACCGAGACCACTACGCCGGGCAGCTACGCACCGGCGATTTTGGGGGCGTTGACGATCGGTTTACCGTGACCACCAGAGCGGGACTCGCCGTGTCAACCCACATCGATGGCTTCGCGCGCGTCAATGACATGGACAGTTGCCTCACCCCCGGCGACGCTTAACCAAATACATTCAAGTAGCTCCGCACGGCAGATCGCGCTTTACGGATTTGGATTCGCTGGACCGCGGGCTAGGTCGCCAGGCGGGCTTGGCCAGCGCGGAGCATGCGATGCAAACCAGTGTCGAGACCCAGATCGGCAACCTCTTCAAAACCGAACCATTGCATGTCTGTGGATTCATGATTCGCTGAGATCTTTGCTCCGTGGGGTGCTCGTACAAGAAACCGAACATCAAGGTGATCGTGCTCTGGTTCCTCGCCTCTTGCAGGAATTCGGTGAACATCCAGGTCGATCGGTGACTGCTCAATGAACAGCCCTTTCATACCGGTTTCCTCCCAAGCCTCACGCAATGCAGCGCTGGCGAGGTCGCCATCGCCGTCAACGTGACCGCCGGGCTGCAACCATCGTTGGAGCTTGGTGTGATGCATCAACAACACCCGCGCTCCGTCCGCATGGACAATTAGGGCCGAAGCCGTGAAGTGGCCGTCCAGACAAGTCCGATGCAGCGCATCGGGATGCGACTGGACAAAGGTACACATTTGCTCACGGAACCGCTCGACATCGGCGTCGCCGTCGGGGGCATTTTCCACATAGCTCAATGCTTCAGCAACACTCATGACGACAGGGTGCCAAAACTGAACACGAAATCGGGCCCGAAGCAGTCGCGGTTGAGACGACTCACTGACTCAAGAAGGACTTCAATGCGTCGGGGACCGGCGTCTTGTTGTGGTCGACGGGATCCACTGAGACATACGTGACCAGGGAATCAAAAATATGATCACTGCCTACGAGTCCTTTGAAGCTCACATCGAAGGAGGTATTGCCCCAACGGGTGGCCGAACATTCGATTGCCACGGTGTCGCCGCGTCGGGCCGAGCCATGCCAGGTAACCGTGGCCGTCTTCAACATGAAGTCCAAACCTACGGACTCGAAGTCGCCAAATTCACTGCGAAGCCAACAGTCCATAGCATCATCAACGAAGGTCAGATAATGGGCGTTGTACACAACCTTCTGCATGTCACAATCGACGTAGCGCACCCGGTATTCGTATCGATATCCCACAGGCGCCATCATGACAGTTATTTGTTCACCACCAACAACCATCAAACAAATGGCCACTTGCGCATCTCCAATTCCCGTACCAGTACCCAGATCGAAGCCGTGGGCAGTTACCGGGCCACGGCCCGATAACTGCCCACCGCTTCGAAGTGCTTTAGTCGGTTTTGGATTGGCCCGCTCGAATTGTTATGCGGCTGTTGGTTTACGCACCGCTTGATGTGCGGCTGCCCGCACTCGCCGAACAACGTCAGCGGGGCGATGGAACAGATCTACATCGCTAAAGACAACTACCGTCCAGCCATTGGACTCCAACGTCTCGCGCCGCTCGGTATCGCGCCGCTGGTCGGTAAGCGCCCCATGAAACGCCGACCCGTCAATTTCGACGACCAGCGCCCTCACTGAATGGACGAAGTCCATACGACCCACCCAACCCGCCTGAGTCGAGATATCAACCTGTTGTTGAAATGACCCGACTCCTGCCTCCTTGACCAGCGAACGGAATCGAAATTCCAATCCAGATTCCATTGGTCGATAGTTGTCACGCCGATCAGTCAGCAGCGCTCGCATCAGAACCGTTCCGGACTTTCCACGCCCCATGAGTCGATCAAAAGACTGGCCAACGGAGGCGACCGTCGCCAGTCGTCTCGCCAAGATGGCCTCCAACGCACGTTCAGTTCGTTGGGGGGAGCTTCGTGGATCACTCGCCAGATCGATTATCAAGCGGCTTGGTGTCGTCACCGGAAGCCCATCGACCTCGGTGACATGTTCATCTAGCAGATCGCGCGGGTTGTGGATTTTGGCCAAATGATCTCGACGCCCATTTGACCCATGGCGCCGAGCAATCACCTCGGGTCGCCCCAGCGGGAACCCGGGCAACCCCCACAAAAAGGCAGCCGTGTCGAACCCGACTACCGCGGGAGGCGAAGCATCCAGCACAGCAGCCATGATTCGTTGTCGATCGGTATCGGGTGTGCCGGCTACAGCCAAGACGTGGACGCCGATCGGCCGAAGCGACCCTCGTTTAATGCGGTGATGAACCTTCTCGGCGTTGGCGCCCATCATTGGCAACTGGCGTCGCGCCACCAGCCCGTGTTGACGTTGGGCTAGAGCCGCTATCTGACCGTCAAGCGAATGGTCCTGCATAGACCAATATTGACACGGGGGTACGACAATCTTACTTAAGGGCTTGTGCCAAGCGCCCAAGCCAAATCCCAAAATCGCAGATCTGCAACCAAATCCCCGTGAGGTCGTGGGCAGTTATCGGGCCGTGGCCCGATAACTGCCCACCACTACGATTTGTTTGTGGCTCGGCTGGCTCGGCTGGCTCGGCTAGCTCTGCTTGATGCGCTCTATGTCGGCTGCTAGTTGCGCACGAAAGCGCTGCAATTGTGCCGCTACGGCAGCGGGACCACCAGAACCATGGGTAGTCCGGTTGCGGACCGAAGCACCCGGAGCCAAAAGACGGGCCGCATCGGGGCCTAATAGCGGCTCAGCCGCGACCAACTCAATGAGTGCCCCCTGGCCCGCCAGAGCTTTCCGGACCAACGCCCCAACAACACCGTGCGCCTCGCGGAACGGCATGCCGCCCGCCACCAAAAACTCGGCAAGGTCAGTAGACGCGGCGTACGGCGAATCGGCCTGTGCCGCCATGGTCTCGGTATTGAACGTAATGGTGTCGATCATGCCTTCGAGCGCCAACATTGTGAGCGTCACCGTGTCTACGGCATCAAACAGCGGCTCTTTGTCGCCCTGCAAATCTTTGTTGTACGCAAGCGGCAGACCCTTAAGAGTCGCCATCAGACCCGTAAGGTGGCCGAGCAGACGTCCCGCCTTACCCCGGGCTAGCTCGGCAATGTCGGGATTCTTCTTTTGCGGCATCATGGAAGACCCCGTCGAAAATCCGTCGTCAAGGGTGACAAAACCAAACTCGGTGCTGGCCCAGAGGATCATCTCCTCGCCAATGCGGGAAAGGTGCATGCCCAACATGGCCATGGCATAAAGAGAGTCGACAACAAAGTCCCGGTCGCCGACAGCATCAAGAGAATTATCGAACACCCTCGCAAAACCAAGGGCCTCGGCGGTGATCGCTGGATCAAGCGGCAGGCTCGAACCCGCTAAGGCTCCGGCACCCAGTACCGAAACATCGCTGCGCCGACGGGCCTCCAGCAATCGGTCGATATCGCGACTCATCGCCCAGCAATGCGCTAGCAGGTGATGGGCCAAAGTAACCGGTTGGGCCTGCTGAAGGTGGGTGTACCCGGGCAAGTGCGCTTCGCCAGATTCCGCGGCTCGACGAAGCACGACAGTCTGTAGCGCGGCGACCCGCCCGGCTACATCGGTCAACGCAGACCGTGTCCACATGCGCACGTCGTTCGCTACCTGATCGTTACGAGATCGACCCGTGTGGATCTTGCCGCCGACCGGCCCAGCAATTTCGGTGACGCGGCGTTCGACCGCGGTGTGGATGTCTTCGTCGGCAGAAACAAACACCATGGTGCCGTCGTCGAACTCGGCCTCGGTTTGATTAAGTGCCGTCTGAATTGCGACCGCCTCAGATCCGGTCAGCAACCCAACCGTTTCTAACATCCCCACATGAGCGCGCGAACCAGCAATGTCTTCGCGATACATACGTTGATCGAACGGCAAGGAGTCGTTCAATGCCTGGAGGGCTTCGGCTGGGCTGCCCTCAAAGCGTCCATTCCACAGCGTCTTTCCGTCGTCGGTCATGAGTTGGCCCGTCGGGTTGCCAGCGAGCGCAAACGAAGCGCATGCAACTTGATGAACCCAGCCGCATCGGCTTGATCGTAGGCGCCGTCGTCTTCCTCGAACGTGGCAATCTTCTCGTCGAAGAGAGTGTCGTCGCTGCGACGCCCCGCGACCGAAACATTGCCCTTATACAACTTGAGCATGACCTCGCCGTTAACAAACTCCTGCGACTTATCGATGGCCGCCTGGAGCATTTCGCGCTCCGGACTAAACCAGTAACCGTTGTAGATAAGTTCGGCGTAACGCGGCATGAGTTCATCTTTGAGATGGGCCGATGCGCCATCGAGAGTGATGGACTCGATTGCTCGGTGACCGCGCAACATGATGGTGCCGCCGGGCGTTTCATAGGCACCGCGAGACTTCATACCGACGTAACGGTTTTCGACAATGTCGATACGACCTATACCGTGTGCTCCACCGATGCGGTTGAGTTCAGTCAGGACCTCTGCCGGTGTCATCGCCACATCATCGATAGCGACAATGTCACCCTTCTCGTACTTGAGCGAGATGTACACGCCATCGGCGGGAGCAGCTTCAGGGCTCACCGACCAAAGCCACATCTCCGATGGCGGTTCCTGCCATGGATCCTCAAGCGGACCACCTTCATAAGAGATATGTAAGAGGTTGGCGTCCATCGAGAACGGCGACTTGGTACCGCGCTTTTGCTCGATCGGAATGCCCGCCTTTGCGGCGTACTCGAGCAACGACTGGCGACTACCAAGATCCCACTCACGCCAGGGCGCTATGACCTGGATGCCCGGTTCAAGCGCGTAGGCGCCCAGTTCGAAACGAACCTGATCGTTGCCCTTACCGGTTGCTCCGTGACTGATCGCACCAGCGCCGGTTTCGCGCGCTATTTCGACGAGACGCTTGGCAATGAGCGGTCGGGCGATAGAAGTACCGAGCAGGTACTCGCCTTCGTAGATGGCATTGGCGCGGAACATTGGGTAGACGAAGTCGCGCACAAACTCCTCGCGTACGTCCTCGATATAGATCTCTTTGACGCCCGCTGCTTCGGCCTTCGCTCGGGCCGGTTCGATTTCGTCACCTTGGCCAAGGTCGGCGGTGAACGTTACGACTTCGCAGTCGTAGGTGTCTTGCAGCCAAGCAAGGATTACGGACGTGTCGAGACCACCGGAGTAGGCCAGGACAACCTTGTCGACATCAAATTTGGGTTTGGTACTCATAAGTTCATTCGTTCTTGGTTAGGAGAAATTGTTGACTGCGCCGCGACTCAGAGGCCAGCGAGTTCGCAAAGATTGGTTTGGGCTGCGGCACCGCGGCCTTGGGCGATAACTAGAATCAGTGTGTCGTCCCCCGCCACAGTTCCCACTAGGTCTTCAAGGCCGGTTCGGTCTATCGCTGAGGCCACAACGTGGGCTGATCCAGGGGGTGTGCGTACAACGAGCAGGTCGCCAGATCGATTGACTTCAACCACCCAATCGCCCAGCACCCGGCGGAGGATGTCACTCGGAACATGATGCTCGTTCGGATCCTCTGGGACACCGTAAACCGTGTCGCCCCCGGGAATGCGCACCTTGATAGCGCCCATTTCTTCGAGGTCTCGCGACACCGTGGCTTGGGTAGATTCGATGCCCTCGGAATCGAGCAGGTCGACCAATTGCGTTTGGCTAGTGACCGCATTATCAGCCAGTAGCTGTCCGATGCGATGTTGGCGTTGGTTCTTACCTAGGCGTCGTCCCATTAGCTGTTTTCCTTAAGCCACCACAGCAAACCACGAGCCGAGTGCATGCGATTGGTGGCCTGCGCCCAAACCCGACTAGCCGAACCATCGAGCACATCGCGAGTGACTTCTTCGCCCGGGTGAGCCGGGAGGCAGTGCATCAAGATGCCACCCTCGTTGGTTTGGGACAACAAGTGCTCGTCAATGGTGAACTCGGCGAATGCATCTAGACGTTGCTGACGTTCTTCTTCGTGTCCCATTGACGTCCACACGTCGGTGTAGACCACATCGGCACCCGACACCGCTTCCGCGGGAGTAACAGTTACCAGTGGGTCTATGCCAGAACTACGAATGCGATCGAGGTCGCCCTCACTGAAGTGATACCCGGCTGGACAAGCAATTTGAAATTTCAGCCCGACCATTCCGCAGGCGATTCCTAGCGAACGAGCCACATTGTTGGCATCACCGACATAGGCCACGGTGTGTCCTTCAAATTCGCCGAACGTCTGCTTAATGGTCAACAAGTCAGCCAGAGCCTGCAACGGGTGCGCATCATCGGACAACATGTTGACGACGGGCACCGACGAAACTCGGGCCATGCGTTCGACCTTGTGATGCTCAAACACTCGAGCCGCCAAGATGGCGTGGTAGCCGCTGAGCACTCGTGCAATGTCTTCGGCGCTCTCGCGCTCGTCGAGTCCAACCTCGTCGGGACTAATGGTGATGGGGTGCCCACCAAGTTGCACCACAGCCATTTCCATCGAGTTGCGGGTACGTAGCGAAGGCTTTTCAAAAAGTAGCGCCACGCCTTCGCCGGCCAGAATTTGGGCCGGGTTGGGGTCGGCCGCTTTGTGGAGCACATCGGCAAGTTCGCTCGGCGTAAGATCATCGACCTCAAGTAGATGGCGGGTCATGAGCTCAGGACTCCTCGTAGAATTGCTACCGCTTCTTCGACTTCAGCATCGCTGGTTGTAAGGGGCGGGGTGAGCCGTAGCGCGGTTGGGGTAATCGGATTGACGAGCAGACCAGCGTCGGCCGCACGGCTCGCGACATCTTTGGCGATCTCGCCATCGAATTCGACGGCCAACATTGCCCCCATACCCCGGATATCGACGACGCGTGGCAGTTCGGAAAACGCTGCAGTCATGGTGACACCAAGCGCGGCAGCCCGATCGGCCATGTTGTCGCGGTCCATGATCTCGAGCACCTTGCGGGCGACCGCGGTAGCGAGCGGGTTGCCACCATAGGTGCTGCCATGGTCGCCTGGATCCAGGCTTTCGGCGACGGAACGCTTGGCCCAGACCGCTGCGATGGGAAACCCATTACCGAGGGCCTTGGCCAGGCATACAACGTCGGGTTGTACGTCGTAATGCTGGTGAGCAAACCATTTGCCGGTACGGCACAGGCCGCTTTGTACCTCGTCGACCATCATGAGCATTTGACGTTCATCAGCGAGGTTGCGCGCCGCAGTCATGAACTCTTGACTGGCGGGCCACACACCGCCTTCGCCCTGGACGGGTTCAAGATGAATTGCTGCGGTGGTGGGATCGATTGCACTCTCCAGCGCAGCTACGTCGTCGCGGGCCACATGGCGAAAACCTTCTGGCATAGGTGCGAACGGCTCGTGTTTGTTGGGTTGCCCACACGCGGCGAGGGCAGCAAGGGTGCGCCCGTGAAATGAACCGAACGTCGTGATGACCCCGTAGCGACCGTAACCAGCCCATTTGCGAGCGAGTTTGAATGCAAATTCGTTGGCCTCGGCCCCCGAGTTGCAGAAGAACACTTGGCCGCCGCCGCCGAGATGACGATCGATTTCGCGGGCGACGGGTGCCGCATGTTCGGTGGCCCAAAGGTTGGACACCTGAACGAGCTTGACTGCTTGTTCAGCCATGGCCTGAGCCACCTCTGGGTTGGCGTGGCCCAGCGCCTGCACGGCGAGACCGCCGACGAAGTCGAGGTACCGCTTCTCGTTGGTGTCCCAAAGTTCGGTGCCCTTGCCGCGCACAAACATGATGGACGGAGCGCCATAGTTGGGCATTGTTGGGTCATCCAACAAGGCATCGAGAATCTGCGGTTGGGTGGCCATTACTTGACTCCTTCGAGGGCGCCGTCAGCGGTGATCATGGTGCCGATGCCAGCTTCGGTGAATAGTTCTAACAACAAGACATGGGGGATTCGTCCGTCAAGAAAGTGCGCCCGAGTAACGCCTGCTCGCACCGCATCAACTGCGGCGCCGACCTTGGGAATCATGCCGCCAGCAATGGTGCCGTCGTCGATAAGGACTTGAAGTTCGCTGACGGAGGTGCGAGCCACAATCGACGCCGGATCCGTTACGTCGGTAAGTAGGCCCGGTACATCCGACAGATAAATGATCTTTTCGGCTTTAAGTTCGCCCGCTATGGCGCCCGCAACCGTGTCAGCGTTGATGTTGTAAGCCTGCCCACTGCTGTCGGAACCAATTGTGGATATGACCGGAATCATGTCCTCGGCAAGTAGTCGAGTGATGATGCTCGGATCGACAGAAACGACCTCACCGACGAAGCCGAGGTCGTCACTGATTTGTCGGGCCCGTATCAGACCGCCGTCTTCGCCAGAAAGCCCCACAGCGAGCGCACCGTGCACGTTGATGGCGCCGACGATGTCGCGGCCCACCTTGCCTACCAACACCATTCGAGCCACATCGAGCGTTTCGGCGTCAGTGACCCTGAGTCCGTCAACGAAGGCTGTCTCTTTGCCCAACTTGGCGAGCAATTCGCCAATCTGTGGCCCACCGCCATGTACCACGACGGGCTTCATTCCGACCGAGCGCAACAAGACGATGTCTTCGGCAAAGGTGGCGGATAGCGAGGGGTCAATCATGGCGTTGCCGCCAAATTTGATGACCACGATCGCCCCGCGGAACTGTTGGATATACGGCAACGCTTCGATGAGCGCGTTGGCCCGCCGAATCGGTTCGAAACCGCGGTCAGTGGTTGTGTTAGTCATGAGCGGTACCCCGCGTTGATGTCGATGTAGCCGTGGGTGAGATCACAGGTGAAGACTTTGGCCTCGCCGGTACCGATACCGACGTCCGTGTGCAGCAGCACTTCATCACCGCGGAGGTGTTCTGTGGCGCGATCTTCGCTGTACGTAGGTGCTTGTACACCGTGTTCGGCGACCAGTTCGTCACCGATATGGATAGTGAGATTGTCGCGATCGGCTCGCTCCCCTGCTTTGCCAACGGCCATCACAATGCGGCCCCAGTTGGCGTCTTCGGCCGCGAGGGCGGTCTTGACGAGGGGCGAGTTGGCGATGGACAGCGCAATCACCTTGGCGGCATTGTCGGTCTCGGCCCCGGTGACCTGGACAGTTACAAACTTGGTGGCGCCCTCGCCGTCGCGAACAATTTGATGGGACAGGTCGGTAAGTACGACGGTAAGCGATTTGACGAAGGTGTCATAGGCGTCGCCTTCGGTTGAGTCGAGAACGGCGCCTTCCGCCTGGCCGGTCGCAAACAACAGCACGGTGTCGCTGGTGGATGTGTCGGAGTCGACGGTAATCCGGTTAAAGCTGAACTCGGTAGCGGTGGCTAACGCCCTTTGCAGCACGGGCGCCGATACGGCCATGTCGGTGAATACAAATCCGAGCATGGTGGCCATGTCGGGAGCGATCATGCCGCTGCCTTTGGCGATGCCGACGATGACGCCGCCGCCGGTCACTGACGCGGCTGCCCCTTTGGCAAATGTGTCGGTGGTTCCAATAGCGTTCGCTGCTGCTTCCCATCCTCCGGCGTCGGACGGAGATAGGCCGGCGACCAGGTCGCCCAGCGCAGCCATGATTGGCTCCATGACAAGGGCTTCGCCGATTACCCCTGTGGAGGCCAGAAAGACCTGTTCAGCGGGCACCTGGAGGTGGTTGGCCAAAGTGGTGGCCGTCAACTCGGCGGCGGTCTCGCCGGCGACTCCCGTGAAGGCATTGGCGTTGCCAGAATTGCACACAATGGCACTGCCGGTGCCCTGGGGGAGGATCTTGCGGCACCAGTCAACCGGCGCCGACGGGCACAACGATTGGGTGAATACGCCGGCCACTGTGGAGCCAGGGGCCACGTGAGCGAGCATAAGGTCGGCCCGGTTCTTGTAGCGCAACCCCGCGGCCAGAGTGGCGAGGTCGACGCCAGCCACGGATGGCAGGGCAGGGAAAGAGGCAGGAGCGAGCGGGGAAAGGGTCATTATGGGTACACCCCGACAATTGGAAGACCCATGGTCTCCGGCAGGCCCAATGCCAAGTTAGCGTTCTGTACGGCCATCCCTGAAGCACCCTTCATGAGGTTGTCGAGCGAGGCCATAGTCATGACTAGGCCGGTCCGAGGATCGACCCGTGCGGTGAGATGCACCGTGTTACTGCCCAGCGTGGCCTTCGTTGACGGAGGCCGATCGCTGACGACCATAAAGGGTTCGTCGGCATAGAAGCTATGCAGTGCATCCATAGCTTCGGCCGTAGTGCAGGGTTTGGATGGGCGGCTGTAGCAGGTGGCAATAATGCCCCGATTCATAGGCGCAAGGTGAGGCTGAAAGAGCACGGATACGTCCTGTCCGGTGCTGTCGTGGAGTGCTTGTTCGATCTCGGGTGTGTGCCGGTGGGTGAGCAAACCGTAGGGGGTCACGTCCTCGTCGACCGCACAGAACGTGGTGTGGGGTTTCGGTGGCCGACCCGCGCCACTGACGCCAGTAACGAGATTGACGACGATGCCGTCGGGTTGCACGAGCTCAGCGTCGAGCATCGGTGCAAGAGCAAACACTGCCGACGCAGCATTGCATCCGGTAGCAGCAATGAGTTCGGCACCAACGATTTGCTCGCGGAAGAGTTCGGGAAGTCCGTAGACGAAATCATCGAGTAGCTCGGGGCAGGTGTGTTCGTCGCCGTACCACTCGGGATACAGGTCCTTGTCATGCAACCGGAAATCCGAGCCCAGGTCGACGATATGACCAACTCTTCCCCGCATTTCGGGAATCACACTTTGGCTAATCCCATGCGGGAGTCCAACGAAGACCAAATCGAGGCCGTCCACAGCGTCGACAGAGTAGGAATCATAGGTTCGATCCCCGTAAGCCGCCGCCAGGCTGGGGTACAATTGCGCGACCGATTCCCCGGCCTGCGATGTACCCGTCGCGACGGCTACATCGAGTTCCGGATGACCAGCGCACAGTCGCATAAGTTCAGCCCCGGTAAACCCCGAAGCACCAACAATTCCAATCTTCATTGTAAAAGCATACAGAGTTCTGCATAATCATGCAAGCATCTCCCTGAATGTTCTCCCCCAGGCAGAATTATCCGACAGAGCTCTTCGGACGAAAGCAAGCGGTGCCGCGGTGTCTTGGCGGTTAGGCCCGCAGTTGGGCCTTGTGTGCATTCGCCACAGCGTCGATACAGCGTTGACGGGCATCGCCTACCTCGCCGTCGGTGAGGGTGCGATCCGGGGCCTGGAAGCGAAGGTGGAACGTAAGGCTGCGAAAACTGTCATCGACACCCTTACCGCGGTAAACATCAAACAAACTCAGGTCAGACAGCAACTTGCCACCGGCTTTATGAATTGTCTTGCGAACGGCCAACGCCGAAACGGCATCAGGCACTACGAACGCAAGATCTACATCGCTGGACGGGTACTTGCTGACCGGCTTGTACGACTTCTTACCAATAGGCCCATTTAGCGTGCCTTCAAGATCAAGTTGGAGCCATGCCACACGTCCGTCGATGCCATAGGCCTGCAACACACTCGGGTCGACTTCGCCGACCGCACCGCGAACCACCCCGGCGACCACTATCTCGGCACTTCGGGTGGGATGCAGGCCAGCGATCTCACTGGCACGAAGCTCGACGTTAGGCAGCCCCAGGGCATCGGCCAGTACGTCCAGAATCTCCACACCTGTTGACGCTTCAGCGCCAGAAATGGCCACGGCAAGCGCCTCGTGCTCATCGGGCAGCAACTGATCGGTGGTCGACGGGTTGTAGACGTGGCCGATCTCGAAGAATCGGACGTCGCCCGTGCGATGGGATTGGTTATAGGCGATGCCTTTTAGTTGGCCCGGCAGCAGCGATGTTCGCAAAACTGATTCCTCGGCGACGAGGGGGTTGGACAAGGTGATGCCGTCAGCGGGAAGACCGCAGCGTTCAAGATCCCCCGGTGCCAAGAATGGCATCGGTTGCGTTTCGTCGCAACCAGCACCAACGAGAGCAGCCCTTACTAAGCGGCGGGCCTTCTGGTATTCGTTGAGTCCGCCGGTTTGGGCGCCCCTGGGAACGGTGCGAGTGATGTTCTCGTATCCGTACATGCGGGCGATTTCTTCGGCTATGTCAGTCCACGTAGTCGTATCCCAACGCCAGGTCGGAATCACCACGGCAAGTTCGTCGCCTTCGACGGCTACGTCGAAACCAATTGATTGGAGATGCTGCGCCATATCGAGACCACTCAGTGTCGTCCCCAGCAAGGCGTTCACTCGTGCCGGCTGCACTTGTACGGGTGTGCGATCAGGCGTGACACCGCGTTCGTCGATCTCGCCCACGTCAGCAATGGCACCCGCCTGCACCATGAGCTGAGCAAAGCGTGCGATGGCCCGATCCATGCCGGCTCCGTAGTCCGCGCCGCGGCGGTTGCGCATCGACGCTTCGGAAGGCAGATTCAAGCGTTTCACCGTGCGGGAGATTGATGGAGGGTCCCACCAGGCCATCTCCAGGATGACACTGGTGGTTTCGTCAGAAATCTCTGTCGATTCGCCACCCATAACGCCGGCGATTCCGATGGCCGTGTCGGACTCATCTGCGATCACGCCATCGATTGTGGTGAGTTGCCGGGTAGCGCCATCGAGCGTGACGATGTCCTCGCCCTCGTACCCACGACGGGCCTTGAGTACGCCATTGGGGACTTTGTCGAGATCGTAGGTATGGCACGGTTGGCCGTGTTCGAGCATGACGTAGTTGGAGATATCGACCACGTTAGAAATGGAGCGCATGCCCAACGCCGTTACCCGGTTGGCGAGCCAAGCAGGCGATGGCCCAACCTTCACGTTGTGGAACACCCGGGCCAGAAAGCGACCACAAAGCGATGGGTCGACAATCTCGACCGAAGCCACTTCGCCGATCGGCGAGCCCTCAGCTACCGAAGCATGTTCGGGAAATGTGAATGGCACACCCAGGGCAGCAGCGAGGTCTCGGGCCACGCCCGCTACCGACATTGCGTCGGGACGGTTGGCATTTACTTCGAGGTCCCAGAGAACGTCGGGCGCTATGCCCAGGGCTTCGCTCAAAGGTTGACCCACTGCCGCATCATCAAGTTGATCGTTGAGGATCATGATGCCGCTGGCATCGCCACCTAGCTCGAGTTCGGTAGCTGAACAACACATGCCGTTCGACATTTGGCCGCGCATCTTACGCTCGGCAATCTCCATGCCATCGGGCATGGTGGAGCCAATCGGCGCGAACGGTATGAGATCGCCGACGCTCATGTTGAACGCCCCGCAGCAGACCTGGCGAGGCTGACCATCGCCCGCATCCACTTGCACAAGTTGGATCTTGTCGGCGTCGGGGTGCGGACCCAGTTCGAGGACTTTGGCCACCACGATGTCGGCGATGCCTTGGCCGGTGATGGTCATTTCCTCAACCGCAAGCCCGAGCGCACTGAGAGTTTCACCCAACTCGACGGGATCGCCTTGGATCTCTGGGGCGAACTCTTGTAACCAGGAAAGAAGAACTTTCATAATGCTGCCCTACCTAGAACTGACTGAGGAAACGGACGTCGGAATTGACCAACTCGCGAATGTCATCGAGTTGGTAGCGCATGCTTGCAAGACGATCGATACCGAAGCCGAAAGCAAAGCCTTGCCACTCATCGGGATCGAGGCCGCAGTTGCGCAGCACGTTGGGATGCAACATGCCGCAACCAGCTAGCTCGAGCCAACTGCCATCGGGAAGACTTATATCAACCTCGGCCGACGGTTCGGTGAACGGAAAATACGAAGGCCGGAGTCGAGTCTTGACCTCCTGACCGAAGAACGCTTTCACGAATGAATCAATGGTTCCGGCCAAGTCGCCGAAGGTAATCCCCCGGTCGATGACCAGGCCTTCGATTTGGTTGAAGGCGGGAAGATGTGTGGCGTCGGCGGCGTCGGTGCGAAAGGTGCGTCCGGGTGCAACGATGTAGATCGGGGGCTTCTGGGATTCCATCGTGCGAATTTGCACGGGTGAAGTGTGGGACCGAAGCATGACCTCTTCGGGTTCGCCCAGGTTGACAAAAATGGTGTCGAACGCGCCGCGTGCAGGGTGCCAATCGGGGATATTAAGCGCCTCAAAGTTGTACCAGGCTGTTTCGACCTCGGGTCCTTCGGCCACGGTGAACCCCATACCGGTGAAGATGTCCTCCAGGCGGTCGCGCGCTTGCGTGATCAGGTGGTAGTGGCCCCGACGCATACCACCCACCAACTCGGTGAGATCCATACGTTCGGCCTCAAGCTGAACCTTGCGAGCCTCCGATGCCAGCACATCAACACGAGTATCCAGGTGTGCTTGCACCACATCTCGACACTCATTTAGTTCCTGACCAGCGACCTTGCGCTCATCAGGATCCATGGCGCCGAGCGAACGACTGGCCCCGGCCAGATCGGACTTTTTGCCAACCAGGCGAGGTCGGAGCTCGTTTAGTGACGACAAATCAGCAGCGCTGTCGATGGCGGCGATGGCCTCATCGACCAATGACTGGAACCGACTCATGGGACCTCATTGCGAAAGTTGATGGAAAGAAAGAATTACGGTGGACACCGTACGACTACAGCGTGGCGTCCAAGTGTTCTGGATTGGCGGACCCTTGTCGACTCATTTGCCGACGCTGACGCGCCGTTTCGAAGACCAGGATGGAGGCAGCCATAGCCACATTAAGCGATTCGGCCCGTCCGGCAGTAGGGATATGAATACGATCGTCGATCAAACGATCAATGTCGAAAGGAAGTCCGTGGGCTTCGTTACCCACGATCAGGGCCACCGGTCCGGTTAGATCGGTGAGATCGTGCGCCGACCCACCTTCCGAATCGGCCGCCAATCGTTGCAGACCACGCTGGCCAAGCTCATCTAAGATCTCATCGGTGTCGCCTGCGGCAATTGGCAACAAGAACACGCCGCCGGCGGACGAACGAATAACCTTCGGCGACCAGGGATCAACACAATCGCCCGCCAGAATCAAGGCGTCGGCACCTGCGGCTTCGGCCGAGCGAATAATCGTGCCTAGGTTGCCGGGATCGGCAACATCGAGCGCAACTACCACGAAAGTAGCGTCGTCGAGTGCGGCCGCCAGGTCCATCTGCGGCATCACCGCAATAGCGGCAACCGGCTGCGGACTTTTTGTGTCGACCAGTTTGGCCAACGTCCCGTTGTGTACATCGAGGGCCTCGGCGCCAGCGCGGCTGGCTCGGCGAACAACGTCGGAATCAGCAGAGCTGCAACGGTCTAGTTCTACGATGACCCGCTCGATCTCGACCCCGGCATCCAATGCCACGCCCAAAACAACGGCGCTCTCAATAACCAAACGACCCTGCTCGTAACGTTGCGAACGCCGCCGGGCCAAGGGGCGTAAAGCCTTTACCTTGGCGCCAGCGGCGTTCGAACGTGACACGATATTTGTGGAGCTAAAGCGGTTTACGCGTTAGCTTCGGCAGCAGCAGCGTTGGCTACTTCGACGAGCGATGCGAATGCAGCAGGCTCGTTGACAGCCAAATCGGCCAATACCTTGCGGTCTACCGTTACTTCGGCCAACTTGAGTCCGTTGATGAAACGGCTGTAGGTGGTGCCGTTGATACGGCATGCCGCGTTGATGCGCTGGATCCAAAGGCGACGGAAGTCGCCCTTGCGGGCCCGGCGGTCGCGGAACGCGTAGCGCCCCGAGTGCATGACCTGTTCGTTGGCCGCACGGAATGAGCGACTCTTGTTGCCGTAGTAACCCTTGGCCTTAGCCAAGACTGCGTTGCGACGTTTCTTCGCCGCTACCGCACGTTTAATTCTTGCCACGATTTTCTCGTTTCTTCTCGTTCTTTTAAAAATACAATTGAGCAAAAGCTCAATTAGATGCCCAATTGGCGACGCACGGCATCGCGGTTGGCTGGACTTACTTCGCCGGACCTACGTAGCTGTCGCTTACGCTTGGGGCTCTTTTTTTCCAAGATGTGCTTCTTGTTGACGCGGCGGCGTTTGATCTTGCCGGTGCCGGTCGTCTTGAAGCGCTTCTTGGCGCCCTTGTGGGTTTTCATCTTTGGCATATCAGTCTCCGGAGGAGTCGTCGCTACTGGGAGCAGAGGAAGCTTCGGCTGGCGCTTCGGCTTCGTCTTTGGGTTCGGGTTCGATGGTTGTGGGTTTGGGTTTGGGTTCGGGTTCGGGTTCGGTGGTTGTGGGTTTGGGACGGGGCCGCTTGTTGCGGTCCGGTGCCAGCACCATCACCATGTTGCGGCCGTCGAGCTTCGGGTAAAGCTCGACCTTGCCGACGTCGTCGCACTCGACGGCTACGTTGTCGAGAATTTCTCGACCAAGTTGAGGATGCTGCATTTCGCGTCCACGGAACATGATGGTGACCTTGACTTTATTGCCTTCGGCAAGAAAGCTATGGACCTTCTTGGTCTTGGTATTAAAGTCGCCGATCCCAATCTTGGGGCGGTACTTCATTTCCTTGACCTGAACGTTTGTGGACTTCTTACGAGATTCTTTGGCTCGCTGGGCGGCTTCGTACTTGTACTTTCCGTAATCCATGATTCGACATACAGGTGGATTCGCCTTATCGGCTACCTCCACCAGATCCAATCCAAGTTCTTGCGCCATGCGCAAGGCCTCGGGAAGGGGTCGAATTCCTACTTGCTCGCCGTCTGCGGCTACGAGACGTACTTCACGGGCACGAATACGATCGTTAATTCGTGGCTCAGAAACCTTCGCAGCTATGACCGATCACTCCTCAGCACGTTGCAACGTCCTCCTTATGTTCGGGGGTTACCGCTGGCATTCGACAGCAGCATGTTGTGTGCGTGTCGACGTTGGGCAAGCCCACAAGCCGACGAAAACGTCAAACGGGTGCCGGCGAGGCACCCGTAACGAAAAACCATCTGGCTGATGGAAACGCAGGACCCAGACGCATCTCTCAATGGCTAGGTGGGAGCCTCGCAATAACCAAAAACTGGTTACGACCCCACTTGACTAAGTTGTAGACCAATAGGCTAGCTCGACTGTACGCATTCCCCTCGTGTTGATAGATTTTCGAGGGCAAACAATGGAGATTGACGCATGAGCCTATGGACACCTGATGGCGAGCACCCAGTGGACCGCAACGCCCCGGCCGACAATAAAGCTGCCCCGGCCGCCAGTGAGGCAATGGCCGGAATGCCCGAGTTCGACCAACTCTCGCCCGAACAACAGGTCGAGGCCCAGCAGATGGCCGAAGAAATGGCCGCTGCTCGCCAGCAAATCGCCGAGGCCCCTGCCAGTACCGTCGTGGCCAATCACGCAATGGGCCTGTACGAACTCGCCGCCATCCACCTAGGGATGCAGCCGCCCAACCTTCCCGAAGCAGCCGTCGCCATCGACGGCATGGGCGCACTGCTCGAGGCGCTAAAGGGTCGCCTGGGCGAAAACGAGGCCGTGCTCACTCAAGCCATTCAGCAACTACGTTTGGCCTACGTCGAGCTAAGCAAGCCACCCGAAACGGCCGACGAGTCACCCGAAACGACCACCGAGACACCCGAAACGGCCGACGAGTCCTAGCCCGGAGCTACCACGACTTGGCCGCCTCCGCTGCATTTTGGTGCAACTAGTGCACGATTTTGGAAATCGAAAGCTCGATAATGTCGGTTCCGCCGATGGCCCGTAATTCCGGGATCAAAATATTTATGGCTGCTCGTTCGACGACCGATTCGATCGCATACCCAGATCCGCCGAACAATTCGTTCACGGTCGGTGCCTTCGATGACGGAAGCAACTCCACCGCGGCGTCCAGACGGTCGAGCGGCACGTTCAGCTTGACGAGGACCTTGCCGCGGGCCTCAAGAACCCCCTGGAGAAGGGTATGTATCTGTTCCATAGCAAGGCGCTTGGCCGGATCGGCGTAAGCATCAGGATTCGCTACGAGTTCGGTGTACGAGGTGACGATGGTATCAATGATCTTTAAACCCGCGGCGCGGAGGGCATTGCCAGTCTCGGTGATGTCGACAACCACGTCGACGATGTCGGGCACCTTGGCCTCGGTGGCCCCATAGCTGAGACGAATATCGGCGTTAACGCCTTGTTCCTTGAAGTAACGTTCGGTAACTTCTGGATACTCGCTGGAGACTCGAATACCATCGGGAAGGTCCGAGACGGAATTCCAAGGAGAGTCATTCGGCACGGCCACAACAACGCGTACTGGCTGATCAGAGACCTTGGAGTACGTCATCTCGCCAATACTGACGACGTTGGAGTTCGTCTCCTCAATCCAATCACGTCCGCAAATGCCGATGTCGAAGAGCCCATCAGCTACATACACGGGTATCTCTTGCGGTCGCAGGATGCGGACACTCTCGATGCGCGGATCATCGACATTGGCCTTGTACTGCACCGCTGATTCGCGGCGCACGCCAAGTCCAGCGGCATCGAACAATTCCATGGTCGCCTTTTCGAGGGAACCTTTGGGAAGTACAACACGGAGCATCCGGCGAGGATACCGCGTGGCGAAGCCTAGGTTGTTGGCTTTTTCACTTCAATTCGAACATCGTTGCCGAATTGTTGAACACTCACGAGATCACCGCGCCAAACCTCGGCCATTGTGGGCATGCCAGGTCCGTCCAGGATCGGAAGTCCGTCGCTGCCGCCCAACAACGCTGGTGCGATATAGAAGATATATCGATCAACGAGTCCTAAGCGGTGGAAGTCGCCGGCGACGTGCGGGCCGCCCTCGACCAGTACTTGTACCACACCCTCGTTGCCCAATTTGTCGAGCAACATGCCGAGCTCACCGATCCACGACTCAGCGGGTGCTACCTGAGCATTTGTTGGCACAGGCCCCAAGACGATCCGCCGCGGGTTGATGTCGTCACGTTCAGTTTCTAGTCCGGGAACAAAGTCGCGAACGGTCAAGGACGGGTCATCCACCCGCACCGTGCCAGCGCCAACGATTATTGCATCACTCTCTGCTCGTAACCGATGCACATCCTGACGGGATTCGGCCCCGGTGATCCACATGCTGCTGCTATCGGGCGCTGCCGTTTTCCCATCGAGCGTCGCCGCCATCTTGAGCACTACGTAGGGCCGACCTGTGGATCGATGGTGCAAATAGGGCTCGAGTTGGTTCCTAACCAACGTTTCGACGGTTGCGTTAACACCCGAAACTTCTACTCCTGCATCAATCAGCGTTTGTGCCCCGCGCCCGCGCTCGCCTTCGTCCGTGTCAAACACTCCAATCACTACACGAGCAACACCGGCTTCGATTAATGCCGTTGTGCATGCTCCGCTGCGCCCAACATGGGAGCACGGCTCGAGCGTCGTGTAGACCGTTGCCCCTTCAGCCGCCTTACCCGCTTCGGCTAGCGCTCGACGTTCGGCATGTGGTCCGCCATCTTGTGCCGTCCATCCCTCGTAGCTTTCGCCGTTTACAGTGACCAATACAGCCCCAACCCAGGGGTTGGGCGTAGCGTGCAAGCGAGCGTTGGCAGCCAGCAAAACGGCCCGCCTCATCCATGTGGCGTCCAGTTCGTCCATGACGACGCCTTCATCCATTAGTGGTCCGTTGGGGCACTGGACATGAGCCGAATCACATGCGGAATAACGTCAAGCACGGCCTCGGTACATTCGACGGTTCCTTTGGGTGAACCCGGGGTGTTGATGATCAGCGCCGTACCTAGTGTTCCGGCGATACCTCTCGAGAGTCGGCCGAGCGGGTTTACCAGTCGCGTCGCCTCGGCTATGCCAGGGGCTTCGCGTTCAATGACCAGCCGTGTGCCTTCCGGGGTGAGATCTCGTGGCCCAAATCCGGTCCCACCTGTGGTGATGATTACTCCGTTAAAGCCGGTCGCCATCTCGCGAAGCGCTTCAGCGACATTTTCTACGCCATCAGCAACAACACGGCGTTCGAGAATCTCGTAGCCCGCGTTAGCCAGAAGTTCTGCGACGGCAACACCAGACCGATCTTCGCGCGTTCCGTGGATTACGCCGTCCGAGCACGTAAGCACTTTGGCCGCCAAACCACCTGTTTCAGAATCTGCCATGCCGAGATCGTACCCGCGGTGGGGGTCGCCTCAGTCAGTGGTGACTGTCCAGCTAAACAGTGCCATCCCGTCGGTGCCCTGATCCTGGGGAAGAATCAGACCGCCGGTCCCCCATGGTCGCCAGGGAGCGCCTAGTGGATTGGGCTCGAAACTTAGGCCGTCCACTTTGAGATTTTCGGCAACTTCGATCGACTCGGCGATAGTAAGCGTGCACAGGCTATAGACCAAGGTGCCCCCCGGCTTTACCAGGAGCGCGGCCTGGGTGAGAAGGTCCTGTTGAATGGCCTTTAGACGACCAACCGACGCGGCATCTATGTGCCAACGGGCGTCAGCACGACGACGCAAAGCCCCAAGTCCCGAACATGGGGCATCCACGAGTACCCGGTCGAAAGACCCAGGTCTATAAGGGTTAACATTTCCGTCGGCGGTCACGCAGTGCATGGTGGAGGCGTCGAGTTTATCCACATTGGATTGCATGAGCTTGGTGCGTTTATAGCGCTGGTCAGCCGCAATCACGGTCGCCCCGGTGGCCGCTAGGCCGGTTGCCTTGCCACCCGGCGCGGCACACATATCGAGAATGAGATCACCGGGGCAGGCGCCCACGGCATCTACAACGAACTGCGAAGCAGGGTCTTGCACATACCCGTCATCGCGTACCGACACCGTGGCAGGCTCGTTCATAATGGCCAAAGCAGCCATCGCATCCGCCTCGCCTAGGTCGGTAGAGAGTTGGTGAATGATCCAGTCGGGATAGCTCAACTCGGTGGCCTGATTAGGCCAAACATTGTCACCCGAAGCAACCTTGCGGAGTACCGCATTTATAAGTCCGCGAACGCGTTTCGGAGCAGCGCTGACCGTGGCGGACACCGCGGCGTGAGGGGGCATACCCATATGGACAAGTTGGTACGCCCCTATCTGGAGCGTGGCTCGTACTCGCGCATCGACCTCGCTGTGGAGGTATCGCTCTACCAACCATTCGCATGCTCGCCGGGCGCGGGTGGAGCCGTACACCAGCTCGGTCACGAAGCCACGATCGCGCGTATCAAGATTGCTGCGTTCGAGAAGTTGCGGCAGCAGTATGTTGGCGTACGCGCCCTTTTCGTTGATGCGCATGACCGCCTCGATGGCCAGTTTCCGGGCGGCTACGCCCGACATATTTTCGTTGTCATCCATCGACGTCTCCAAACATTTCGAGGGGTGTTGGTTGGGCGCCGTTCACCCAAGAAGCAACGTCCATACGCGGCTTCCCTTCGGCTTGAACTTCGGTGAGTTGCAGCACCCCTTCGCCGCAAACCACGTGACCATCGGACCATTCACCGGCGCGGCCAGCAACCCCATGGACAACCTTCGCTTGCCAGATCTTTAGACGGTTGCCCCGAAAGAGGGTGTGGGCCCCACCGACGCGGATCCACCTGTTGACCTCGTCGGCTGATTGAGTCCAGTCGATGAAAAATTCGCTGCTGGTGAACTTCTTGGCATAGGTGGCCTCGCCAACCTGTGGTGTCGGTAGCGGCAGACCGTTGCGCAGGGTCTCGACCAGGAGCTTTGACCCCACGTCGACAAGGTTCTCTGCCAACTCTGCCGCAGTGACAGTCTCGGAAATTCGCAGCATGGTCTGAGTAAAAATTGGTCCAGTATCGAGACCAATTTCGAGGCCCATGATGCACACCCCTGTTTGGGTGTCACCCGCAAGGATGGCTCGCTCCACCGGAGCCGCACCGCGCCACCGTGGGAGCAACGAGAAGTGCATGTTTACAAAAGGCAGTGCATCGAGCAGGTGTCCTTTGATCAGCTGCCCAAAGGCCACCACAACACCCAGATCGGCATTGGCAGCTAACACGTCGTCGGGATCATGAGATACACGTAAGCCAAGGCGTTCGGCCTCGGCCTTCACCGGTGTTGGCGATGTGGTCTTTCCTCGCCCTCGCCGACGATCGGGGCCCGTAACCACGAGGACAATGTCGAAGCCAGCCGCGTGGAGGGCCGTTAGTGGCCCAACGGCCATGGCGGGGGTGCCCATGTAGACAATGCGACGCGGTGCCGTTTCGGCCGAGTTCACGGGAGCTGGAGCCCGCCGGCTTTCGCTATGGGTTTGCTGTTGGGCTCGCCCATACCGAGTTCACGAATGACCGAAAGTGCCTCGCGACGTTGTTCGTCGTCAAGATGGTCGACCAACAAAATGCCGTCAAGGTGATCAATCTCGTGCTGGTAGAGGCGTGCTTCTAGTTCGTCGGCCTCGATACTGACCTCGTTACCGTCGATGTCGAGTCCGACGATGTAAATCGTTTTGGGGCGGGTGATTTCCCAAGAAAGTCCCGGTACCGAGAGACAACCCTCCTCATAAATCCATTCGCCTTCTGATTCGAGGATTTCGGGATTGACCATGGTTTGTGGACCATCACCGAAGTCATAGACAAATAACCGCTTGCGAACACCAACCTGTGGCGCTGCGAGTCCTAGGCCGGGGGCTTCGTACATGGTGTCAAACATTGACTCGGCAAGGGTGTGGAGTCGGCCATCGATTTCGGTGACATCGGCAGAGCGCGTACGTAGAACCGGATCACCGTAGATTCGTATGGCATGGGATGACATACTCCCAGGATAGCGTCGGACCCATGACGGGCGATCCTCAGAGCAACGTTGGCTCTCACTACTTCGACGGATCCCCAGCCACGCCATCGCAGCAGCAGGCTGTCTCGCTCGTCCTGCCCGATCTCACCACAGATCTCGTTACGGATCGAGGCGTCTTTTCTGGCACTCGTATCGACGCCGGAACAAAAATTTTGTTACAAGAGGGCCCCCCGCTCGAGGCCCCGACTGGCCTTCTCGTCGATGTGGGGTGCGGCTACGGTCCCATAGCGCGAACGCTCATTCACCGTGCGCCGACCGCGACCGTTATTGGCGTGGACGTAAACGAACGAGCCGTTGCCCTCGCCAACACCAACTTGGCCGATTTTTCTTCGGCGAGTGCCGTGCTAGCCGACGACTTTGACACCTCACTGGCGGTCGACGAAGTTTGGTCTAATCCACCAATCCGGGTGGGCAAACAGGCGCTTCACGAGTTGCTCACTCTGTGGCATGACCGGCTCAAGCCGAGCGGCCGTATGGTTCTTGTTGTTCAAAAACATCTCGGCTCGGACTCACTGCAGCGTTGGATGCAAGCCGAAGGCTGGCCAGCCACTCGCCTATTTACCCGAGCCTCGTACCGCATCTTGGAGGTGCGCAAATGAGCCGTTCCCTCGACTCCACCGGACTCAAACGACTCCATCGTGATTGGCGTCGTCAAACCGAAGGCCGTGTGGCCATCGCTCTCGACAACGTGAGCGGCCCATTTAATGTGGGTTCCATTGTCCGCACAGCCGCTGCCATGCGGGTGGAGAAAATTTGGCTGATGGGTGATGCCCCTGAGCTTGATGGCGACAAGGTCGGCAAAACGGCGCTCGGCACGCAGCGTTACCTCGAATGGACCCGGGTTGGTTCACCCGAGGAGTTAGCCGCTGCCGTCCACGCCGACGGGTTTCAGTTAATAGCAATCGAACTCGCCGAAAACGCTACCCCCCTGCACCAGTTAGATCTGACGGTGCCTTCGTGTCTTGTTCTGGGTCACGAAGACCGCGGCATTCGCCCCGCTGTAATGGACGTGTGTGACCACACTGCGTTTGTGCCCCAGTTGGGCAAGGTTGGCTCGCTCAACGTCGCTACCGCCGCCAGCATCGCAATTTATGAGGCACGACGTCAGGTCTGGGACCAGTAACTAGACGTCGGTTGGATCTACGACGACTCGGAGTCGACCCTTGGGTCGCGGGGTAGCAGCCAGAGCGTCAGCAAGTTCGGTTACGTTGCTGGCCCGAACCAAATGATCATTGTCGTCCACCGCTACCACGGTCACACCAAGTCTTTGCCCCAGTGCTGCGGCGTATTCGCCCGCCGCGGCGCCGGTAATCCGGGCCAGGCCTCCATAAGGCGGAAGCTGCAACATTTCCCGGGTGATCTGGTCTTCGTCGGTGACCCGCATTGGTTCGCCACCAACTGCGGCTTGTAAGACGACATTGTCGGGTGAGCGGGTTTGAATTAGTACTCGGCCTTGGCGGCCTTCGACAATTCGACTAGCGAGAGCCAACTTGGCCAGCGCCTGCTCGCGGGCTCGAAACCGAGGCGCCAGTAACTCCTGGTCCATATCAAGAAAGGCGACACCGGCCGCCTCTGTCACCTGGTGCAATACCGCTTCGGTTCCGATGACGACACGCGCATCAGACGGACCAACCCACTCCTTGGCCGTGACTTCTGCAATTGGTTCCCGGATTAGAGCTTGGAGCTCCTCAGCTGCCCTCGTAATTCCCAAACGCAGGTTCTTGAAGGCGCCACTGCCACAGTTCGCGCATACAACTGGACGTTCCAATTGGCATGCCTGACAGACGAGTCGATCATCGTCGGGCTGACCAACGACAGCGTTACATCGTTCGCACTCCGCTATTGAGTCGCAGGTCCGGCACACCAACATTTTGGACCGACCGGTCCGGTTGACGACCACCAGTTTCCGGCCCGATTCACGAATAAAGTCGACCGCCCTGTGCCCAAATAGTCCACGCTCGGTGATGTCAACGTTGCGTCGGTCGACCACCTCGGCGGAGGCCCACCCATCCAACTCCTCTTGGCGCGAGACGGCCCGAACCTTGCCACCAGCGCGGTGCGCATACCGAACCGCCTCGACCGTCGGCAGAGGCGACACCAACACGCAGGGAATCCCTAACTGACGAGCTCGTTCAAGACCCACATCTCGGGCATGCCAACTGGGCGACCTCTCCTCTTGATGGGACTCTGCATGCTCATCAAGGATCAAAATAGATTTCAATCCGCTGACACGGGCCCAGATAGCGGATCGGGTGCCGATGGTGCTCGTGCCACCGGCAGCGATCGCCCAATCGCGGGAATGCAGCACCAGCGCTCCCCCATCTTTTCGAACGCCAACAGCCAGACTCCGAGCCATAGCGAGACGGGGCACAACGATAATGCTGGGACCATTGCGCACTGCCGCGGCCACTAATGCGCCTAGGTCAGCCGCGGGCGGCCACCGCAGGACCGAAAGCGCTGGTAACGAAGGGTCAGCCGACGGTGGCGGCCGGAATAGTCGATCGAAGCGATCGTCAACGCGCAACATACTTGTACGGGGCGCCGACAATTCGGGAACCATCTTTGGTGGCGAAGCCGTACCAAGAAACGAACTTACCGGCCCGGCCCACCGCCAAGATGCCCAGCGAGCCAGGTCAATGACGGATTGCTCAGGGCCCATGCCACTGAGCTTGGCCAACGGCGAAAGTTTAATGTCCGTTGGTGTCTCCGGATCGATCGCTGATACCCAGCCCGCGACCTTGCGGCCATGCAGCGGAATCCGCACCATCGACCCGACTGTCAGACGAGAAGAACGGCCGTCTCGGTGCCAGGCTTCTGGTACGAGATAGTCGAACTCGCGGGCGACCGCCGGCAGATCTGGAATAACCCGGACCCGCTTCGGCGTCACGTCAAAATACGCAAGGAGTAACCCTTACAGGCCCAATGCGCTGCGCAGCGCCTCAGCCCGGTTAGGGACCTCCCACGTGAACCCATCACCGGTGCGACCAAAGTGGCCGTATGCAGCGGTTTGTTTGTAGATCGGGCGGCGAAGGTTGAGATCTCGCACGATCGCTCCAGGGCGTAGGTCGAAGATATCGTCGACAGCTGCCGCGATAGCGGCGGGGTCCACGGTTTCGGTTCCGAATGTTTCGACGAGAATCGACATCGGGTTAGCCATACCAATGGCGTAGGCGACTTGAACCTCACAGCGACTCGCAGCACCAGCAGCGACTAGGTTCTTCGCGACCCAACGGGTTGCGTAGGCGGCTGAGCGGTCAACTTTGGAAGGGTCCTTACCAGAGAACGCTCCACCACCGTGACGGCCCATACCGCCGTAGGTGTCAACGATGATTTTGCGACCGGTGAGGCCAGCATCGCCAACTGGACCACCAATAACGAAACGCCCTGTTGGGTTGATGTGCACTTCGTAGTCGTCATTAGCGAACTGCTCAGGGATGACCGGCTTGACTACGTGTTCGATGAGGTCGGGTCGGATCATGCGATCTCGGTCGATGCCATCGTTGTGCTGGGTGGAGACGAGCACGGTGCGCAAACGAACAGGTCGGCCGTCTTCGTAGTCGAAGGTAACTTGGGTTTTGCCGTCGGGACGGAGGTACGGAACTGTGCCTGCCTTACGAACTTCGGCGAGGCGTTCAGCCATGCGATGAGCTAAGTGAATTGGTAGCGGCATCAACACGTCGGTGTCGTCGCACGCGTAGCCAAACATCATGCCTTGGTCGCCGGCGCCCTGCTTGTCGAGATCGTCCTCGGCTGCCTTGCCGCGGGTTTCCTCGGAGTCGTCAACGCCTTGGGCGATATCAACCGACTGCTCGTCGATCGAAACCATGACGCCGCACGTGCTGCCGTCGTAGCCGACGTCGCCGTTGTCGTAGCCGATCTCGTTGATCGTGCTACGAACGATTTTGGGGATATCCACGTAGGCGTTGGTGGTGATTTCACCGGCGATGACAGCTAGGCCAGTCGTAACCATGGTCTCGCAAGCCACACGACTCATTGGATCCTGCTCGAGCAGCGCGTCAAGGATTGAGTCACTAATTTGGTCCGCCATTTTGTCAGGATGACCTTCGGTTACTGACTCAGACGTAAACGTGTACTTTTCCATTTTTTCCTGACGACCTACGGATTGAACATTTAATCTAGTTCAAGATGATCACAAATACTGCTGATAACCGCTTGAGCAATCTCGTATTTACTGCCCAGCTTGACTTCTACCTGGTGACCGTGAGTGATGATCGTGACACGATTTGTGTCAGTTGAAAAACCCGCTCCCACTTCGTGGACATCGTTGGCAATAATCATGTCAATGTTCTTGCGCTCGAGTTTCTCGACTGCATTAGCAACAACATCATTTGTCTCGGCCGCAAATCCGACGAGCATCAGTCCCTCGCTCCGATTCGCACCAAGCTCAGCCAAAATGTCCTTATTGGCGGCCAGCACGATTTCTGGTAGACCGTCTTGCTTTTTAAGCTTGCGTCCAGCAACAGCGACGGGCCGGAAATCCGCCACCGCAGCGGCCATCACGACAACATCTGCTCCGGCTGATGCTGCGAGGACCGCATCGCGCATTTGTTCGGCGGTTTCGACCTCTACCAACGTTACCCCGTACGGGATTGGCTGGTCAGCCGCAGTGATTAGCGTTACCTTGGCGCCTTGATCGGCTGCCGCTCGGGCTACCGCATGGCCCTGTTTGCCCGAGGACCGGTTGCCGATGTACCGGACGGGATCGATTGGTTCTCGCGTGCCACCAGCAGTAACAACGACATGTTTGTTGGCTAGACGGCCGGGGCTCAAAGTTCGCACGACAGTGGCAACAATGTCGGATGGTTCAGCTAGCCGTCCCGCTCCAACGTCACCACCGGCCAAATGTCCAACGCCAGGAGGGACAATAGTGACGCCTCGTCGCACCAGCGTGGCCACGTTGTCAACGACCGACGGGTGTTCCCACATCTCGGTATGCATCGCTGGGCAGATCACGACCGGCGCTCGGGTGGCGATAAGCGTCGCTGTTACCAGGTCGTCGGAAAGACCTACGGAGTACGCGGCAATTGATCGGGCTGTAGCAGGAACAACCAGTACGAGATCAGCGCCTTGCCCCAGTCCAGTGTGCGGAATGGGATCGCCATCATCAAATATCTGGACCCGGACAGGTTCGCTGGCCAACGCCGAAAGCGTGGTGGGACCCAGAAATTTTGTGGCCGACTCGGTCATGATGGGCGTGACGTGGGCACCCGCGTCAATGAGGCGTCGGCAAACTTCTACAGATTTGTAGGCAGCTATGCCGCCTGTGACACACAGAACAATACGACGACCGGTGAGATCCATCGTGGTGTCCGGGGAGTTAGTTAGCGTCGGTGCTGCCGGCGCCTTCGGCTGCGGTTTCGGCTACGGGTTCGGGCAAAAGGCCAGCTTGCTTTTGGAAGTCGACATCATCGGGATCACCGATAACAATCTTGTGAGCAGCGATTTCCTCGAAGCTAATCGACAGCGGCTTCGTGAGCGTGGACGTGACCTGTGGTGGCACCATGGCGCCAAGACCCTCGCCACCGAGTTGACCAAAGTAGGCATTAATCCTGCGAGCCCGACTGGCTGCCAAGGTTACGAGACGGAATTTAGAATCGGCGATCTCGAGAAGGCCCTCGATTCGGGGATTCATTAGTGTGTCTTTCTCTGCGCTCATGCGTTGGTCTCCGTCAGACGTGTAGTACGGGTAGCTATGCTAGCAGCGGTATGGAGACACCCGCGGTTGTCTCCTTACCGCTATCTTTTGCCTTCGGCTAGGCGGTAGCAATACGATTTCTTGCCTCATCAATTATCTGCCGAATCGCTGTGAGACAGTCATCTAGGCTGTCATTCACGACGGTGGTGGCCTTTAACTCTTCGGCTGCAGCCAATTCGCGCTCGGCCTCGATCAGACGATCTTTGACATGAGTGTCATCGTCTCCGCGGCCGCGGAGACGTCGAGCCTGTTCGGCTTGGCTGGGAGCAGCGACGAAGATCAGCAGCGCGTCGGTGTCGTTCTCCCGGACCTGCCGCGCACCTTGGACATCGATTTCGAGCAAGAGGTCGATGCCATCGGGGGCTTCAGGAACTGGAGTTCCGTAATAATTTCCGAGAAAGGTCGCCCACTCGAGGAATCCACCCTTCTCGCGATGTGCTTCGAACATTGCCGAATCCACAAATTTGTACGCTTCGCCGTCCTCGCTTGGGCGCTGGGTACGCGTCGTCCAAGACCGCGAAAGCCATAGGCGATCATCCTCAGCTACAAGGCGCCGAGCAATAGTCCCTTTGCCAACCCCGCCAGGACCCGAAATAACGACGACAAGACCGCTCATAAGCGGCCGTTTGACTCGTCTGTCCTTAGCCCAGCGTTTCGAGCAATGTTGCTCGTTGAACTTCGCCTAGGCCGCGAAGACGTCGTGTGTCGCTGATTCTGCATTCGAGCATCAGCTTACGGGCCTTCACCTTTCCTACACCGGGTAGCGACTCCAAAACTGCCAGAACCTTGGTCCTGCCAACAATTGGATCGTCTACCTGTGTGAGTAATTCGCGCAAACTTAGCGAACCCATTTTAAGGCGTTCCTTGAGTTCGGCACGAACACGCCGGGCTACCGCCGCCTTAGCGAGGGCTTCACGTCGTTGATCATCAGTGAGAGTTGGGGGTGCGCTCATGTACTCAAGACTAGTTACACGCGTGTAACTAAACGGGGACCGTCGGTCATGCACCCCAACATTTGATAAAAGTATTTGGGTCAAATAGGCAATCGCTCTCCCACTGCGGCCGATATCTGACCCATGCGCCCCACGAAAATTCCAGGGCTAGCGGTCTCAATCACGCCGGTATTAGTCGAGGTCTGTTTCCGATTTTGGTCTAGGAGTTAGTCCTGGCCGCGAACTTCGGCCACGATTGCCGCGGCCGCAGCTTGCGGATCGTCGGCCAGCGTTACCGCACGGCCAATTACGAGAAGACCTGCGCCATCGGAGATTGCCTGAGCTGGCGTTGCAATACGAGCTTGATCATTTGCCGCGGTGCCAGCCGGTCGAATGCCGGGAACAACCCTCACCATATCGGGCGCTAGCGATCCAATATCTTTTAGGTCGGGACCGGCACACACGATGCCGCCGCAGCCCGCTTCCAAAGCGATCCCGACGCGCTGTGCAACGATGTGTTGAGGGGCGCCCATGTCACTGGTGAGCACGGTGACAGCGACCGCGATCGGGCGTTCAAGGCCTGCGTTAGCTGCACCCTCGTCTAAGCCTTCAACGCCTGCGGTCAGCATGTCAAGGCCGCCGTTGGCGTGCATCGTCACGTAGCTCACGCCAAGGGACCCAAGCACTTGACTGGCCTTATTCACCGTGGTGGGAATATCGTGCAACTTGAGGTCAGCGAACACCTTATAACCGGCGTCTATCAACACACCAAAAATGTCTGGACCCGCGGCAGAGAACAATTCGAGTCCGACCTTAGCCACACCAAAGTACGGACGAAGGTCGCGAGCCAGGCGCCCCGCGGCAACCAAATCGTCCACGTCAAGCGCTAGTGCAAGCTTGTTCCGAATTGCATCCGGTACTAGTTCTGTGGAGTTTGCTGCCTCAGTCATGAATGACTCCTCGTTATGGGGTTAGCCACACCGGTAAGTTCGCGAACGGTTTCGACCCCATGATCGTTACACCATTGGGTGAGCTCCGCCAGGATAGTGACCGTTGCGCGGGGGTCGGCGAACGACGCGGTCCCCACTTGGACTGCCACCGCACCGGCCATCAACATCTCTATCGCATCTGCGCCTGACGCCACTCCGCCGACGCCAATGATCGGAATTTCGGGATGTTCGCAATAGACATCGAAGATCGCTCGCACCGCAATTGGATGGATTGCCGGGCCCGATAGGCCACCACCACCGCCGCCCAGAAGTGGCTGACGTGCCTCGATGTCGATGACCATTCCCAGAGAAGTGTTAGCCACAGTTACCGCTTCTGCTCCGGCATCGATAGATGCATAGGCAATCGGCGCGATATCAGCCACCGCCGGGCTGAGTTTGGCCCAGCGAGGTCGGTTGCAGCCCGAGGTTGCTGCGACAACCGCAGCAGTTGTCTCGGCCCGCGCCGAAAACATATTGCCCCGGTCTTCGAGATTGGGACACGACACATTTACCTCGACCGCGATCACGCAGTCATCGGCGTCCGCTAGAAGATCGGCGGCTCTTCGATATTCATCGACAGATCGGCCCCAGATACTGGCGACGACCCGCGCCCCAGTGTCGCGAAGACCGGGCAGTTCGTCGTTCAACCACAGGGCCACGCCTGGCCCCTGCAGTCCGACACTATTAATCATGCCCGAAGGCGTTTGATGCACGCGAGGAGGCGGGTTGCCGGGCCACGCTTCGGCTGCCAATGACTTTACGACGATCGCACCGAGCGAGTTGAGTTCGACAAAAGCACCCAGTTCGGTTCCGTGGCCGGCGGTCCCGGAGGCGACCATTACTGGATTAGGTAAGGTCAGAGACCCGACAGTGACGGTTGAGTCAAGGGGGGTTGTGCGCCGGCGACCAAACATCGCTTTAGCGGTCCGCCAAATCGTTTCGGCTTACCCCAGCATGGAACTCTTGCAAGGTCCGTACCTGGAATCGATGCGTGCGCCAATCGGCGATGCCGTTTGCTGCGGCGATGGCTGAAGACACGGTAGTGAGCAACGGAATGCCCTTGCTGCCAGCAGCGGCACGGATATGGGCGCCGTCGGCGCGTGGTCCACGCCCTCGTGGGGTGTTCACCACGATGTTGATCTCACCAGATTTAATGAGATCTACTGCATCGGTTCCGCTCGCCTCTTCGAGTTTGGCGACCACGACTTCAACCGGCACACCGGCCTCTTCGAGCGCTAGCGCTGTGCCACTCGTGGCGGCAATTGCGAAGCCAAGCTCAACGAAAGCTCGGGCCGCTTCGACCCCAACAACCTTGTCTCGATCAGCTACCGACAAGAACAACGTGCCACCCTCC
>Ga0115000_10000568_pt1 | contig 34173 bp, 31 predicted proteins | sample ArcticOcean_MG_C_6_FD_89690 | JGI IMG/M metagenome (GOLD analysis project Ga0115000, IMG submission 89690) | Marine microbial communities from western Arctic Ocean - ArcticOcean_MG_CB8_128 | ecosystem: Environmental > Aquatic > Marine > Oceanic | place: Arctic Ocean: Canada Basin | collected...
AATTTGCACACTATTTGTCTGAGTGGTTACCATAGCCCGGTAAATTTTATTCTCCAACTGTCTTACATTTTCCGGCCAAGGGTAGGAAACCAATACTTCCAATGCATGTCAGCTGACTGTGGAAATATTTTTAGGGATTTTAATTTTGTGTTTTTTTAGAAAATAATTGATCAATAAAGGTATGTCTTCTTTCCTAACTCTTGATGACGGCAAAGAAATAAGATAGACCATTAATCGATAATAAAGGTCTTTTCGAAACCGTCCTTCTTTAACCGCATCCACTAGGTTTCGGTTGGTCGCAGAGATAATTCTTAAATCCACATGAATTTTCCTTGTTCCTCCCACTCGATCAAAACTTTTATCCTGTAAAAATCGGGGAAGTTTTACCTGCATTTTCGGCGACATTTCCCCAATTTCATCCAAAAAAATGTTCCACCGTTAGCCGCCTCTAGCTTGCCCTTACGGGAATCATATGCCCCGGTAAAGGCCCCCTTTTCGTGACCGAAAAATTCATTTCCCTGCAACGTTTCAGGGATAGCACCAAAATTAAGGCTATAAATTTTTCCGTCTTATAGGTACTGTTAAAATTTATGGCTTTGGCTACCAATTCCTCACCTGTGCCACTTTCGCCACCGATAAAAACATTAATATTTATTCCAGATACTTCATCAATCTGCCCGAAGATCTGTCCCATGGGTTCGCTTTTCCCCACAATATTTTTATAGGAGTATGTTTTTTAAGCTCTCCCTGTACCCTTTGAATCTTTGTAAACATCGTGTGCATTTCAATGGCCTTTTCCACATTGGTTTTCAGCCTAATCTTATCCACCGGTTTCACTAAATAATCGAACGCACCTATTTTCATCGCCTCTATTGCAAAATCCAAAGTATCATTTTTTGTGATCACCATTACTGCAATATCTCGATTCGCAAGCCGAAGCTGCTTAAGAATTTCTAATCCAGATAACCCCGGCATATTGATATCCAGACAAATGACACCTGGGTTTTCATCCAGACAGTTCAAACAAAGTTCACCGTTATCAAAAACTTTTACCTTGTAATCCTGGTCTTCTAACCAACTCGCCATCATTTCGCGGTGAGGAATATCATTGTCGAATACAAATAAAAGCTCAGATATTTCGTTTTCGTGGTTCGTGATAGATAAAATATTTTGACACACTTCCAAATATCATAAGGACTTTGAAAAAGAGGTGCATTAATTAATATCACAGCCTCTTGATGCTCTATATCCCAAGGTTTCTGCATCCAATAGGTTTCCGAAGTGAATATAGTTCTTCGGATTTTTTGCATAGTCCTTGCAAGCTGGCCATTGATAAATCCTGGTTTTAGGATAACCAATGATTCCATAAGTCAGAATAAGGTCATAATCCATATTATCCGCATTAGTAGGCGGACTCGGAACCCTAGATTCACGGCGAAATTCCCATGGAGGGATGGGTTTTTCCTGCACCCAAAGTCCCAATTTTTTCTTCCAGGCTTTATACTCCATTTTTTCTAAATAAGTGCTGTGTGGACTTTTCACACGATAATGCCAGGCCAAACCCGCTTTGAGAGCTTCTTCATTTAACATTTTGCCATCCGGCAAAAATACCTCTCCTATCAAGCGATCGTATTTATCGACCTGGGTGTAATTGACACGCACAATTTTTTTCAAAGCCAGGTCTTCTAATAATCTTTTTGCCGGCCTGCCAAATGGCTGTCGTATTTCGGGCGCATCAATATCAGCAAGCCGCACTTTGTAAAGCTTATCGCGCTTATCTTTTAATATTAAAGTGTCGCCGTCTTTGATAGAAATCACTTCACCGTTTTTTGTTTTCAACTCCGCCTGCGGTAGCAGAAAAAACATCAACGCCAATATTCCGTATTTTATATCCATATTTTTTCAATGCTAAAAATTCTTAATGACTCTGGTTATATTTTACCACTTAATGGGCTGAAGTTAGACTGCTCTCGATCATAAACTTCACATCATTATTGGTATCGGTATAGTCAATTTATAACTATTGATATTGGGTTTTACAACGGGTTGTAATAAAATGAGTTATATACAAATTTGGTGTAGGGAAACATGATTATGCGATATTCCTTTTACTTTTGAGTGTTTCCTCATCATCTATACCATCAATAAACTTCGCGCCATTGATGACATCGGCTAATCGCCGAAATCCACTTCATTAACCCAACATTGTTTGGGGTGGCTGATTGTTTCCTGCCGATAGACCTTTCGGCGTTTTATTCGGATTTTGCAAGATTAGTTAGTGAGCGCTACTTTTAGTCCTTGGTCTAAAATAAAATTTCTATCTAATATTAGCCTTTTTCATCGTTCTGTCTTAAAACTTTGATCGTATTGTATTTGAACTCGGTCAACTCGTTGATAAACAAAACACCGTTATATTCTATCGATATTTCGACAGGCATGCGTTCACAACCAACGCTGATCAGCCCGGTATCGAAGATGGTGTGGGTTGGTCGATCGAAACGGCGCCTCCTCCTCATTCCTCATATAAAAGAAATTACAAATTCTTTTGAGATGGGGCTGAACGGTTAAAATTTAAGTTGTTTTGCGTGAGCGCAGGATAAGAAAAATACCCGCAATCAGAAGGAAGATACTATAAAAACTACCTCGGCTGAGGTTCATAATAAGTGTGGCATCCGGTTGTCGAAACTGCTCTCCAAAAATCCGTACCATCGCGTACATGGCTAAAAACTCTCCAGTTAATCTTCCTGGTGTTGCCAGAACTCCGGTTCGCCAGAATCTCCATTGGCTAAATATAAGCAACAATAATCCTTCCAAAGCCGCTGCATAAAGTTGCGAAGGGTGTCGCGATGCGATCAGTTCAATAGGGGTTCCGAGCGGCGCGCTTTGAGGAAAGATAACAGCCCAGGAAACATTGGAAACCTTTCCCCACAGTTCACCGTTGATGAAATTGGCGATGCGGCCTAACAGAATACCGGCAGGAACGAGAGGGCATAATATATCGCCTAGCTGTAAAAAACTTATTTTGAGTTTTTTCGCGACCCACCCGCAAGCCACTATTACTCCAATAAAACCACCGTGACTTGCCATTCCCCCTTTCCAAACTTGGAATATAGTCCACGGCCGATGAATGACATCATCCCACGCGTATAAAAACATATATCCCAGACGACCTCCCAAAAGAACACCCACCATTATCGCGGTGATTGTTAACGATTGCTCTTCTGGGGTGAGAGCAGCTTTGCCGTGTTTACAAAATAGATGCAACAACCAGATTCCTGCAACGAACCCTAACGCATAGGCCAATCCATAATAACGAATGCCAAAATTCTCTGTGAACTGGAATAGAAAAGGATCTAAATCATGAACCCAATATACGGTTTTAGACACGACGGCCTTTTATGGTAAGAGTTTAAAAAAATCGAGGTCGCGTTTAAAAATAATTATCGCTGCAAGATAGAAGCAGCATCAATAGCTCCATAGGTAAAAATCATATCGGCTCCCGCTCGTCGCATACTAATTAGTGACTCCATTAGGCAACTGTCGTAATCTAGCCAGCCTTTTTCTTCTGCTGCTTTCAGCATAGCGTATTCGCCACTGACATGGTAAGCGGCAATAGGTAGTTCAGAATGTTCGCGCGTCAAACGAATCACATCCAGATAAGGTAGGCCGGGTTTGATCAATAACCAATCCGCCCCTTCTTCTTCATCAGAATGAATTTCACGGATAGCTTCGCGGATATTCGCAGGGTCCATCTGATAAGTTTTTTTATCTCCTTCTTTCGGCGCCGATTCCAATGCATCGCGAAAAGGACCATAAAATGCCGAAGCATATTTCGCGCAATAACTACAGATCAATACATTGTCGAACCCTTCTTCATCAAGAGCCCAGCGAATCGCTTCGACACGACCATCCATCATGTCTGAGGGTGCTACAACATCCGCGCCAGCTCTTGCCTGAGCAACAGCCATGCCCGCAAGATGCGGCAATGTTTCATCATTGAGTATCTGACCGTCTTGAACGAATCCATCATGCCCATCACTGGAATAAGGGTCCAGTGCAATATCGGTGATAACTACCAAATCAGGAATCTGCTGTTTTAATTCTTTGACTGCACGTTGCAATAGCCCATCTGGATTTAAACTTTCTTTGCCTTCAGAGTTTTTCAACGAATCATCAATAGCTGGAAAAAGTGCAACAGCTGGAACCCCAAGTTCAAAAGCTTTTTTTGAATCGGCAACCAACTGATCAATCGAGAGTCGCGACACCCCTGGCATGGAAACAATTGGGGTCCTCTGATTTTTACCTTCTTGAATAAACGTGGGCCAAACCAGATTCGCTGGTTGGATTTGAGTTTCCCGAACAAGACTGCGAATTCCTGAGGTCAGTCGGTTTCTTCTAGGACGGCTTATCATGGCGTATCTTATTGTTGAAAAAGGTATTTATGCTACTCGGGAAAGAATAACGAATCATTTTTAGCAATGCAACTTGTTTCCCTAAAAACAAAACCCTGCCGGGGTCGGCAGGGTCCGTAAAAAACATTCCGTCATTATAGACGGTTTATAAATGGCTCCGGTGAGAGGACTCGAACCTCTAACACATCGATTAACAGTCGATTGCGCTACCATTGCGCCACACCGGAATGGAGTCGAATTTGTTCTTAAAGCGTTGAAAAGTAGTCCTGTTTTACCATATTGTCAATAAAAATTGAAACATTTTCTTCTCATTGCGCGCATACCCGTCCTTGTTAACATCCTCAAATTGTTTAACTAGCCTTACGGGTTCTACTATTGGCCTCATGCTAAAGTAACTAGCCCATTTCCATACGTCCTTCTAGCGACTTCAGTAGGGTGACGGAATCTGCATATTCAATATCCGAACCTACCGGCAACCCACGCGCGATGCGGGTTACTTTTACATTTAGCGGCTTGAGAACTTTTGAAATATAGACGGCGGTGGTTTCGCCTTCCATATCCGGATTGGTAGCAAGAATCACTTCATCAATTTCTTTACTAGCCACCTTGTCTTTTAAAACTTCAATATTCAAATCACCGGGACCTATTCCATCCAACGGAGAAATAACCCCCATCAGTACATGATATACACCTTTAAAATAACCCATATTTTCCATGACGTAAACATCATGGGGTTCTTCTACCACACAAATTTGTTTTTGGTTGCGGGAAGTATCGGAACAAATTCCGCAAGGATCAGACTCGGTGATTCCATGACAAACAGAGCAGAGAATAATTTTTTCTTTTATATTATGGATGGCAGTGGCAAGCCGCGTAGCTTGATCAACTTTTCCACGCATCAAAAAAAAGGACAGACGTTCGGCGGTTTTTTGTCCTATGCCAGGAAGTCTTTTCAACTCATCAATAAGATCCGTAACCGCCTGCGGTCTCTTCATAGCAACCTACCGGTTGCAGGGGACTGGTCCATGCCCGTCATGCTGACAAAAATTTTTTTGCCTTTAACTGTAATTCTCATAACTTTATCAATGCATTGAAACGTTTTATCCAGAAGCTTGAGAGAAGTTCGTCCGCTCAAAACCGTCCTGACCTATCGGCTGCAGGGCCGCCCCTGCTAGGTAGGTGGAAAGAGGCCGGGGATTTTTACGCCACCCGTTATTTTTGTCATTTCCTCTTGTGCCATTTCTTTAACTTTTTTACTGGCTTCGTTAACAGCGCCGGTAATTAAATCTTCCAGAACTTCGCGATCGTTCATATTAATCAATTCATCATCAATTTTTACCGAGATAATTTCATTGATTCCGTTAGCAACGACTTTCACCATTCCGCCACCCGTGCTCACTTCGATGGTCTTTTCTGCCAGACCCTCCTGAATTTCTGCTAGTTTCGATTGCATCTGCGTTGCCTGCTTGAACAACCCGGTCCAACCTTTATCAAACATAATATTTTGCAATGCCCAAGGGCACTTTCCTTTGATTTCTCGTTATTATCATTTGACCACAACGCCGCCAAAAATGTCCAGAGCATGCTGAATTATTTCTGATTTGGATTTTTGTTTCCCTGTTTCAGTATCTTCAGTGTCTACTGACTTATTTTTCCCCTCACCTGGTGCTGGAGTAGGCGGTTGGGAGGTGTCAAGACTGAGTTTTATATCTACATCATGCCCATAAACCGTTTTTGCGGTTTCTTTCAGGAATTGAATATTATCGGGTGTTTGCACAAGATCAAAAGTAAATTTCTCGTGAAAAATCAGATGAATTTCGTTTTCGTTCAAAACGGGTACTTGGCATTTTTCAAGATAGTGCTCGAAAAAAGGTTTTGTCCTCGAAACCTGTTGCTTGATTTGATTCCATGAAACCGGTGTATTTTGGCTGACCGTATTTGGAGCAGGAGGAGATGCTGAAATAGTTTCCTGGGAACTTGAACTCTCTGATTGAACTGGCAAAGATTGTAAATTGCTATTTTCGGACTGGTTGATTTTATCTATGAGTTCATTAATTTTTTGAAAAGGCCGGGTTTCTATCAAGCGTAATATAGCCATTTCAAAAACCATTTGTGAAAGGGAACTTCTTTTCATTTCCATTTCAGCCCTGGTTAGAACAACGAACATTACTTGCAATTCATCGGCATGATATTTTTCTGCCTGTTTTTTTAATGTCTCTAAACTACAAGTATAGGAATTTAATAAATCTTCTGGTTCTTTTGAAATTTTCACTATCAAAAGGTTTCTTAAATATTCCATCAGGCTGCGGCAGAACAATCCCAGGTCTTTTCCCTGCTTTACGATTTCCTGTATTAGAGATACCAAAGCCGCCGGTTGCCGGTCTATTAATTTATCGACAAATGTTTCAAGAGTGTTTCCACCTACAATGCCCAACACGGCTTCAACGGATTCGGAGGTTACTTTGCGGCCACTGTAGGCAATAACTTGATCGAGCAGGCTCTGCGCATCGCGCATACTTCCCGCACCTATTTTTGAAATATTTTCGAGTCCTCTTTTTTCTATTTCAATTTTTTCCTGATCACAAATTAATTCCAACTGTTGTATGATTTGCGGTTGTGACAACGGTTTGAACTCAAAACATTGGCAACGCGAAAGAATGGTTTCTGGAATTTTTATAAGCTCCGTCGTGGCAAAAATAAAAATAACCCGTGGTGGAGGTTCTTCAAGTGTTTTCAATAATGCGTTGAAAGCACTTTTGGAAAGCATATGAACTTCGTCAATGATGTAAACCTTGTATCGAGCAGACGAGGTTGCATATTGTACGTTATCAATTAAATCGCGAACTTCCTGAACCCCATTGTTGGAAGCCCCGTCTATCTCCTGAACATCGATACAGTTTCCTGCAGTAATTTCAGTACAGAAAGTACATACATCACAAGGGTCTATGGTCGGACCTTTTTCACAATTGAGTACACGGGCAAGAATTCGTGCGGTTGTTGTTTTACCTACTCCGCGAGTACCTGAGAATAAAAAAGCATGCGAGACACGCTCCAGCTCTATGGCATTGGATAGAGTGCGGACAATATGTTTTTGTCCAATCAATTCACTGAATTTTTGTGGACGCCATTTACGGGCGGAAACCTGAAAATCCATGGCGAAACCTTGTAATAAACAACGAGGATCTATAGGCAGAATTGCTGGGTATCTTCACAGCACACACGGGATTTCGTTACCGCTGCTTCCTTCCGGACCTGACGGGTTTCACAAAGCCATGTTGCGTAAGGCCCAACAAAACTGCCCAAAACTTTCTCCCTCTATCGAGGGGAGGTATTTTCAATAACTATAAACAAACATCATCTCAGCTAAACAAGATTTTGTCGTTGCCTCTGCGGCGAACAGCCCTCATACAAGGGAAGAAACTTTAATCCACTATAATATAAAGCGTAACACCCATAACTTGCTTAACGGGCGCCTTTCTTTTGCCTCCAGTCGTAGCCTGGTGGCGGAGAGGGAGGGATTCGAACCCTCGGTAGGGGTAAACCTACACACGCTTTCCAAGCGTGCGCCTTCAACCGCTCGGCCACCTCTCCCTCAAATGCTCTTATTTTTAATGAAAAAAGGTCGAGACAACTTCGTTTTTATGGGACTTGCGACGTTTTACCCGACCCAAAATTATACTGGCATTTTAGTTTTATCTGGCAGAATATTCAATCTTTATATATTCACTAAATTCTTGTAAAAATTTAATTATGCAATCATAACTTTGGGAGTGAGGTGATTCTGCGGGTTTAACGATAGGGAAATATATGTAGTTGATGTATAAATTACGACATCATATTTAATATTTGAGTTGGAATTTATATACGAAAAGTTATTTGTTACTAGAGGAAGGTTTATGAAAAGTATTACACGCTTATCATTAGCATTAATGATTTTTTCTTTATTTTCAATTTCATATCTTTTTACATCGGTATCGGCACAACCCAAAGAGGCCGACGATATAATTATCTGTTTTCAAAAGTGCTTGAAAGCCAATGATATACCGACTGATGATTTGGATTATTAAGGCGGCTGGTGCAGCATCTACTTCCCTTTTATCATGAGCAAGAAAAATGAGAAGGTGTGCTTGTGGGTTATGAAATGTTTAGAGGGTATTACAAGCCATCCGGTTCCAATTGATTCATCAGATGTCGATAATTCTCGCAAAAAGTGGCAAGTTAGTGGCAAATTTTAGATGCAAAAAAAAAGCATCTAGCTCATTAAGAGTTAAATGCTTGTTTTAAAAGAGTGCGCCCAGCAGGACTCGAACCTGCGACCTACGGTTCCGCAAACCGTCGCTCTATCCAGCTGAGCCATGGGCGCCTAATTTTTTAAAAATGTATTATATCAGGAAACATCGGCAGGGATGTAATCCATTAACTGCAATGCAAATTTATCGTGCTCAAAAGCGTACATTGTAGGATATTTAGCAAATGCCCAACCTTCATACAATGTTTTTCCATTCTCTTCAATTACCAATCGAACCGCCGCATTCGTCAATTCATTTCCCTTAGAGGAATAGTTTTTTTTCGTCATGACGAAATTTGGCATGAAAGGCCCTACAGTTACTTTAATAGCAGATCCATCTATCTCAAAACTATCTCCCAAAGAAACTGTTTTCATCGAGTTTTTTGATTCATCGATTTTATTACGGACCCTGATTTTGACTGCTTTCCACTGGCCTTCCACTTCTTGAGGAACAACTACTCCCCGTTCAATTCTAACGCCTTCTTTTACTCCGGGATGTGTATCATCTTGGGTTCCTACTTCCTTTTCTTCGGAATAGTCAGATTTAGATTGGGATCCTTCAAATAGAGGCACATCAACATCACTGATTTTTTTAGCCTGCGGTAGTGGTGTTTCGTTGTCACTACTTCCACCACAACCAATAACCATTGCAACTGCAATCACTAAAGCTAATCCTGTTTTTCGAATTTTTATAAACTTCAAAACAACCTTCCTTAGCGGAGTATCTCCGCTGTTCCCACACGGCGAATGATGGCGGAGAGGGAGGGATTCGAACCCTCGGTAGGGGTAAACCTACACACACTTAGCAGGCGCGCGCCTTCAGCCAGCTCAGCCACCTCTCCACAATAATTATTCAATGTCTAATTTCAAAAACAACAACAATCCATAAAGGGTGGCGGAGGGAGTAGGATTCGAACCCACGGAACTTTCGTTCAACGGTTTTCAAGACCGCCGCCTTAAACCACTCGGCCATCCCTCCTAAATGTTTCGGACTGCGCTTATATTTATCTACTTTGTTGAAAAAAGTCAAGCGCGCTATTTTCAAGGATTAAGCTTTATAAATCAAGTAGAACTCTATATCAAGGAGATAAAACTTCTCGCCCTTGTAAATAAGGTCTTATGGCTTCTGGAACGGTGACCGTTCCATCAGCGTTTTGATAATTTTCCAATATTGCTACAAACAATCTACCGGCCGCGAGACCTGATCCATTCAACGTGTGAACAAATTCCGGTTTTCCTCCCGTTCTTTTTTTGCATCGTATTTTTGCGCGGCGTGCCTGATAGTCTCCGAAATTACTACAGGAAGAGATTTCCCGATAAGTATTTTGACTTGGCAACCATACTTCCAAGTCATAAGTTTTCGTTGCCGAAAATCCCAGATCGCCCACACATAATTCCATAACACGATAATGTAAATTCAATTTCTTTAAAATCGATTCCGCATCCTGTACTAGCTTCTCCAGTTCCTGTTCCGATTCATCCGCCCTGGAAAATTTTACAAGCTCTACTTTGTCAAACTGGTGTTGCCGAATCAACCCCTGGGTATCTTTCCCATAAGAGCCTGCTTCCCGTCTGAAACAAGGAGTATAAGCCGCATAACAAACAGGCAAAGATTCTTCTTCAAGAATCTCTTCTCTATGAAAATTTGTTACGGGAACCTCCGCCGTAGGGATAAGAAAAAGTGGATCATCTCGGATAGCAAACAATTCTTCTTCAAACTTAGGTAATTGACCCGTTCCCAGAAGGCTTTCCCTGTTGACCAGAAAAGGCGGATAGAGTTCTTCATAGCCATTTTCCTGAGTCTGCATATCCACCATAAAGTTAATCAAACCCCTTAATAAAGTAGCACCGATACCTCGGTAAACAGCAAACCTCGCTCCGGAAATTTTAGTGGCTCTCTTTAGATCTATTAGTCCAAGATTTTCACCTAGCTCAACATGGTTAAGAGGTTCTCCTGTTAAACCAGGCTTTGTTCCCCATTCTCGAATAAACCTATTGCTTGACTCATCAATTCCATCAGGAATATTATCATCGGGCAAATTGGGAATGCCCAGTAATTTTTCATGGATGATAGTTTCTAATCCTTCTACTTTTTCATCTAATTCTTTTATGAAAACATTCAGATTTTTTACTTCATCCATTTGTTTGGATGCATCTTGTCCTTGCTGTTTCAGCTTTCCAACTTCCGCAGAAATTATCTTTTTTTTATTTTTAAGCTGTTCGGATTCCTGAAGACCTTCTCGCCTTTCTTCCTCCTGCAGCAATAAGTCATCTAAATCAGTAAATTTTATATTGCGGCGTTCGAGACCCGTTTTTACAACCTGAGTATTTTCGCGGATAAATTTTATATCTATCATTATCTTTTCTTTTCAATCCTTTTTTCTATTCCCAATAATTTCATTTTCAATATTGAAGGAAACGTATATTTCCCCTCTAAAGCCTTGAAACGGTTATAGGCATCTTGAAGATGACCTTCTTCTTCCAAACAAGATGCCACCACAAAGTTCATTTCTGATTTGAATCGGCTATTGGAATATTCTAGGTTGAAATGCCGGTATTTCTCTCTGGCTTCTGGGCAACGGTTAAGAGCATAAAGAATTTCTATGATCTTGAATTTTGTTTCTTCAGCCCATGGACTTTTCGCGTAATTTTCGAGAAGGATCTGTAGTTCCACCAAGGCTTGTTCATAATTTTGTTTTTTATAATAAATGGAAGCAATCCTATATTGGTGTTCACCATCAGAATGTTCTTTTTCATAAAAATTAATCAGGTTCTGATATTCAATGATAGCCTGATCGTAATCCTTCAAACCAAATTCGGCTATTTCTGCGATATATTTCTGCGCATCATAACTGAACGGTCCCAGCCGATTAATTTGCTGAACTTCCTGAAAATAATTGAGAGCCCGGTTACTGTTATCCAAACTGTAATAATAGATTTCACCCATTCTGAAAAGTGCTTCTTCTGCTTTCGGTCCCGAAGGGTGCTTTTTCAACACCTCGTTTAATAATTCGATCGCGCTGTGGTTGTGCCCCTGAATCCATTCTTCATTGGCTTTATCAATTAATGGATCATTTTGTTCGCCACAGGAAAACAGAATAAACAGGGCAGAAAAAAGAATCGATAATATTCGGGCGGGGAAATCTTTTTTATACATTTTTTAAAAAAACGTAACCTCAGTATGTTTTACTCAACTAGTTTTTCGACGCTCACAACCTGATTTGATTCGCCAGTTCCAACCAATCTAACTCCCTGTGTGTTTCGACCAATAACAGAAATCTCATTGACCTTCATTCGAACAATATTTCCATCAGAGGTGATTACCAAAAGCTCATCCGTTTCGGTTACTTGCTGGATGCCGACAACCATACCAATTTTTTCATTACATCGAATAGTCATAACTCCTAGCCCGCCGCGTCCCTGAACCGGATATTCTTCCAACTGAGTCCTTTTTCCGTATCCATTCGAGGTTACAGTAAGAAGCATATTACCCGGATGCACGATTTCAGCTCCAACAACGACATCATTTGCCTTCAAACGAATTCCCCTAACCCCTCTTCCCGTTCGACCAATCGGGCGTGCTTCTTTTTCTGAAAAACGAATTGAAAATCCTTTTGCAGTTGCCAAAAGAATATCACTTTCTCCATCACACAATTCGGCACCAATTAGCCGATCCCCATCATCAATGGTCAATCCGATAACCCCTCCCTGCCTGGGTTTGCTGTATGCCATCAATGAGGTTTTCTTTACAACACCACGTTCTGTGGCAACCATAACGAATTTATCTTTTTCAAATTTCCGAACAGATAAAATACTAGCAATCGATTCACCTGATTGCAAATTCAAGAGATTTGCAATGGATTTTCCTTTCGCAATTCGACTCGCATCTGGGATGGCGAAAACCCGCAACCAATGAACCTTACCTAAACTGGTAAAAACTAGAAGATGGCTCAGAGTAGAAGCGATAAAAAGTTTTTCAACAACATCTTCTTCTTTAAGATCCATTCCGCGGATCCCTTTTCCGCCGCGCCTTTGAGCCTTATAGTTATCAATTGAGTGCCGCTTGATATATCCACTACGGGTATATACCACCACAATATCTTCATCGGCTATGAGGTCTTCCATAAGAAGATCCCCTTCAGCTGTTTCCGCAATCTCTGTTCGCCGTCCCTCGTTATATTTGGTTTTTATTTCAATCAATTCTTCCCGAATGATTTTTAATTTAACTTCTTCATTGCCTAATATATAAAGGTATTCTTCAATTTTTTTGCGAATCTCCCCTAATTCATCAACAATTTTCTGCCGCTCTAATCCCGTCAAGCGCTGCAATCTCATTTCCAGAATCGCTTTTGCTTGAATCTCGGACAAAGCAAATGTAGACATGAGACCTTCTCGCGCAGACACAGGGTCCTCTGCATTGCGGATAAGTTTCACCACATCATCAAGATTATCCAGAGCGATTTTTAAACCCTCTAGAACATGTTCCTTTTCTCTGGCCTTTTTAAGATCATATTCTGTTCGAAGAGTTACAACTTCTTTTCGGAACAAAACGAAATAGTGTAAAAACTCTTTCAGGTTTAAAACTCTAGGTTGTTGGTTAACTAAGGCAAGGAGAATTACTCCAAAGGTGTCCTGAAGCTGGGTATTTTTATAAAGGGTGTTCAACACAACCTGCCCCATGATGCCCTTCTTTAATTCAATAACAACCCGAATTCCATCACGGTCTGACTCATCTCTTAAGTCTGAAATTCCTTCGAGTTTTTTATCTCTCACTAGATCTGCTATTTTTTCAACCAAACGAGCTTTGTTAACCTGGAAAGGCAACTCTCTAATTACAATCCTTTCCCGATCTCCTTTTTCCATTGTTTCAATTTCTGCACGGCCTCTTACTCGAATTATTCCACGTCCCGTTTTGTAGGCAGAAACAATTCCGTTTCTCCCCTGAATGATTCCATGGGTCGGAAAGTCTGGACCTTTTACAATTTGCAAAAGATCATCGATTGAACATTCCGGTTCATCAATTACATAGATGGCTGCATCTACAACCTCGACTAAATTATGTGGCGGAATGTTAGTAGCCATTCCAACAGCAATTCCTGATGACCCATTTACTAAAAGATTAGGAAAGCTGGCTGGAAGAACAGAGGGTTCTTTTGTTGACTCATCGTAGTTCGGAACGAATTGAACGGTTTCTTTTTCGAGATCACGCAACAACTCCCCCGTAATTTCCTGCATACGGATTTCGGTATAACGCATCGCGGCAGCCGAGTCTCCATCAATGGAACCAAAGTTGCCTTGACCATCTATCAGCGGATTTCTTAGAGAAAACTCCTGAGCTAAGCGAACAATAGTGTCATAAACAGCCTGATCACCATGGGGATGATATTTACCAATAACATCACCAACGATACGCGCTGATTTTTTATACGGTTTATTAAAAACGTTTCCTGTTTCATGCATGGCAAACAAAACACGGCGATGTACCGGTTTTAAACCATCTCTGATATCTGGGAGAGCACGACCAATGATTACGCTCATTGCGTAATCAAGGTATGCACTTTTCATTTCATCATCAATGTTTATCGGGTTAATCGTTTCCGGCATCAATTTGCCTTTCAAAGAAAAAAATTTTAAAAATTAAGAGAGGTAATAACTTTAAAAAATTAATTATTAAACATCCAGGTTTCTTGCTTGCAACGCGTTTTTCTGGATAAATTCTCGGCGAGGTTCTACCTCTTCACCCATTAAGGTAGTAAATAAGTCTTCCGATGCAACTAGATCATCCGCACGGACTTGCAAAAGCACCCTTACTTCGGGGTCCATTGTTGTTTCCCATAGTTGCTCTGGATTCATTTCACCCAAACCTTTATAACGCTGGATATATATACCCTTTTTTGCCATCTCCAAAACCGCCTGCAATAAATCATGTTTAGAGTCTACTGAGCTGGTTTCTCCGTTGTTATGTAATAAAAATGGTGGGAAGTCTTTTGCTTTAATTGGCTTATATATTTCCATTATATTTTGAATGATTACAGACTCAACAAACTCTGGGTTTAATTTGATTTCAAAATCGCGACCATTATTTGAACCGAAAAATATAACATTATAGGTTTTGTTGTCTTCGTCGAAACCTATTGAAATAGCAACATCCTTAAGTTCTCTATTTAAATCTATTTTCTCAAACTCGTGGGTGGTCTTTACAGTAGAGTAATCATCTTCTCGTTCGTTTATTTCAATAAGAAATTCCTTTAATCTGCTTTTCTTATCAGCGTCAAGATTAACACTATTTTTAAATTTGATCGGAATATTCAAATACTCCTTCTTGTATTCAAATTTATTTTTATTTTCTTCATCAATTAACCCATCAAGAATCTGAATAGCTGCCGTGAGAATATGCTCTAGCTTTTCAAAATCCCTTCTTCCAATGCTTAGATTAATCAGAACATTTAAAAAAGCTTTTGGAATATTATTTTTAATAACGCGACTAAAACACTCCTCGAACTTAAAAAGATTATTAATTAAAAGCTTTAAATCGGGACCAGAAATTTTTTCGTCGCTTTGACTATTAGATATTTCCAACTTTTCTGTTCCCTGATCCATTAAATATTGGAATAAAAGTTTTTCATCTTTTAAATAATTTTCTTTTTTACCTTTTTTAATCTTATAAAGCGGTGGTTGTGCAATATATAAATAACCGTTTTCGATTAGTTGTGGCATTTGACGGAAAAAAAACGTTAAAAGTAATGTTCTAATATGAGATCCATCTACATCCGCATCTGTCATTATTATTACTTTGTGATAACGGAGCTTCTCAACCTTAAAATCACCTCCAATTCCTGTTCCAAGCGCCGTAATTAAGGTTCTAATTTCTTGATTACCAATCATTTTTTCTGTTCTGGCTTTTTCTACATTCAAAATTTTCCCGCGCATTGGTAAAATTGCTTGGTTTTTACGGTTTCTCCCCTGCTTTGCCGAACCTCCAGCCGAATCACCCTCTACAATATAAAGTTCGGAAAGGGCGGGGTCTTTTTCTGAACAATCAGCTAGCTTTCCCGGGAGAGAACTTACTTCCAAAGCACTTTTTCTTCTTACCAGGTCTTTAGCCTTTTTTGCCGCTTCTCTTGCCTGGGCAGCACCAATTACTTTAGATACAATTTTTTTGGCAACAGCGGGTTGTTCTTCAAAAAATTGTCCCAGCTTTTCATTTACTATTTGCTCAACTATTCCCTTAACATCTGTATTCCCAAGTTTCCCTTTTGTTTGACCTTCAAACTGTGGTTCCGGGATTTTTATGCTCAAAACAAGAATAAGGCCTTCTCTCACATCATCGCCCGTTAAACTTACATTGGTGTTTTTAAGCATATTATTCTGGGCCGCATAACTATTTATCGTTCTAGTCAACGCCGACCTGAACCCACTTAGATGGGTACCCCCATCTCTGGTATTCACATTATTAACAAACGTGAACATTTCTTCTGTATAACTGTCGTTATATTGGATTGCTACTTGAAGATCACAACCTTCTTTATCTCTTTCAATATAAATAGGTTCTGGATGAAGAACTTTTTTGTTTTTTCCTAAATGTTCTATAAAAGATACAATTCCTCCCTCAAAAACAAATTCATTGTCTTTACCATCTCTTTCATCATGAATATGTATTTTTAAGCCTTTATTAAGAAAAGCTAGCTCTCTCAATCGATTAGATAAAATTTCAAACCTAAAATTCAAGTCTTCAAAAATTTCAGAATCTGCTTTAAATCTAATTCGGGTGCCGGTAGAGCTTGTTTCTCCTATAGCTTTAAGCGAGAAAATTGGTTTTCCTTTTGCATATTCCTGAGTATGAATTTTCCCTTCTGTCTTTATTTCAAGATGTAACGTTTCTGATAAAGCATTTACAACAGACACACCAACTCCATGCAACCCTGCTGAAACTTTATAAGTATCTTTATCAAATTTTCCTCCAGCATGAAGAACGGTCATAACAACTTCAGCTGCGGAAACATTCCTATCGGAATGCATACCAACGGGTATTCCTCTACCATCGTCTGATACGGTGACTGTTCCATCAATATGAAGGATAACCTCCACTTCTTTACAAAACCCAGAAATAGCCTCATCTACGCTGTTATCAACTAGTTCAAATATCAAATGATGCAAACCATCAATACCTGTCCCACCAATATACATTGCAGGTCTTTTTCTTACAGCTTCCAGACCTTCTAGGATTTTAATATTTGACGAGTCGTATACTTTTTTTTCTGATGATTCCATAGTTACCTGGTTATTACTTTAACTAATAAAAAAAGAACCCTCTTACTAACTAGTAGTAGTAGTAGGGCCTGAAAGTATGTGGAAAAACAGTCTAAGTTCCCAACTTAAAAGGTAGATTTTGTAGAAGAAATTGTTATTAAAAATTCTGTGTTTTTAGCAAAGGTGGGGAAAACTTTTACTACTTGGATTATACCTTATTTTAACTGTTTTTATAACCTGTTTTTGACATGTTTTATACAGATTTCCCCTCTTCTATAAGGATTAAAATCTCACGGATGGAAGCTTTTAAATCGTTGTTTTCTTTAATACTGTTAGATATCTTTTTGTGAGAGAAAATAACAGTTGTGTGATCCTTACCCCCAAACTGTCTTCCTATTTCAGGAAGTGATGATTTCGTGTGTTCCCGACATAAATACATGGCTATTTGACGAGTTGTAGAAATCTCTCGGGTACGCCTTTTTGATTTAACATCTGATACCTTTATATCGTAATATGAGGCCACCGTTTTGAGAATATTTTGAATGGTGAAATTCCTTGTTTTATCAAAGGTAAAGTCCTTTAAAACTTCTTTAGTCAGGTTAAGGTTGAGCTCCCTATGTGTGAACGAGGAATAAGCAATAATTCTTAACAGAAACCCTTCAAGTTCACGAATATTTGATTTTATATTGCTGGCAATGAATATAGCTGCATCTTGTGGAATAATTTTTTTATGAAACTCAGCTTTTTTATATAAGATCGCAACCTTGGTCTCAAGGTCGGGAGTATTAATATCAGCAATTAACCCTGACTCAAACCTGGACCTTAAACGTTCTTCCATATTATGAATATCTTTTGGATACCTATCGCTTGAGATAACAACTTGTTTATGTGATTCATAAAGGGTATTGAAAGTATAGAAAAACTCTTCTTGTGTTCTTTCTTTTCCCGCAATAAATTGGATATCATCAATCAATAAAACATCAAGAGGCCTATATCGTTTACGGAAATAGGGCATTTTATCTTTTTTAATCGACTCAATAAGGTCGACGGTAAAGCTTTCCGCTGAAAGATAACGAACTCTGGAATCCGGGTTGTTCTGATAAATATTATTACCTATCGCGTGTAAAAGGTGTGTCTTTCCCAGACCCACCGCTCCATAAATAAATAAAGGGTTATAAGCAGTAGCCGGGTTATTTGCTACAGCTAAAGCAGCGGCATGGGCAAATTGGTTGCTGGAACCGACAATAAAATTGGAGAAGTTATATTTTGGGTTTAATGTTTTAGTGCAAGACTCAGGTTCGAAACCCCCCTCAAAAGGTTGAGGCTTTTGTACAACAATAGAGCTTTTATTTTGTTGATTCATTCGGGCGGAGTTTTGAGAGTCTATACAGAAATCTACAAGAATGAGCTCATTCGAAACGGTTTTTAACGTGTTTTCAATCAATTCCCGATAGTTTTCGATTAGGCATTTTCTATAAAATTGGTTGGGAACCGCAATAGTTATTAGACCGTTGTCAAATTTGTGAGGATAGGTAGGTGAAAACCAAGTTTCATAGCTATCAGGAAGAATTACTTCTTCAATTTTTTCCAAACATTTTTTCCAAATAGCTTCTTTGGCTTCCATAAATAATCGGAGTAAATAAAACGTTAATAGGGGGGATATGAGGCATCAATATATAAAATAGGAGTTATAAAAGCAACACAAACATTGTTAGACGATTCATTTATGGATGTAGAAAATTGGTTGTCGATGAAGATTGCCGACATAATGTCGCACATCGAAAACGCTTCGTTCGTCAACGGTGAAGGAACAGGAAAACCACACGGAATTTTTACCTATATGGGCAGGCATTATAAATCCGGGCGAAGTTCAGCAAATCAATAGCGGTAATTCCAGCTCACTTACAGCAAATGGTTTTTGCTCACTTTTCTATTCTTTGAAAAGTTCATACATCCCCATCGCCAAATGGTTGATGTTGCGTAGCGCGATTTAATAAGTATATAAACTGAAATATTTCAGTGGCTCTTTTATCTTGCTACTGGGATTTCAGCTTAGTTTATAAGATCGTTGACTGTATGGGTCTTCGTCTGTTTCGCGATTAGTTCAGCTCTTAACCGTTCGTTTTGTTTTATACAAACAATCGCACCGCTGGCGATGTTACGAATTTCGAAGCCTTCGCTGTTCAAATTACAGCCGTATAATATAAAACTACCTCTTCCCCCTCCCCTCAGAGGGAGAGGAATTATAAGGCTTCCCCCTGCCAAGGCGAATTGTGGGGGGTTACTGAATAAAGATTATTAATTGAGAAATAAATGAGAGATATGATAAATAATTTTGATGTGGTCAATTCTATTGATCCTGATGATTATGTTGCTGATGTAAATGGGGCTGGGATAGACCTCCGTGCATTCTACGGATCGGCTGTTGTGTTCTGCGTTGGTACAGTCACTGAAGGCACACATACAAGGAAGATCCAAGAATCGGATGACAATTCAAATTAGAATGATGTAAATGCAAGCGATCAAGAATGTCCGTTGGTTGTTTTGTCTTCTGATATGAGTCAGCGTGTTAGATATAAAGGAAATAAACTGTATCTTTGTTTGTTTTGACCTTCCCGGGTGCTACCACAGGTTCGCAGGTAGCAGCGTTGGTAGTTTTCGATATCCCACATCATGCTCCTGCTATTTGACCCTATATTTATCCTTTTTATTTGTTTTGGTAAAAACTTTTTATATTTAAACTTCGATGCGATAATAGTGCCATTATATATTCCATCTATTGGACAATCGTTTTATGAAAATAGTCGTTTGCATCAAGCAAGTCCTCGATACCGCATCTGAAATCCAAATTCAGGATGGAAATATAGTTTCTCCTGGAAGCTCACTGATCATGAACCCTTACGATGAGTTTGCTGTAGAAGAAGCGGTTTGTATTAAAGCCGCTTTAACTGAATCAGAGGTTACCGTTATTTCGTTGGGCCCGGAAAGTGTAAAGGAAACGCTGAAGAGGGCTTTGGCTATGGGAGTTGATCGTGCTATCCATATTTCCGATCCTTTATTTGCTGGATTAGATCATTCTAAAATTACCAAAATTCTGGCTAAAGTGATTCAAAAACATCCCTTTGATTTGGTTCTATGTGGTCGGCAGGCGGTAGATGATGATATGGCGCAGACCGGTCCTGCATTAGCAGTATTACTGGAGATACCTTTCATAACCGTTGTAACTAATATTCAGTTTTCTGAAAATTTTCAAAGGGCAGATATTACGCGGCAGGTTGAAGGAGGATCGGAGATTCGGAAAAGCATGTCCTTGCCTTTTCTTGTAACTTGCCAAAAAGGTTTGAATGAGCCTCGATTGCCCTCTTTAAAAGGGATAATGGCGGCAAAGAAAAAAGAGATTCAAATTCTCGGTGCTACTGATCTTGAACTGGATGCGCAATTTCTTGACCCCAAAAATAACCTGCTGCATCCGATAAATCTCTCCTTGCCTCCTGAAAGAAAAAAAGGAATAATCTTGGAAGGCGAAGATATCGCTAAACAGTTGGCTAGTATTATTCGTGAAGTAGAAAAGATTATTTAATTTTACAAGGCTTTGCCAAATGAGTGAAACGTTGGGTGAACAGAACTTTTTCCAAAAACATAAAGCAAAGTTTGGATTAGGAGCTCTTGTTGCTTATGTCCTCCTTCTTGGGCTGGGTACGATAGGAGAAATATGGGAGGTCGAATGGATTCTGGATTTGCCTCTGTTCCGGCCCCCCGGTAAGTATTAAATAAAAATTTATCTCATATTGGGCTTAGCCTATATAGGCTTATTTAATTTATTTATGTTTTTCCCCCTCCTTGCTTTTTCTCCATTGTAGTTTTCCAGCCGCTAGGTTATCCTTCCTAGATATGAAGCTCAACCCATTTTTTTGGAGTATTTGTTGGATAATGCAATTAACATCATTGTTCTCGTTGAACACGACCAAAGTGGAATTAAACCGGTCACCTATGAGCTTCTCAATGCAGCAAGAAAACTTGTTGGTACCGGAAAAATAATCGCTCTTTATTTCACCGATTCCAAAGACGCGGATGGGTTGTCATTGGCCCAATATGGTGCCGATGAAGTTCGTATCTGTATTCATCCAACTTATCATCAATACATCCATGAGACTTATGAGGCAGGGCTGCTAAGCGAGATTGAAAAAGAAGAGCCTGATATTGTCCTGATGCCTGCTTCCAATAGTGGAAAGGAACTGTCCGCAGCTCTTGCCACCCGTTTGGGCGTAGCGTTGGCAACCGATTGTATTGACCTTCAACTCTCTGAGGAGGGTGAAGTAACTATCAAACGACCCGTGTTTTCAGGAAAAGCCTATTCACTTTGTAAATTGAGCGGAATTAAGCCTTATATTGTTACTTTGCGCCCTAATATTTTTCGAGGCGATGGTGTAGATGAGACCCGAACTGTCGATACTATAAAAGAAATAATCAGCCTGCCGGAAACTTTTAATTTTGACCTTGTCCGTGAAGTTGGAACTGAGCTTGATATAACCGAGGCTCGAATAATTGTTTCTGGCGGACTTGGTATGCAGGGACCTGAAAACTTCAAACTATTAGAAAATCTTGCCGAAGTTTTGGATGCAGCGGTAGCTGCTTCCCGACCTGTAGTTGATAATGGATGGCTAGAGTATTCGCATCAGGTTGGTCAAACGGGACGAACGGTCTCTCCGGATTTATATATTGCCTGTGGTATATCCGGTGCTGTGCAACATATAGCAGGCATGTCTTCTTCGCGTTGCATTGTTGCCATTAATTCCGACCCAAATGCTGCCATATTCTCTTTTGCAGACTATGGTATTGTCGGGGATGCGCTGGAGATAGTCCCTTTGCTGACCCAGGAATTTAAACGTATTTTAGAAGTTTGAATTTTTTTAAAGTATGAATGAAATTTTAGAAGATTCCCGCCTTAGCCTGAAAGTTGATGCACCCACCGAATTAATTGAGTCGCAACTTAATTCCTATCTTGATTTGTTGGTTAAGTGGAATCGAAAGATAAACCTTACCTCTGAAAAAACTCCCTCTGAAATTTTACACCGGCATATTTTTGATTCATTGCAATACGCTAGGGTTATATCTCCTACGGATCATATTATGGATATTGGCAGCGGGGCTGGTTTCCCTGGTATTCCTTTGAAGTTCGTTTACCCTCATCTGACTCTTACCCTGGTCGAAAGCCAGAGAAAACGTTGTAGTTTTCTTGAGGCCGTAGTTTCCAACCTGGTTCTGCAAGATACGTTGGTCATTAATGAAAGAGCCGAAAATATTACACCGGTTCCGAGGGTAGGTGTGGTTATTTTTCGAGCTGTTTCTGATATTATGAGTTGTCTCGAACTAGCCGTGCAGTTTTTGGAAATAGGGGGGAAGGTTGTTTTAAAAAAAGGCCCTGGAGAAAACATGTTAGCAGATCCGCCCCATGGTGATTTTTCCCTCATTGAGGAAGTAGGGGTCACTGGGCATAATGGCAAGAAATCCAGCCTGTTGGTATTCGAAAAATGCGCGTTTTGAATAATGTTCCACGTGAAACATTCACAAATGGTTTTGGGTCAGATGACATTGTTTCACGTGAAACAATCAGACCTTTGCGTAAGTCGTAAAAAGAATAAAAATCGATACTTTGATAGACTTATTAGCGTGAAAAGAAATTCCTGTTTATAGCTCGAATAAAATTGGCAAAAAAATCTGGTTATGAAAAAAGATTTCATATGAAATAGAGAAAGAGGTAAAATTAGGTGTCATGGGGACAACGGTATCGAGTTATTCAAATATATATATTAATAGGTCAAGTGTCATGCTGGCTGGAGGAAATAATAGGGGTATTTAATTTGGTAGAAAAGAAAAAATATGCTAATTTTAGAAAAGTATTTTTAGATTTTCGGGTGCCATGAGTAAAATTATCAGCATTGCAAATCAAAAGGGTGGTGTGGGAAAAACAACCACCGCCATTAATCTCGCCGCATCTATAGCCCTTTCAGGTAAAAAAGTTCTCCTTATTGATGTTGACCCTCAGGGAAATGCATCCAGTGGGCTGGGAATTCCCGAAGACTCCAAGGGCGTGTATGAGCTGATGATGGGTGAGGCAAGTATGGAAGAGGTCACTTGCTCTACGGAAATTGAAACACTCAAAATAATCCCTTCACGGGTCGATCTGACCGGGGCTGAAATAGAGTTGGTGACCCAAGAGTCGCGAGAGACAGTATTGAAGCGGGAACTGACCCATATGAACGAATATGAATTTGTGGTAATTGATTGCCCGCCTTCATTAGGGTTATTAACGTTGAATGCGCTGGCTGTTTCCAATTCGGTGTTGATTCCGATGCAATGTGAATATTATGCTTTACAAGGACTTAACCATTTGTTGAAAACTTTGAAATTAGTAAAAAAATCCATCAACCCGGATCTAAAAGTTGAGGGCATTTTGTTGACTATGTTTGATAGCAGAACCTTACTGGCAACGCAGGTGAAAGACCAGGTTCAAAAATATTTCAGCGATTTTCTTTTAAATAGTATTATCCCTAGGAATGTACGTTTGAGCGAGGCACCAAGTCATGGTAAGCCTATTATGCTTTATGCAGGCCGTTCGCGGGGAGCAGACGCTTATGTTGAGCTTGCAAAAGAAATTATATCCCGATCTAAAACCGAGACTAAAACATCTTTAACAGGTTCTGCAGCATGAACAGGAAAGCACTAGGCAAAGGAATCAATGCATTGATTCCAGATTTTGAAATGGGTGTCCCAGAGAAAGAACTTTCGGCAGCCAATGAACTGCTTGTCGATGAAATTTCACCTAACCGTCTGCAACCCAGAAGCTATTTTGATGATAAAAAATTAGAAGAACTGGTAACTTCCATTGAAGAGCATGGGGTGTTGCAACCGGTTGTAGTGCAAAAAGCCGAATCGGGATATGAGTTGATTGTCGGCGAAAGACGCTGGCGAGCCTCGAAAAAACTTGGACTCAAAAAAATCCCCGCTGTGATTCGCAAAGTCAGCGATGGTCAATCGCTCGAAATTGCGATCATTGAAAATATCCATAGGCAAGATTTGAACCCCATAGAAGAGGCCGAAGCTTACGCCCGATTGGCTAACGAATTTGCTCTGACCCAGGAAATGGTCGCGAAAAAGGTAGGGAAAAGCCGAACGGCAGTAGCTAATACTTTGCGTCTGCTAAAATTGTCGCGGAATATAAAGGAAGATTTAATCACTGAAAAAATATCCATGGGGCATGCTAGAGCATTACTTGGTTTAGAAAATTCTAAACAAGTGGAAATATTGAGAAAAGAAATCATCAAACAAGATTTAACTGTCCGACAAACAGAAGACAGAGTTAATAAGGTAAAAACCGGTTCTGTAAACAATTCTGGGACTTCAACGGCAAAAAAGAATATTTTTATAAAAGATCTCGAAAAAGAATTAGCACGAAGGTTAGGAACAAAGGTGGATATATCACCTAAGAAAAAGGGTGGAAAACTAGTTGTGACCTATTACTCCGATGACGACTTGGACCGGATTCAGGGGATGATGGGAAGTAAAAGAAAATAATAATTTGAGGCAAAATATCTCATGTGGAAGGGAAAGGAAAACATGAAAAAAGATGATGCGCAAATAAAAGCCTATATGGGCGTAGATACATTTTTCAACGGATCACTCACTTTTAATGGAACCATTCGCATAGATGGTAAGTTTGAAGGTCAAATCATAACCGAAGATACTTTGATCGTTGGTGAGACGGGACATTTGATAGCTGAAATTTCTGCGGGCACAGTCATTTGTATAGGTCACGTAGAAGGTACCGTTATAGCATCCAAAAAAGTGGAAATTCATTCGACCAGTAGGGTTAAGGGACATGTAAAATCTCCGGCTTTATATATTGAACTGGGTGGAGTATTGGATGGTACATGTGACATGACCGGAAAAGAGTCTAAAATTATTCCTCTGATTAAGGCGGAAAAAGAAAAAAATCCATCAACCAACCTAAAAATGGGTAACAATAAAAACTCAAAGTAATTGTTTTAAAATTACTTTAAGTTTTTACAGGTAAAGGATTAAAATATATTCGTATTATGGAAACTGAGGGTGCCCTGGAACCAGGGACTATTTATATTGTAAGTACACCGATTGGGAATTTAGGCGATTTTACTAAAAGGGCGGTTGAAACTTTAAGTGGCGTATCCTTGATTGCCGCAGAAGATACACGTCGCACACGGATTTTGTTAAATCGTTATGAAATCCAAACCCCACTTTCCAGTTACAATAGCTATAACAAATTTAAAAAGGGTGCATTATTTGTAAATCGCCTTAAAAAAGGCGAAAGCATTGCCTTGGTATCTGATGCAGGAACACCGGGAATTTCGGACCCGCATTACCATTTAGTACAATCGGCGTTAGAAGAAGGTTTTGCCATAAATGCCATTCCTGGACCATCGGCTTTGTTGGCTGCATTGACCGTTTCAGGTCTACCCATGGATAAATTTGTTTTTGAGGGTTTTCTTCCCAGAAAAAAAGGGAGGACCACAACGCTTGAGAATTTAGCGCTTGAAAAGAGAACCTTGGTCATCTTTGAATCACCGAATCGAATTCAAAAAACCTTACGTGATCTTTTAAAAATATTTGGCAATCGACAAATTACGATTGCAAGAGAATTAACAAAAATGCATGAAGAGGTGATTCGCAGTAACTTGGAAGACCTCGCAGATCAGGAACGCAAATGGCGAGGTGAGTTAACCATGGTAATTGCGGGTATAAATATAAAAAAAAGGAAAAATTGAATGCCGGTTATTTCTATTATCGGTCCAAAAGGCGGAATTGGTAAAACAACGTTGTCGGTAAATACGACAGCGGCATTGACGCGTATGTTGGGCGACTCCCTAAATCACGATAGTGTTTGTTTATTCGATTTAGATTTACGGTTGCCGACTATCTCAAGTATTCTAGAAAGCCACCCGAGAAAAACCTTCTACGACCTGTTTGAAACATTCGCCAATAAGACTTATCAAGTCGATTTTTTGCAATCAATTTATAGAATCCTAACCCTGTTCCAAGCTTATCTTGACAAAGATATTGATAGCAACAATGCACAACTGCAAAAAAGTCTAGCGTTGTATAAAAACATGAATATCGAATTGTTCCATTTTTCAGAGTTTGACTTTGGCAATGTGTTGCAGGAATTCTTTCTAGAGCGCGGTCAGATTCACACGGTAAAACAGATTAAAGTTCTGAAGCCGCTATTGAAAAAAATCGAAATGGACACGTTTAAAGAAATTATTAAAGAGCGTGAAAATAATTCGCGGCCAGTAGCAGATGAATTCATAAATTATATAGAGGAATATAAATTCTCTTTGCTGGGAGGCGAAGTTCCAATTCTAGGCAAAAGAAGTCATCGAAAACGCATCAATGAGCCCGCTTTTCTGTTGTTGTTTCTGGAGTTTGTGAACGAGCTTATTGGGCGGTTCAAATATGTTGTCCTCGATACCCCAGCCGGTGGCGTCAACCATTTATCTTCTTTAATGAACTCCATCGACCAGGTACTTTTCATTTTTGATATGAGCAATAGTATCGCCGTCAATGGAAGCATTGATGCCTTGCACTCGTTCATCGACTATTACGAAGATTTTTATGAAGATTATAAGCAGGGCCGATTAACAGGTCTAGATAAGGCTTATGTAAAAAGGATGATTGCGATGCGAGGGCAAGAAGCGGTAACAGAAATTCTAAGCAATAAGAAATTTGGAATTATTTTCAATCGCTGCCAGTCCCCAAAAGAAATATCCAATTGTCTGGATCAGCTCCGAGAATATCTGGAGACTCTGGATCGTTATGATGAATACAAAGATCGCATTCATATGGTCGGAATGGTGCCGCACCACAAAATTATCAATATCACCAATAATCGTGGAACTTTGTTTTATGATAAAGACAGTTCACTATCAAAATGTATAAATCTTATTGCTGAGAATATTCTAACAGACAATCAAAATTGCCCTACCTTATCTAACAATAACAGAGAAATTTTGAAGTTCCTGCAAAAAAAGGGACAAGGAAGTTGGGTCAGCCGTTTTGGCAGGATAGCCAGTAGCCTCAGTTAGCTCTTTACTATGAACGAAATCAAACTCAATATTCTTACGGAAAAAAATTTTTTTCCTCGCGAAAAAGAAACCGGAAAGAAATTATGATGACGAGACCCGAAAAAAATTAGATAGTATAATTAAAAAGTTAATTCGAGGAAAAAAATTTTGTACCGGCGATGAAAAGCAACTTCTTAATAAATTCCGAAATGTAATTTTTGGTATTCTAATGCGCAAAGATACCGAGACAAAAGGAAAAATAAACCATGCGGGAACAGTCCAGGTGGCGGGAAACTTTACGGGAGACATTGCGGCAGAGTCGATTCTTATTGAAAATACAGCATCGGTTTTGGCGAATATCGCCGCAGAAGAGGTCTTGTGTAAAGGAAAATACGTGGCGATATCCGCGCCACTAAAAAAATTAAAGATTACAAAAGAAGCAGAAGTTACAGGAGATATACACACTCCAAATCTGAATATTGAAAAGGGTGCTTTGTTTTAAGGTAGATGCTCCATGCCAAAAAACAGAACACTATAGCCTCTTATTTTAATGAAAAAAAAACCAAAAAAAACGGGTTAAAAAGGAATCCTCTCTTTTAATAGGAGACTGAAATGTTTTATATATTTTCTCTAAATAATCGAACATATTCTGAAATAACCCCACTGGTTTAGAGTCTTATCGTTTGAGGTTTAACGGTTTTGGATATCAAGCTTACGGTTTTGACCGTCACAGAATATAATTTGATAGGTACCAAGGACCCTAGCGGTAGCTATGACCGCAAGACAAGGGAAAATCTGTACTGGATCATTGAAAAACTGCGAACCACCACCCTTCCTCTTTCGAAACTCGAGTTACGTCTCTTGAAAAAATTTAGAGAGGCGAATTTTGGAGCGCTAGAAGAAAAGGAAAAAAAAGTAAAATTCGAAGTCGCCCGTTATCGGTTGTCGAGTAATGTTAAGCATACTTTAAAACTTGTTACTTCAGGAGTCGGCATATTAATCGTTACCGGTTTTATAGTTTATCAATTTCTCTTGGATAACTCGTACCGACAAAAAGTAGATGTGGCATGGTATCAGGGATTAAATAAGGTAGGCTTGGTTTCCAAGGAAGAGATCGAGCAAATACGAAATGATCTTTCCGTTGCTTCCGTGGAACTTGAAGAATCTAAAAAATTCAACGCCGAGCTCAGCCAACAGATCGAGCAAATGATTTTAAATAATAAGGTGACGGAAAATTTAAAATACATCGTCAAACAGGTATACAATAAAAAAGAAGCGAGGTATGAAAAATCAGGGAAATTAATGACTTTGAAATACAACGGAAAAAAAGTCGCTTCTTATAATTATAAAAACCCGCGACTATGGTACCTTTTAGGAGTAATCGAAAGCGGGGAGCTGAGGGTTTATTATAACGATGAAGAAATACTGCAAATTGAATCTATTTTTGGCCGCGGGGGAGAAGAAACTCCAGTGGGAGAATATGAAATAAAAAATAAAGCGTATAAACCAACTTGGTATAAAAAAGAAACACTGGATGGAAAAACAAGAGTGCGTGCCATTCCCTTTGGACATAAAGACCATGAAATTGGTCACTGGTGGATGGGAATGAAAAAACTAGGAAAACCCGTACCGGGAAGTTATGGAATTCATGGGGTCAATGTTAGTAAGGTAAATGAATTCTTCAAGAAAAATTTTGATTGGAGAAACGGAAGCGCAGGTTGTCCCAATATTCAAGACTGGTACCTCGATTTCTTGGCTAAAATGATTCCCCGTGGCACTCGGGTCAATATAGTACAAAAAGACAAATGGAATAAAAAAAGGGACTTCATTCCACCCTCCGCAGCCTAATCCTCTAACAAGAAAGATGGCTAGCTCAAACAAAAAATTTTAGTTTGGAAGAAAAAATAAATGAAAAATAAAACAGGCGCCTCACCCGCGAAAAAACTCTGGGGGGGAAGATTCAAACAATCGACTGATGCGTTGATGGAAACTTTCTCAGCTTCAATTTCGTTTGATAAACGCCTTTATGATTGTGATATTGAAGGCAGTATTGCGCATTGCAAAATGCTGGCGCATTGTAAAATTATAACCTCGGCGGAATCAAAAAAAATTATAAAAGGTCTTCAACGGATTTTACGCGAATGTAATGAAGGACGTTTCGAGTTCAGCGTGAGCCTTGAAGATATTCACATGAATATAGAAAGCCGCCTTCGGAAAATCATTGGTCCGGTTGCCGGTAAACTGCACACAGCCCGAAGTCGGAACGATCAGGTTTGTCTGGACATCCGGCTATATCTCAGAAAAGAAGTCGATGATATCGTTGGCGAACTTGATAGTTTGTGCAAAGCATTGGTTGCGATAGCGCAAAAGAATATAGATCATGTCATACCCGGTTACACACATATGCAACGAGCACAACCGGTTTTACTGTCGCATCATTTATTGGCCTATGTAGAAATGATGCTTCGCGATAAAGAACGTTTTCTAGATGCTTATAAGCGGATCAATGTTATGCCGCTGGGTTCGGCAGCGTTGGCAGGGACTAACTTTCCTATCGATCGAAAGATAACGGCAAAACTTTTGCGATTTCCAGAAATTTCTCATAACAGTATGGATGCTGTTGCAGATCGCGACTTCGCGGCGGAATTTTGCAGTGCCGCAGCATTGGTCATGATGCATCTTAGTCGGTTTTGTGAAGAGATCGTTATATGGAACTCCAGCGAATTCGGGTTTCTCGAACTTTCCGATGCATTTACGACAGGCAGTAGCATCATGCCGCAGAAAAAAAATCCGGATGCGGCTGAACTCATCCGTGGAAAATCCGGTAGGGTGTTTGGCAACTTGGTATCTCTACTCACTTTGATGAAGGGATTGCCGCTTACGTATAACAAGGATTTACAGGAAGACAAGGAACCTCTTTTTGATACCGCCGAGACAGTCAAGGTTTGCCTGAGAATTTTTACGGAAATGATGAAATCTACAAAGTTCATACCAATCGCTCAAAAAGAATTGGAGGCAAGTGGGTTCCTCACCGCAACCGATTTGGCGGACTATCTGGTATTAAAGGGTGTGCCGTTTCGCGATGCTCATGAAATCACAGGTAAAACAGTTGCCTTCTGTCTGGAAAAAGATAAAACTCTGAGGGATCTTTCTTTACCCGAGTTGCGAAAAATATCGAAACGATTTAATAAAGATGTTTTCGAGCATATTGCACTTAACAACTCTGTCGACAGAAAAAATGTTTATGGCGGAACAGCGAAAAAACAGGTGCGCGTACAAATCACTCGTTTAAACAAAAACCTAAAACAAAAAATTAAATGATACACCGTATAATTTTTGTTCTACTTATTACCTTTTCCCTTGCCGTAGGCCTTTTGGGTTGCGGTCACAAAGCTCCCCCCAAACCCCCTACCGAAGAAGTCAAAGTCTAACAAGGCTGCAGCCTTGGATATTTATAACCGTGGGTTCACTTGCAATATAACAACAACCCATTGTTTTTATTGAATTTATGGCTATTTTATCTGAAATATTTATGCTATAATACTTGTCTATTTCTTTTTATAAAAGACCAAAAATTCCAAGGGAATTTAAATGAATAAAGATCAAGTCGCGATTTATCTGAACGAGCACCCCGAATTTTTCAATGAATATCCTGAACTTTTAAGAAAGATTAAAGAAATAGAAGAAGAAGATCTTCCTATCGAACCTATGAGTACTTTGAGTCTCGCAGATCGTATCATCAAACGTGTTCACGATGATAAGGAACATCTTAAAAGCAAACTGGAATGGTTGTTCGAAATTTCTTACGCCAACGAAAAAATTCAAGATCATTTAATCGAAATAGAACAATTGGTTTTGACCAGTACCAATCTAGACCAGATGGTCAATCAATTGAGAAAAGAAATTCCCGTTCGGTTTGGTATTCCTAGTGTAGTAGTTTGTCTTGTTCAGGGTTCCGACCATTTTATGGAAGACCGATTGCGCGAGCGATATCAGGGAGAACTAGACGAGACTGTGAAATTCATCTCCAAGGAAACGGCTGCAGGCTGGTTTGATGGTATACTCAAACCTATTTTACGCGGCGAGATAGAAGGGTCGGAAGTATTTGGTCCACCCAATAGCGATTATCCGATCAACTCCGAAGCCCTCATTCCCATTGTGGCGCAAAAAACTTTGGTGGGTGTCATTGCTTTTGGCAGTCCTAAAGCCTTTCATTTTCATGATGGACTCGGTACCGAATTTCTTGAACGTATGGCTGACAAAGTCGCCATCTCTATCAACAATATCCTCCTCATAGATCAACTCAAAGACCAACTCGTCCACTAACCGGCGAACCGCCGGGGAAATAGGCCAATGCCCCAAAAAAGGGCGGATACCGTTGCGCCTTTTCCATTGTATTTACTAAATATATTTATAGGGTGGCTAGGCTACACATCATCGAGAGCGACCGTTGGGAGTGCGGGGATCCAATTTCAAAGAATATTTCATTTGCACCATGTGTTTTACTGCGTTGTCCTTCCCAATCCCTGTTAAAAACATTTCCCAAATAATTTTTTTAAATTAAGTCCATTAGCAACTTTGGAAGGCAAGTGGACAGGGGGAAAGGGCGATAACATTGCTCCCGATGACGATAAAAATAACGAAGAAAATAATTAATTTCGTGAAGAAATAATTTTCGAGGCGATGGGGCCGGTTAACAGCCACGAACAAACTCTTTATGGATTGCGATACTCCTTAACTGAATAGCGAATTGGCTCTGAATCCGCTTTTCACGAAGATAACGGTTACTTTCTATGGGATGCGAAAAAAAAACAGGCGATGCGTTGCGCTACCGTTCCACGAAGAATTTCTTTTATTACAGGTGGAACCGTAGAACCAGATGCGAAAAAATTTGATTTGACAGCCGATGCGGGATAAGAAACCTATGGAATCTGTTCCAACAAATATCTCGATGAAGAATTCAAAACTGTTGGCTTTTAAATGAAAATCACCATTCATAGCAACGATAGTTTCACCTATGATCAGGACACTAAAATTCAAATAAAAGGCAACCCCAACTTGTTCCACCACACCGATAAAATACTCTCACTCATAGTGAATTAGTTTTTATAGCGGCCACAAGACTTTACTATTTATACTAACTGTTATTTCATGACTCGGAGAAATGGTTTGTAAAAAATGAGTTTCTTAGAAAATTTATAGGAACTGACTCAGAGGAAATGGCTTTGTGGTGGGGCTGCCATTATATTTTTATCCCAATTATGGATATTTTTTATTAGATATCCAACCACTTGGGTACCCTTTGCCGTTTATATATTTATTTTTTCTTTCTTGAATTTTAAGTGTAATAGGAATTTTAATACTTCCTTTAATTTATTTTTACTTTTGTAATTTACCGAAGGCCAAATTTAGAAAAAGATTTATATTCCTAATCTCCTTGGAAATAATGGATTTAAATGATCTTTATATTTACAGTTCTTTCAATTATGCAATAAAAGGGCAGGAAAGTTTTCATACTTACGAGGTAAATATTTTAATTTTTGTAATTTACTCAGGAACTGTTTACAAAGTTTTAATAAAAAATAAGAGGCATTGGGATATTTAGCAAAGTTTTTATTCGTAGCTATTTCCTGGTGTGCATTCCCATATATAGGTGAAATGACTTCAATAAGTAATCCATTACATTTTATTTTTACTCCAAAACTCTTGAATTACAGACCTGTATTTTTACCGGTCTGTAACCTGAACTGCTTACCGTGTTAGGGGCTTGACTAAACCTCGAAACTCGTTGATACTAAAGCATCATCAGACAAGCCAATGCCACATTTTATGGATTGATAATTTTATATTATGTTACGCCAAGCAAAATTTGAAGATACTCAGGCCATCCAGAACCTGATTTGTTTTTATTCTGAAGACGGTAAAATGTTGTTCCGCTCATTAGAAGATATTGAGAAGAGTATTGCCGACTTCAGGGTTTATGAAAAATTAGGTGAGGTCATTGGTATCGTGAACCTCAAGTTTGGTTGGGACAAACTGGTCGAGATCCGGTCACTTGGAGTTGACCCGCGTTTTCACCGTCAAGGTATCGCCACAAAGATGGTAAAAGAGAGTATCGAACAGACATTGTTGAATAAGAATTGCGATACGGTTTTTGTTCTCACTTATGCAATTCCTTTATTCGAGAAGCTGGGTTTTCAAATCATAGATAAAATAAACTTGCCGCAAAAGGTCTGGAACGATTGCCAACAATGCCTCCATCAAGATAATTGTGATGAGATAGCGATGAGTATTTCACTGCTGCCTCTTAGAAAAGCACCTGCCATAAATGAAACCAATAATGATAAAATTCTTATCCACCAATAATTGGAGGGTTGAATTATGTTAGGTCCTACTTTTAGTGCATTAACTGGATTGAACAACGCATCTAAACGCTTACAGAACAGAGCTAATAATCTTGCCAATGTACAGACTGCCGGATTCAAAAAAGGATCGGGCTTCCTTGAAGGTTCGAATGTTGATATTGCGGAAAAAATGGTCGACAAAATTGTTGCCAAAGCGGCATTTAAAGCCAATGTCAATGTTATCAAAGCCAACGATGAAATAATTGGCTCGCTGCTCGATATTAAGTCATAAAAAAACTTTCTTTGCGTAAAACCTGTTGTATCCTTACCTAAATTTTTTACATTTCACATTCTTATTATAAATGGAAGATTACTTTGTGACGATAGAGCGGTTTGTTCTATCGCTGAAGGAATCGGGTTTCTCCCTTTCCGCAACGGACTACGATCTCATAGGACAATGGGAGAAACGTGGCGTATCGGCAAATGTGGTGTGCCGTGGAATAGAAACTGGATTTATCGAGTTTGAACGGACTAACCCCCGGCAGCCTAAGCGAGTTAGCCTGAGTTATCTTAAAGTTTTTGTTGAAGAAGAAATCGAACGCGGATGAAACAAAATATTAAACAAGCGATAAATTGCGGTCGTTGCCGTGATAAAAAATATGTGTTCATAAATCAAAAAGGAAAAGTGCAAGCCGAAGCATGTTCCTGTTTTGAGTGTAATATTTGTGAAGGAAGCCGTAAAATTTTTGAAGAAACTCAAGAGGGTCATTCAACAATCAGAG